>Ga0075423_10001873_pt1 | contig 18867 bp, 19 predicted proteins | sample SoiMethybrSBSTD2_FD_80114 | JGI IMG/M metagenome (GOLD analysis project Ga0075423, IMG submission 80114) | Bulk soil microbial communities from a Populus tree surrounding site in Tennessee, USA - Soil MetaG P. TD hybrid SBSTD2 | ecosystem: Environmental > Terrestrial > Soil > Tree plantation...
GATTGGGCTGCTCGCGAGGCAAGAATGCTTCAGCATAAGAGCATTCTCGATTCCGTGAACCAAAAGTTGACAGACCTTCGGCGAGAGCTTGGTCCGCAGGATCAGACCAAAGTGAACGAGTACACGGACGCCATTCGTGACGTTGAACGGCGCATTCAGAAGGCGGAAGAACAGCGCGACTTGCAACTACCGAATATGGATCAGCCTCAAGGGGTGCCACCGGTTTTCGAAGATCACCTCGCTCTGATGCTCGACTTGCAACTCTTGGCATTCCAATCCGATCTTACACGCGTTATTTCATTCATGATCGGTAAGGAACAGAGTGCGCGTCCTTATCCTCAGATCGGTGTGCCCGAGGCGCACCACCCGCTGTCGCATCACGACAACATCCCCGAATTAATCGCGCAAATGTCGAAGATCAACCGATATCACGTCGAGTTATTCTCGAAATACCTCGCGAAGTTGCGTAGTACACCCGATGGCGATGGCTCGCTGCTGGATCACATGACGATCTTATATGGCTCAGGTATCTCCAACAGTCAGCGGCATGCACCGGATAATTTGCCGATTCTGCTTGTTGGCGGTGGCGCCGGCAAACTCAAGGGAGGACGGCATGTCGTGTATAAAGAGAAGCCATCGATGGCCAACCTCCTCGTTACCCTGATGGATAAGCTGGACGCGCCGGTGGACAAAGTCGGCGGTAGCACCGGAAAGCTTTCGATCGACCCAATTTCGGGGATTTAGCTGTGACCGGACTTCGCAAATTATGTCGCGTCGTTCCGCTTGGTCTTGCCGTTTTGCTGATGGGAGCGGCCGCCAGGCCACCGCTCATTGACGCCGTAAAAGCCGGGGATACCGAAGCGATCCGCACGTTGATTCAGCGAGGTGCCGACGTCAACGCGAAGGAAGGTGACGGCGGCACTGCGCTTCATTGGGCAAGTTACCATGACGATCTTGACGCTGCTGATCTCCTCATTCGCGCGGGTGCAAACGTCAATGCCGTGAACGATCTGGGTGCGACGGCGCTTTGGACGGCGAGTCAGAACGGAAGCGAGGCAATGGTTCGCCGGCTCTTGGCGGCGGGCGCGAATCCGAACAGCAAACTTCTCCTGGGTGAGACACCACTCATGGTTGCTTCCCGCGTGGGTAGCGCGACGGTTGCCGATATGCTCTTGGAAAAGGGTGCAAACGTCAACGCGAGGGCTGCTCGCGGTCAGACGTCGTTGATGTGGGCTGTCGCGCAGAAGCATCCGGAAGTTGTGAAGGTCCTGCTGGCGCATCACGCTGATGTCCATGCTCGCTCGGACGCGTGGAGCGATGTCATGGCTGTGCCACCGCACGGTTATCTGGACTATAATCGAGCAATCCCACACGGTAATGACACTCCTCTGCTGTTCGCCGCTCGCGTGGGCGATCTAGCTTCCGCAAAGCTCCTCGTCGCAGCTGGCGCCGACGTCAACGACAAGGATGCATGGGGGATCAGCGCGACTGTTCTTGCCGCCCATTCCGGTTTCGGTGACCTCGTGGACTTTATGCTCGAGAAGCGAGCGGACCCGAACGCCGCGGAGGCCGGTTTTACCGCATTGCATGAAGCCATCATGAGGCGTGATGAGAAGATCGTCAGTTCATTGCTCGAACATGGTGCTCGTCCAAACGAAGCACTTCAAACTTGGACGCCCACGCGAAGGACGTCTCGCGATTTCAATTTCGATCCAGAATTAGTGGGAGCGACTCCTTTTTGGCTCGCCTCCAGGTTCGCGGAACCGAACATCATGCGTCTGCTGCTGAAATACGGTGCCGATCCGATGTTCATCCACCACAGCGATAAGGTCGTGGAGGGGAAGGGCGGCAAGGCCTGGGACCATCGAACGGAGGTCGTTACCGCTCTTATGGCCGCAACCGGTATGGGAGGCGGATCCCCGTGGGTTGAGATCGACCGAAGCCAGCGGGAAGCCCTGACACTCGAGGCCGTCAAGCTAACCGTGGAACTAGGCATCGATGTGAATGCAGCGAATACTGATGGGCGCACGGCTCTGGATGGCGCGAAAAATCTGAAGTTCGAGAGCGTCATCGCCTATCTCACGGACAAGGGTGCAAAATCCCACTCGAAGTAACGAATCTGTCTGATTTGGCCGTTTTTCTGTCTGATTTGGCCCTTTTTCCATTCGAGGGCTCAACACGGATTGCATGGCGGCGATAGCCTGCCTAAAATATTTTTATCGCTTTAAATCGCTTTTTTATGAACCGAAGTACTAGTAAACGATTGGTTAACGATCGTCCGGCACCCAGCCCGGATCTTTCAACCGGGCCGAAACCGGCGGTAACGTTGGTTGATGCTCTTGCATTGACGGTTGGAATCGTAATCGGCGCAGGAATTTTTCGCACGCCTTCTCTCGTCGCTTCAAACGCAGCAAACGCCTGGACTGTTTACGCGGTGTGGGCCGCAGGCGGTGCGATTTCACTGATCGGCGCACTTGTGTACGCGGAGCTGACAACCACTTATCCGCACACCGGCGGGGAATATCACTATCTGGTGCGAGCCTTCGGCCATCGTTTGGGATTCCTCTTTGCGTGGGCGCGTTTGACGGTCATACAGACGGGCTCGATTGCGACTTTTGCATTTGTTTGCGGCGATTACTTGCGGCAGATTTTGTCATTCGGCGAATTCTCGTCACCTATTTATGCCGCGTTAATCGTCTCGATTTTTACTCTCCTTAATATATTGGGTGTCCGTGAAGGGACCAGGGCGCAGAACTTGCTGACCAGTGTGGAGGTCTTCGGCATTCTCCTCGTCATCGCGGCCGGACTCTCCGTCACCGCACCAGCCGTTCCCGCCGGTGGATCCGCACCAGGCGCTTCCGCTTCTTCACTCGGATTGATGATGGTCTTTGTGCTGTTCACCTATGGCGGCTGGAACGAAGCTGCATACGTTTCAGGAGAATTGCACAATGCTCGGCAAAACATGATACGCGTACTCATTACCGGCATCCTCATCATTACGGCGCTTTACGTGTTGGTAAACGTCGGTTATCTACACTCGCTGGGTTTGAGCAACGCTGGCAAGTCGGAACTGATTGCTGCTGATGTGATGCGACGCGCCTTTGGCGAGGCTGGTGCGAAGGCAATCAGTGTCTTTGTCGCAATTTCGGCGTTGACATCAGCGAACGCCACGATCTTTACGGGTGCACGCACGTCGTACGCCTTCGGTTGTGATTTCCGCGCATTCAGGTTCCTTGGCCGCTGGAACGAGCGTACATCGACTCCGCTTAATGCACTGCTTGTCCAGGGTGGTGTTGCCCTGGCGCTGGTGTTCTTGGGAACGTTTACCAGGAAGGGCTTCGAAACCATCGTGGAATATACTGCCCCGGTCTTCTGGTTCTTTTTTCTACTCACGGGCGCATCGTTGTTTGTTTTGCGTCGCAAGGACCGAGCCGTTCCGCGGCCTTTTCGGGTGCCGTTTTACCCTGTCACTCCGATCGTTTTCTGCGTCACGTGCGCTTACCTGCTTTATTCCAGTCTTGCCTATACCGGCATCGGCGCTTTTGTCGGTGTAGTTGTTCTAGCAACTGGAGGCCTTTTGCTGATATTTCTTTCATCATCAACCTCAAACGTTAAGGAGAATTGAGCATGCGAAATCGAAAAATGCTTTCGCTAATGGCATTCTGTGTCAGTGTTCTGATTGTCGCGCCGGCGGACAGTGCCTTCTTGCAGCAGCCGGCTGCGCAGCGAACTCCGGACGTGATTTATGTGCCCACGCCGCCTGCCGTCGTCGAAGCGATGCTGAAGATGGCGAACGGGAAGAGTACCGACGTTGTTTACGATATGGGCTCGGGCGATGGCCGCATCGCGATCATGGCGGCAGAAAAGTTCGGCGCTCGTGCCGTCGGCATCGATATCGATCCCGAACGCATCAAAGAGGCGAACGCGAACCTAGCGAAATCAAAGGCGGGTGACCGCGTTAAGTTTCTGAATCAAGATCTCTTTCAAACCGACATCAAGGAAGCGACAGTCGTGACGCTCTACCTGCTGGAGAGTCTGAACGAAAAGCTCCGTCCGAAACTGCTGAGCGAGCTGAAGCCCGGCACGCGGATCGTTTCTCATGCCTTCAGAATGGGCGACTGGCAACCCGAGAAGACAGAGACGGTCGAGGGAAAGAATATTTACTTGTGGACCGTTCCGGCCAAGAGGTAACCCGGAAGAAACCAAACAAGCACAAGGCGCACAACGGAGTTGCATCTCGTTTGTGCGCCTTTTTGCTTTGTGGTTTTTTCGCTCAGCTCCTCACACCGATAACACGGGGGACCCCAACTTCTGCGGGCAAGTGGACTCGGAATGTACTACCGCGTCCTGTCTGGCTTTCAACGTGAATGGCGCCGCCGTGCGCCCTCACAATGCGTTGGGCGACGGATAATCCCAGGCCGACGCCCGGAACTTCTTCCCTGGATGCGGCTGTTCTCCGGAAGGGTTCGAAGATATAAGGCAGGTCTTCGCGCGCAATTCCGACTCCCTCGTCCGAGACCCAAATCAGTGCTTGATCATTAGCGCGCTTCAAAGCGACTTCTATCCTGCTGCCACGGGGCGAATATTTGATGGCATTGCTGAGCAGGTTGTTGATTACTTGCTCGATCCTCAACGGGTCGCAATGCACGTGCACGGGATCGTCGGGTAGCGAAAGTTTCAATTGGTACTCTGAGGAACCGGAGTTAAAAAGATCAAATGATGCTTGAGCAATCGCGCGGAGGTCGCAATCCTTCACCCGCAATTCCAGTTGGCCGGCTTCGATACGGGAGGTATCGAGAAGATCGCCAATCATGCGATCCAGTCCATGCACCTGTCGTTTAAGGACCTCCATCACGTTGGATACGGTTTCCGGAGGGAGTTTGCGGTCTGACGATAGGATGTCGGCGGCCGTCTTTAACGCGCCCAATGGATTCCGCAGGTCGTGCGCTACTGCAGCCAAGAACGCTACCTGATTTTCATGTTGCCTGGCCAACGCAACGGCCATTTCGTTGAATTGTCGGGCGATCGCACTTAACTCTTCGGGTCCATATTCAGGAGCCCGTGTGTCCTTCCGTCCAACGGCAAAGTTCCTGATCGCTTCTTGAATTTCGAACACAGGCTGGAAGGCAACTCGCCTGATCCAAATCAGCATGGCGGCCATGCCGACGATCAAAACTACGCTGAAACCTATGCCGATACGGTCTCCAAAGTCATCCCATTCTTCGGATTCGCGCATTGAGGCATCCGCTTGATGCACATTCAGATCGACGAATCCGCGCAGTGCCGCGAAGGAACGTTGCAAGTCACCCTCGGGTATATCGATGCCTGGAGATGCTTCCGCCTTGGCCAGATGCGCTTCAATGAGTCGTTCCGCTTCCAACAGGTAATGTTCCTCTTCGGGGGCCGTGACGAATTGATGGGCCTGTTGCAGCTTATTCCGTAGTTCTCGCTCGGTATTAATTCTCACTTCCGGCTCATCCGAACTGATGTACTTCAGCAGATCGATTTGCATTTCCTCTGCTACTCGGACGCTCTGTAAGGCCGTTTCCAGTTCCACCGTCGAGCGGTGGAGATATGTTGTGAGTAAAACGAGGGAAACCGCAGCACCCAAGACAAGGGCAGCCAGGGCGACCACAAACAGAGACAAAATCCGATGCAAACTCATAGCAATGCTACCTGGCTACTATTGTTTCTGTTTAGGTTTGCACGTACAAGGGGGAATGCGAGGGAGTGCAACTGTCCGTAGCCGATGCTAAGTGATCCGTCAGGGCATGACTCTCACGATCGTGGGTATCATTATCCGGATTTCATTCGCATTCAACCTAACGCGGTTTATCACAAAATTTCTTTTTAATATTAAACCGTGGGATCCGCGGTTTTTATTTTTGTCCCCGTGGTATTAGGTTGTGTCGCCCTATTGACGGTCTGGACTCCAGCCCGGAGGGCCAGCCAAATTAATCCCATGGACGCTCTGCGGTATGAATAGCGAATGATTCCGAGATCTGCAATTGGTCGCTGCCTGATTAGCGTAGTCCTTACAACCTCTGCGTGGACCGTATTTGCGCAGTCGACATCCAATCCAGAGAATCGCCCTGGATCCGAGGTTCTGATCGAGGCGAGAGTGCTGGAGGTTAACTCACAAACGTTACGGCAGTTCGGCGTCCGAGCTGCCGCGGCGCCGGGCAATGCTCCCAGCCGGTTAGGTTTCGGCATGAGTGTTTCTGAGGATCTGGCGAGGTCGTTAATGGTTGGCCCCGGTTCCAGATTGGTTCAGAGCTTGCGAGTGACGTCGACTCTCGGGAAGGTTACCCAGATTCGAATCGGATCCCGTGTGCCTGCGACTGCTGGAAGCGGTTCGGAAGCGGGCGAATCCTTCGACGCAGGTATCGATTTCAATATCAGTCCCAGCATTTCACCGAGCCAAGTGCCTTCGATGAAAATGGCAGCGCAGGTCAAAATCCGCCGCGAAGACAGCAGAGGGTCGATGCAGACTGTCTTCACCGGTCAATCCATTCAACGGGAAATTGCTGTCGCGAGAGGGCAAAGCATTGTTGTCGGAGGATTCCTGAGAGATGCCGAGGTCGTATCGCTAGCGAGAATGGCGTTCTTGAGAAACAGTCCTTTATTCGGTTATCTCTTCGCTCAGGAAGGAGAACCGAATCAGAGGTCGGAAATTGTCGTTTTGTTGGTCCCGACTATTGAGGGCCCGGTCGATCCCAGACCGCCAGTGGCACGTGCACCGGACTTGGTGCTGAATGCCAAGGCAGAACCTGCTTCGCTCGACCGCGCAACAGCTAGTCCCACCGGTTACAGCGTGCAGGTAGGCGCCTTTCAGAACGAGGCGGCGGCTCAGAGTTTGCAGCGCAGCTTATCGAGGCGATATACCGACGTTGTCGTCCAGAACCCTTCGGCCGACCACCTATACCGGGTCCGTGTCGGGCGCCTTGCGAACTTGTCGTTAGCGAAAAAGGTTGAGAAGGCACTCCGTATCGAGGGTTTTAAACCGATGATCGTGCATTTGGATTGATGCGGGTGCGATTACAGTTCGCGCCGTCCCTCCAGCGCCTTCGCCATCGTAACTTCATCGGCATATTCCAAATCTCCCCCGACGGGAAGGCCTAGTGCCAAGCGAGTGACGCGGATTCCGAGAGGTTTGATTAGACGAGACAGATAGAGTGCAGTCGTTTCGCCTTCGACATTCGGATTCGTGGCAATTATGACTTCCTGGATCGTTCCCGGTTGCAATCTTTTGAGGAGGGATCCGATTGCAAGCTGGTCCGGACTGACACCTTTAAGTGGAGAAATCGATCCCATAAGAACGTGATATCGGCCTTTGAATTCGTGTGTCTTTTCGACTGGAAGAATGTTGTTGGACTCTTCCACCACACACAAAACGTTATCCGACCGGGACGGATGCGTGCAGAACTGACATGGGTCCGCGTCCGTAAGGTTGTTGCAAACGGAGCAGCGGCGGATGGACCGTTTAACTTCCAGAATAGATTCCGCCAATTCAGTGGCATCTGCTTGATCCATTTTCAAAACAAAGAACGCAAGCCTTTGCGCGGATTTCGTTCCGATGCCAGGTAGTTTTTTAAACTGTTCGACCAGACGAGTGACGGGTTCTGCGATGTCCATTATTGACAAGCTTTAGAAAAGACCTGGAATTTTCAACCCGCCGGTTAGACTTCCAAGCTGGCTTTGCATCGCTTCATCGACTTTGCGGTGTCCCTCGTTCACGGCGGCCACAATGAGATCTTGGAGCATGTCTTTGTCTCCGCCCGTGAAGACCTCGGGCTCAATCTGGACGGAAAGAAGTTGTTTCTGGCCGTTCATTTTGATCGAAACCATGCCCCCGCCTGCCGTGGCGTCCACAACCAGCGCTTCCATTTGCTTCTGCAGCTTCTCTTGCATTTGCTGAGCTTGCTTCATGATCTGCTGCATGTTCATAGATTATTCCCCCTTTGCAGGCTTCACTTGGGCCAGGTCTCCGCGGAACACTTCCAGAAAGCTTTTTACGAGAGGTTCGTTTTTTGCGTTCTCTGTAGACGGTCCTTCTCTGTGCTGTTCCTTCATTATAAGAGACACCGAAACGGCTTTACCAACGAGTTCACTGGCAACGGTATCAAGCACGGCCTTGTGTTCCTTTGATTGAAGCATTGCCGATGGTGCGCCGCCAGGAATTACAATTTGAATCACGTCATCTCTCCGTTCGATACGCTCCGCACTTTGCAGATAGACGGCGGTAGTAGCGGACTTGTCCTCTATTCGGCGTTTGAAGATGTCCGCGAATGTAAACGGTTCGGTGGCGGGCGAGCTGGAGGACGGCTTCTGTTCTCTTTGCGGTTCCGAGGGCAACGCCTGCGCAGGCGGAGATACCCGTGGTGGCGGTAACGGTACGGGTGCCGTGCCTCCTTTGACCTCCCTCAAGATTTCTTCGATGTCGCGAACGTATCCAATTTTCGCCAATTTGATGAAACCGACTTCAAGATGGAACCGCGGCTGTGAGGTCGACCGGAGTTCGGTCTCGATGCGCAGAAGCATGTCAAAAAATCGGATCAGATCTTGTTCTGAGAATGCCGATGCCCGGTCGGCTAAGGCGCGCTTTTCGTCGGCGCTAGCGATGATCTTTTCTTGAAGGCCCAATTTTACGACGAGCAGATCGCGAATACGGCCAATGACCTCGCGGACGTACTGTTGAATATTCAAGCCTTGGTCAATGACGATCCCGATGTTTTCAAGCAGCGCCTGCGAATTACGGCCGGCCAACGCTTCCACCGTCCTATCGAGGATTTCGCTCGGAATGAACCCGAGCACGTCGCGCACATCTTCGTCGACAACCTCCTGGCCACTAAAAGAGATTATTTGATCCAGTAGCGACTGTGCGTCGCGCATGCTTCCTTCCGACGCTTTCACGATATAACTCAGCGCGCGGTCCTCAATCTTTACGCCCTCACGGTCGGCAATCTGCCGCAGGTGTGCGTGGATTTCGCCTGCAGAGATCGTTCTAAAAATGAACTGCTGACAGCGCGACAGGATCGTGGCCGGTACTTTATGCCGTTCCGTGGTTGCCATAATGAAGACAACATGCGGCGGGGGCTCCTCCAAAATTTTCAACAACGCGTTAAAGGCCGAAGTCGAAAGCATGTGGACTTCATCAATGATGAAGATCTTGTACCGGCTGCGCGCGGCTGCGTACTTGGCGCTCTCGCGCAATTCACGGATGTTGTCGACACCCGTGTTCGAAGCAGCATCGATTTCGAATACATCGATCGATTTGCCGGAGGCAATCTCCTGGCATGAAGGACATACATTACATGGAGTGACCGTTGGCCCCTTCTCGCAGTTCAAGCCCTTGGCCAGGATCCGGGCTGTTGTTGTTTTGCCAACACCTCGTGGGCCTGAAAAAAGGTAAGCGTGTCCAATGCGATCCATTTGAATCGCATTCTGTAAGGTTTGTACGATCGGCTTTTGACCGACCAGTTCCTCAAATAACTGAGGTCGAAATTTTCTCGCAATAACTTGGTATTTCATGAATGACGGGCGGATCCAGAGCAGGCCAAGGGGGATACTGCGTCACATTGGCTTACCCAATACCGTTGCTTCCTTCCGGACCTGGCGGGGTTTTCAGGCTCCAATTGCACAGCCCCCCAAAGCCTGCACCGTTAAGCGGCTTCCGCTTAAACGGAGAGAGTGGGATTCGAACCCACGGTGGAGTTACCCCCACACACGCTTTCCAAGCGTGCTCCTTAAACCACTCGGACATCTCTCCAATGGTTAGAGGCTCTACGTAGCTCAATGCTGCGCGCGAACTTTCCGACTGTACCATAGGTTAGGCAGCTTGCTCGATCACGATCGCCCTTGAAACATCACCATCGAGGGCATCTTTGAGGTCGACAATCAGCTTCCGGTTGTTGATCCTGCAGAACCAATCCGGATATTGATCGAGTTTCGATATCGACTTGGTTATCTGGGCACGCGCACCATTGAAGTTTCCATTATTAAGATGATGTAAACCCACCGCAGCCTGGATCAGTCCCTGATAGAAAAGCCGAAGTGGGCCCCGGGTCACCCTCCAGAGGTCTTCCCATGCCTCATGGGCTTCAAAATAATGGCCGGTATTGAAAAAAATAATTCCGTTTTGTAGCAGATCGACCATCGATTCTAAGAGCTAACTTATTGAAACGCCACGCGGAATAGCCGAAAGCTGCCGCGGAGAAATTCTCCATCATACGTGTGGGCTATGAAGTGCTCAACAGCATTCTTCGGGGGTCGGAAAATGGGACAGTCTTTCCTTGCAATGAGGTGTCCCCTCCGTATCATTACCCCGTACGAGTTGCCGACTCTGGCTGGCTCGGGGTGCTGGATAATCGTCCAGTAAATGCCCAAACAAATCGACGGATTTGAGACTTCGCCCGAAAGGAGGAAGGAGATGCAACCTATTGCGTTTTGCACCCGGTGTCGCGGCATGCAGATCGGCTGGAATCGCCGATACATCGCTCACCGTCTACGATGCAAACAATGGGTTTCCAGGTCATCTAAGTTATTGATCCTGACAGTATTGTTCTTCGTCCTTAGCTTTCAGGCCGAACTTCCGACAAATGCGCTCTTTCCCACCGGCCCCGCCGACGTTCAACAGGCGAGTTTTCTGCCACCCGGTATCCTCGAGGTTTCACAACCATCGGTCGGCCCGGCTTTTCGAGCGATCGACGCATTTCTAAAGAGGTATCAGGTCGATGACTCCCATCGAGGTCGGGTCGCAGAGGCCATTGTCGAGACAGCGCGTAAGTACGATCTGGATGCGCGCCTCATCGCCAGCATCATGATCGTGGAAAGCCGCGCCAATCCGTTCGCCATCTCCAATGCCGACGCGATCGGCATTATGCAGATTCATCTACCCACTTGGGGGCGTGAGGCGGACAAAGAAGGGATCAACCTCTTCAAAATCGAGGACAACGTCGATTTCGGCGCGCGCATTCTTAAAGACTACGTCCGCCGTTTCGGACTGTGGGAAGGCGTGAAGCGCTATAAGGGATGGAATCCCGATAGCCGCGATTCTCTTGAGTCGGCCGAAGAGTATGCGGCTAAGGTGCAGCGCACGTATATCTTCGAATAGCGAATAGAGCCACAAAAGCACAAAAGGCACAAAACGACATGACGTTTTGTGCCTTTTGTGCTTTTTGTGACTCTATCCAGCCCTAAATCTTATACCCTTCTTATAAAGTTCTATTGACAGTGACCCACTCAACTCTTATATTGGGCGATTGGTATACGTATTCTGTGGGCAGTTAAGGACGTAGGAGGACTTTAAACGATGAGCAAGATCATTGGAATCGACCTGGGAACCACTAATTCGGTCGTAGCGGTTATGGAGGGTGGCGAACCGGTCGTTATCGCAAACCAGGAAGGCGGGCGGACGACGCCTTCTGTTGTCGCCTTCACTAAGAGCGGCGAAAGGCTGGTGGGGCAGGTAGCAAAGCGGCAGGCTGTTACGAACGCGGAGAACACCGTCTATTCGATCAAGCGCTTCATGGGCCGTCGTTACGATGAGGTCAATGAAGAGATGAAAATGGTGCCGTATAAAGTGACCCGGTCGAGCAACGCTGATGCTCGCGTCGATGTCAGCGGCAAGGAATACTCGCCCCCGGAAATCTCCGCGATGATTCTCCAGAAGCTGAAATCCGCAGCCGAAGACTATCTTGGCCAGAAAGTCGACAAGGCCGTGATCACCGTGCCGGCATATTTCAACGATGCGCAACGGCAGGCAACCAAAGATGCTGGTCGTATTGCCGGTCTCGAAGTTCTTCGAATCATCAATGAACCGACGGCCGCTGCTCTCGCGTATGGACTCGACAAAAAGAAGGACGAGACGATCGCCGTGTACGACTTCGGTGGCGGTACATTCGACATTTCGATTTTGGAAGTCGGCGAGGGCGTCGTCGAGGTCAAGGCGACCAATGGCGACACGCATTTAGGCGGTGACAACCTGGACCAGCGAATCATCGATTGGATCATCGATGAGTTCCGCAAGGACCAGGGAATAGATCTCTCCAAGGACAAAATGGCATTGCAACGACTCAAGGAAGCGGCCGAGAAAGCAAAAATGGAGCTGTCATCTGTTCAAGAGACGGAGATCACGCTGCCCTTCATTACTGCAGATGCGACAGGACCAAAGCATCTCAATTTGAAGCTGACGCGCGCAAAATTTGAATCCCTCGTGGACGACATGCTTCAGCGATCAATGGGTCCCTGCAAACAGGCGTTATCGGACGCAGGCGTGAAACCTAGCGATATCGATGAAGTTGTGCTAGTGGGCGGAACGACGCGTATCCCAAAGGTGCAGCAGATCGTGCGCGAACTGTTCGGCAAAGAGCCTCACAAAGGTGTGAATCCGGACGAAGTCGTCGCAGTTGGTGCTGCAGTTCAAGCCGGCGTCCTTGGTGGCGAAGTGAAGGACGTGCTCTTGCTCGATGTCACACCTCTTTCACTCGGTATCGAAACGCTTGGCGGCGTATTCACGAAGCTTATCGAACGAAATACGACGATTCCGACGCGGAAGAGCGAGATCTTTTCAACCGCGGCAGATAACCAGACATCGGTAGAGATCCATGTGCTTCAAGGCGAACGTCCGATGGCGCGAGATAACCGCACGCTCGGTAAATTTCATCTGGTCGGTATTCCTCCGGCACCTCGCGGGGTTCCGCAGATCGAAGTCACGTTCGACATTGATGCGAACGGTATCGTGAATGTTTCGGCGAAGGATCTTGGTACGGGAAAAGAGCAGAAGATCACGATCACTTCATCCAGCGGCCTGTCGAAGGATGACATCAACAAGATGGTCAAGGAAGCCGAGTCGCACGCCGATGAAGATAAGCGTAAACGGGAAGAGATCGAGGCTCGAAACCGTGCAGACTCTCTCGTGTATCAGACTGAGAAGATGCTGAACGAAAATCGTAGCAAGCTGTCGGACTCGGATGCGAAGGCAGTCGAAGCGGCGATCGCGGATTGCAAGAAGGCGCTGGAAGGCGGCGATGTTACTGCTATCAATCGAGCTGCCGACGCCCTGACTCAGGCGTCGCATAAGGTTGCTGAAGCGATGTACAAGACGGGTGCGCAGGGCAGCGGTGGCGCAGGAACTTCGCAGAATGGCGCCGGATCGGGTGCCAAATCGGGCGAAAAGACAGACGATGTGATCGACGCTGAATACGTCGACGCAGACGAGAAGAAAAAAGAATAGTGTGACTTTCGATCATGACGAGCAAAGACGATCTCTACATCATTCTTGAGGTCGGTCGAACAGCATCGGTAAACGATATCAAGCGTGCCTTTCGAAGGCTCGCTCGGCGGTATCACCCGGATATCAATCCGGGTGATCACCATGCCGAAGAACGTTTCAAAAGGATCACTGAGGCGTATGACATCCTGGGTGATCCCATGAAACGCAAGTTTTACGACGTGAACGGATTCTACACGGATGGTGTTTTAGATCCCAAGGAGGGAGACGAAAGCGGCTGGTTCCGCTTCCAAGGCTTCAATTTCAGTAGCTCGGGACATTCCGATTTCGCGGATATTCTCGGACAAGTTTTTGCGCGACGGCCCGAGCGTCGCGACCCGGAGCGAGGCTCAGACCTGGAGTATGCCGTTCCTATCAGTTTCGAGGAGTCGATCCGGGGCACGGGCGCCAGCTTGAATATTTTGCGGAAGCATTCTTGTGGGACTTGTAATGGAGTTGGCCAGGACCCGGGATCTCGCGAGAACACCTGCCTGGCGTGTAACGGAACGGGCAAGGCGACAAGAAGTAAAGGGCATTTGCGGTTTGCCGTCACTTGTGCGGACTGTGGAGGTTCTGGCCGTCTGATCACTCCTTGCGATGCTTGCGGTGGCGAGGGTCGGGTGTCCGGAGCTGAAGCTTTGAATGTTCAATTGCCCAAGGGTGTCGCGACAGGTTCGCGAATTCGCGTTCCAGGCAAGGGCGACGCCGGACGATTTGGCGGACCGTCGGGCGACTTGTATGTATTGGTCAGTGTAGGACCTCATCACTTGTTTAAGAGAATTGGCGACAACATTCATTGCACGGTGCCAATAAGTGTGACTGAAGCAGCATTGGGAACAAAAGTTGAAGTCCCGACGATCGATGGCCCCGCGACAGTGAGGGTCCCACCTGGGACCCAAACGGGACAGAGATTTCGCATGCGTGATAAAGGCGCCCCTTCACTGTTAAATCCTGGCATGCGCGGCGATCAATACGTCGAAGTGAAGATCGTCGTGCCGCGCGTCGCAGACGAGCGGTCGAAAGAGATTCTTAGAGAATTGGCAAAATTGAATCCTGAGGATCCGCGAAAAGATCTTTGGTGATGCCATGGAACGAAAGAAAAAAGGCAAAGCGGCATACATGATTAGTGCCATTGCCGAAACATACGATATTCATCCCCAAACTTTACGCCTCTATGAGCGGGAAGGCTTGCTTAAGCCCTCACGATCAGAGGGGAATACGCGTCTATATACTCAAGATGATATTGAACGGCTCGAGTTGATTTTGAATCTGACCAGAGATCTGGGTGTGAATCTGGCCGGCGTTGAAGTCATTCTGAATATGAGGCAGCGACTGGAAGAAATGCAGACAGAGATGCAGGACTTTATTGCATACGTCGAGCGCGAATTCACAACCCGCTCCCCTGAGATGAGTCAGAAGATCCATAGCGCTCTTGTAAAGGTGACCCCGCCACATATAACCGTCGCGAGGCCGCGAAAAGTAGAACGTCATTGAGCCGGGCAAGGACGGACCGGACCATGACACAGCAAGGAGGCCGAAGGCGTACCGCTGAAAGCCTGGCCCGTGCGCCCGACGCTATATCGAAATGAAAACGTTTCCGTACGAGCGAGTCGTCGCTGGACCCGATACGCTCCGTCTTTATTTAAAGGACATCTCGCAATTTCCTCAGCTCACGCCTGAAGAGGAAAAAGAGCTGGGTGCGCGCGTTCAACAGGGCGATGAGGATGCTTTCCGGAGATTGATCGAAGCCAACCTTCGGTTCGTCGTCGCCATGGCAAAGAAGTATTCCCGTTCCGGTTACCCCTTGCACGAGCTCATTAACGAGGGCAACCTCGGGCTCATCGAAGCCGTTTCCAGGTTTGATCCCTCACGCGGCGTTCGGTTTATAACATATGCGAGTTGGTGGATCAGACAAGCGATTTTGGCTGCTATCGCGCATCATGGACAAGTTTTCCGAATACCGCCAAAGCTCAAGCACGAACTTTATAGATTCGAAACAAAGGTCGCACATCTCACGCAGGAACTCGGCCACCGTCCCAGCGTTGACGAAATCTCCAAAGAACTCGGGATGAAAGAAGAGGATGTTCGCGACATGATCGAAGGTACACCCACGGAAGTTTCTTTGGATACGCCTATCGGCGAAGGCGCGGAAATGCGCATTGAGGACTTGATTCAGGATCAGACTGTGACGCCTGTCGATGAACTCCTCATTGCGCAATCGTTCGAAGAGCAGCTCGAAGCTCTCCTGGCACAGCTCGACGATAAAGAAAGAGTCATCATCGAGCGGCGATTCGGTCTTGGTGACCGCGAACCCGAAACGCTGGCCGAAATCGGTTCAGAGCTGAATCTTTCGCGCGAGAGAATTCGCCAAATCGAGGAACGTGCGCTGGGGAAACTACGGCGCTCGCAGCGCGCAAAGCAACTGTTGGGGTATTTGAACTGATGGCCGCCCGCTGTTAGAATGCGCCCGGTGAGTGCGCAAGATTTGGAAACTTGTTCGATCTGCTCGGGCACAGGCTGGGTGCGGGTTTCGCATGAGGGCGTCGACGGTGTTGTCCGTTGCGACTGTCTCAAATCATCGCGCCCCGACAGACTCCTGGAGCGAGCAAGGATTCCCCAGCGCTACGCTCACTGTGAGCTGGAGAACTTTGAGATCCTGCGGTCACCGGATCGTTCAATAGAAAAGGCCAAAATCGCCGCTGAAAAATTTGTCGCGGAATATCCAATGGCACAGCCCTTCGGGCTGCTGTTCATAGGACCTCAGGGCGTTGGAAAGACCCATCTCGCAGTAGGTATTATCAAGCAATTGATCAAATTGAAGTCTATCCCATGTCTGTTTCGTACTTTCCCGGAACTCTTAAAAGAGATTCAAGACTCCTATAACCCGGTTTCTCAGGCGTCGGAGCTGTCGTTGTTGAGGCCGGTTTTGGAAACCGAGGTGCTCGTACTGGATGAGCTTGGGGCCCAAAATCCTTCGTCGTGGGTGCGGGATGAAGTCGCCTACGTTCTAAACTATCGCTACAACGAGAACAAGGTGACGATACTCACAACCAATTACAAGGATGAAGAGGAACGTAAGGACGTCAAAGTAGGAATAACCGACACTCTCGCCGAACGTATCGGCGTACGCATGCGATCCAGGTTATTTGAGATGTGTAAAACGATAAAGATGGATGGAAATGACTTCCGAAGGGCTGTTAAACAAGCAGAGCACTTTATTTAGCTCACAGCTCTTCCTCTTCGTCGTCCTCATCTCCTTCTTCCATTACCTGGATGAAGAATTCCGTCTCGCACTCTTCGCAGACAAATTGTTCATCGTCACCGGCGTCCAATTTCCCCGCGCACATGGGGCAGAAAGAGATTTCAGTGGGCATGTTGTCCTAGATACTAGAATTGTTTTTTTAAGTCAAAGAGGTTTTTAGAGAGCTCGAACATGAAACGAAACGGAATTGAAGAGCAGTATGTCATCGACGATTTTACGAGTAAGGACACGTGGCGCATCTTTCGCATTATCGCGGAGTTTGTTGAGGGGTTCGAAATGCTGGCGAAGATTCCTCCAGCCGTCGCGATTTTCGGTTCGGCCCGTTCGGTGCCTGGAACTGTTGCCTATGAACGAGCCCAGGCTATCGCCGCTCTTCTTGGAAAGAACGGATATTCTGTTATCACGGGTGGCGGTCCCGGAGTTATGGAGGCTGCGAACAAGGGGGCCACAGAAGCCGGCAGTGCATCGGTCGGCTTGAATATCGAACTGCCCTTGGAGCAGAAGCCAAACATCTTCGCCAACAAGCTTCTGAATTTCAGGTATTTCTTCGTACGCAAAGTGATGTTCGTGAAGTACTCTATCGCCTTTGTCATTTTGCCCGGCGGCTTCGGGACTCTCGATGAGTTGTTCGAAGCAATTACGCTGATCCAAACACGTAAAATCAAACCGTTCCCCGTAATTCTTGTTGGGCGCGAATATTGGAAGGGGTTACTGGATTGGATAGGAGATACGCTCTTACGCGAGAAGATGATTGCCGTCGAAGACCTCGATATCATCAAGACTGCGGATACACCAGAGGAAGTTCTGCATTGGGTTCAAGATTCGAAAGCAAGGAACGGTGTGCATAGTGCAATTCCTTCATAGCCTCCGGTTCAAACTCGCCGTCACTTGTTTCTCATTCGTTGTCGCCTGTCTGATCTTTACAAGTGCGGCCCAGGACTCCACAAACACCGGTGTCGGATCAATCCGGGCCGAAGAATTGCGGCAGAAGGTCAGCCACATTGCCTCAGAAGAGTTTAAAGGCCGCGGTAACGGCACACCGGCACTGGATGCTGCCGCTCGATATATCGCAGATGTCTTCGAGAAAAATGGTCTAAAGGCCGCCGGCGATGCCGGTACTTATTTTCAGCACTTCAATATCTATTCCGCCCGGCTGGGTCGACAGAACACGTTGCAGATCCGCCTGAGCCGTGATTCTGCGTTGGATTTGAAAGTGGGGACGGACTTCATTCCGGAGTTTTGGTCCACAAGCGGAGCACTGGTGGGTCCACTGCAAATCCTGGAGGAGAAACGAGAGAACAGGACGGACCTTCCGGATTTGAAAGGCAAGATTGCCGTCGAATTCGAGGATTCGATCGTGTCCGACGATCCGGAGTTTCCGGCGAACGCCGTCGAAGGACGGAAACTTCAAGAGGCTGGTGCCATTGCCGTCATTATTGTTCAGAGTTTATCCGATCGCAGCCGCCGCATAGGCAGTCTTGCGGAGAATCTGCGCGAGGATCTTCCCGTGCGGTTGACGTCCATGGCAAGCGTGGATACCGTGTCGTATCCGCAAATCCCGATCGTCGTACTCTCTTCCGACATCGGCAGGCAGGTTCTGGCTGAATTCAAGAAACCCCACGCCGCCATCGCCGCGAGACTTAGCGTCGACCTCGAGCGCCGGACGCACTCCACGCAAAACGTGCTCGCGCTCATTCCCGGTTCCGACCCTAATCTTAAGGACGAAGTGATGATCGTCGGCGGCCATTACGATCACGACGGGGAAGCATACGGCCAGATTTGGTATGGCGCTGACGACAATGCGTCCGGCACGGCCGCGCTGTTGGAACTCGCCGAAGCGTTCGGCAGCGGAGCAGCGCCCCCGGCGAGAAGTGTTCTACTCAGCGCCTGGGCAGGGGAGGAAAAAGGATTACTTGGCAGCCGATATTACGTCGGCCACCCCTTCTTTCCGCTTAACAAGACGATCGCTATGTTTCAGATGGACATGATCGGCAGGAATGAGGAACACGGAGCAAACAACTCGCAACAGATTCCAGAAGAACATGCGGCAGCCAACGAAACCTCTCTCAATGTTCTTGGTTCGGCGTTCGCCCCTGAGCTGAAAACGATCATTTCAAGCATGAACATGCAGACGTCATTGACCCTGCACTTTCGTTATGATTTCGGTGCGGAAGATTTGATGCGCCGCAGTGACCAGTGGTCGTTTTTGCAGAAAGGTATTCCCGCGATCTTCTTCTTTACCGGTCTGCACCCGGACTATCACACCCCCAGAGACACCGCCGAGAAAATCAATTACCCGAAGCTCGAAAGCGTCACGAAATTGGTTTACCTAACC
>Ga0075423_10001876_pt1 | contig 18853 bp, 18 predicted proteins | sample SoiMethybrSBSTD2_FD_80114 | JGI IMG/M metagenome (GOLD analysis project Ga0075423, IMG submission 80114) | Bulk soil microbial communities from a Populus tree surrounding site in Tennessee, USA - Soil MetaG P. TD hybrid SBSTD2 | ecosystem: Environmental > Terrestrial > Soil > Tree plantation...
ATCGTCCGTGGAGCTGGCGGAGGGATTTGAACCCCCGACCGGCTGATTACAAATCAGCTGCTCTACCGGACTGAGCTACGCCAGCCAGACAAAGGGCAAATAATAGCACTTCCCGTGCCAGCGGCGCAAGACTGTGCCCAACTTGAGTTAACTGTCTGGCTCGTCGGCGCTTGTCCGGTCGGCCCTTCCGGTCGCCGACGTCCGTAAGGGGCGCCTGCGCCGTTGTCGAACCGCCTCAAACAATACGACGCCAGCGGCGACCGACACGTTGATGCTTCCGACCTGTCCTTGCATCGGGATCGCGGCCAGGCTATCGCAGCGGTCTCGCACCAGACGCCGCAAGCCGGGGCCCTCGGCGCCGAGGACGATGGCGGTCGGAACCGTGAAGTCGATCTCATCGTACGGCATGCGGGCTTCCCCGGCCAGGCCGATCGTCCACACGCCCAGATCCTTCAGCTCCTCGAGTGCTCGGGCGATGTTCACCACTTCGGCCATCTTCACGTGGGCCATCGCACCCGACGACGCCTTCGCCGCAGCTCCCGAACGCGCGGCCGATCGACGCGACTGCACCACGACGCCGTCGACACCGGTCGCATCGGCCGATCGCAGGATCGCTCCCACGTTATGGGGATCCTCGATGCCATCGAGCACCAGGAGGAGCGGCACATCACGAGCGCCGTGTACGAGGTCGGCCACGCTGTAGTCGCTCGCATCGTCGACATCGGCCACGACCCCTTGGTGAATGCCGCCGCTGGCTTTGCGAGTCAGCACCTCCCCCGAGACCCGCTGCGCGGCCAAGCCATGCGTTGCCGCAAACGCGAGCAACTGCCGCATGCGGTCGTCGTCGCGCCCTGAGGTCCACAACGTCTTCACACGTCCGGCACGCAGCGCTTCCAGAACGGGATTGATCCCGTAGACAATCACGTTTAGGCCTCGATCGACGCGAGACACTGCGCAAACGCGGCCGCGCGCTCACGCGCGCTCGCGATGCGTGTGATGCCCGAGGACGGGAGCTGCGCGCCTCTGTCAATCGCCGGCACGGCGACATCGAGCTCGAGACCCTCGGCCGCTCCGGTCAGCGCGAGACGGATCGGATGGAAGAGCGCCTTGCCTTTCTGCCCGCATCGATCCTTCACGCGGCCGGCCGCAGCCCGGAATGCCTCGCGATCGACGAGCGGCGCGGACGCGATCAGCTCCTGTGCGAGCGCATCGATCACGGGGCGCGAGGCCAGGGCCTCGGCACGGATCGAGGGATCGTCGAGCGCGCGTTCCGCCGAGTAGTCGAAGACAAACGCCACGCGCGGCGGAATCTGCTCGAGACGATCGACCGAGGCCGCAGCCGCGGGAACCACGTGCGCGAGGAACTCCATGTCGTCCGCTGTCGGATCCGAGATCCATCCTGCCGCGCGCAGGTAGGGAATCGACAACGTCACCAGGCGCGACGGATCGCCGGCCTTGAGGTAGTGTCGGTTCACCCACGCCAGCTTCTCGACATCGAACACACCGGCACTGTGGCCGACGTTCTCGATCCGAAACCGCCGCGCCAATTCGTCGAGCGGTACGAGCTCCTGCCCTTCCCCCGGTGACCATCCGATCAGCGCAAGGTAATTGGTCAACGCCTCAGGCAGATAGCCGCGGTCCCGGAATTCCTTCACCGACGTCGCCCCGTGCCGCTTCGAGAGCGGCGCGTGATCGGGGCCGAGCACCAACGATACGTGCGCGAAGATCGGCGGCTTCCATCCGAATGCTTCGTACATCAGCAGCTGACGCGGTGTATTGGAGATGTGATCTTCTCCGCGAACCACATGTGTGATCGCCATCAGCGCATCGTCGACGACCACCGCGAAGTTGTATGCGGGCACACCGCCCGACCGCACGATCAACGGATCGCCGATCACGTCGGGCGCAAACCGCACCTCGCCGCGAACCAGGTCGTGGAAGACGACGTCTCGTCCCTGCCGATCGGGGACCCGAAAGCGGATCGCCGCAGGCTCGCCGTTTTCGACGCGACGGCGTGCCTCTTCACGCGGGATGTTGCGGCATCGGCCCACGTACTGTGGCGGCCTGCCGGCACGAAGCGCGACCTGTCGATCCTCTTCAAGCTGCTGCGCGGAACAGAAGCAGTAGTACGCGTGCCCGTGCGACATCAGCTCCACGGCGTGCGCGCGATAGATGTGCAGCCGCTCGGTCTGGCGATACGGACCATGATTGCCGCCGGCCTCGACGCCTTCACTCCAATCGAGACCCATCCACCGCAAGTCTTCGAGCATCGCCTGCTCCGACTCGCGCGTCGATCGCTCGAGGTCGGTGTCCTCGATGCGCACGATGAACGTGCCGCCTTGCCCGCGCGCGAGCAGCCAGTTGAAGAGCGCAGTACGCGCATTACCGACGTGGAGCTGGCCCGTAGGACTGGGCGCGAATCGAAGTCTCATCTCTGACAGTGTAGGGCGGGTCTTCAGACCCGCCGACACAACAACGCAATGGCGTGGACAGCAATCGATTCACCCGTGCCCATCGAGTCGACGCCCTCGTTGGTCTTCCCCTTCACGCTGATCTGCGAGGGGTCGACCACGAGCGCACGCGCGAGGTTGGCGCGAATCGCATCGATGTACGGCACGAGCTTCGGTCTTTGGGCGATGACGACGACGTCGGCGTTGACCAGAGCGTACCCCTCGGATCGAACGTGTGTGGCGGCGCGAGTCAGTAGTTCGATGCTGTCTGCGTCTTTCCACGCCGGATCGGTATCGGGAAAGTGCCGACCGATATCGCCGAGTCCAGCCGCACCGAGCACCGCGTCGGTGACAGCGTGCGCCACGACATCGCCATCGGAATGGGCGTCGAGCCCTTTGTCGAATGGAATGGTCACACCGCCCAGAATGAGCCGCCGTCCGACGACCAGCCGATGGAGATCGTAGCCGTTGCCGATCCGGAGGGTCGGCACCAATCCCGATCCGAGCAGCCGCTCGGCGGTGGCGAGATCATCTGGCGTCGTGATCTTGAGATTCCGTGGATCGCCATCGACAACGCGGACCACATGCCCGGCCTGCTCTGCGAGCGCGGCTTCATCGGTGGCATCGCCGGCCTGCGCCAGCGCCGCACGCAACACCTCGACGCGAAAGGCTTGCGGTGTTTGTGCGAGGAAGATCTCCTCGCGCGGAAGTGTCGCCGTGATCGCACCGTCGGCGGCCGCGCGTTTCACCGTGTCGTGTGCCCGCATCGCCGCAATGGCCGCGCCTGATTCGGCGGCAGCATGCACGGTCCTGCGAATAACCGCGTCGCTCACGAGCGGGCGCGCCGCATCGTGGATCACGACGACCTCGGCGCGCGGCGACACACGCGCGAAGGCATTGGCGACCGAGTCGCGGCGCCGATCGCCGCCAGCGACCACGGCGATGGGTTTGGCGCCGCCAAGCAGATATGACGGCGGCGCCGGCACAAGCTCACCCGGCAGCGCCACGACCAAATCGGTGACGAGATCGCAGTCGCGATAGGCGTCGACGCTGCGCTTGAGAATCGGTTCGCCGCCCAGTAACAGAAGTTGTTTGGGCGACGCGCCGCCAAAGCGCTGCCCTCGGCCGCCGGCGGCGATGATGGCAGATACATGCACGGAATCAGCTCAGCTTTCTCACTGATTGTAGACTGAGCACCGTCGTGCGTTGGCGGATCGCGCTCGCCTGTCTGATGTGCACGGTGCTGGCCGCGTGCAGCGGAGGCGCGCACGGCCGTCATCTCTCGTTCTCTGGCAGCGCGCTTGGTCAGGAAGGTGCGCTCATTCGCACGCAGCTCGCGCGTTTCGCCGCGCAGCATCCCGGTGTCGACATCAGCGTCCGCATCACCCCGGACGCGGCCAATCAGCGACATCAACTCTACGTGCAATGGCTCAACGCACACGTGCCCGAGCCCGATGTGCTGCAGCTCGATATCGTGTGGACGGCGGAATTCGCCGCGGCTGGATGGATTCGTCCGCTTGCGATCGACACCACCGACTTCTTCCCCGCCGCCGCGCAGGCGAATCGATGGCGCGGCGTCCTCTATGCGGTGCCGTGGTTCGTCGATGCCGGGCTCCTCTACTGGCGTACCGATCTCTTCGCCGACGCGCCCGCTTCGATCGACGCGCTCCGCGCCGATGCCACGCGCGCCCAGCGCGAGCGCGGCGTCGCGAACGGCCTGGTGTGGTCGGGGGCGCGATACGAAGGTGTGGTCACTGTCTTCATTGAGTATCTCGCCGCGTTCGGAGGCCGCATCTTCGACGACGATGGTGCAATCGTCGTCGACTCGCCTCAAGCCGTTCGCGCGCTGACATTCATGCGCGACAGTCTTGGCGAACAGGGGTTCGTCCCCGTGTCCGCCCTCTCTTGGCAGGAAGAGCAGGTCCGATTCGCGTTTCAAAACGGGCAGTCGGCCTTCATGCGCAACTGGCCGTACGCCTGGGCGCTCCTGCAAGATCCTCAACGGTCGCGTGTCGCCAACCACATCGCGATTGCTCCAATGCCCCCGGCAGCAGGCGGCAGGCCATCGGCCGCTCTCGGCGGCGCGCAACTGGCGATCAATCGCTACACGCGCGAGCCCGAGCTCGCGGCGTCGCTCGTCGAGTTCCTCACCGCTCCCGTGCAGATGTTGGAACGCGCTCGGATCGCGTCGCAGCTGCCGGCGCGACGATCGCTCTACGACGGCCCCGACCTTGGGCGTGCCCTGCCAATGCCGATTGCCGATGTCCGCCGTGCGCTCGACGCGACAGTCGCACGGCCAGTCACCCCCGTGTACAGCGAGATGTCCGAGATTCTCCAGGTGCACCTACATCGGGCGCTCACGTCGCAGGAAGAACCATCGACGGCCCTCCACGGTGCTGCGCGTGAGATTCGCGCGCTGCTAGACCGCAGCGGACTGCGCGGCGCGGCATCGTGATCGCGCACGATCGTCGAACCGCTGATTCGCGTCTGGCGCGACTCTTCGTCGCGCCCGTGATCCTCATCGTGGGAGCGACGGCGCCGGTGCCGATCGCATCGACGGTGTGGGCCGCGCTGCATCAGCGCGATCTGCGTCTGCCGTGGCTCGGCCAGCCGTTCGTCGGACTCGCGAATTTCGTCGAAGCCGCCGGAGATCGACGCTTTCTCGACGCGGTGCTGCACACCGTGATGTTCGCGGCGATGACGGTGCCGATCGAGCTCGCACTCGGCCTTGCTGTCGCGCTCGTCATGCACCGAGTGCAGCGAGGGCGCGCCATCGTCCGCGCCGCAGCGCTGCTGCCATGGGCCATTCCCACCGTGGTTGCGGCTCTGGTGTGGCGGCTGGTGTTCGACAACACGACGACGATGTTTGGATTCGACTGGTTTTCGAATTCGCGCGCGGCGTGGATCCCGATCGCCGCGGCCGATGTGTGGAAGACCACGCCGTTCGTGGCGGTGCTCCTGCTCGCCGGTCTTCAGACGATCGATCAGGAGATCTACGAGTCGGCGCGCCTCGACGGAGCCTCAGCTACCCGGCAGCTGTTCACCATCACGGTGCCGCTGCTTGCTCCCGCGATCGTCGTCGCCGCCGCGTTTCGAACGCTCGATGCGCTCCGTCTGTTCGATCTGCCGTACGTCATGACCGGCGGCGGGCCTGGCACTGCCACCGAACCGTTGTCGCTCTATGCATTCGTCGCGCTGATGGAACGCCTGCGTTTCGGCTACGGCTCCGCGCTATCGATCTCCGTATTCGCGTTGACGTTCCTCGTCGCGCTCGCCTTCGTGCGCAGTCTCGGCCATGCGAGCCGCGTGGAGGCATCATGAGCCGGGCGCTCGCTGCGATTCTCATCGCGATGCTGCTTGGGCCGATCGCGTGGATGCTGGCGGCGTCGGTGCTGCCGGAGAATCAGATCTTCAGCGGTGCTCCCATTCAGGGTCTGCTCCACGCCTCGTTCGATCACTATCGCGCCCTCTTCGACGAGCGTGGGTTCCTGCTGCCGATCCGCAACTCCCTCATCGTCGCCGGCTTGACGACGATCATCGCGCTGCCGTGCGCGACGCTGTGCGCGTACGCGCTCGCCCGTCTGCCGATGCGGGGCAAGGGACTGTTTCTCGCGCTGCTGCTCGCGGTGTCGATGTTTCCGCAAATCTCTGTCGTGGCGCCGCTGTTCCTCGTGCTGCGCGCCACAGGCCTCATCGATACCTATCCCGGCCTGGTCCTTCCGTACGTCACGTTCACCATGCCGCTTGCGGTGTGGCTGCTCACGGGATTCTTCCGCCAGCTGCCTCGTGACCTCGAGGATGCGGCGCTCATCGATGGCGCCAGCCGGTTGCGCGTGATTCGCGATGTGGTTCTGCCGGTCGCCGCGCCGGGACTGGCCAGCACCGCGATCCTGATGTTTCTTTACTGCTGGAACGAGTTCCTCTTCGCGCTGTCGTTCACGTTCGGTCCTGAGCATCAAACCGTACCAGTGGCGATTGCGCTGTTTCGCGGTCGGTATCAGATCGCTTGGGGCGAAGTGCTGGCCGGCGCTGCGGTCGCCACCCTTCCGGTCGTGATCGTCGTGCTCGCGTTTCAACGACGCATCGTCGCTGGCTTGACCTCGGGCGCGATGAAGGGCTGATGTGAGCACGGTCGCCGTCGAACATGTGGAGCGCATCTATTCCCGCCGACACGCGGCTGTTGCCGGGATCGATCTCGCTGTTGCCGACGGCGAGCTGCTGGTCCTGGTGGGTCCGTCGGGGTGCGGCAAGAGCACGCTGCTTCGTCTCATTGCCGGTCTCGATGCGCCGACTGCAGGACGCATTCTCATCGACGACGTCGACGTGACGAACGTGCCGCCGCAGCAGCGCGACCTGGCGATGGTGTTTCAAACCTACGCGCTGTACCCGCACATGACCGTACGCGAGAATCTCGCCTACAGCCTGCGCGTACGCCGTTTCGATCGAACGACAATCGATGCGCGCGTCGGCACCGCGGCCGACGCGCTCGATCTGACGATGCTGCTCGATCGCCGTCCGTCGCAACTTTCAGGCGGACAGCGCCAGCGGGTGGCGCTCGGCCGCGCCCTCGTCCGCGAGCCGAAAGCGTTCCTGCTCGACGAGCCGCTGTCGAACCTCGATCCGTCACTGCGAACGCAGGCCCGCGCCGAAATCCTGCGGCTACAACGGCGTCTCGAGGCCACGACGATCTACGTGACGCACGATCAGGAAGAGGCGTTGACGCTGGGCCATCGTGTCGCCGTGATGCGCGAAGGCCGGCTCGAACAGTTGGCGACGCCGATGGAACTCTACCAACGTCCGGCCAATACGTTCGTCGCGCGATTCATCGGATCTCCGGCGATGAATCTTGTTCCTGCCGCCGCTCTCGGCGTATCCGCCGCGCCAGACGCGGTGGTGGGCATTCGTCCGCACGAGGCTGTCATCGGCGAAGGCGGCGTGCGCGCCACGGTCGATGTGATCGAGCCGCGGGGGCACGACACCGTCGTGCATCTGCGTCTCGATTGCGCGGGATCGCCCGAGTTCGTGATCACCGTGACCGAGCATGCCCCTGCGCCAGGTTCAGCAGTGAGAGTGAGCTGGAAACCGGAGAAGGTGCACCTGTTTGATTCGGCTGGCAAACGGGCAGGCTGAAACAGGTCCGCCTCGCCCCAGCCTTGGCGAAGGCGGGCCGGACACTACGTACGGTCCGCTATCAGGCGGTCGATGACGCGATCGAGTTTCTCGCGAACATCAGCGGTCACATCGACGAATTTCACGGCGAAGCCGTAGTCCGCTCGCGTGTTCACACTCTCGGCCGCGATCTGCACACGGCCCTCGTAGGGCAGATCGATCTCGAGCTTCATGCGGCGGCCGACCGGCACGTCGTGAAACGACTGGATCAAGCATCCGCCGGCGCTGAGATCGTGAATGTGGACATCGACGCTCAACGCACCGAGGCGGCGACCCTCGAACGGACCCGGCACGCGGCGCGTGCTCCGGCGCGATGCGCCGCCCTTACGTGACGACGTGGACATGACTACGCTTCAGACTCCTCACACGATCTTAATCGACCGATCGCGCCACTTCGTGACAGCCGGTGAACTCGGCCATGCGGCTGGCGGTGGCATCGAGCACTCGATCGATCCGCACGCGATCGATCTCGCGCGGCGCGAACACCACCAACAGCGCCTTCGTGGTCTGCGTTGTCACCATCGTCCGCGCCGAGTCCGACGTCGGATTGCCGAACGGCCCCAATCGATCGGCGAGCGTGATCCGTCCGCCGACGTTCACATCGTCCTTGCGGATACCCGGATACGACTCACCTGGATGTCCGATGCGGAGCTCGACGTCGCCGTCGATGCGCGCGGCATCGTAGAGCCCGTACGGCAGCTGGAATTCGAGCGAGCACCAGTTGCAGACATCGACCATCGAGTTGATGCGCGGCAGCGGATCGCCCTTGCGCACTCTCCGCAGCAACGCTTCCGACGAAGGGCGAGTCTTGGTGGGATCGAGTCCGACACGCTTGTACATGGTGCGCACCGCCGTCACTTCGGCGGGCGGCTGAACGCGCACGTCGGACTCGGCGGCGGCCAGCGGCGCATCCATGCGGTGCTCGCGCTCCACGACGGTCGCGCCGTCGAGCCACAGGACACCGGGTCGGACGATGCTCGAGAGCTCAGGCGCGAGCGTGAACCGCATCGACGTCTGGCGGCATCGATCCGAGATCGGCTTCCGCGTCGGGCACGAGGATGCGCCGGACGCGTTCGCCAAACTCCTTGGGATCGGACCCCGCCAGCCCAGTTGTGTCGATCGGCTCATGGATGACGAGCCGCACTTCGCCGGGATACGACGTCACGCGGCCTCGCAACATCACGTGACGGCTGCCAACGACAGAGATAGGCACCACTGGCAATCCAGCTTCGAGCGCCAGATAGAAGCTGCCGCCCTTGAAGCGCGCGACGCGGCCGTCGCGGCTGCGCGTGCCTTCAGGAAACACGATGAGCGAGAGACCGTTCGACGTGAGACGTGCCGCCTCCGTGAAAATCCTCCGGCCGGCATGACGACGGTCGACGAGCAGGTGCCCGGTGCGGCGCAGATGCCATCCGATAAACGGGATGTTGCCCAGCGATTCCTTGGCGATGATGCGAAGCTGATACGGCAGCGACCAGAACAGGATCGGAATGTCGTACAGGCTTTGATGGTTGGCGACGAACACGTACGTCTTGCCGGGCTCGAGGCGCTCGAGCCCCGTGGCGCGTACCTTGACGCCACTCGTCGCCAGGATGAGGCGCGACCACGTGCGCGCGCACCAATGGGCGAACCATCCGGCGCGCTCGATCAGGGAAGAGATCAGCGACAGCGTGCCGAGCACGATCGTGTAGATCGCGATCACGGGGACCAGAAAGAGAACCGTGCGCCACCAATAGAAAGAAGGCATGTCTCGACTCTCAGTCGACACACATCCGCGCGATGCGGTTGCCTACTTTCCCGCGGCGGCGGCAGGCGGTGTTGACTGCGTCCGCGCGGGCCGTCGGCTGATCTCCGCATCCGACGACGTGGCCACGACGACCGTCTGCGCGGCGGCCGGCGGCTCGATGAATCGACCGAAGATCATCTTACCCGCCGTCGTCTGTAACACGCTGGTGACGACGACGTCGATGGTCTTGCCGATCATCTTCCGAGCATTATCCACCACCACCATCGTGCCGTCGTCCAGGTAGGCGACTCCCTGGTTGTACTCCTTGCCTTCCTTGAGGATGAATACCTTCATCAACTCGCCGGGCAGGACGACCGGTTTGAGCGAGTTGGCGAGCTCGTTGATGTTCAGCACCTCGACGCCGCGAAGCTGCGCGACTTTGTTCAGATTGAAGTCGTTGGTGACGATCTTTCCCTGCAGCGTGCGCGCGAGCTCAATGAGCTTCAGGTCGACTTCGCGCACGTCGACGAAATCGACGTCCGAGATCATCACCTCGACGCCCGACATCTTCTGGATCTTCTGCAGGATGTCGAGACCGCGGCGGCCGCGGTTCCGTTTCATCGAGTCGGAGGAATCGGCGACGAGCTGCAGTTCTTTCAGCACGAACTGCGGGATGACGATGGTGCCGTCGATGAACCCGGTCTCGCAGATGTCAGCAATGCGGCCGTCGATGATCACGCTGGTGTCGAGCAGCTTGTAACGTTTGCGGGGGCCGGTCGCCCGAAACAGATTGGCGAGATTCTCGGGCTGTAGCCATTCGCCGCGACGGCCGCCGATGACAAGACCGAGATACGGCAGCGCAAGCAGGATGACGCTGTGGAGAAACACGACGCGTCCGTCGCCAAGGTTGGCCCAATAAAGCGCCGCACCAATTGTCTTGGCGGCAACTAAGCCGATCGATCCCCCAAGGAGTGCGCCAACGAGGTGCGACACCGAGGTGTTTCGAACGCGAAATTCAAAGAGCACGATCAGGCTTCCGAGGACCGCGCCAAATACGGTGTTCAGAAGGGGGCCGCCGGCAAGCGGCTGGAGTTGGTGCGCCGAATATCCGACCGCGGCGACAAAGAGAACGCGTGCCACTACATACCAGGCCATGAAGAACCCCCGGAATGAATCAGATAACCGGACCCACGGTTATGAATCGATTAAAAACGTTAAGAACGTTAAAACCGCCGAGACGGAAAATCAAGCGATCAGATAGTCGAGCGCTTCTCCGACCGTCCGGACGCCAACCAGCTCAATTCCCTCGGCGGGGGCCTCGTTCGGGGGCTGGGCGTTGGCGCTAGGCAGGATAATTCTGGTGAATCCCATCTGGGATGCTTCGCGAATTCGCAGCCCGGCCTGCGGAATGCCCCGCACTTCCCCGCTCAAACCGACTTCTCCAAAGACCGCCGTGGCGGGGGCGAGACCCCGGTTGCGGACGCTCGACGCGACCGCAGCCACGACACTGAGATCGGCGGCCGGTTCGTCGATAGCCATCCCACCGGCGATATTCACGTAGACGTCGTCGCCGGCCAGGGCAAGGCCCGCTCGCTTCTCGAGCACGGCGAGCAGAAGGGCCAGCCGGTTCTGATCGATGCCGATCGCCATGCGTCGCGCGTTGCCGTATGTGCTGGTGCTCACGAGCGCCTGCACTTCCACTAGGATTGGACGCGATCCCTCCAGACAACACAGCACTGCGGACCCTGGTGTCCCCAGCGCGCGTTCGGCCAGAAAGAGCTTCGAGGGGTTCGCCACTGGATGCAGACCGCTGCCGGTCATCTCGAACACACCGAGCTCGCTCACGGCGCCAAACCGGTTCTTCACCGCGCGCACGACGCGATGCGAGTGGTGACGCTCGCCCTCGAAATAGAGAACGGTGTCGACAACGTGCTCGAGCACCTTGGGACCGGCAAGGCTGCCGTCCTTCGTCACGTGCCCGACGAGGACGGTCGGTACGTTCTGTCCTTTTGCCGCGAAGAGAAACTGCGTCGCCGCCTCGCGCACCTGTCCGATGCTGCCCGGCGCTGATTGAAACTTGCTGGACCACACCGTCTGCACGGAGTCGACGATCACGAGCGCCGGCTTGAGCCGCGCCATTTCTTCGAGGATGCGCTCGATGCAGGTTTCGGCGAGGAGATACAGCGGCGCGGCACCGACGCCAAGACGATCGCCGCGACTCTTGATCTGATGCTCCGATTCTTCGCCCGATGCGTAGAGTACCGGGCCGACCGTGCGTGCGAAGTGCGCGGCCGCCTGCAGCAGCAGCGTCGACTTGCCGATGCCCGGCTCGCCGCCAAGCAGCACGAGCGAGCCCGGCACCACGCCACCGCCGAGCACGCGATCGAACTCGTCGATCCCGGTCGACAGCCGCACGCCGGTGGATGTTTCAACGTCTGCGTACAGCTTGGCAGCGCCGGTACTCGAAAACTGCGCGTATCGATTCGCGCCTGGTGCAGATGCCGCGGCCGCTTCAGCCGCGCGCTCCTCGACGAACGAGTTCCACGCGCCACATTCCGCGCATCGCCCGAGCCATTTCGGCGACTGCGCTCCGCACTCCTGACATACGAAGACGACTTTCGGTGGCTTCATGATGCGAACAGGCCTCAGGGCCCTGGGGTCTCGTTACTCGTATTGTCTTTCAACCCGCGTGCCGAGTCGGCAGACGATTTCCCACGGGATGGTACCAATCGCCGCCGCGACTTCGCGCGCATCGATTCGCTGCCAGCTCTCATCGCCCTGCTTGCCAAGGAGCACGACTTCGTCGCCGGGCTGCACCTCGCCGTGATCGGTGACGTCGATCGTGATCATGTCCATCGAGACCGCACCGACGATCGGCGCGCGGCGGCCGCGGACGAGCACGTGACCGCGTCCGCACAGGCGAGTATCGAGACCATCCGCGTAGCCTGCGGGCACCACTGCCACGGTACGCGGCTCGCTGGTCTGAAAACGCCCTCCGTATCCGACGCCTTCGCCTGGCCGCAATCCTTTGACGGCGACGACGCGGCTGGTCAGCGACATCACCGGTTCGAGCGTGATCGTCGATGCGAGTGGCGGCGGCACGATTCCGTACAACAATAGGCCTGGCCTGACCGCGTCGTACCAGACCCGCGAATCGCGCAGTGTCGCGGCGCTGTTGGCGGCGTGTCGAACCACACGCGAGCCGCGCGTCGGCCCCGCAATCCCCTGAATGACCGTCCACACCGACTCGAAGCGTTCGCGCTGCTGGTGGAAGGTGGGGCTCTCCGGCACGTCGGCCGACGCGAAGTGCGTGTAGACCGCGTCGAGATGCAGGTTCGGGCTTCGCAGCAGATCAGGCAGCGTGCGCTGCAGGTTGTCATGGCGGAAGCCGAGCCGATTCATTCCGGTGTCGATCTTCAGGTGATACGCGATCGTCGTGTTCCGCTTGGCGGCGGCCGCCTGCACCGCGCGCGCCGCGCCGGGGGTCGAGATCGTCGGCGTGAGCGAGTACTCGAACAGGCCGTCGAGATCGCTGACGCTCAACGCGCCGAAGACGAGGATCGGTACGCGCACACCAGACTGGCGAATGACGATCCCCTCTTCGATGTCGGCGCACGCCAGCATCGTTGCGCCCGCCTCTTCGAGCGCGAGGGCCACACGCGGCGACCCGTGTCCGTACGCATTCGCTTTGATCACCGCGATGATGCCAGGCGCCGCGCGTCCCGGTTCCCTCGATAGGTACTGTTGAATCGCGCGAAGGTTCCCTTTGAGGGCGTTGAGATCGACGTGCGCGACGGTGCTTCGGATCAATGCGCTACTGAGCGAGGTTCGCGAAGCGCGTTTGCTCGCGGAGGAATGCGAGCTTCACGACGCCGGTAGGTCCATTGCGCTGCTTCGCGAGGATCAATTCGGCGGTACCGGCGTCAGGGCTGTTCGGATCCCGATTGTAGACGTCGTCTCGATAGATCAGAATGACGACATCGGCATCCTGCTCGAGGGCGCCTGACTCGCGCAGGTCGGAGAGCTGCGGCCGATGATCCGAACGCGACTCCGGCGCGCGGCTCAACTGCGACAGCACGACGATCGGGATGTTCAGCTCCTTGGCCAGCCCCTTCAACGATCGCGAGATCGACGCCAGCTCCAGCGTGCGGTTCTCGAATCGCCCGCGCGCGCTCATGAGCTGAATGTAATCGACGATCAGCAGATGCAGGCCGTGCTCCTTCTGCAGCCGGCGCGCCTTCGCGCGCATTTCGAGCACGCCGATGTTCGCGGTGTCGTCGATGTGCAGCCGCATGGCGCTCAGCGTCTCGAGCGCGTGCGAGATGCGGCCGTAGTCCTTGCCGCCGATGGCGCCGCTCATGAGGCGATGGCCGTCGACCTGCGCTTCTGACGTGAGCAGGCGCAGGAACAGCGCCTCCTTCGACATTTCGAGGCTGAAGAATCCGACGACGAAGTCCGGCTGCATCGCCACGTACTGCGCGATGTTCAGCACCAGGCTGGTCTTGCCCATCGACGGGCGCGCGGCGACGATCACGAGGTCGCTGCCCTGCAGGCCGCGCGTCATCTCGTCGAGATCGGCGAAGCCGGTCGGCACGCCGGTGATCAGCCGCTTCTGCTCGAACAGCTGCTCGATCTTGGGGAAGCTTTCCTTCACCAGATCGCGCATCTGCACGAAGCCGGCTTTCAAGCGATCGTCGGCGACGGCGAAGATCGAGCTCTCGGCCTCGTCGAGAATCAGATCCGATTCATGTTCGGCGTCGTAGGCGTTGGTGAGGATTTTGTTCGCGGCGTAGATCAGACTGCGCAGCGTCGATTTCTCTTTGACGATGCGCGCGTAGTACTCGACGTTGGTGGCACGAGGCACGCCGTCGGCCAGCGAGGCGATGTACGCCGGACCGCCCACTTCATCGAGCTGTCCGGATCGCGCGAGTTCCTCTTTCAGGGTGACGAAATCGATCGCATCGTGGCGCTCGTTGAGCGCCACCATCTTGTCGAAGATGCGCCGGTGCGCGTCGCGATAGAAATCGTTGCTGTCGATGACCTGCGCCGCGAGGTTGAACGCGTCGTTGTGAACCAGAATCGCGCCGAGCACCGACCGTTCGGCTTCGAGGTTGTGCGGAAGCGTACGTTCCGCGGCAGCAACTGCGGCTTCGGCCATCGATTTGGGGGAAGAAGATCGGAGTGACGCGAGTGTAACACGGCGGGTCGAGGGGACCCGCCCTAGCGCGGTGAGCGCGCAGGCTTAAGCCTGCGCGCTACGGCGGATGCGACTACAAGCTTGCGAGCGTCTGCGTGATCTTGTCGTAGTTCGGTTCATTGCGCGCGTCGTCGAGGACTTCGCGATGACGGACGACGCCGCCCTTGTCGATCACGAAGACCGATCGCTTGGCGATGTTCTTCAAGCCGATCATGTCGGGATTGACGACGCCGTACTTGACGATCACGTCTTTGTTGAAATCACTGAGCAACGGGAAATTCAACTTGTTCTCGTCGCCCCAGGCTTTCAACGCGAAGAACGTGTCGACGCTGACGCCGAGGACCCTGGCATTCACCTTGTTCAACGCGCTGGCCGAATCGCGGAACGTGCACATCTCTTTCTGACACACGCCGCTGAACGCGGCGGGAAAGAAGGCGAGCACGACCGGGCCGCTCTTGAGCTGCTCGCTCAGTGTGATCGACTCGCGATCCTGATTCGGCAGCGTGAAATCCGGCGCCTTGGCGCCCACATCTACGGACATCGACGACTCCTTGAAGAGAGCCTCGTATTGTATCCGCCTGACGTAGTATGTGTCTCCAATGAGCTCCTCTGCGGCCGCGACGCCGCTGGCGCCAGCCGTTCCGTGGTACCGCACGGTCACGCGCGAGCAGTGGCGCGTGCTGCTCGCGGCGAAGTTCGGGTGGATGCTCGACGCCATGGACTTCATGCTCTATACCATGGCGGTCGGGCAATTGCGTGCGTACTTCCTGTTCGACGACCGCACAGCGGGACTCCTCGCCACCGTGACGCTGGTGATGTCGGGCGTCGGTGGAACGATCTTCGGCTACGTCGCCGATCGGTTCGGCCGCACGCGCGCGCTCATGGCCACAATCCTGATCTTCTCGGTGTGCTCGCTCGGCGCCGCCACCTCGCAGAGCGTGATGCAGCTGCTGTTCTGGCGCGCGGTCCTTGGCATCGGCATGGGCGGCGAGTGGGCATCAGGTGCGGTGCTGGTCAGCGAAACGTGGCCGGCCGCCCTGCGCAACAAGGCGATCAGCATCATGCAGTCGGGATGGGCGCTCGGCTACATGGCGGCGTCGATCGCCGCTGCGATCATCCTCGGTTCGCCGTCGCTCGGCCCCGACGCCTGGCGTTGGCTGTTCGTGATCGGCGTCGTCCCGGCGTTTCTGACGCTGTGGATTCGGCGTTACGTGCGTGAGCCCGAGAGCTGGAGCCGCAAACCCAAGACCGTTGGCGGGCGCAACCCGTTCGCGATCATCTTCGGGCCCGGCCTCCTCGGACGCTCGCTGCTGATCATTGCGCTTGGATCGGCGGTGCAGTTCGCGAACTGGGGTCTGTTCTTCTGGCTTCCGCAGTTTCTCGCGCGACCGGTGGCACAGGGCGGCGCAGGCATGGGCATCGTCGGACAGCTGCCGTGGATCATCCCGGTGCAGCTCGGCGCCTATTTCGGCTATCTCACGTTGGGATTCATCGCCGATCGCATCGGACGACGACAGGCGTTCGTGCTGTACATGGTCGCCGCCGCCATACTCGTGCCGATCTACGGCCAGATGGCGCGCAGTCCGTTCGTACTGCTCGCGCTCGGTCCGTTGATTGGATACTTCGGTTATGGCTACTTCAGCATGTTCGGCGGTTTCGTCGCCGAGCTCTATCCGGCAGCCGTGCGCGCCACCGGACAGGGCACGAGCTACAACATAGGCCGCATGGCCGGAGCCGTCGGGCCGGCCACGATTGGCGCGATCGCCACCGTGCCGGGCATCGGCATCGGCCTCGCACTCAGCGTCACGTCGGCGTTTTTCCTCGCCGCCGCGGCGCTTGTCTTCACGCTGCCCAATCGCAGCGGTGAAGCGCTCGACGCGTAGAATCCGCGACCCACTTCTTCCAGGAGGCCCGATGGCAACCACGGTTCGCACTCAGTCGGCAACAACGCCCGCCATTGCGACCTGGCAGATGTGGGTGCCGTGCATCGGCATGGCGCTGTGCTCGTGGTTGTCGTTCGTCGACCGGCAGGTGCTGAATATCCTCGCGCCGACGATCATCCGGGACACCGGGCTCACGGCCCAGGACTTCACGACCGCGACCTCTTTCTTCTTCCTCACCTACACGCTCGGCAACCCGGTGTGGGGTTCGGTGCTGGATCGCGTCGGGCTTCGCGTCGGCATGCTGCTCGCCGTCGGCGTGTGGACAGCGGCGAGCATGTCGCACGCGCTGATGGCAAGCTTCGCAGGGTTCGCGCTGGCGCGCGCCGTCCTCGGCATCGGTGAAGGCGGCACGTTTCCTGGTGGACTGCGCACTGCCGTTGAAACACTCCCGCCAAGCGTTCGCGCGCGCGGAATCGCGCTCTCCTTCAGCGGCGGCACGATCGGCGCCGTCATGATGCCGCTGCTGCTCGGACCGCTCGCGATTCAGTACGGATGGAAAACAGCGTTCCTCGCCACGGGCGCGCTCGGCGCGCTGTGGCTCCTGATCTGGGCGACGATCGCACGGCCTCCATTCCTGCCGAAGAGCAGCCACATGACATCGAAGATGGAGTGGCCGAATTTCAGTGAACGCCGGGTATGGGCGCTCATGTTCAGTTATGCGCTGCCGGCGATCTCGCCGGGACCGGTGCTTACCATTCTCGCGATCTACCTGGCGCAGCGGCTTCACCTGACGCAGACCGACGTGAACAACGTGGTGTGGATCCCACCGCTCACGTGGGGCATCGGCTATTTCTTCTGGGGCTGGGCGGCTGACAAGTTCGCGGCCAACAATCCGCGGCCGGTCGGCATGTTCGCGCTCCTCACCGTCATCTCGCTCACGCTCGGATTGACGACGATGACGACGTCGGTGCCGCTTGCGATCGGACTGATCTCGCTGTCGACATTCATCGGCGGCGGATTCCAGATGGTGGCGCTGAAGGTCGGCTCCTACGCGTTCCCGCGCGAGCAATCCGCGCTGATGTCCGGCATTGCCTCGGGCTCGTGGTCGCTCGTCAACTTCATCTTGCTGAACGCCATCGGTGCAGGGGTCACCATCGCTGGCATCAAGATTCTTCCAGGGGCCAACTTGATCAGCGGCCAGCAGTGGGAGGCGATCTTCTGGATCATCGCGCTCATGCCGGCGGCAGGGATTGCTGCGTGGATGCTGCTTAGCCGCAACGAGATGTCAGCCCGGACCGCATAGTACGTCGTCGGGTCCGGCTTCTGCCGGACCCAGAGCGAAGATCCGGGCAGCCATGCGCCATGCACTGGCGCGGGCTCGGCCTCCTTCCGATAAACCACTCGATTGCCGGTTTCTATCTGCAGGAGTGCGCGATGAGCAATCCGTACGCTCCCCCCCAGGCTGTCGTCCAGGACGTCGTTGTTCCTGATCAGGGCATCGTTCCTGCCGATCGAGGTACCCGTCTCGGTGCCTCGATTCTCGACGGTCTGATCTTCATGCTGATGGTGTATCTTCCATTCGTCGTCGGCGTCACGCTCTCCGGCGTCAGCGGCGATTCGACCAACTCCACGGCGGTGTTGAGCGGCAGCGTGGTCGCACTCATCGGCCTGGTGGTGTGGTGCTGGATCACCGTCCGTTCGGTCGCGCGGACTGGCCAGTCCATTGCCAAGAAGATGCTTGGCATCAAAGTCGTGCGCACGGATGGATCGCCGGCCTCTCTCGGAAGAGTGATTTGGCTCCGCAATATCCTCAACTCGGTGCTCGGTATCGTGCCGCTCTACGGCCTGATCGATCCGCTGTTCATCTTCGCCGAGTCGCGACAGTGTCTGCATGACAAGATCGCGGACACCATCGTCATCAAAGCGTGAGGCCGGACAGGCAGCGGTTCTCGACACGGTGGTTCCGGTCGAGACGCCTGAAGGCATCCTGCTGGAGCTCCGCCCGGCAGGACTGAGCGCGCGCGCCTACGCCTTTGGCGTCGACTGGGCGATTCGGTTGATGTGCATGTACGTCGCCCTCTTCGTCACCGCGTTCTTCGGCGGCGTCGGTGTCGCCTTCTGGATCGTCCTTGTCTTCCTGTTGGAGTGGATGTATCCGGTGATCTTCGAGCTCACGAAGTGGGGCGCCACACCGGGGAAGCGAACGTTTGGACTCAGAGTGGTGATGGACACCGGGTTGCCGGTGACACCGGGTGCGTCGCTGACGCGGAACCTGCTGCGCACGGCCGACTTCCTTCCATTCGGCTTCGGCTTTGCCATCGTCAGCATGCTGGCGCGGGCCGACTGCAAACGCCTCGGCGACCTCGCCGCGGCGACCGTCGTCGTCTACGAACCGCGGATCACGGCACGCAAAGCGACTGATGATGTG
>Ga0075423_10001878_pt1 | contig 18849 bp, 14 predicted proteins | sample SoiMethybrSBSTD2_FD_80114 | JGI IMG/M metagenome (GOLD analysis project Ga0075423, IMG submission 80114) | Bulk soil microbial communities from a Populus tree surrounding site in Tennessee, USA - Soil MetaG P. TD hybrid SBSTD2 | ecosystem: Environmental > Terrestrial > Soil > Tree plantation...
AATGACTTCTCGGGAGAAGGAGGAGGCGGCAATCAGTGCTGCTGGACTACGGTGCTGGTCGGAGTCTCTGTAGCACCGTAGGTCAAAGGTCAAAGGTCAAAGGTCAAAGGTCAAAAGTCAAGTCAAAGGTGCTAGGTCAAAAGTACGCGCCTCTTATCTGCTCGCTAGCTCTCGCGGCGTTGAGCGCCATCGATTCGGTGCAGGAGAATGAGGCGCTCTGGTGGTCGTTCATCGGAGCTGCAGCGGCACTCGCTATCTGGAACGCGGCTCTCTGGGTAGCGGCTCGCCGAACGAAACGCACGTTATCGTTCACAGTCGCGTTGCGCAAACAGCATTACCTGCAGGCGTGCGCTCAGGGATCGGTGCTGCTGTATTGGGGCCTCTACTGGCGCCCGGTCTTCGATTCAGTTCACCTCATTGCGGCGCAGATCCTGTTTGCCTACGGCGTGGACATGCTCCTCGTGTGGTCACGACGGGATAGCTACACATTGGGCTTCGGGCCGTTCCCGGTCACCTTCAGCATCAACCTGTTCCTCTGGTTCAAGCCGGACTGGTTTTACTTTCAGTTCCTGATGGTGGCTCTCGGCTTCGCCGCCAAAGAGTTGATCACCTGGGAACGTGACGGCCGACGCGCGCACATCTTCAATCCGTCATCATTTCCGCTGGCGGTCTTCTCGCTTGCGTTGATGCTGACCGGCACGAGCAACCTGACATGGGGCCAGGAGATCGCGAGCACGCAGTTCTATCCGCCGCACATGTATTTGATGCTGTTCCTCGTCGGACTGCCCGGACAGTTCTTCTTCGGCGTGACGTCGATGACGATGTCAGCGGTGGTCACGACGTACCTGTTCGGCCTCGCGTACTACACGGCAACGGGCATCTACTTTTTTTACGATTCGTACATCCCCATCGCCGTCTTCCTCGGGATGCATCTTCTCTTCACCGATCCCTCCACGTCTCCTCGTACGGAGCTGGGGCGCATCATCTTCGGTGTCCTTTACGGATTGAGCACAGTGGCGCTGTACCAGGTGCTCGGATCGGCGGGCATGCCGACCTTCTTCGACAAGCTTCTACAGGTTCCGCTCCTGAACCTGTCGGTCAGGTGGCTCGATCGCGTCGTGCGTTCAGCGTGGCTGCGTGCGATCGATCCGGCGGCCATCGGCAGGGCTTTGCTGCCTCATCGGCGACATCTCGCATACATGTTCGTGTGGACCGTCGTCTTCATTGCGATGAGCGCCGTCCATGCGGTGGGAGACGACCATCCGGGACAATGGCTGCCGTTCTGGCGCGCGGCGTGCGAATCGGGCCGCCCGTACGCGTGCCGGTACCTTCGGGACGTGCAAGCCGGTTTTTGCGATCGTGGATCGAGCTGGTCGTGCCACGAGTTCCGCATCCTGGACGCGCAGGCGGGATACAGTCGAACGATGAGCGCGCCACCGACGCTCGACGACTACCCCATCATCCTGCGCGGCAGCAAGGGGCCGGTGACCGAGCGCACGCCGGCGGCGTTGACGGCCCTCGCCTGCCGTCAAGGCTGGGCGGAGGCGTGCACGGCTACTTCTTCTGATTCCCCGGCGTCAGCTCGTATGGCGCACCCGTCCCCGACGAGCCCATGAACAGCTTCTTCCCATCCGGGAACGTGATATCGCGTCCGTTCGCGCGCCGCGATCCATCCTTCGCCTGATAGCCGTCGATAATGATCTTCGTCCCGGGCAACAGCGAGTCCTTCGTGAAGCCGCGCCGGAACAACACGTTTGGTGTCCCTGCCTCGAACGCCCAGTTCTCCACGGTGCCGTCGGGCTTCTTCACTTCCATGTGAAGCCACACGTGTGGATTGATCCACTGCATGCGCGTGACGGTGCCCTCGAACTTCACCGGCTTGTTCGCGTCGAACTCGGCAGCGAATGCATGATGCGCCGATAACGACATCGTGGTCGCCGCACCGATCAGACCGATTACCGCGATCGCAACCGCCAGCTTCGCTTTCATCGGATCCTCCTGACTCTTGCCACTCCACCCACGCGCTTCAACCTTCGGACCTTCCGACCTTCGGGACTGTCGCACCGTCGCACCCTCGCACCCTCGCACCCTCGCACCGTTATCGGCGATACCACTCGTAGAACCGATCGCCTTCCGGCACCTTGCGCGTGATGTCGATGATCATCGTCTCGCCTTCCCAGTGCTTGACCAGCGGCTGCTTGCGGACGTGTCCGTACATGAACTCTTCGGAGAACTCGATGCATGGATACTCGATGAGTTGCATGTTCGTCTCGAGCCGTCGATAGAGCGGCATCGCGATCTGCCACGTCCGCGTGAAGACTTCGGGATCCTCGATCGTCACTTCGTACTGAATCGCATCGGCGCTGAGCGGCGTGAACCGTTCGACGAGATGCAACGACGGGCTGTGGAAGTTCCCTGCCCGATCGAACCAGTTCTTGCCGTTGAAATTGGTCACGTTCACGACCAGCGTGTTGCCCTCCCACCGACCGACCGAATGCCCCATGTAGGTGTCATCCGGCGGCCCCTCGACCTTGTCCAGATGGATGGTGCGGGCGGCATTCGAGAACGTATACGCCATCTGGATCTTGTCGGTCCCCTGCACGATCTGAAACGGGTAAGGCATGTACATCGCGCGCGGAATGCCCGGGAGATAGCATTTGAGCTCTGGGTCGCGATCGATCCAGTTCTCGCCGTTCTCTTTCCTGATCGCCAACGCCTCCGGCTTGTACGGAATCTGACCCTCGCCCTGGACGACGCCAAGCGAACCGGGAACACCGGCAGCAGCGCCGAGCGCGAGCACCGGCGCGGCCGGCACCCGCGCATACGCGTACGGATAGACACCCGGCTGGGTCACCGCACCGGCACGCGCTTCGTGAGCCTCCAGATCCCAATACGCTTCGTTGTTCGCTTGCCAGATGCCACTGATGTTTGGCCTGCCATCCGCCGTCCGCGCAGGGCGCGAAGCAGCTTCGGCACCGGAGCGCGTCATCAGCGTTCCCACTCCAGCGCCAACGGCAAGGCAGACAATGGCGGTCATGACCATGAACGCATTGAAACGGTTTGCCACGTTCCACTCCTCTAGCTGTCAACTCCCAATTCCCAACTTCCAATTCCCAAAGCCCAAGGCCCAACGCTCCAACTGACTCGGATTGGGAGGTGGGAGTTGGAGGTTGGGAATTCGTGCGGCGTCAGAAAATCGCCCCCGCTGCTCCCGTCAACGCATCGATGCCACCTTCGTTTCCGAAATCAGTGGCCGTATCTTTCGTGGCCGGATCGGGTCCCTGGCCCCGCGCAAATACACGCTCCTCGACGCGGGTGCCCAGCAGCATCGTAGGCAACCCGTAGTTCCCCTCGTGACACCGCGGCTCGTAGTAGATGCGATTGGCTTGCTCGTCCTGTCGCACGAGCTCCTGCTTCACCGTCCAGGGTTTCGTCCACGTCGTCGCATCCTCGATGGTTACGGCGTACTCGATCGTCTTCGCATCGACTCGCGTGAAGCGCTCGACCAGGTGCACGCCTTCACGTGCTGCCTGGAAGCCGAACTTCGGCGAGAAATTGGTGACGTCGACGACGAGCGTGTTGCCTTCCCAGCGACCGCGCGAGTCGCCGAATCGCTGCCGGATCGACGGAGGGAGATGCGGGCCAAGACCGATCGGAATGATGCGCTGCCATCCCTGTCCCTGTCCGGTGTCATAGAAGATCGCCACCGATCCGGGTGATTGCACGATGCGGCGATAACCTCCGAAGTCGGGCAGCACCGCGCCCATGCAGCGCTCGGTCATGCTGCGATCCTCGGGGCCGTCGTTCCGATTCGTGCGCCCGATGTTGTAGAACGGCGGCATCTCGGCCCGTCTCGGCGATGGCGGGCCGAACTTGCCGCCAGCGCACGCGGCGTCCTTGTTCTTGCAGGTCTCCGTCGCCTGCAGCAGCGCGAGGCGATACTGCCGTTCTGCTTCGTTCCGCTGTTCTGCCTCTGGTGTCAGTGCCGGCATGCGGCCGTCTGGCGGATCGACGACGAGCGACGTGCGTTTTCCCGTGGGTCTCACCGACTGGAAGACGGCGTTGTATGCCCCGGCCACGTCGCGTTCGCTGCCGCGCTCGACGCGCTGGTCGCGCCGCGGGATGCCGGCGCGCTGCTCGTCAAGCGTCTTTCGCTCCTCGGCGGTGAAGAATTCCTTGTTGGCAAACTGCGAAGGGCGCTGAAGCGGTGTTTGATAGGGGTCGGTCCAGATTCCCTGCAGATCGGGATCTCCCCACGCGGTCATCCCGTCAGCCGACGCCTGCGTTTGCCTCAGCAGTCCCGCCACGACAACAACGAGTCCCACGACGACGATCACGCCGATCAGTCGATTCTTCATCTCGAATCTCCCGGGAACGGCCCGTCCGAGCGCGCTGCTGCGAGCAGATTCTACGCCTAGTTTGGCCGCTTGGACTTTGTACTTTGAACTTCACACTTGAACTTTGAACTTTGAACTTTTCAACTTTGAACTTTGAACTTTTCAACTTTGAACTTTGATCGGGTGTATAAGGGTGCGGTCAAAGGAGGAAGGGATGCGCGCACCCGCCGGGACGATCGTGCTCGCGTTTACTGTCCTCGTGTTGGCGGCCCGGAACCCGGTCGTCGGCCTGGTGCCGCAGGCAACAGCCGAGAGCGCAGAGGGAACCCTTCCCGCGGATATCCATCCCGATTCCCGCAATCGACTGCCGCCGATGAAGCCAGGCGTCCAGGGACTGATGGCGATCCGGCTGCATGCCTCCGGGAACAACGTTCGCTGGGCCTCTCCGCTCGGACGTCATCTGACAGAGCTTGCGATCCTGACGACGGCGCGCGAGCACAACCAGCCGTACGAGTGGTCGCTCCATGAAATGGAAGCCGTTGCCGTCGGCCTCGACCCGGCGACTATCGACATCGTCCGGCAACGTCGACCGCTCAAGGGCGTTCCAGACAAGGAAGCGGCAATCATCCAGGTGGGACGCGAGCTCGCCGGAACTCACGCGCTGAGCCCGGGCGCGTACTCGCGCGCGCAGACCGTCCTCGGGCGTGCCAACCTCGTCGACATCGTCGATCTGATGTCGACCTATACGGCGACAGCGGCGCGGCTGACGGCCTTCAACCAGCAGATGCCGCCGGGGTGGAAGCAGTTCCTTCCGTTACCGTTCACGCCGCCGAATGACATTGACGCTGATTCGAGAAGCCGTCTGCCGTTGATCCGAAGCTCGAACCAGCCGGCGCAAGCCAATCTTTATGCGCGCGGGCTGGCGCCAGAGGGCACCGGGCCGAACCATATCGCGCGTCATGGCGCCGGCCTGGCGTCGCTCGAGGCGAGCAAAGGTCGACGCCTCATGGCGCTCGCGATCCTCGTCGCTGCACGCGAGCACGACTCACAGTACAACTGGACCATCAATGAGCCGGGCGCAGTCAAAGACGGCCTGGAGCCGGCGCTCATCGACGTCGTTCGCCATCGCCGGTCATTGAACGGAGTCGCGGAACAGGACGCAGCACTGATCCAGTTCGGCCGCGAGCTCTTTACCGCGCACAATGTCAGCTCGCAGACGTACGCGACGGCGCTGAAGACCTTCGGCGAGCGTGACCTGGTGGACGTTGTCGCGCTGATGGCCCAGCAGTCAGCGGACGCCGTGCTGCTGGCGGCTTTCGATCAGCGACTCCCTGCCGGGCAGATGCCGCTGTTACCCACCGCAAGAGGCACGAAATGAAGCGATCTTTTGCGCTACTCGGACTGACGGTGGCAATTGTCGTTGCCTCACTGTTGCTCGGATCGGGACAGTCGGCAACGAGCACGGCGACTCCGTGGGGAGATCCGGATCTCCAGGGCATCTGGACGGATACCTACGACACGCCGCTGCAGCGGCCAGCCCGATTCGCCGGGCGAGAGTTTCTGACCGAAGAAGAAATCGCCGCGTTGGATAAGGAGCGATCCGCGATTCTTCGGCGCGATCACCGCGAGCCTCAGGGAAGCGAGCGTGATGTCTCTGGCGCGTACAACGCGGTATTCGAATCGGTCAAGCCAACCGGTCGGCGGACCTCACTGGTCATCGAGCCGAAAGACGGACGCATTCCTGGCTATACGTCGGAAGTACGCACGCGCCTCGACGCCTACCGCGAATATCAGCTCGCGCTCATGCAAGCGACAGAGACGTGCAAGAAGCAAGAGCCGTCCTGTCGAGGGGGGAAGTACGGGCCTCCGTCGCCGAGGAGAGCCGAGGTGCCTCCGATCTACAGCACGGACAGAATCAATCGCAGCGACGGACCCGAGGACAGGAGTCTCGCCGAGCGATGTCTGGGCGCGGTGCTGCCAGACCTCAGCGGGTACCGCCGGATCGTCCAGTCTCCGACAGCGGTGGCGATCTTCTACGATACAGGCCAGGGACAAGGATGGCAGCGCATCATCCCCGTGAACGGGAACCCGCATCTTGCGGCAACCGTGCGGCAGCGCTTCGGCGACGCGCGTGGCCGATGGGAGGGGAAGACGCTGGTCGTCGACGTGACCAATTTCAGTCCGAAGACGGACTTTCGCGGATCGCGCGAGCGTCTGCACCTCGTCGAACGCTGGACGCGGGTCGATGCCACGACCCTCGAATACACCGTCACGATCGATGACGCAACGACGTGGACGCAGCCCTGGACCGTGAAGCAGGAGCTGAAAGTGCAGGATGCGCGAGCAAATCGGATCTACTACGAGCCGCGCTGTCACGAAGGCAACTTCGGTCTCGCGGGGATGCTGATCAACTCGCGAGCTGAAGAGCGCGCATTCGCCCAGGGCAAGGGTCCTGACCCCGCGACGCGGGACAATTCAACGGGAGGAGCTGGGGGTGGTGAGGAGAATACCGATCCGTTAGTCGGTGGTAACTAGTTTGAGGGTCAACCCTCGAGCCGCAATTCCCAACCCCAAAACTGCCAACTCGGAGTTCACTTGTTGATGTTGACTACGACACACCGAGGCACTGAGGCACAGAGACCAAAAAATTCTTCTCGGTGCCTCGGAGCCTCTGTGTGTCGTGTTCAAGTGGAGAAGTGACGATGACCGCGAGATTTGGATGGGCGATTTCGTTAGTGGCGCTGGTAAGCAGCTTACTGTTGGCCGCCGAGGTCAAAGAGTTCCGCCCGGTTACGGAGGCCATGCTCCGCAATCCCGCGCCCGGCGACTGGTTGAACTGGCGGCGCACAGACAGCGCATGGGGCTACAGCCCGCTCGAACAGATCAACAAGCAGAACGTCCAGCAGTTGCAGCTCGCGTGGTCGTGGTCGATGGACGACAGCGGAGCGCAAGAAGCCGCTCCGCTGGTCTATGACGGCGTCATGTATCTGCCGAATCCGCGCGGCGTGATCCAGGCACTCGACGCAGCGACAGGCGATCTGATCTGGGAATACCGCCCGGGCGCGACGCCGGCAGCCGCGCCGTCCGGTCGTGGCGGAGGCGAGCAGACCGACATCCCTCGCCTCGCGCAGCGGCCGGCGAGCGGAGGTAGCGACCTCGGACGCGGGATCCAGAAAACGCTCGCCATCTTCGACGACAAGATTTTCGGTACGACCAACGACGCACACATCGTCGCCTTGAACGCGCGGACCGGGAAGGTAGTCTGGGACGTCAAGACCGCCGACGACAAGCTCGGATACGAGTACACGGCCGGCCCGATTGTCGTTCGCGGCAAAGTCATCGCCGGCATCACCGGCTGCAGCCGCTACAAAGACGATGTCTGCTTCATCAGCGGGCATGATGCGGCGACAGGCAAGGAGCTGTGGCGAACGTCGACGATCGCGCGGCCGGGCGAACCCGGCGGGGATACCTGGGGAGATCTACCTCTCACCTTCCGCGCTGGCAGTGATGCGTGGGTCACGGGCAGCTACGACGCGGCGACGAATCTCGTGTACTGGGGGACAGCTCAAGCCAAGCCGTGGGCACGGGCCGTTCGCGGTACCGACGGAGCAGCGCTCTACACGAACTCGACCCTCGCGCTCGATCCGGACACCGGGAAGATGAGGTGGTTCTATCAGCATCTGCCTGGCGAGTCGCACGACATGGACGAAGTGTTCGAGAACGTCCTTGTCGATATCGGCGGACGCAAGTCGCTCTTCAAGATGGGCAAGCTTGGCATCCTGTGGCAGCTCGATCGCGAGAGCGGCGCGTTCATTCGCGCGACCGATCTCGGGTATCAGACACTCGTCGATGTCGACGCGACGACGGGCAAGGTGACGTATCGGCCGGGCAAGGTCAACGAAGTCGGCAAGGAAGTCGATTGGTGTCCCAGCACCGCCGGGTTCAAGAGCTGGCGCGCAATGGCATTCAGTCCGCAAACCAACGCGATGTATCTGCCACTCAGTCTGAGCTGCGAGAAAGCCACGTTTGGCCCAACGGAGAAACGCGTCGGCGGGGGCGGCACGGGTCCAGTCCGTCGCCGTGACTACAAGCACCCGGCATCCGACGGCAATCTCGGTGAGTTCCAGGCGCTCGATATCAAATCGGGCAAGACACTCTGGCGTTACCGCACTCCCTCGCCTATCAACACCGCCGCCCTCACAACTGCCGGTGGCGTCGTCTTCGCGGGTGACTGGGATCGGCACGTCTATGCCTTCGACGCGTCCAACGGAAAGATCCTGTGGCAATCCAGGCTACCGACGTCGGCGCAGGGATTCCCGGTGAGCTATCTCGCGAAAGGCAAACAGTACGTTGCTGTACCTGCGGGCATCGGCGGCGGGAGCTGGTCGACGCTGTTGGCGCCCGAGCTCGCGCCAGAGATTCGCCGCCCCAACAGCGGCAACTCGATCCTCGTGTTCGCGCTGCCAGGCGGCGCGGCAACCGGACCACGATCCACGCAGTGACGCGACGCATCGCCTGCTGCCTGCTGCCTGCGTGCTGTCTGGTCCTGAGCGCCGCCGGGAATCAGGCGGCGCGTACCGTGTGGGACGGCGTATACACCGACGCGCAGGCGGAACGTGGTGGCATGGCGTATCAACAAGCTTGTGTCGCTTGCCACCGCGAAGACCTGCGCGGCGACAACAACGCTCCCAGCCTCGTCGGAGAGAGCTTCATGTTTCTCTGGGGCGACATGGAGGTCGGCGAGCTGGACGCGAAGATTCAAAAACTGATGCCGCCCGAACGTCCCGGCAGCCTGCCGGCACAGACCTACATCGACATCGTCGCGTTCATTCTGCAGAAGAATGAGTTTCCGGCAGGTACCAGGGAGCTTGGCGCTGACGCAGACTCGCTTCACGCCCTCATCACGACGAAGGTCACGAAGTAACGAAGGACGACAACGGTACCGGCCTTGCCTGGCGGCTGCGCCAATCGCGCGGGCAAGCGATGAACGCAGCCGTCGATCGGTTCCAGGATCCACCCGCCGCTTACGGCACCGTGCCGCTCGCGTCGACGACGACGACGAAGCCGAACATCCAGTCGTTCAGGTAGTGATTGCGGTTCATACAGACGACGAGATAGCGACCCGTCTTTTCGAACCGATACTGTATCTGCGTCCCGGCGGTCGGAGGCGGCCCGGCTGTGGTCCCCGTATGGAACACGCCAGAAATCGCTGTGCCGTTGGACTCCACCACGATCGTCGAGGTCCCCAACAGTCTATCCGTTGGATCGTCGACTCGATTTACCGGAGGGTTCGTTCCGGTATCGATGATGAGTTTGCCCTTGCCATCCAGAATCTGATGCGCGCCGTTCGCGAATGTCGGAGTCACACAAAGGCCGCTGACGGCGTCGTGAACGCACAGCTGACTGGTGATGTCATCGCGGGTCGTGTCCTTGCTGACCGGGTAGATCGCGATGCCGTGATTCGCGCCGTTGACGCGAAAGGTCACCGTTCCGCCCTTGTTGATCGTGACTTCATCCGGCACGAGCGCATTGGCCTTCTGCGCCGGCGTCGGCTGAGGGTGTGGAGAGCCGAAGTTGACGAGCGCGTCAGGCACCGCTTGCTCGTGATTGCTGTCCTGGGTGGAGGCGGCCGTTGGTCCGCCCCCCTGGACTGCCGCTCCGATAACCAGCACTATTCCAACGACAGGGATTGCTCGAAGGCTGTTCATTGGACCGCTCCTTTCGCCCGCAGGGGCGTTTTGTATGCCTGACGGCGAACCCTGTCAATCGTTCTTTCGTTACTAGGGTCTTGAATCATCGGGAAGGCCGGTACAAGGGAAGCCGGACTGAGTAGAATCTGTGCTGCCGGAAACACCGCTCCGCGGCCCGGTCTGCTGGGGGACTCAGCCAACGTCCGGTAAAGGGAGATAACCATGCGCTATCGCACGCCGATTCGGGGTCCTCTGACCTGCGTCCTTGCTCTCGCCTTGTCGGCGGTCACGCTGTCCGGCCAATACTCGCTGACGGTCAACAAGGACCGGTTAATCAACTCCGCCAACGAGCCGCAGAACTGGCTGCTCATGAACGGCGATTACGGGTCGCAGCGCTACTCGAAGCTGACACAGATCAACCGCGACAACGTCAAGAACCTGCGCATGGTCTGGGCGATGGCGCTGGGCGGGATGCAGGACGTCGGGCAGAACGGTCCAGAGAACGAGATCAACCCGCTCATCGACAACGGCTTCATGTACACGAGCGACGGCTGGGGTACGATCTACAAGATCGACGCGCGCGACCCGAACCGTGGCAAGTTCGCGTGGGTCGCAGACCCCGGCGTGCAGCATGAAGGCAACGCCTCACGCACGCGTGGCATCGCGCTGTGGGAAGACAAAGTGCTGGCCAACCTGCCCGACGGCCGCGTCATCGCCATCAACCGCGAGAACGGCGAGATCATCTGGGACAAGAAGATCGCCACGAAGAACGAGTTCGGCGGCCAGGAGCGGCTCTCGGCCGCACCGCTCGTCGCCGACGGCAAGGTGCTCATCCAGAACGGCGCCGGCGACGCCGGCACGCGCGGCTGGGTCGCCGCGCTCGACGTCAACACCGGCAACGAGCTGTGGCGCTGGTACACGGTGCCGAAGCCGGGCGAGCCCGGCAGCGAGACGTGGAAAGACGATCACAACGCGTGGAAGACCGGCGGTGGCGGCGTCTGGCAGACCGGCTCGTACGATGCGGCACAAAACCTCTACATCTTCGGCACCGGTAATCCCGTCCCCATTTACGATCCGCAGTTCCGTCCCGGCGACAACCTCTACACCAACTCCGTGGTCGCGCTGAACGTGGCCACCGGCAAGATGGCGTGGTACTTCCAGTACACGCCGAGTGACTCGTGGGACTACGATGAGGCCGGCGTGTTCATGCTCTACGACACGACGATTGGCGGACGGGCACGGAAGGTCGTGGGCCACTACGCGCGCAACGGCTTCTTCTATACGGTGGACCGGACCAACGGACGGTTCATCGCTGCCGAGAAGTACGTGAACGATCTCAACTGGACCAAGGGCATCGATCAGGAAACCGGCAAACCGGTCGACTACAACCCGAAGCTCGACGTGCAGGTCTACAACCCGGAAGCGCGCGCGCTGCGCGGCGATCCGAAGAAGCGCACCTGCCCGACCTGGCACGGCGGCGTCGCGCATCAGCCGATGGCCTACAACCCGGTGAAGAAGATTGCGTATGGCGTGGGCACCGAGGGCTGCTTCTCGCAGAACGGCGCCGCTGTGGGCGTGTTGTCGAAAGATGGCGGCATGGACAACAAGAACAGCCAGCAGCGGCAGTACAGCAGCGACTTGTACTACGGCTCGCTGACCGCCTTCGATGCGGTGAATCACAAGGTGCTGGCCAAGGCCATCACCGAAATCGAGATTCGATCCGGCGCGCTTGCCACGGCCGGTGGTGTGGTGTTCACCGCGCTGCAGGACGGCTGGGTCGTGGCCTACAATGACGAGACACTCGAGGAGTTGTGGCGCTTCAACGTCGGCACGCCGCTCAAGGGCGCGCCGGTTACCTACTCGATCGGACCGAAGCAGTATCTCGCCGTGCAGGCCGGCGGCCGTCACCTGCATCCCGTGAACTGGGACAAGCTGCAAAATTCGAGCTACCTGTTCGTGTTCGCGTTGAACTAGATCCTCGCGCAGGGCTGAAGCCTGCGCTCTACGAGCGACACGTAGAGCGGGGGCTTCAGCTCCCGCGATCTGGCTGAGGCAAACCCCTTATTCTCTCGGTGCCTCGGTGCCTCTGTGTGTCGTATTCAGTCATCGCCTTGGATTCGAGGCTCGCCCACATTTGCCATCACTCGGAAGGAGCACCAAAATGAAAATTGTTGCCCTGCTGGCGCTGAGTCTGACCTTCGCTGTGCATGCACAAGCCCAGGACCGGATGCCGCCGATTCCGGCCGAGAAGATGACCGACGCTCAGAAGAAGGCGGTGGCCGACTACAAGTCTCTCCGCAGCACCGATCTCACCGGCCCACCATGGACTGTCCTCCTGCGCGTTCCCGATCTCGTAGTGCCATCGTTGCAACTCCGTCTCCACAATCAGCAGAACAGCGCGCTCAGCCCGAAGCTCACTGAGATGGCGATCCTGATCGCGGCCCGGCACCTGACGAACAGCTTCGAATTCAACGCGCATCACACGCTCGCCGTGAAAGCGGGCCTGAGCGCCGACGTCATCGCGGCCGTCGCCGAAGGACGACGGCCTGAGCGCATGACCGACGACGAAGCGATCCTTCACGATTTCTGCGTCGAGCTCCTCCAGAACAAGGCCGTCAGCGATGGAACCTATGCGCGGGCACTCGGCAAGTTCGGTGAAGCGGGCGTCGTCGAGGCCGCCAGCCTTCAGGGGTACTACACCTTCCTCGCCATGGTGATGAACGTGGCGCGATCGCCTTCGCCCGCGAACGCGACACAGAAACTCCTCCCGTACGTGAGATAGTCCGTCCAGGCTGCAACATGTCGATGAGATCCGCGCCCGCGCGCGCCGTCATCGTTGCCGTCATCGCCCTTGCTGCGATGACCAACGGCGGCAGCGCGCAACAGCCACCAGCCAAGGCCTCTGCCGAAACGTCAGGGGCGCAGCCCTTGGCTGGTTTCGACGGCTATTTCAGCGACAAGACCATGCGGGTCGATTACTTCCATTCCGGTGGTGTCGGACAGGAGATTGTCGCGCTCGATCGAGTCGTCTCGGATGGCCCATGGTCGGGCAGCCGCACCCGCCTCGTGGATGACACGAATCTCGGCAAGTACCTGTTCGAAGTGATCGATCGCGAATCGAACCTCGTCATCTACTCGCGCGGGTTCGCGTCGATCTACGGCGAATGGGAAACGACGGCGGAATACAAGGCGCGGCACCGTACGTTTCCGGAGTCGTTGCGATTTCCGTGGCCGAAGCAGCCCGTGCAAGTCGTGTTGAAGAAGCGCGACGCCGAGAACAGCTTCCGCGAGATCTGGTCAACGGTCGTCGATCCCGCCTCGCGCTTCGTGAATCCAGCCGACCTGCCGTCGGCAGGGAAGCTCTGGACCGTCTTCGAAAACGGCCCGGCCTCGACGAAAGTGGATCTGCTCGTCATCAGCGAGGGCTACGCCGCCGATCAGATCGACAAGTTCCATGGCGACGTCAAACGCCTCGTCACGCGCCTGTTCGAATACGAGCCGTTCAAGTCGCGGCGCGCGGATTTCAACGTGCGAGCGCTCGATCTTCCCTCGCCGCGCTCAGGCGTCAACCGCGCGCGGGCGCAATCGTTCCGGCGGACGCCGATGTCAGTCGAGTTCAACATCTTCGACAGCGAGCGCTACGTGCTCACCTACGACGATCGCACGCTGCGCAACGTCGCCTCGTCGGCGCCGTATGAATTCATCGAAGTGCTCGTGAACGAAGAGCAGTACGGCGGAGGCGGCATCTTCAACTTTCAAGCCACCGCATCGGTCGATCACGCATATGCGGAGTACGTATTCGTGCACGAATTCGGTCATCACTTCGCGGGACTGGCCGACGAGTACTACACGTCTGATGTCGCGTACGAGACCGGCGCGGCCGAACACGTCGAGCCGTGGGAGCCGAACGCGACCGCGATGCACGATCCCTCTCGCCTGAAGTGGCGCGACCTCGTCGAGCCAGGCACGCCGCTGCCCACGCCGTGGGAGAAGGAGTCGTACGAGAAACAGAGCCGCGAGTCGCAGGCACGCAGGCGCAAGCTGCTTGCGTCCAATGCGCCGCAGTCGGAAATTGACAAGCTGTTCCGGGAAGAGGAGGCGTGGTCGACGAAGCTGCTCGGCGGGATGAAGTTCTCCCCGAAGGTCGGCGCCTTCGAGGGCGCATCATACGAGGCCAAAGGCTTGTACCGGCCCGAGGCCGACTGCATCATGTTCACCCGGGACCCTGTCGGATTCTGCCGCGTGTGCCGCCGCGCGATCGAGCGGATCATCGACCTCTACGCGCGCCCATAGTCCAGCAACTTTTCGTGATTACGACACACCGAGGCGCCGAGGTACCGAGAAAACCTTCGCTGCCGCGGTACTCGTAGGTCATCAGCGCACCCATGGGTTGACGAAGGCGTTCGATCTGCGGTCACCCAGGGTTTGGCGCTGCCACACGTATGTCACAGTATTTACATTGATAGTCAATGACAGACCTGCGATGCTTTATTGACCAATTGTTGGCGTCCGAACGCGCGCTGGTCTAGAAATCCCGACTGTGCGCCGGGCACTGTGTGAGAATGCGCGCCCGCTCCCCGCTCGGTTACGTTCACAGGGACATGAGCCGTCCGTTGATTCGGCTGGTCCCGCTCATCTGGGGTCTGTGTGCGTGTCTCCTTCTGCTTCCGCAGGCCGCAGCGGGAAGCACGTCGGTCGTCGCCGACTTCGATGGAGATGGTCGGAACGACACCGTCCGGCTAGACCAGCATCGACCCTCGATTCTTCAGGTCTGGCTCTCGGCGTCCGACACGACTCACGTGCTGGTCTCGAGGCGGCCGCTGCGTCACGTCGTGGCCGACGATCTCGACGGCGATCGCCGGCCCGAGCTGATTGCCAGCGACAGCCAATCGCGCATCCACGTCTGGACCCCTCGGCCCAAGGGCTTTCGCGCGTACCATCCGCGTCAGGCGATTCCCAAGGAGTTGTCAGCGCCGTCTGGTCGTTCTGTCGATGGCCGCAACGGGGAACCCAAAGAAGCGGTCACAGGCGGAGCCACCGGCCCCTTCTCGCTGACACGCACGCTACCTCTGGTTCCACCAGACGACTCGTCCATAGCCGGCGTTCAGCAAGCTGCATCAGCGCGTCCTGCATCTCCAGCGGTCCAACCCTGGTCGCCGCGCCCTCCTCCAGCCTAGTCCCGCTCTCGTCTCTCCGCAGCCGGTTGTAATCGCCAGAAAGTGCCCTGAGCACGTCGGCACGACCGGCACGGGCGTTCATCAACCTTTGAGAGGCGACCGTCCCCTCGCGAACTGCGCCAGGGTGACGTGTCGCGCGGTGGCGTGTATGCGAATCGTGCTTGCGGATCTAAAGGGTGGCGACGGCTACGTCAGTAAAGACACCGTCGTTGGAGGTTACGGGTCGAGGTTGAAACCGTTCACGACGGTAACGCGGGTGTTTGCGCGTGTGAAGTATGGATTTCACGAACTCCCGAGTGTCCACCTCGCGTACGCGGCGGCGCTGGCCCATAAGGCGGGGCACGAGGTCGTCAGCTCGACTGGCAAACTGCTGGATGGCGACGCGGCGATCGTCCTTTCGTCGCTGGTGGACTACCGTCGTGAAACCGCGTGGGCACGAAGGATGCGTCAGCGCGGTGTCCGTGTCGGCTTTATCGGCCTCGCGGCGCACCAATTGCCGCATCTCTTCGCCGATTCTGCCGACTTCATCATCAACGGCGAACCGGAGGCAGCGCTGCAGCGCTTCTTCGACGGCGAGACACTGAGCGGGATACCACTGAGCCCGCAGATCGACGACCTCGACTCGTTGCCGTTCCCCCACTGGGAACCGCTCGTGCCGTCGCGCCGCCGCATCCACGTCCCCTTCGCAGGTCGTGCCTTCAGGGGCTCGCTGCCGGTGCTCGCCTCGAGAAGCTGCCCGGAATTCTGCACGTACTGCCCGCACCGGATTCAGGCAGGCTATCGCACTCGTTCGGTGGGCAACATTCTCGACGAGCTCTCGTACCTCGCGGACTCTCGCGGCTCACTCCACATCGTGTTCCGCGATCCGCTGTTCACGCAGGATCGCGACCGCGTGCTCGAGCTGTGCGACGGCATCCGGTCGCGGCAGCTCTCGCATACCTTCGAATGTGAGACCCGCCTGGACCGGCTGGATGGCGAACTGCTCCGCGTGATGCATGCCGCCGGACTACGCGCGATGAGCTTCGGCGTTGAGTCGGTCGCACCGTCCACGCTCAAAAAGGTCGGGCGTCGGCCGATCCCCGAGCCGCATCAGCGGGAGGTCCTGCAGCGCTGCCGAGAGCTCGGAATCGTCACGGCGGCGTTTTATGTGCTCGGCTTTGCCGAAGACACCTGGACATCGATCGAAGCGACCATCGAATACGCCATCGACCTCGGTTCGAGCTTCGCACAGTTCAAAATCCTGACGCCGTATCCAGGAACGCCGCTCTTTCATCGCATGCAGCGCATCATCACAGAAACGGACTGGCAGCGCTTCGACGGCTTTACTCCGACGTTCACCCACCCCTCGTTGACGCACGAGGAGCTCCTCTTTCTCCTGGGGAGCGCGTACCGGCTGTACTACATACGCCCTTCGTTCGTGACGAACTATTTGCGTATCAGCGCGCCGCGCGTCCGCCAGCTGGCGCAGGCCCTGGACGTGCACGTTCGCCGCCGGCACGCCAGTGAAATGGCGATGATGGAGCGGTCGCTCTCGTGCTGAATGTGCTGCCGCATGGCGGCATCGTAGGGCGACACAAGGACTGCGGTGCGACGGGACGAGAGTGCGAAAGTTCGCCGGTCTGGTGCGAACGTTCGACGGTCCGGTTCGATGGTGCGCAGGTGCGAAGGTCTAGCGGGACCTCAGACTCTCGCGCCTTCGCACCGGACCTTCGCACCGCCGCACCGTCGTCCCGTCGCACCGTACGAACAAGATCGGTTAGTCAGTCACGGCAGGCTCAGTGCCACATATTCCGCCGCGTGCTCGCGAGATCCGATGGCAACGACGATGTACTGTTTGCCGCGGTACATGTAGGTCATCGGCGCCCCCGTGGTGCCGGCGGGTAACTCCGTTTCCCACAGCGCTTGGCCGGTCGCCTTGTCGTAAGCACGAAACTTACGCCCACCGGCACCAGGAGCCAGTGAAAGCGGCATGCTCTTCGGTGTGCGCTCCGGCGTGGCCATGATCGGATCGCCTTCGCCCACGAACAGCAGGGTCTTCGTCGCGAGCGGAGAGCTGCGACCCGGGTTTCCGAGCGGCGGCAACTTGAGCGGCTTGAGCAGTGGGTGATCGCGCGGGCCATCACCGTTGGCGACCATCCACGCGATTGTTCCCTTATTGAGATCGATCGCTGTGACGCGGCCGTACGGCGGCTTGAGCAACGGCAGGCCCATAGGCGCCGGCGGGTACTCGCGCGTACCGCGAGTGAACGTCAGATTCGTCTTTGCGGCGTCACCTGGAATGATGTCGGCGACGAACGGACCGGTGATTGACTGCACGTACAAGAAGCCGGTGTCGGGATCGAAGGCGCCGCCCTGCCAGTCAGCGCCGCCGACCGAGCCAGGCAGCTGAATCGTCCCTTTCGTGTCGTTCGGCCCAGGCCCCTTGATCGAGGGTGGCGTGAACATCGGGCCGATCACGTATTGCTTCACGATATCGAGCGCGGCCGCGCGCAGTTCCGGGGTGAAGTCGATCAGATCGTCGACGGTCACGCCCTGTCGGTCGAACGCCGGTGGCCTGGTCGGAAAGGGCTGGGTCGCCGCTGTCTGCTCACCGGGCGTCTTCGACTGTGGCACGGGTCGATCTTCGATCGGCCACACCGGCTGGCCGGTGACGCGATCGAAGACGAAGGCAAACGCCTGTTTCGTCAACTGCACCACGGACCTGATGCGCCGGCCGTCGACGGTGATGTCGGCAAGAATCGGAGCCGCCGGGAGGTCGTAGTCCCACAGATCGTGTCGTACGAGCTGGTAATGCCACACGCGCTTCCCGGTCTGGCACTCGACGGCAACCAGCGTGTCAGAGAACAGATTGTCGCCGGGACGATGGCCGCCATACATGTCGCTCGTCGGACTGGTGAGCGGCAGATACGCGTACCCGAGCTGCTCGTCGACGCTGATGAGCGACCAGAGGTTGGCATGCCCCGTGTACTGCCACGAGTTGTCCTTCCACGTATCGACGCCGAACTCTCCGCCGCGCGGGACGACATGAAATGTCCAGCGCAGTTGCCCGGTGCGAACGTCATAGCCCCTCACGTCGCCCGGTGTTCCCTCTTTGCGCGGCGGCGAGTCGCTCATCGACGCGCCAACGATGACGACGTCCCGGCACACGCGTGGCGCGCCACTCCACGAGTACGGGTCCTTGTCTGAACCCAGGTGCAGATTGACGGCGCCCGCAGTGCCAAACGTCGAGTACGGTTGTCCGGTCTTGGCGTTCAACGCGATCAGGCTCTCGCCCCGTTGTACGAAGATGCGTTCGTCGCTCGCATCGCGCCAATAGGCGACGCCGCGTGTGCTGGTACCGCGCAATGCGTCCGGACCGGCTCCGGGCTCCTGGATCCAGATTGTCTTGCCCGTGCCCGGGTCGAATGCCTCGACGAGGCCGACGCCGTTCGGCGAATACAGCACCCCGCCGATCATTACCGGCGTCGCGCGGAAGTTGTTCTGCACCTGCAGCTTCGGATCTTTCCCGCTGAGCAGCGGATCGACGGCCGGGCGCCGCCACGCGATCCGAAGATTCTTCACGTTGGCGCGATTGATCTGATCGAGCGGCGCGTATTTCGTGCTACCCGCATCTCCGCTCTGGCTGCGCCACTCGCCGTTCTCGGT
>Ga0075423_10001880_pt1 | contig 18842 bp, 20 predicted proteins | sample SoiMethybrSBSTD2_FD_80114 | JGI IMG/M metagenome (GOLD analysis project Ga0075423, IMG submission 80114) | Bulk soil microbial communities from a Populus tree surrounding site in Tennessee, USA - Soil MetaG P. TD hybrid SBSTD2 | ecosystem: Environmental > Terrestrial > Soil > Tree plantation...
CGATGACCCACCCACGCCGGCGAATGATGGGTGCCGCGGGTAACGCGAACACTTACGTGCCAAGCATAAGCAGGCCACAATCATAGAGACGCCAGCGGGTCAAAGCTAGCGGCGCGACGTCGTCCGTTCGCATATTGCGCGCATGCTCGAGCGCCGCATCGTGATTCTCGTCGCCGCGCTGGTTGTCCTGCTCGCGTCGGCTGCACTCTGGAACACCTTTGTGCGCCCGCCCGCATCGGCGTCGGCGGGGGCGGCATCCGATACGGCGCCGACGGTGAGCGTGGTGCAGACGTCAGGCCAGGCGACCGATTCGGCGCGGGACCCCACACGCGCGGGCGCTCAACCCGCCCCCACCGCTGCGCCAACGGTGATGCCTCCGGTCGGCGCCGGCGGCCCGAGTTACATCGTGCTCCTCGCCCGCTCCGAGATCCGCCGCCGGATCCGCGCCAGCGCCGGCAGCACGTATCTGAACGACATCCTCCTCGCCAGCCCGGACTCGATGCTGCACCGCTGGGACGGCCGCATGTCGACCCCGGTGCGCGTGTTCTTTCCGCCCACCACGGTCGCGAACTTCCAGCCGGCCTTCCTCGACGCCGTGCGCAGCGCGTTCCAGCGCTGGCAGGATGCCGGAGTGCCCGTCCGGTTCAACTTCGACGCCGACTCCGGCTCCGCCGAAGTGCGGGTCCAATGGCGCATCCAGTTCGAGGGAGAGCGCTCCGGGCAGACGGACCTGCAATGGGACGAGGATGGACGCCTGACCTACGGTACCGTCACCCTCGCCACGTTCGACGCCAAGGGGCAACCGTTCGCACCCGACGACGTCCACGTGCTGGCACTGCACGAGATCGGGCACTTGATCGGCCTGGACCACTCCCCCGATCCGGCCGACATCATGTACGCACAGCCTAAAGTGCGTGACCTCTCACCCCGCGACATCCGCACGGCCTCGCTCCTCTACGACCTCGCGCCCGGGCCGCTTCGGGTCGGGGGCTGAGCCCGGCGCGCCCGGGCTATATTGAGGAAAGGCGCAGTCGGCGGATCCCATGGTGCACCGCAGCATCATCTCGTTCCTTACGCACGCAGCCCCTCCCTCCCCCTCGTCCTCCCCGGACGGCGGAGCGGCCACCCTCGCCCAGGAGCTGGACGCCCGGGTCCGCCCGGGGGAGCTGATCGAGCGGCTTCCCGACCACGCGGTGCGCTGCTTCGCCTGCGGGCACCGCTGCCTCGTAAAGCCCGGACGCCGCGGGATCTGTAAGGTTCGCTTCAACAAGGACGGCACGCTGTACGTCCCCGCCGGCTACGTCGCGGCGCTGCAGTGCGACCCGACGGAGAAGAAGCCGTTCTTCCACGCCCTCCCCGGCTCCGACACGCTCACGTTCGGCATGCTGGGATGCGACTTCCATTGTGGATACTGCCAGAACTGGCTCACGAGCCAGGCGTTGCGAGACGACGCCGCCGGTGTCGCCCCGACCGACGTCACACCAGACGACCTGGTTCGGCTTGCGCTGCAGCAGGGAGCGAAGCTCGTGGGCTCGTCGTACAACGAGCCGCTCATTACCGCCGAATGGGCGCTCGACGTGTTCAAAGTGGCGAGGGGCCGCGGCCTGAAGACCGCGTTCATTTCGAACGGCAATGCGACTCCCCAGGTGCTCGATTACATCCGTCCCTGGACCGACTGTTACAAAATCGACTTCAAGGCCATGGAGGATCGCCGCTACCGCGAGCTGGGGGGCGTGCTCCAGCACGTGCTCGATGCCATCCGGATGGTGTACGAGCGGGGATTCTGGCTCGAGCTGGTGACCCTGGTGGTCCCGGGGTTCAACGATGACGACGCCCAGCTGCAGCGGGCCGCAGACTACATCGCGTCGGTGAGCCCGGAGATCCCGTGGCACGTCACCGCGTTCCATAAGGATTACCGCATGACCGACCCCGACAACACCTCGGCCGAGACGCTGGTGCGGGCGTGCGAGATCGGGGCAGCGGCCGGCCTCAAGTTCATCTACGCGGGCAATCTCCCCGGCCGGGTGGGGCGCTGGGAGCATACGTGGTGCCCGGACTGCCGCGAGCTGCTGATCGAGCGCCACGGTTATGTGATCCTGCAGCAGCGGATCGGCGCCGCTGGTGCCTGCCCCGGCTGCGGTCGCCGGATCCCGGGTGTGTGGTCGTAGGCCTGCTGCTCCTCGTCTTCCAGGGCGCCCCGTCGCCTGCGGCGCCGCCCCCCGCCCCGGCGTCGTTCGGTGCGGATCGCTTCGATCCCCTGGTCGAAGATGGCATCCGCCGGGGAGCCTATCCCGGTGCGGCGCTGATCGTCGGGCGGCGCGACACCATCCTGTTCGCCCAAGGCTACGGGCACCTCACGTGGTCCGCGTCGAGCCCGGCCGTCGATCCGGACAGCACCCTGTACGACCTGGCCTCGCTCACCAAGGTCATCGCGACCACGAGCTCGCTGATGCTGCTGGTCGAGCGGGGGCGCGTGCGCTTGGATGAGCCCGTCTCGACCTACCTCGCGGAGCTCAAACGGCCGTCAACGGCGGGGATCACCGTGCGCCAGCTGCTCACACACACGTCCGGGCTGCGCGCCGACCTCCCCGATCCGGAGCTCAAAGCGATCCGCGACAGCGCGGCGCTGATGGCGCGCGTACTGCGCGAGACCCCGCGAGTCCCCCCCGGCAGCCGGGTCATCTACAGCGATCTGAACGCCATCTTGCTCGGCGAAGTCGTGCGGCGTGTGGCGGGCGAATCGCTCGACGCCTTCGTGGCGCGGGAAGTGTTCGTCCCCTTGGGTCTTCACCAGACGATGTTCCGGCCGCCGTCGCGCCTGCGAGCCCGCATCGCGCCGACGGGAGTGTGGCGGGGGCACCCTGTCGCCGGCACCGTTAATGACGGCAGTGCGTTCCGACTCCGCGGGGTGTCGGGCAATGCGGGAGTGTTTTCCACGGCGGCCGACGTCGCGCGGTTCGCCCAATTCGTCTTGCGAGGTGGGACGAGTCGCGACGGACGCCGACTGGTTCGCGAGGAAACCGTTCGCCTGTTCACGGCTAAGGCGACCGGGTTCGGAGCCCGGACGGAGGCCCGTGCGCTGGGATGGCAGGCGTTACCGACCGGGGAGAACGTCTCGAGCGCCGGAACGTTGTTCGGGCCGAGGAGCTACGGGCATACTGGCTGGACGGGCACCTCGCTCTGGGTCGACCCGGATCGTGATCTGTTCGTGGTGCTGCTCACCAACCGCGCGTACGCGCCCCGCGCCCGCCGCCCCTTCACGCTGCTGAAGCAGGTGCGCAGCAGCGTCGCCGACGCGGCCGCACGAGCGTCCGATGCGCGCTGACGGGACTCGCCCGACGCTCGTCTACGATGGCGACTGCAGCTTCTGCCGACGCTCGGTCGACCTGCTGCGACGCTGGGACCGGGAACACCGTATCACGCTCGTCCCGTTCCAGGATCAGGCCCGCGTGGCGGCGTTCGGCATCCCGCTCCCGGCCCTCGCGGCCGCGATGCATCTGGTGCTTCCTGCCCCGGACGGCCGGGTGTTCGCGGGCGCGGACGCGGTTCCGGAGCTGCTGCGGCTGCTCCCGGGGAAGCGCTGGTTGGCGGCGGGGTTCGATATCCCCGGCGTGCGGCCGTTGGCGCGCCGGCTGTACGCCTGGATCGCGCGGCATCGGCACTGCCTGGTGCGGGGCTACCGGGTCGACTAGGTTCGGAACGGATGGTGGAGAGGAATCGCAGATGACGACACCCGTAGCGCCCAACGCAGAGGCGGCGCGCAACGCGCTCCGGCAGGTAAAAGACCCGGAGCTCGACATGAACATCGTCGACCTCGGCCTCGTGTACGACGTGGAGAGCGCCGACGGCGAGGTGCGCGTGAAGATGACCCTCACGTCACCGGGCTGCCCGGCTGGTCCGATGATCACGAACGACGCCTACCGGGTGCTGCGTGGGCTCGAGGGCGTGAAGGACGTCGACATCGAAATCGTGTGGGAACCGTACTGGACGCCCGAACGCATGGATCCCAAAGTTCGGGCCTTGATGGGGCTCTAGCCGAACGCCGCGAGCAGCCCGTCCCCGAACGCTTCGATTTGCCAGCGCCGGAGCTCGCCGATACGCAAGAGCCCGGCGCGATCCGTTGGTGGCGGCTGGGCGCGGGCCACGGCTTCGAGGGTCGAGCGCCCGCACAGCACGCCGGGATCGAGCCCCAACTCCGCCGCGGCACGATTGCGGGCCGCCTTGAGGCGTTCGACCCGTGCCTCGACCGCCGGATCGCGCGCCTGGCGTGGGGCCCGCTCCACGCGGGGCAGCTCGCTCTCCGGGAGCGCCAGGGCGCGGCGCACACCCTCGAGCAGCGCGGGGCCGTGCCGTTCGGCCAGGCTGGGCGGGAGCGCCGCGATCGCGCGCAGGTCGCCGGGCGCGCGGGGCAGGGCCTTGGCCACGGCGAGCAGCGCGTCGTTCCCGATGATACGGAACGTGGCCCGGTCCAGCTCGGCACCCTGGGCCTCGCGCCAGCGATACAGCTCCCGCAGGGCCGCGAGCTGCCTGGGCGCCAGCGCCTTCGCCCCTTTCACGCGCAGAAAGGCCTCCGGCTCTCCCGGTCCCCCCCGTCCCCCTCCGTCGGCTGCTCCCGCTCCCGTCCAACGCAGGTCTTCGAGCCGCGTGAATTCCTCCTCCGCCCACGCGAGCCGACCGAGCGCCGTGAGTCGGGCACGCAGTTGCTCGCGCAACGCCGGCAGGTGCGCCGTATCCGCGGCGGCGTAGGCGAGCATGGCCGCAGGGAGCGGGCGACGCGACCAGTCCGCCTTCTGGTGCTCCTTCGCGAGCTTCACGCCAGCATACTTTTCCAACAGCGCCGCGAGGCCAATGGCCGGCTCACCTGCCAGCTGGGCCGCGATGCGGGTGTCGAACAACCGCCGCGCCCGGAATCCGTAGTCGCGATCCAGAATGCGCAGGTCGTAGTCCGCGTCGTGGAAGATCTTCTCGACTTTGGGGTCGGCGAGCAGTTCGCCGACAGGTGAGAGGTCCGCCACCGCCAGGGGGTCAATGATCTCGGTTCGGGAAGGGCTCGACAGCTGAATCAGGAAAATGCGGTCGTGGTAGCGGTGGAAGCTCGCCGCTTCGGTATCGGCGGCGATGAGCGGTTCCCGCGACAGCGCCGCGATCGCTTCGGCCAGCGCCTCGGGCGTGCGGATGTAGCTCACTCTTGCTTGCTGAGCGTATCCAGGCCGGCGGCGATCTCCTCGAGCGCCTTGGCGAGGGTCTTGTAGAATTCAGCATCCGGCGGCTTGGGCGCTCCGCCCAGCGGATCGCCCGCGCACTTGCGGGCGGCGCGCGCGGCGTGGCGGATGTAGTCGGTGGCAACCTGCATCGGGGTCCTCGGGATCGGGGTGGTGGTGTCGGATCCGGCGCAGCTGATTCAAAAGATACGCGCGACCCTCGCGCCTTGTAGGCTGGGCGACTGGCCCACGCCGCTCGAGCGGGCCCCTGCCCTCGGCGGCGCCGTCGGCGTCGCCGAGCTCAGCGTCAAGCGGGAAGACCGCTCCTCCGCGCGCTACGGAGGGAACAAGGTCCGCGCGCTCGAATTCCTGCTCGCGGATGCGTCCCCCGGCACGGTCTTCGTCACCCTCGGGGGCACCGGCTCGACCCATTGCCTCGCGACCGCGGTGCACGCCGCCGCCGCGGCCGGCCGGGCGGTGCTCGCGCAATTCCCACAGCCCGAGACGCCCGCGAGCCGCGCCGTGGCCTCCGCGTGTCGTGCCAGCGCCGCTCTCGTCGTGCACGCCCGGACGAGGGGGTTACTGCCGCTCGCGGTGCTCGACGCGTGGCGTCGGGCGGGGACGCTCGGCCCCCGTCGCTGGATCCCGGGCGGGGGAGCGCATCCCCGCGCGGTCGTGGGCCATGTGCTCGCAGGGTTGGAGCTGGCCGCGCAGGTCGCGGCGCCCCCGGATGCGATCGTCCTTCCGCTCGGCACCGGCGGTACGGCCGCGGGCCTCGCGCTCGCCGTCACCGCGCTCGGCTGGCCCACGCGCGTTGTGGCCATCCGCGTCGCACCCTGGATCGTCGCCAACCGCTGGCGGACCACGTGGCTCGCGAACGCCGCGCGGGGGCTGCTCGCGCACCGGGGGGTACCGCTCCCCCCTCCCCGCGCCCTCCACATCGTGAATGGACTGGGGAGGGGCTACGGGCATCCGACCACGGAGGGGGAGGCGGCCGAGCGGCTCGCGTCCGAGCATGGTCTCACGCTCGATCCGACTTATGGCGCGAAGGCATTCGCATTTCTCCTGCAACGCGGAACGTGCAACGTGCAACGGGTCGTATTCTGGCATACGTTTGCGGTGCCCGTTCCTCAGCCGGAGCCCGCACCGTGACGTCGTTCGGCACGATTGAGTTGACCGTTTACCCATACGAATGCGATGCCTTCGGCCACCTGAACCAGGCCGCGCTGCTCACGCTGCTTGAGCGCGCCCGCTGGGATGCGCTGGCCCGCGGGCCGGGAATGGACCTGTTCGACCGGAACGGGGTGTGGCCCGCGGTGCGTAAGGCGACGATCGAATACCGCGCAGCGGCGTTCGCGCGCGACGTGCTGCGGGTGGAGACGACGGTCGCGGGCCGCGGCACCACCAGCATGACGTTGCGCCACGTGGTGCGGCGGGTCTCGGACGATGCCGTGGTAGCGGAGGCGGACATGGTCTTCGTGTGCATCGATCGATTGGGACGCGCCACGCCCGTTCCGGACGAGATCGCCCGGTTTCTGGGACCGCGCCCCCCGCCCGGAGGGGGCCACCAGCCCATCCGGGTACCGGCGGGCGACGTCGAGCTCGCGGTGGACGTGCGGGGCGAAGGCGTACCGGTGCTGTTCGTGCACGGCTTCCCGTTCGATCGCACCGTGTGGCGGCACCAGCTCGCCGCCCTGTCGCGGGTTCGCCGCATCGCGCCGGACTTGCGCGGCGTGGGCGACTCGGGCGCGCCGCCCGGCACCGACGGGTACTCCCTGACGCATTATGCGGACGACCTCGTAGCGGTGCTCAACGCCCTTGGAGTGCGGCAGGCGGTGCTGTGCGGGCTCTCGATGGGTGGCTACGTGATCTTCGAGGTGTTACGCCGACATCCGGGACGCGTCAAAGCGCTGATCCTGGCCGATACCAAGCCTGAAGCGGACTCCGCCGAGGCGAAGCGGGGGCGGGAAGAGCTCACACATGTGGCGCAGCGGGAGGGTCAGGACGCCGTGATCGAACGGCTGCTCCCGCGGCTCCTCGCGTCGGCTACCCAGGCCACACAGCCCGAGGTCGCCGGGCAGGTCCGCGAAATGGCGCGTCGCTGGTCGGTGCCGGGACTGGTGGGCGCGCTGCGGGTGTTGCGCGACCGCCCGGATTCCAGGGAGACCCTTCGGACAGTGCGCGTGCCGACCCTCGTGCTGGTGGGGAGCGACGACGAGATCGCGCCGCCCGATACCGCGCGCGCCATGGCGCAGCTCATCCCCGATGCGCAGTGCCACGTGGTGCCTGCCGCGGGACACCTCGCGCCCCTCGAGCAACCACTCGCCACCAGCCGCTTGCTGGCCGACTTCCTGAGGGCAATTCCCTGAAGCGAGAACCCCGGGGCGAACACCCCGGGGCTGGGTCACGATCCCTTGCGCTGCGGCTTACCCGGTGGGCTCGCGCTCTGAAACACGTCCCGGTTCTTGGCGATGTAAGACTTCCACTGCGGAGGCGTGTCTTCCTCCGGGAAGATCGCGGTGACGGGGCACTCCGGCTCGCACGCGCCGCAATCGATGCACTCGTCCGGGTGGATGTATAGCTGGTCTTCTCCCTCGTAGATGCAATCCACGGGGCAGACGTCCACGCACGACCGATCCTTCAGATTGATGCAAGGCTCTGCGATGATGTACGGCATTCAGGCTCCAGGCATTGCGCGTCGCTCGGCCCGCCAGACTCGGGCCGAATCGCAAACATAGGAGGGGTCCCACCCTCGTTCAAGGCCCGGTGGCAGGCACCGCGATGCGGGTCATCAGCGCCAGGACGCCCACGAGGACCGCATACTGGGCCAGCGCGGTGTGATCCGGCTCGTCGGCCGCGCGACCCCAGCCGGCGGTCGCCGCGGCGGCGATGCCGAGTAGCACCAAAAGCCCCTCGGCCGCCACTAGCCACATCACCGCGATGACGGCGACCGCGATCCAGCGCTGCTGGCGGGTCAGCGCACGGAACCCGCGGGCGCCGTCGAGCTGCCACACCGGGACGAGGTTGAAGAGGTTCACCCAAGCCCCGAAGTGCGCGATCGCGCCCCAGATCCCGATGCCGGTGGCGCGATACACCACGTAGGCCGCGAGCGCGGCGCCGAGTCCCCAGAGCGGGCCGGCCAGCCCGACCCGCGCGTCTTCGCGCGCGTCGGCCGGGTACTGCTTCAGGCGGATCACGGCGCCAAGACCGGGGATGAACATCGGCGCCGTGGCCTTGATGCCATAGCGCTGCAGCGCCTGCACGTGGCCCATCTCGTGGACATAGATGGAAAGCACCACTCCCACGGCGAACTTCCAGCCCCAGATCGTCCAATAGAGGCTGGCCGATAGCAGCATGCTGAAGAACGTGCCGGCCTTCGTCAGGCCGAGCAGCAGCAGCTTGGCCTTCGTGAGGACGAACATGAAGGCAAACTTGAACTTGAAGAGCAGGGCGCCGAGCGCGCCGACACCGGCCGCGCCTTTGCCCCACTTTGAGCCGCGCTTCACGGCCGCAGGTCCGTTGTCGACAGAGCGGCTCAGCGCGGCGATCCGGGTGGCAACGACTTGATGTTGGGTCGAGTCCGGCGGCAACAGGTCGAGTGCGTCGCGCCAGGCGGCGGGCGCGGCGCTCGGGTCGCCGGCCTGCGTCGCGCGCTCCGCCATGGCGGCTAATCGCTTGAGCTCGTCGGCGTGAACCAGGCGGTGGCAGGACGGGCAAGCGAGCAGGGCGGGCGCGATCTGTGTGCCGCACTGCGCGCACACGGTCGGCGCCCGCCCGGGTACTGCGGCGTCGGTCATCGACGATGCTATGCCGCCGCGGGGCGAGGAGCGGCCTGGTACGGGCCCGTGACTTGGAGTGCGACGCCCCGGTTGAGCTTCCACGCTTCATACAGCGCAAATCCGGCGATCAGCAGATGCAGCGGACTCGAGATGCCGATCAGGATGGGAGCCGCGTACGCCAGCGCGACGATTAGCATGAGGCCGAACGCGACCGCGAGCGGTCCCGGTCGTGGCGAGGTGACCGGCGCCGCGTCGGTGGAGGCGTTGACCGCTTCGGCCGCGGCGACGGGCGAGGGGGCCTGGGCGCGCCACTCGTTCTTCAGCTCGCGGGCGATGAGGGAGGAGTCGGTCACCACGACGGCGGTGTAGGTGAGGAACATGGCGAGCAGCTGGTAGCGCCGGCCGCCGCGGCCGTTCGAGCCCTTGCGGACCGCGCCGCCCACCAGCACGCCGACGACGATCGCCACGAGCCCGAACTCGTAGCCGGTCAAAGCCGCGATCCCGAAGTAGATCCCCGCCCCCACCGCCGCGGCGCCAAACCCGAGCCCCAACGCCCTGGCAAACCGACCGCCCGGCGAGCCGCGGTTCCATCCCGCCATGATCTGGTTGCGGCACCGCTGGCACGTGACGCCGCCGTTCACCTCATAGTATGACGTCGCGATCGCCTGGTTGCAGGCCGCGCACGTAAGGCTGGACGCGGAGCCGTCGCGCTCGACGTGATCGAACTGGAGACTCCCTGCGGGAGTCCCAGGGGATGGGTGATTCACGAGCTCCTCCTGGATGCCGGTCCGGACGTTGGGCGCGGCAACCAGCTTTGGAAACGCGGCTGACGGTTGCAGTGAGGAACGACCACGAGGCGGGAACCTCGTGTCGGTGCTGGCGTTGCGCACGGCCGAGATACCGATGGGTATCTGAATCGGTTGACCGGCACGACTTGTTGCGTGTAGCGATTCTCATCGGTATCGTAGATCCCCATGGGTATCAGGCAAAGGCGGACGGCTGAGACGAAAGCGATGCTCCTCGAGGCGGGACTGAGCGTGTTCGCGGAACGCGGCATCGAGTTCGCCACGCTGGACGACATCGCTCGAACCGCGGGCTTCACCAAGGGCGCCATCTATCGCCAGTTTCCGTCGAAGGGCGCGTTTCTGCTCGCCCTGTTCGAGCAGTACGCCGCCGTGGCCCGCTCGGGCGCCGGGGCGCGCCAGGCAGCATGGTTCATCCCCCTCACCCTGCAGTTCGCGGCCCACGCGATGCGGGATCCGTTGCTCCGACGGCGCTTCGCCGTTGTGCTGGCTGAGGCGCCTGACGGGGGCACGCCTGACGGACAGCTGCTCAAGACACTGGGACGGGTGCTGCCGCCGGCGCAGCCTTCCCCACCCCGAGCGCCGTAGCCGCGCGCGCGGGTCTCATGGCGTATCTCCCTTGGCTCCTCTTCCTTCTGCTCGCCCCGTACTGGCTCGGGCCTCTCGTGGTGTGGCTCACCCAGAAAGCCGGTGTCCATCCCGTGTTCGAGCCATTCACTCCTGGGCGGCACTCGGTGCCCGAGGACGTGGCGGCCGCATTTCGACAGACGTGCGACGCCCTGGCCACCGAGGGATTTCACGTCGTGGCCGATCTGTTCCAGACCGGTCAGATGAAGCACATCAGCACTCGCGTCGCGCTGCTCGAGAACGCCGCTACGGAGGAGCTGGCGCTCGCCGTCGCCATGTTCACCGCGGCGCGCCCCGCTCGGCTGGTCACGAGCTATGCGGAGCTGCCGACCAAGTTTCGCGACGGGCGGTCGGTTTCCATCCATAACAGCCCGATGCCGGGGTCGTTCACACCGCCGCCGTCCAGAGTCGTCGTGCGGCTGCCGATCGTGCGCGACCCGGCGCGGCTCTGCCGCATCAAGCGGGCGTACCTCGAGCGACACTACCGCGGCCTGGAGCGGGTCCCGTTCGAGCACCAGGACGATCCGGCCCGGTTCCTCGCGGGTGCGATGGTACGTGAGTTGTCGGAGCAGGTCGAGGCGGGCAGGTGGCGGCGCGACGATAGCGCCGGCGCGTTCCGGCCGAGCTTCACGAGCGCGTGGGTGATGACGTGGCAGTTGCTGCCGCCCTTCAGCATGCTGCGCCGCTGGCGCATCCGCCGGCGTGCGTCGGCAATCTTGCAGGAGTTGAACATGACCGGCCCCGATCCACGTCCCATCGCGCAGCCCCGCACGCGCGTGTCGCTCCGGTGGGTCGCAGTGGCCGCGATCCTCGTATTTCTGCTCAACCAGCTCGGCTCGCGCCTGCTCCGCACGACCTGGTCCGTGCCGTCCGACTTCGTCGCGCCGGCGGCCTTCCCCGACGCGGTCCGCGCGCTCGAGCATCTCGCGGGCGGGGCGGCGACGCCGCTGGTGGGCACGGACTCGGTGGGCGACTCTCTCCTTACTGAGGGCTTTGCGGTGAGCGTCCCGGCCGCGCGGGCCGAGCCACTCGTAGCCGCGGCGCAGCCGCGCTTCCTCGAGAAGGGATTCTACCTGTTTCGCTCGGAGCAGCACTTCGGCATCGCCGGTCGCCCCGACCGCGTCGCCCTGTTCCCACGCAGCGACCGGTATGAGATTCTCCGCCTCATGGGGACGAATGGTTGGAACTACAACATCGGCCCGGACAGCATCGTCGCGTGGCTCGAGGCGTTGGAGCACGACCACCCGTACGTCCTCACCGGGATGGGGTTCGATTGGGTGGAGGGCCGGTTCCGCTCCGCGATCGGCGACGCGGACGCTTTGGCCCGGCGGTTTTACGCGTTCTGCCCCGACATCGTGGACCAAGGAACGGAGACAGTGGACGCGCTGGCGCGCGAGTTTAGGGAATCGCGGCGCCTTTACTGTTGGTGGGACTAAAGTGGAAGGACTCGCGGTAGTCGGCGTGGTCTTCGTCCTCATTGCGGTCGGATACTTCGGGGTGTCCGCCGTGTTGCGCCGCATTCCGACGCCATCGCTCCGACTGCCGACCGGGCCGATCCCCGACACGTGGCCCGGGATCGTGGAGCGCAACGTCCCGCTCGTTCGCGGGCTCAGCTCGGACGAGTTGGAGCGCTTGCTTCGCCTGGTGCAGATATTTCTGACCGACAAACACTTCGAGGGGTGCGGCGGGCTCACCCTCACCGAAGAGATGAAGGTCACGATCGCGGCCGAGGCCTGCCTGCTGCTGCTGCATCTCGAGGGCCCGTGCTATCCGACGCTCCGCACGGTGCTGGTGTATCCCCACGGATTCGTTCCGAAGTCCGCCGGGTCTCCCGGGACGGGCCAGGTCGCACCGCCTCCCGTCCGGTTGATGGGCGAATCGTGGGGCGACGGTGTGGTCGTGATCTCGTGGGACGACACGATCCGCGGGGCGCGCCATCCGGCCGACGGAGAAAACGTCGTGTTGCATGAGTTCGCGCACCAGCTGGACGCGGAAGACGGCGTGACCGACGGCGCACCGATCCTACCGCCCAGCGCACTGCGCACCTGGGGTGGCGTGCTGTCTGAGGAGTACGAGCGGTTGCGCCGGGACGCGGCCGACGATCGGGGGTCGGCGCTGGACGAATACGGGGCGACCAACAAGGCCGAGTTTTTCGCGGTCGCGACCGAAACGTTCTTCGAGAAGCCCGTCCAGCTCGAGCGCGAGCATCCCGAGCTGTACGGACAGCTGCGGCAGTTCTACCAGCAGGATCCGGCCCGGCGAGCGCCGCCACCGTGACCCCGTCGCGCGGACGCTTGATCGATGTGTGCCATACCATCGAGCACGGGATGGTCACCTATCCTGGACTCCCCGCGCCAACGATCAGCGATTGGCTGTCGCGCGACGCGTCCCAGACCCGCTATACGCCCGGCACGACATTCCAGATCGGGAAGATCGATCTGCTCGCCAACACCGGCACCTATATCGATGCGCCGTTCCACCGGTACGACGGCGGCAAGGACGTCGCCGACTTTCCGCTCGAGGCCGTCGCCAACCTGGATGGCATCGTGGTGCGGGCAACGGAGCGCACCGGCCGGGCGCTCGACGAGGGCGTATTCCGCGGCCGTGATGTGCGGGGCAAGGCGGTGCTCGTGCACACGGGCTGGGACGTCCACTGGCGCACCGCGCGGTATGGCACCGGCCATCCCTTCCTGACGCGGGCCGCGGCGGAACATCTCATCGCGGGTCGTGCGGCCCTCGTGGGCATCGACTCCCTCAACATCGACGACGCGGCGGACGGCGCCCGGCCGACGCACACGCTGTTGCTCGGCGCCGGTATCCCGATCGTGGAGCACCTGTGCGGCTTGCGCGAGCTGCCCGACGCTGGGTTCCGGTTTTTCGCCGTACCCGTGAAAGTGCGGGGGATGGGGAGCTTTCCGGTGCGCGCCTTTGCCGTTCTGGAGGAGTGACAGCGAGCGTCCATCATCGCGACACCAGTACCGACAATGCAGCGGGGCGCGGCGCGATGCCGGGCCCCGCGGTGTCGGTAGTTCGCACTCAGGAGATTCGGGTCTATGTTCCCCAGAATCGCTCTCAGCCGGAGCCGACGCATGACCGTTCGTTTCCTCGCGCTCGCTCTCCTACTTTTTTCGCCGATCGCGCTCGCCGGCCAGCGCACCCAGAAGCCCGTGCTGCACGGGCGTCACTGGGTCGCCATCACCGGCAAGCCGCTCGCCGCCACCGCGGGAGCCATGATGTTCCAGAAGGGCGGCAACCCCGTCGATGCGGCGTGCGCCATGCTCGCCGCCGTCACCACGATGTGGGACGTGCTGTCGTGGGGCGGCGAAACCCAGGCGCTGATCTACAATCCGCAGACCAAGAAAGTCATTGCGATCAACGCCCTCGGCGTCGCGCCTACGGGTGCCACGCCGGCGTTCTACCGCTCGAAGGGGATGCACTTTCCGCCCGAATATGGACCGCTCGCCGCCATCACGCCCGGCACACCGGGCGGCCTCATGACCATGCTCGCGGAGTACGGGAAGCTGAGCCTGCGTGAGGTGCTCGAGCCGGCGATCCGGATGGCCGATGGATACGCGATCGACGGGGAGACCGCGAACTCGATCGAGCGGAACAAGAGCCGGCTCAAGCAATGGCGCTACTCGCGCGTGGTGATGCTGCCGCACGCCGGTGAAGCACGGGAGGCCCCTGAGGCGGGAGAGATCTTCCGGCAGGCGGACCTCGCCGCCACCCTGCGCAAGCTCGTCGATGCGGAGCAGCAGGCGCTGCGCCAGGGCAAGGGTCGGCGGGCGGCGATCATGGCCGCCTACGATCGGTTCTACAAGGGCGACATCGCGCAGGAGTTCGTCCGGGGATTACAGGAGGAAGGGGGGCTCATCACGCTGCAGGACCTGGCGAGCTGGAAAGTCAAAATCGAAGAGCCCGTCATGACGAGCTATCGCGGGATCGACGTCTACAAACTACAGCCCTGGTCGCAGGGCCCCGCCATGCTCGAGGCGCTGAACATCCTCGAGAACTTCGATCTCAAGGCGATGGGCTACAACAGCGCGCGCTACATCCACACCCTGTACCAGGCGATGAGCCTCGCGTTCGCGGACCGCGACTTCTACTACGGCGACCCTGCCTTCCCGCCGGAGGAGCCGATTCGGGGCTTGCTCTCGAAGGACTACGCGCGGCAGCGGGCGCAGCTCATCAATCCCGACCGCAACGATCCGGGGATCAAGCCGGGGGATCCCTATCCCTTCCAAGCGGGGACGAATCCGTATTTGAGCCTGCTCCGCAGCTGGCCCCCGCCCCCCTCGGCGCGCCCGCCGGCGACGTCGGGCGGCGGGAGCCAGACGGAGCAGCAGCAGCTCGAGGAAGCAGCCCTGGCGGCGTTCGACGAAGCGTTCACTCGCGGCACGACCTCTATCGAGGCCGCGGACACTTCGGGATGGGTCGTGTCGATCACGCCGTCGGGGGGGTGGATTCCCGCCGTCATCGCGGGCCGCACCGGGATCGGCGTGAGTCAGCGGGCGCAGCAGTTCGTCGTCGATTCCCTCGACAATCCATTCAACGTGATCACGCCGGGGAAGCGCCCGCGGGTCACGCTCACGCCGAGCCTCGCGCTGAAGGACGGCAAGCCGTTCCTGGCGTCGGCGGTACAGGGGGGCGACACGCAGGATCAGAACCTGCTGCAGTGCTTTCTCAACATGGTCGAGTTCGGGATGGACGTGCAGGAAGCGGTCGAGGCGGCGAACATCACCAGTTACCAGATGCGCAACTCGTTCGGCGATCACGAGTCGCAGCCCGGGCGGCTCACCCTGCGGTCCGACACGCCGCCCTGGGTGCGCCGTGACTTGCGCGAGATGGGCTACCGGCTCGACTTCCAGGAGCGCACCTCGGGCCCCATCAACGCCATTTTCTTCGACTGGAAGCACGGCTCGTTCTGGGGCGGCTCCTCCAACCACGGCGAAGACTACGGGATCGCGTGGTGACACCATCCCCGCACCGATCCGTCAGTCCGCCGACACCGCCTCGCGGAGCCCGGCCTTCCGCTCGATCTCCCGCGTGATGTGCATCGAGCAGAACTTCGGTCCGCACATGGCGCAGAACTCCGCGCTCTTGAAGTACTCGGCGGGGAGTGCCTCATCGTGCAGCTCACGCGCGCGGTCGGGATCGAGCGACAACCGAAACTGCTCGTTCCAGTCGAACGCATAGCGCGCGCGCGATAGCGCGTCGTCGCGATCGCGGGCGCCCGCGCGGCCGCGCGCGATGTCGGCGGCATGCGCGGCGATCTTGTATGCGATCACGCCCTCGCGCACCTCCTCGGCATTGGGCAGTCCGAGGTGCTCCTTCCGCGTCACGTAACACAGCATGTCGGCGCCGTACCAGCCGATCATCGCCGCGCCGATCGCCGAGGTGATGTGATCGTAGCCCGGCGCGATGTCGGTGACGAGCGGCCCCAGCGTGTAGAACGGCGCCTCGTGGCAGATCTCTTTCTCTTTCCGGACGTTGATCTCGATCAGGTGCATTGGGATGTGGCCCGGCCCCTCGATCATCACCTGCACGTCCTGCGCCCAGGCCCGCGTGGTCAACTCGCCCAGCGTCTCGAGCTCGGCGAACTGAGCGCGGTCGTTCGCGTCCGCCACCGAGCCGGGCCGCAGCGCGTCGCCCAACGAGAGCGTCACGTCGTACTTGCGCGCGATCTCGAGGATGCGGTCGAAGCGGGTGTAGAACGGGTTCTGCTTGTTGTGGTGCGTCATCCAGTAGGCGTGCAGCGACCCGCCGCGCGACACGATCCCCGTCACGCGGCCGAGCGCGAGCCCCACGTACTCGCGCAGGATTCCACAGTGGACCGTGACGTAGTCCACTCCCTGCTGCGCCTGATGCTCGACCATGTCGAGCAGGTCGTCCTCGGTAAGATCCTCGACCTGCTTCACGTCCGTCACGGCCTGATAGATCGGCACCGTGCCGATGGGCACCGGCGAGGCGTCGATGATCGCCTGGCGGATGGCGTCGATGTCGCCGCCCGTAGAGAGGTCCATCACCGTATCCGCCCCGTAGTGGACCGCATGGTGCAGCTTCTCGAGCTCCTGGTCGATGTTCGACTCGACGGCCGAGTTGCCGATATTGGCGTTGATCTTCACTCGGGCCACCTTGCCGATCGCCATCGGATCGAGGCGCTTCGCGAGGTGGTTCACGTTCGCGGGAATGATGAGCCGCCCGCGCGCGACCTCGTCGCGCACCAGCTCCACCGGAAGTCCTTCCCGCTCCGCGATGCGCTGCATCTGGGGGGTGATGGTGCCCTGACGGGCGAAGTGCATCTGGGTGAGGCAGGTCATGCGGAACTCCCTTCGCCGGTGCGAACCGGATCAGGTTCAAAGGGTGTGATCTCAGCCCGCGCGCTGGCGGGCACCCCTGTCACCGGTCAATCTAACGGGGCGGCGTCTCCGTCACACCTCCCGTGGCTTGGGCGGCCCATAGCGATCGCCGGGCTTATGCACCTTCTCCCACTCAGACCGGAACGCGAACGGATCGACCCCGCTCGCGCGGTCGAGCGCCAGGATGCCGTCCAGGTGATCGATCTCGTGCTGCAACAGCTCCGCCATCGGTCCCTCGAGCTCCAGGGTGTGCTGCTTGCCCTTCGGATCGGTATAGGCCACCGTGATCTGGTAGGCCCGGTTGACGCGAACCAGCAGGTTGGGAAACGAGAAGCAATCGTCCCACACCAGAAAGTCGTCCCGCCCCACGTCGGTGATCTCGGGATTGATCATCGTCCAGCGCTGTTTGTCCGTTTGGACGAACACGATCCGTACCGGCGCGCCGATTTGCGGCGCGGCGAGCGCCCGTCCCATCTTGTATTTCTTCCTGGCGATGGCGAGCGAATCCCGCAGATCGTCCGCGACGAGCCGCGTCGCGGCGGACTTGGGGTTCTGGACCCGCTCGCAGCGGACTCGCAGGATCGGATCGCCCAGCTGGCGAATGCGTCGTACGGCCATGGGCCGCCAATTTGGGGGTTTGGCGGCGGGGTGCAACTCGCGATAACGTAGCAGTATGGGTCTCGCCGGGGTGGTGCTCGCGGCCGGGGCCTCGGAGCGAATGGGTAGGCCCAAGGCACTCTTGGACTTCCGAGGCCGGCCCTTCGCCGTCCGTATCCTCGAAGCCCTGGAAGCACTGGACGTAAAGTCTCGGGTCGTCGTGCTCGGACCCGACGCCGCGCGCATCCGACCCTCCCTCGCCACCCACGAGTGCGTCATCGTCGAGAACCCCGATCTCGCGGGCGAAGCGATCGGATCGCTGCGCGCCGCCCTCGCCGCCCTCGAGCCGATTCGTCCATCCGGGATCGTGGCGTGGCCGGTGGATCTGCCGCATGTGCGCGTCGTTACCCTGGAGCGCCTGCTCGAGGCACACCGCCGCAGCGGCGCACCGGCTGTCGTCCCGAGCTTCGCCGAGCGCCGCGGGCACCCAGTGATCTGGGATCAGGCACTATTCTCCGAGCTTGCGACCAGTCCGGCTGCGACCCGCCACGGTGCGGGCGCCGTTTTGGCTGCGCATGAGCGCGATCTCGTCACCGTGGCGGTCGACGACCCCGCGGTCATAGACGATCTCAATACGCCGCAGGACTATGAGCGCCTCATCAGGGAGGTGAATCGCGATATCTACTGAGAGGTGCGCCTGCGTCTCACGTTGACAATCCCGAGTAATTCCTGTAGGATTCGCTTTCGCCATGGTCCCATCTCTGCAACTTGCGATGCACAAAGGACTTCGGGAGCCCCAATGAGCAGCGGTATCGAAGCCCAGGTCCTGCAGCCGTACAAGTACGGCTTCGTGACGGATATCGAGTCGGAGACCGTTCCTCCCGGCCTCTCCGAGGACGTGATCCGGCTGATCTCCCAGAAGAAGCGTGAGCCTGCCTGGATGCTCGAGTGGCGGCTCAAGGCCTATCGCAACTGGCTGAAGATGCCTGAGCCGCACTGGCCCAACGTGCAGTACGGGCCGATCGACTACCAGGCGATCAGCTACTACGCGGCGCCCAAGCAGCGACCCAAGCTGGACAGCCTCGACCAGGTCGATCCCAAGCTGGTCGAGACGTTCGAGAAGCTCGGGATCCCGATCGAGGAGCGAAAGCGGCTGGCGGGGGTGGCGGTGGACGCCGTGTTCGATTCGGTCTCCGTTGCGACCACGTTCCGTGAGGAGCTCAAGAAGCACGGCGTGATCTTCTGCGCCATCTCGGAAGCGATCCGGGAGTATCCCGAGCTGGTGCAGCAGTATCTCGGTTCGGTTGTGCCATACAACGACAACTTCTTCGCGGCCCTGAACTCGGCCGTGTTCACGGACGGGTCGTTCGTTTACGTCCCGAAGGGCGTGCGCTGTCCGATGGAGCTGTCCACCTACTTCCGTATCAACGCGGAGTCGACGGGTCAATTCGAGCGCACCCTGATCATCGCGGACGA
>Ga0075423_10001881_pt1 | contig 18841 bp, 17 predicted proteins | sample SoiMethybrSBSTD2_FD_80114 | JGI IMG/M metagenome (GOLD analysis project Ga0075423, IMG submission 80114) | Bulk soil microbial communities from a Populus tree surrounding site in Tennessee, USA - Soil MetaG P. TD hybrid SBSTD2 | ecosystem: Environmental > Terrestrial > Soil > Tree plantation...
GCGCGATACGAATATGTCACTCGGCGCGACCGCGAGGATCGCCGGCCCCCCCGACCGTTCCGTGACGACCGCGATCGTGAGCGGCCCCACCGGGACATGGCGGGCGGCTTCGGGATCTCCGGGGGGAATGTCGACGCGAAACAGGTTTTCGGGCGTCACCGGCGCCAGCCGGCCGTCGGCCAGCACTCGAAGGTCGTCGGACCAGCGATAGGCGTCCTCGAGCTGGTGCGAGGCGAGGCAGACGGTCACCGAGCGCCGTTCCCGCTCTTCGGCCAGCACGCGAAACAGCTGCTGCGTGGCCGCGCGATCGGCCGAGCTCACCGGCTCGTCGAGCAGGAGTACGTCGGTCTCGACCACCAGAGCACGGGCCACCGCGACGCGCTGAATTTCTCCCTCCGACAGCTCGCTCCGGCGCCGGTCGAGCAACGGGTGCACATCGAGGCGCCGCGCCATGGCTTCGAGGCGACCGGGAACGGCGTCGCGGGAGACCCCGCCGGCCAGCAGGCCATACCCGAGATTCTCGCGCACCGTGCCCCGAAACAGCACCGGGCGCTGCTCGACCAGCGTCACCCTGCGGCGGTACGGCCGGCTGCGGGATGCGGGCCGTCCGTCGATCCACACCTCCCCCTGGGAGGGGGCCTCGAGCAGCGCGGCGAGGCGCAGCAGCGTGCTCTTGCCCGCGCCGTTCGGTCCCACGATGGCGACCGTCGCGCCGCGGTCCAGGACGAAGTGGTCGAGGTCGAGGACGGTGCGTCCCTCGTAGCGCTGGCGAACGCCCCGCAGCTCAAGCACGACCGGCGCCCTGCAGGACCTGGAGCGCGACGTTCACGACCAGCGCCAGGGCGATGAGGACGAGCCCCAGGGCCAACGCCAGGCCGAAATCGCCCTGCGCCGCGTGCAGCGTGACCGCGGTCGTGAGCGTCCGCGTCTCGCCCCGGATATTGCCGCCGACCATCAAGGCCGCGCCGACTTCGGCGACGCACTGCCCGAACGCCGCGGTGACGACGGCGGCGAGTCCGAAACGCGCTTCCCGCGCGACGGTCCAGGCCGTCCGCCACGTCCCGGCGCCGAGCGTCTGCGCGGTGCGGCGAAATCGAGCATCGACGCCTTGCACCGCGGCGGCAGACAGCGCGGCGGCGATGGGCAGGGCGAGCAACACGTCCCCGATGACGATCGCCTGCCATGTATAGAGGAGGCCGAGGTCGCCCAGCGGGCCGCGACGCGACAGCAGGCCGATCAGCAGGAGTCCCACGACGACCGTAGGGAAGGCCAGCGCCGTGTTCACGACCGTGAGCGCCGCCCGCCGTCCCCAGAAGGCGCGGGTCGCGAGCACGAACCCGGCCGGAATACCGATCGCGCAGGCGATCGTGGTCGCGATCAGCGCGACTTTCAGCGTGAGGAAGGTGACGCCCAGTACTTCGGCGTCCCCCGACAGCAACAGGTGGACGGCGCGGCGCCAGCCGTCCGCTAGAAAGTCCATCCGATGCCGAAGGTCGCCCAGGGGTGCTTCGTGTTCTCGGAGAGCGGATCGATAATGGGGATGAGGCTCGGCCGGTACGAGAATGGATAGTTCAACTTGTAGATCGTCAGCCGCCCGCCGGCCTCGATCGAGAGGCGCCGCGCCGGATACCAGCGGATCCCCGCTTCCGGACCGTAGGTGAATTTGGTGCCGAACACGTATCCGCTCGTATCCGCGCCGATGTGTGAGCCGAACACGAGGCCGATCATCCCCCCGACATAGGGCTGGAAGTTGTGGTACGTCTTGGCGCCCGTGAGCGATGCCTGGAGCCCCCAGTCGATCAGGATGAGATCGCTGTTGATCGGTCCCTTGGCCTTCGGCATGGAATCGAAGGGATCGAAGTAGAACGCGTCGGTCTGGGCATACGCGGCGCCCACGGTCAGCGACAGCAGGCTCCCGACCGTGTATTCGAGGCGCACGCCGGCGGTCGGGCCGTAGGACGGGCCGACGGGAACGCGCCCTCGGGTGCCGCCGAAATTGCCGGCGAGCAGACGAAGCGTGGGTCCGGGGCGGATGTCGCGGTAGGGCGAGTGACCCGGATCGTGTCCGATTTGGGCGGACAAGCGGATCGAAGGAAGGGCGGTCAGCAACGTCACGACGCCCACTGCGGTCCGCGACACAATTCTCCATCCGCCCATCAACTCACCTCCCTCAGGTCTCGCCCAGTCATCTCGTCTGGCGGCTCCAGCCCTAGCAGCCGCAACAGGGTCGGGCCGACGTCCCGCAGGCTCCCCGCCGGACGCAGCTCGCGAACGCCATCCACCCCCACCACCAGGAAGGGGACCGGATTTGTCGTGTGCGCGGTGTGTGGCCCGCCGGTCGACGGATCGATCATCAGCTCGCAATTGCCGTGATCGGCGGTGATCAGCAGGGGCGTCCCGCTGCGCTCCGCGCTCGCCACCACCCGGGCGAGACACGAATCCACGGTTTCGACGGCCTTCACCGCCGCCGCTAGTACCCCGGAGTGTCCCACCATGTCTCCGTTGGCGTAGTTGCAGAGGATGAAATCGTGGCTCCGGGCTTCGATGGCCCGGCACAGCACGTCGGTGACTCCCACGGCGCTCATTTCCGGACGTTGATCGTAGGTCGCCACGTCCTTCACCGATGGGACCAGCTCCCGCTCCTCGCCCTTGTAGGGAGCCTCCACGCCGCCGTTGAAGAAATAGGTCACGTGGGCGTACTTCTCCGTTTCGGCCGTCCGAAACATGGTCTTGCCGCGATCGGCCAGGACCTGGGCGACGATCCGGTGCAGCACCATCGGGCCGAACGCCATGGGAAACGGGAATGTGGCGTCGTACTGCGTCATGGTGACGAGCGAGATCTTGGGTCTCGCGGGGTCGGCGAACCCGTCGAAGTCATCCATCGCCAGGGCGCGGCACATCTGCCGCACGCGGTCGGCACGGAAGTTCACGACAAACACCCCGTCACCGGTCTTGATGCGCGGCGCGTCGCGGATCACCCGCGGTTTGATGAACTCGTCGGTTTCGCCGCCATCGTACGCCTGTTGGATCGCCGCTACCGGATCGGTGGCAAGGACGCCGGATCCGTGGACCACGGCGTCGTACGCCAGCTTGGTCCGGTCCCAGCGCTTATCCCGGTCCATGGCGTAGTACCGTCCGGTGACGGTCGACACGACCGGGGCCGGGACTCCGGGTCCCGGTTCCGCGCTGATGTTCTCGACGAGCTCCTTCATGAACATCAACGCCGATTGCGGTGGCGTGTCGCGCCCGTCGAGCCACGCATGAATCGCGACGGGAACGCCGGCCCGTCGCCCCAGCTCGACCGCGGCGAGAAGATGCTGATCGATCGCGTGCACGCCTCCCGACCCGATCAAGGACAGCAAATGCAGCGTGCCACCCGAGCGTTTCACGCTGGCACACAGGTTCACCAGGGGCGGCAGCTGAAAGAACTCACCCGACGTAATGGATTGGGAAATGCGGACGATATCCTGCGGGACGACGCGGCCGGCGCCCAGGTTCAAATGGCCGACCTCGCTGTTCCCCATCTGGCCTTCGGGAAGACCGACAGAAAGCCCGGAGGCATCGAGCAGCGTCCTTGGCGCGCGCTGCCACAGCTGGTGCCACGTGGGGGTGGCACCCAGCTCCACGGCATTGCCGTCACGCCCAGGGCGGAACCCCCAGCCGTCCAGCACGATGAGCGCCACCGGGGTGCGCGACCCGAGCCTGTCATTCATATTGAAGGGGATGCAATCTACCGACGCGCTGCGCCTCCTACCAGTTGTCGTCCTGCTCGCCGCACCGCTCACCGCACAAGCCCGGGTCCGCGTTTCGAGCGACGGCGCCTGGTTCTATCAGGCGGCGAGCGGCCGGCGTCTGGCGCAGCTCGAAGCGGGCGCCGTGCTCGCGCAAGGCTCGGCGCAGGGCGATTGGGTGCAGGTGACGCTGGACGGTTGGATCTTCGGATCATCGGTCGGCTCGACCACGCGGGATGGGTTCGATCTGGCCGTGACCAAATCGCCTTCGGAGAACCTGCGCGCGGAGCCTGCGGGCGATGTCGTGGCGCACCTCAGCAAGGGGTTTCTGCTCAACAAGCAGACCGAGCAGGCCGGCTGGGTGCGTGTGCGGCGGACCGGTTGGATGCAACGCTCGGCGCTGTCGCCGGTGGCCGCGCCACAAACGGCTAATGCCGGTCAGAGTGGGTTGACCCCTGGGCCACGCCCAGGGGGCGTTCAGGATACGAGCACACCCACTGCGGTCGACGCACGCCGCGTTCAGGCGGCGCGCGCGACCGCGCTCTACCGCGTTCCCGACGCTACGACCGATGCCACGGTCTCGGCCAACGCGCCGCTCAGGGTGCTGGGGCGCGCGGGCGAATGGACCCGCGTCTCGCTCGAGGGCTGGGTGAAGACGGCCGACCTCCAATCCGCGGCTCCCGGCGTCCTGCTGGGGGTGAGCGCCGCGGAGCTGCGGGCCGAGCCCGACCGCTACGTCGGGGTGACGCTGCGTTGGACGCTGCAGGTCATCGCACTGCGCACGGCGGACGATTTGCGTCCCGACATCCCGGATGGCGCGACCTATCTCCTGGCGCGTGGACCGACGCCGGAGCGCGGCTTCGTCTATGTCGTCGTGCCACAGGCAAGGCGCGCCGAAGTCGAGGCGCTCGGGCCGCTCGCATCCGTGCAGGCCACCGTCCGGGTGCGGACCGGCCGCAGCCGTTTCATCGGTAACCCGGTCGTCGATCTGGTTTCGCTGGAGGTACAACCATGAATGACCTTCTGCGCGAGCGCCTGCTGCGCCGGCTCGAGGCGCTCCCGGAGGAGAAGGTGTATCAGATACTCGACTACGTCGAATTCCTGGAGTCCAAGTACGCCGAGCGGCCGGCCGGTGCTCCGGCATTCCAGAAGGTGGCCGAGACGCTGGAGGACACGATGCGCGCGGGCCGGGTTCCGATCACCATCATCAAGGGCACGATGGACGCCGTGGGAAAGGCCGGAAAGTTCCTTGGGGGATTGGCCGCGGCGGGGAAGGCCGCGGTGGAAGATGCCAGGAAGAAGACCGCGGACGCACCGGCCACCGCGGAGACCACTCCCACTCCCCCTCCCACTCCAACTCCCCCGCCGACTGAGTCATGAAGCACGCACCCGGCAGCTATGCCGCGTTGGTGGTGCTCGGTCTTGTCGTCGCGAGCTGCGGCCGCGGCGCCGACCGCGAATCCCGCACAAGCCAGGCGGCCAAGTCCAGTGATTCGCAGCCGGCCGCCGCGGCGCCCACCGGAGCGTGTGGATACATCAGCGAGGAGGATGCATCCTCGGCGCTCGACCAGCCTTCGCGCTATCGTCGCGGCCCGCCCAGCACCCAGGCCTGTACGGTCGAGCCCGCATCCGGCGACGTCTTCCACGGAACGACCGTGGAGTACCGGCTGACGCAGGGCAGCACCGCGCAGTACGACTTCATAGCGGCGCAGAAGCCTGCCCAGCCGATATCCGGCCTCGGGGACCGCGCGCTGTGGCTGCCGGCCGGTGACACGCGGGGGAATCTGGTCGTAGTCCGTGGGTCGACCATCGTGAACATGGTCATCACGGATCTCGACCGCCACGGTGATCTGGAGAAGCGGGCGCGCGCGTTCGCGAAGAAGGTGCTGGAACGCCTGTAGGTGTTGAGAAGCCCCCCGGGCTGCGATAACTTCCGCCATGGGAACCTTCCGCCAGACCCCCGCGCTCACCTTCGACGACGTCCTGCTCGTACCGCGGCACGCCACGGTGCATCCGCGTCACGTCGACGTCAAAAGCCGCTTCACCCGTGACATCGAATTGCAGATCCCCCTCATCTCGGCGGCCATGGATACTGTGACCGAAGCCGAGATGGCGATCGCCATCGCGCGCGCCGGCGGGATCGGAGTCATCCACAAGAACATGACCATCGAGCGCCAGGCGGCCGAGGTGGACCGCGTGAAACGCAGCGAATCGGGCATGATCCTCAACCCGATCACGCTGGGCCCCGACCGGCAGGTGCGCGAAGCCGCCCAGCTGATGGCCCGCTTCCGCATCTCCGGCGTGCCGATCGTCGACTCGGCCGGCAAGCTGGTCGGCATCATCACCAATCGCGACCTGCAGTTCGAGCGCGCACTCGACCGTCCGATCCGCGAGGCGATGACCAAGGACAAACTGGTCACCGCGCCCGTCGGCACGACGCTCGATGAGGCCGAACGGATCCTCGGGCAGCACCGCATCGAAAAGCTGCCGGTGGTCGATCAGCAGGGAGTCCTGCGCGGCTTGATCACCATCAAGGACATTTTCAAGCGGCGCCAGCATCCCAACGCCAACAAGGATCAGCATGGACGCCTGCGCGTGGCCGCGGCCGTGGGCGGCACGCCAGACGCCACGGCACGCGCAAAATCACTGCTCGATGCGGGCTGCGACGTGATCGTCGTCGATTCCGCGCACGGTCACTCGCAGGGTGTCCTCGATACCGTGGCGTGCCTGCGCGAACGGTTTCCCGAGGCCCAGCTCGTGGGCGGCAACGTCGCGAGCGAAGCGGGGGCCCGGGCGCTGGTGGAGCGCGGCGTGGACGCGGTGAAGGTCGGGGTCGGGCCGGGCTCGATTTGCACGACGCGGGTCGTGACCGGCGTCGGCGTTCCGCAGATCACGGCCATCGTGGACGCGGTGCGCGGCGCGGGCGATATCCCGGTGATCGCCGACGGCGGCATCAAGTACTCGGGGGACGTGGTCAAGGCGCTCGCGGCCGGCGCCGAGAGCGTCATGATGGGCTCGATGCTGGCGGGCACCGAGGAGAGCCCCGGGGAATCGTTCCTGCTCGAGGGGCGCCGCTTCAAGGTGATTCGCGGCATGGGCAGCCTGTCGGCCATGGAGGAGGGCTCGGCCGATCGCTACTTCCAGGAAGGTGAGGTCAGTCCTTCGAAGCTCGTGCCGGAAGGAATCGAAGGGCGCGTGCCCTACCGGGGGCCGGTGGAAGACGTGTTGTTTCAGATGGTCGGCGGGTTGCGGAGCGGGATGGGGTATTGCGGCGTCAAGGACGTCGCGGCGCTGCGCACCGACACGGAGTTCATTCGCATCACCGGCGCCGGCTTGCGGGAATCGCACCCGCACGACGTCGTCGTCACGCGGGAAGCGCCGAATTACAGCCTGTAATCTTGACACCCCACAACGCGTAGCCTAGTCTAGCCGGGCTGTTCCCAGCCGCGGCGCTCGGGCGTCGGCGGCCCATCTGCCACCCGGAAGGGAACCACGTCTATGAGCCTGTGGGCAACCAAGTCCATCACCGCACTGCGTGCCGAAGCGGATCAGGCCGGGGAAGCGTCGCTCAAGCGCGCACTTGGCCCGCTCAACCTCGTCACGCTGGGCATCGGCGCCATCATCGGAGCCGGGATTTTCGTCCTGACCGGTCAGGCCGCCGCGTTGCATGCCGGTCCGGCGGTGCCGATCTCCATGGCGCTGGTCGGGATCGCGTGCGCGTTCGCCGGCCTATGCTACGCGGAGATGGCGAGCGCCGTACCCGTGGCGGGCAGCGCCTACACGTATTCTTATGCCACCATGGGCGAGCTGGTCGCCTGGGTCATCGGTTGGGACCTGGTCCTGGAATACGCCGCGGGGGCGGCGACGGTCGGGGTCGGATGGTCCGGACACCTCGTGTCGTTGCTCGGGTTGTTCAACATTCACATCCCCGCGGCGCTGGCTTCGTCGCCGACGGTGTGGTGCACGGCGTCACAGGTGGGAACGATGGCGGCGCCCGGGTGCGTGCATGCGGGACTCAACCTCACCGGTACCATCGTCAACCTGCCGGCCGTATTCATCGTCGCCCTCATGTCCACCATTCTCGTCATCGGGATCAAGGAATCGGCGCGCGTCAACAACTTCATCGTGATCCTCAAGGTCACGATCGTGCTGCTGGTGGTGTTCGTCGGCCTGGCGCACATCACCCCGAGCAACTGGAAGCCGTTCATTCCGCCCAACACCGGTGAATGGGGCACCTTCGGCTGGTCCGGCGTGCTGCGCGGCGCCGGCCTCGTGTTCTTCGCCTACATCGGCTTCGACGCCGTCTCCACCGCGGCCCAGGAAGCGAAGAACCCGCAAAAGGACATGCCGATCGGCATCCTCGGCTCCCTCGCCATCTGCACGGTGCTGTACATCGTCGTGTCGGCCGTGCTCACCGGCATGGTGCCGTACACCGAGCTGAATCTGCCGGCTCCCGTGGCGTACGCGATGGAGAAGATCGGCGCTCCCTGGGCGGTCCGCGTCTCGATCGACGTCGGGGCGGTGCTGGGCCTGGGGTCGGTGATCCTGGTGATGCTCCTCGGCCAGTCGCGCGTCTTCTATTCGATGTCGCGCGACGGGCTGCTCGGGAAGTGGGCGGGAAAGGTGCACCCCACCTACCGGACGCCGTACCTGTCCACGATCTACACGGGCATCGCGGTAGGGCTCGCGACCGGACTCCTGCCGCTGCAGCTGCTCGGCCAGCTCGTCAACATCGGGACGCTGCTCGCCTTCGTCCTGGTGTGCGCCGGGGTGTGGATTCTCCGGAACAAGCGGCCCGACCTCGATCGGCCGTTCCGGACGCCGATGGTGCCGTTCGTACCGATTATGGGGATCCTGTGCTGCTTCGGGCTGATGCTCACGCTGCCCGGCGATACCTGGATCCGGCTCGTGGTGTGGCTGATCATCGGGTTCACGATCTACTTCGGCTACAGTCGGAAACACTCCGTGCTGCAACGGGAGCTCGCAGGGAAGAAGTAGCCGACGCGATCGCGCCGGTGGCGTGGCTGGCGTAGTCCGGGACCTGGGGGTGGAGGTATCTTTTGCCATGCCCTCCACCCCCAGCCTCGTCATCCCGCCAGAACGGTCCGCCGGCGCCCGCCAGATCGCCGCCGTGTTCTCGAAGGGACAACGCGTCGCCCTCACCACCCACGTCAACGCCGACGGCGACGGCGTGGGAAGTGAGATCGGTCTGTGGCACCTGTTGCGGGCCCAGGGCCTGCATTCCCTCATAGCCAACTCCACCGGGATCCCCGACCGATTCTCGTTCATGGTGCCGTCCGGCGCCGACGCGAGCGACCACGCGACCAAGGAAATCGCCAAGGCCGATATCATCGTGGTGCTCGACATCTCGGATCTCGGCCGCCTAGGCGACCTCGCCACGGCGGTGCGCGACCGTGGCGTCCCCGTGGTCTGCATCGACCATCATGTCAGTCAAGGCACCCTGCCCGCGGGTCCGCGGCTGGTCGCGCCGGAGGCCACGGCCACGGCGGAGCTGGTGTTTGACCTGGCGACCGAGGTCGGCTGGAGCCTCTCGGCCGACGCGGCACGCGCGTTATACGTCGGCCTGCTGACCGACACGGGCGGGTTCCGGTTCTCGAACACCACCGCAAGAGCGCTGCGCGTCGCGGCGGCTCTGCTCGAGCACGGGGTCGATCCGGAGTCGATCTATGAGGCCGTGTACGCCAACGCGCCCGAGGGACGGGTCCGCCTGCTGAGCGACGTGCTGCAGACCCTCGTGGTCGAGCCGGAGCGCGGCCTCGCGTGGATGACCGTTCCGCCCGGCGCCCTGGAACGGTACGGGGTGACGCCCGACGACCTGGAAGGCATCGTGGAGTACGCTCGCTCGATCGCGGGCGTGCGGCTGGCCCTGTTGTTCCGGCAGATCGCGAACGGACGCATCAAGGTGTCGTTTCGTTCGCTCGGCAGCGTCGACTCGGCCGCACTGGCGCAGGCATTCGGCGGCGGCGGACACCACAAAGCCGCCGGGGCGTCTCTCGACGTGCCTCTGGGGGACGCGCAGACGGCCGTGCTGCAAGCGGCACGGTCGTATCTGAAGAACGGCGCCCGCTAACGCACTGGACGGGGAGGCCGGGCGAGCGCGCACCAGGCTGCCGCGGTCGCCGTCTTCTCCTCGGACCGCCAGGATCCCGCGACCGCCTCACCCAATTCGGCCACCGCTGTCTTGACCGCCCGGGCCGGGCGCCGTGTGGCTCGAGCCGCCGCTTCGTACACCTCCCGCTCCAGGATCGTGACGCACCCCAGGCCCTTGCGACGGGCCGCGTCGGTCACGACGCGGCGGAACAGCGCTCCCTCCGAAGCATGGGCGCGGATGTGCGGGTTGCCGATGGATGCGGGGTCGATCAGGCTGCCCACCACCAGGGCCACACCGCGCAGGTCGACGCCCTGGGCGCGGGCGTCGCGGACCAGGGCGCCGATCGACCGGCGCGCGCAGCGCTCGACGATCCGTACCAGGGCGGCGATGGTGCGAAGACTGGTTTGCGCCAGCCCGAACCCGGCATGATACGGCTGGCGCGTGCGCGGCACCTTGGGATCGCTCAGCTCGATACGGCGGCGCTCGAGGACGCGGGGCGATGCCGTCGGGCCGGCCAGTAAAACCGCCATGGCCCAGCCCGACTTGATGCGGAAACCGATGGTGGCACGGCGCATGGAGGAATTGTAGCGCGCCCGTTTGCCGGTTGGGACCTGGGATAACAAATGTGGGATGCAGGTCGAACCCCTGCATCCCACACTCAAAGTCGATAGCCGATAGCCGATAGCTGACTACCAGTCGAACCAGTGACTCACCTTGATCAGGAACGTGTTGTTCGCGTGCCGAGTGAACAGGTCCCGGAAGTCCCCACCGAAGGTCCGGTTGCCGTAGGCCGGGTCGAATCCCTCCCGTCCTTGTGTCCACACCAGGAAGATCGTCGAGCCCGGCTTGTACTCCCAGCGCAGCACGGTGTTGGAGCGGAACTGCTTGAAGTTGAAGCCCCCCGGGTTGCCCGCGACGACCGTGTCGGCGTAGGGCTTGAAGCGGCCGGCGTAGCGATCGGCGCGCGGATCATTGAGCTCGCGCACGTCGGAATACTGTCCTTTGCTGATGAACGGCTCGGCATACACCTGCACTGACAGGTTCGGGGTGGCGATGAAATTGAGCCGCCACTGGAAGCTCACGGTGCGTTGCTCCAGATGCGCAAACGTGTAGTGCGTGACCGACGCGCCATCGGTGAAATTGCCGAACCACTGCGAGTTGTCCCGGTTTTTGGAGATGCTCGTGCTCAACGACGCCGTCAGGCGTGACGACACGCGCAAATCGATTCCGGGGCTGACGTTGATGAAGCTCGAGCGTCCCTCGTCACCACGCCAATAGTTGAACCAGACGGAGGGGGCGATCACTTTCCGCTCATCGCCGCTGATGCCGCCCCAGGGGGACAGGTAGGATGATCCGCGCACGGCCGGGCCGCCACGTGCACAGCGATCGCAGTACGTCGTGCCCAGCTGACCCAGCGTGCCGCCCAGGTGCAGCCACCAGTGGTTCTTCAGCTCGGTATGGGCGTTGGAGTTCACCGCGTGCTCGAGCGGCAGGCCGGCCATCGTCCAATCGTTCCACTCGTTGAAGTTCCAGAAGAAGCGCTGGTAGAAGGCGGCCGGCTTCTGGAACTGCAGCGCGGCCCACGACGCCTGCTCCTGCCAGTCCGCCCGGCGCTGGAAGCCCAGGTCGTTGATTTCGTAGCCCGGTGAGACCCGTTGCAGGCTGGTTTCGAAGCGCAGCAGCGGTCCACCGAACTTGCCGAACCGGACCTGCTCGGCGTGACCGCTGAGGCTCGTCCGGGTGGAATCGAATTGGAGGGCGCCATCGGGACGCTGGTAGTAGTGCGTCGAGTTCGTCTGGGTGGCGGCGATGGCGGCGGGTGAGCCGGCGACACGACTGGCGCTCAGCGAAGCGTTGAATTCGTAGCGGCCGCCGGGGAAACGGTGCCGGAGGTCCGCTCCGCCCACGTACGCCGTGCGCCGCAGGAAATCGCGCGATACGTCATCGAGCGAACGATTGACAGTTGTCGCGATCACGCCGATGCCGGTTTCGCCTTTACGGAAGTCCTGAGTGGCGCGGAACACGGCATAGTTCGTGGCCGGCTCGATCGTCGTATCGGCGCTGGTGGTCTGCCGTTGCGTCACCGCATCGAGCACCCCGACGGACAGGCCGCTCGGGAGACGACCGGTGATCTTCGCCGCGCCGATGATTGCGGACGCCGTGGGTGCGGAGGCGTCGGAGTACACATCCGACAGCTGCGGCGCGCGGCCGATGCGTCGCGAGTAGAACAGGTTTTCGCTGCCGCAATCGCGCACGATGTTACAGTTGAGCGTGAAGCGCAGCAGCCCGCTCCCCTCGATGAAGAACGGCCGGCGTTCCTGGAAAAACGTCTCGAACGCGCCCAGGTTGAGCACCGCGGGATCGGCCTCGACCTGGCCGAAGTCCGGGTTCACGGTCCCATCGAGGGTCAGGTTCGAGGTCACCCCGTACTTGAAATCGGCGCCGAGGGTGGCGCGCTGATCCCGATCGTACCCCGTCGCCGTGGGGACCTCCACGTTCTTGGTCACGACGTACGGTGTCGCTTCCAGCCGCCGCGGCGAGGAGATGCCCTCGATCCCGGTGATTTCCCCGAGCTGGGAGACGAAGCCCGACTGCTGGCGATGATACAGCGGCCAGCTCACCCGCTCCTTGAAGCGCTCGATGTCGCGCCACACGGCGAACCCGAAGGTGTGTACGGGCTCGTTCCCGTAGCGCAGCTGCGACAGCGGGATGCGAAACTCGGCGGTCCAGCCGAGGGAGTCGATCGTCGTGGCCACGTCCCACACGCCGTCCCACGCATCGTCCTCGTCGCCATCGTTGTAGATGGCGTAATCGCGCTTCACGCCGCCCGGGCTGACCGCGAACTCATAGCCGGAGCGGCGATCGTGATAAGAGTCGATGATGATTTTCAGCTGATCGGTCGGGGGGCGTACGTCCCGGCGCGCCAGGATCCCGAGGATCTTCTGCGGTTCCGAGTCGAAGGCCCGGATGAAGGCGTAGAAGTTGTGCGCGTCGTACGCCACGCGGACCTCCGTGGGGAACCGCGCCGGCTTGCCCTCGTCCGGGTCGAACTCCTGAAACGCGGTGATCCGTTGTGCGGTCTGCCACACCTCGTCGTCGTCCCGGCCGTCGATGGCCGGAGGCTGGGCGGCGCGGGATGCGGCGGCCTGCCGCTCGGAGGCGGGAGTCGGGGGCGGGGGCGTGATGGACGCCGTTTGCAGCGTGACGGCGAGTAAGAATACTTGTGTGACCACGGGCGGGCCCTCGTAGGGGGTCGACTGGTGAGACAGCCTACGAGGCAAAAGGGTTGTCCCCGTGCCACGGTCCGTTCGGGTCCTGACGGTTCGCTCACAGAAGGACCGGAGCGGGCCGTCGGGCGGCGGATATCATTGGAGCCACACGCCTTACCTGCGAGGGACGATGCACCGAATCCGTGTGACGCTTGCGCTCGTGACAGCCCTGCTCCTCCTCGGCTCCGCCCCAGGGTCGGCGCAGGGGCGGTTCCCCCCGGACTCGTTCAAGAATCTCAAGGTGCTTCCCAAGACGATCGATCAGCGCACCCTGATCAATACGATGCGCGGATTCGCCCAGTCGCTCGGCGTGCGATGTGTGTATTGCCACGTGGGGCGCGAGGAGCAGCCGCTCGATTCGGTGAACTTCGCGTCCGACGACAAGCGACCCAAACGGGTGGCGCGTGTCATGATGCACATGGTGATGCACATCAACGAGGAGCATCTGGCCGAGGTGCCAGACCGGCCGAAGCCCGTGGTCGAAGTCCGCTGCGCGACGTGCCACCGCGGCGTGGCGCGGCCGCGCCTGCTGGATGACGACCTCGCGCTCATGCTGGCCGACAGCGGGCTCGATGCCGCCCAGCGCCGCTACCGTGCCTTGCGCGAGCAATACTACGGCAGCGGGGCGTACGATTTCCGGGAAGGGGTCCTGGCACAGGTGGCCCGGACGGAATCGATGGCCGGGCGGGTCGACAACGCGATCGGGATGTTGAAGCTCAACGCCGAATACTATCCGGCGTCCGGCAACATCCCGTTCCTCATCGGCGAGACCTTACTGCAAAAGGGCGATACGGCTGGAGCCCTGGCGAGCTATCGCGACGCGCTCGCCAAGGACTCGACGATCGTGCCGGCGCGGCGGCGCATTGCGGCGCTGACCGGCGGCGGGAGTCAGAGACCCTAGGGAACGTTGGCGAGCATGGCGAGCGCGGCGTCGCGCACGGCATTGAATCCCGCGGCCGAGCTCTCGGGGTTGGCATCGTTCGACGTGTTGAACGCCGCGATCACCCCGGTGCGGGTTTCGGGATCGATATAGAAGAACGAGCGGAACCCGGCCTGACTGCCGGTATGCCCCACAAAGCGGCGTTGCGAACGGTGCAGGATGAAGAACGACAGACCGATCGAATCGGCCCCCACACCGGGTTCGGGGTAGGCGAACCGGCCGCGCCACATCTCGTGCAGTGACGCGCGGCGCAGCACGAGGTCGAAGCGTCGCGCGAGGGCGGTGTCGGAGCCGGCCGCCCCGGTGAGAAACCGCAACCAGCTCGCCAGGTCGCCGAGCGGGGCGTTCCAGCCGCCGTTGGGAATCGTGATGCCGGGGTCGAAGTCGCGCCCGTTGTCCTGCATCGCCAGGATTCCCCTGGCGCTGTCCTTCACGAGGAAGTAGTTGTTGGAGCGCTGCTCGGCGAGCCAGTACGGCGTGCCGGCGAAATAGCTGTGGGTGAGTCCCAGCGGTCCCCACAAGTTCTTGTAGATGTAGCCTTCCCACGGGTCGCCCGTGATCGCCTCGATGATCCGCGCCAGATAGATGAATCCGGGGTTCGAATACCCGAAGCGTGAGTCCGGCCGGAACAACACTTCCTGATACGGCATCATGGCGACGAGCTGTTCCCAGCGTGTCGGCTCGAACGGCTCCCAGGGTCGTCCTTCCGTATACGGCCACGTCGGATTCTGGAATCCGGCCGAGTGGCCGAGCAGCATGCGGATGGTGATCGCATCGATGGACCCGAACGAATCGTGCACCTGCCGCAGTTCCGGAATCCAGCGCGTGACCGGATCGTCGAGCGACAGGAGGCCGCGGTCGCGCAGTTGCAGGATGGCGACCGCGGTCAGCGTCTTCGTGATCGAGGCCCAATGGTAGATCGTCGCGGGACCGGTGCGCAGCCCTCGGGCGCGGTCGGCGAACCCATACTCGTGATGCGCCACCTCGCGGCCGTCCCGCAGCACCAGCAGGCTGGCGCCGACGATGCTGTCCGAGGCGGCATAGGCATCGAACGCTCGCACCACGGCGGGCCAGTCGCGGGGGGTTTGCGCGGCCAGGGAGGCCGAGAGGATCAGGAGCGACGCGAGGCAGCCGTTGATCGTGCGCATGGCCGTCAAAGATACGGAACAGCCCCCCCGCCCGCGCGGGCGAGGGGGCTGGAGTCCCTTCAGGGCATCCCGCTCAGGTCCTGGTGACCGTGAACTGTCCGCAACCGGTGAACGTGATCGTAACAGTCGCGGTAGTGCCGTTTCGGGTCACCACGGCGACCAGCGTGCCGCTATCGAACTTGGGACGGTCTTCGCACGTCGCTTCGAAGTGGAGCGGCGTCGGGGTCGTGACGTCCAGGGCGAAACTGCGATCGCCGTGTGTGAACGTCGAGTTGCCCGTGATCGTCAACGTGCCGCTCGGCAGCCACGAATCGGGCGTGATCGCGCCGACCACATCGGCCGTGAACAGCAGATCCCAGTTCCGGATGTGGCTCGCCGTCGTGCCGTCCTTGAACAGGATGTCCGTGTGGAAATCGACGATCGTCTGGGAGATCGTGGCCGAGTCGCGGATCACCTGCCGGCTGCCGTTGAGCGTGATCGAAGACATCAGCCCGTCGCGATTCACGTGAATGCGGGCGAGGTCGGTAAACGACAGCTTGAGAGCGTGGTCGGTCACGACCGGCGTGGGATCGAGGACGTCGATCGTGCCGCGCACCGTGTCCGATCCGACCCGGTACGTGAAGACGCAGTCCGCGAACGTCAGGCGCACCGAATCACGCACCCGGTCCGCGTCGGAATTCGCCGGCGTGGCCGGGGAAACGTCCACGTTGCAGGTGTACGGGGACGACAGGCTGATGCTGGGCGGGGCCGCGCCGGGCACGAAGCCCGGGCCGCCGCCGGCGGTGGCCACGTCCAGGTCGGCCTGGGCGTCGGCGACAATCACCTGCCCGATGCTGTCCGCCTGGGCGGCGGTGAGCGCTGGCTGTTGCGGACCGGTCCGTTCGCTGCAGGCGGCGAGACAGAGCGCGGTTGCCCCAGCCAGCGTCACCAGGAAGTGGCGATGGGGAACGACGGCGGTACCGGTCATGGATTGAAGAACTCTCCCATGTTGGATGCGTTGGCCGCGGCGCCTGGATAGCTCGTGAGTCCCAGGCCCTCGGCCGTCAATCGCAACGTGTTTTCGTGCTGGTACAGGACCGCGGACGTGTAGCCGGCCTTGGCCTTGGAGCTGACCGCCGTCCACACGATGCGACCGCCACCGTTCGTATTGTCGGTATCGGCTTCGTCGAACACGATGATCAGCAGTCCGTTTGCCTGGAAGGTCGTGCTCGCGATCAGCGGGGCGATGTGCGTCTGCAGCCAGGCGTCGGCCGTCGGCAGGTCGCAATCGTGCGCATCGTTGCACAGGTTGGGCACGACGAAGGAGTAGTTCGGCAGCGTATCGCCGGCGAGGTCGGTCGCGAACTGGGTGAACGGCACCAGCCGTTTGATCTGGGCGGAGTCGTCGACCACGTCCGAGTAGAACGACAGCGGATTGTGCTTGCGCGCGTACAGCCCGGTCTTTTGCCCCGTATACCCGACCGACGGCAGATCCTCGGCGTACGACTTCCACGTCTTCCCGGCCGCGAGCAGGTGGCGCACGATGTTGTCGTCGGTGACCGTGGCCGAATAGCTGTCGCTGTTGGTGACGATCTTGCCCGCCGTCATCATGAAGTAGTTGCCGATCGACGGATGCGTGTTGGCGTAGTACTGCGTCGCCAGGCTGTAGTGCGTCATGAGTGACCACAGATACGGCATGCTGGTACTGTCGACTTGGGCGAAGTCGTGGTTCTCTTCCACGACGATGAACACGTGACCGAACGACGGCAGGACACCTCCACCTGCGCCGCCGCCTCCGCCTCCGCCGCCCCCGCCCCCGTTATCCGCCGGAGTTGTGCACGCGAACGCCACGGCCGCCAGGCCCGCCATCGCGCGACGTATCATGGATCGCGACATGCTTGTTCTACTCGTGAATGGACCTAAAGGTCACGGTCTCCGATCCGGGCCTCCCATTCATCGAGCGAGCGCGGCCAGTCCTGTTTCAAGAGGCGCGACAGCGAACGATCGGCCAGCACTCGTCCGCCGGTCTGGCACGTGGCGCAGTAGTTGACTTCGTTCTGAGCGTAGCGAATGCGTTGCACCGGCGCAGCACAAACCGGGCAGGGCCGGCGATACCGGCCGTGGACCGCCATGCCCTCCCGAAAGGCTGTCACCTTTTCCGGAAATCCATCGCCCGTCTCCTCGCGCAGGCGCGCCATCCAGGCGGTCAGGGTGACCTGTGTCGCCCGATACAGGCGCTCGATCTCATCCGCGCTCATCCGCGACGTCAGCGCCAGGGGTGATAACCGTGCCGCGTGCAGGATCTCGTCCGAATAAGCGTTCCCGATCCCGTCGAACACATGCGGGTCCGTGAGCGTCCGCTTGACCGTGTGCGATTCGCGCGTCAGCGCGGCGTGGAACTGTTCCAGGGTAGCCGTCAGCGTATCGAGCCCACCGGGATCGTGAGCCGCGAGTGCCGCCGCACCGTCCACGAAGTGCATGGAGGCCCGATGCGTGGACCCGGCCTCGGTGACGAGCAGCGTGCCGCTCGAGAAATCGAGCGCCGCGAGCCCAAGCCGGCCGGGGACCCGCGCGCCGCTGGCGCCCCAGCGCAGTCGTCCGGCGATCATGAGATGCAACACGATGAACAACTCTCCCTCGAGCCCGATCACGATGCGCTTGCCGAGTCGTCCCAGGGACGTCACTCCCCGGCCCTCGAGCGCGGAGGCCGGCGGTTCGATGCTCCGCAGGAGGAACGGGCTCGTGATGCGGATGCGCTCCAGGCGGGCGCCGCCGATGCGGGGCTCGAGGGCGTGCAAGTACAGCGAGATGTCGGGAAGCTCGGGCACGGCAACCGCCGGACTCAGCTCAGGGTGTTCGGTCCGCGACGCGGAGCCACGCTGCCGTCGGCCCGGACCACGTCGGAAAAGTCCGGGCGCAAAGACATGGAGATGGGCAGGCGATGCTCGATTACGAGCTGGATCACGGCCATGGCCTCGGGCGGCGGCTCGGCCCCGGCCGCCGCACGGTGGTACCATACGACGCCGTCCCGGGCCCGTAGCTCCGCCAGCCGGGGCCGCAACGCCTCGAGCGTCGTGCGGGCGCCGTCGATCCAGATCTCACCCGCTTTGCCAACCTGAATGCGGACGATGGGGCCGCGCGGTTCGCCGGGAGCGGTCATGGGAACGCCAAAGCTATCCTGCGAACGACGCGAACGCGCGCACCGGGAACGAGCCGCACCCCTTCACTTTGACCGCCACCGCGGAGAACCGGAACCCGGAGTCGGGGATCTGCTCGAGACCGCGCAGATGCTCGACGATCGGAACGCCGGCCCCGAGCAGAGTGGTGTGCACCGGCCGCGTGCCGTCGGCGGTGTCGTCGATGTTCAGGGAGTCGATGCCGACCAGCGTCGCCCCGGCGCCAACCAGGTGCAACGCCGCCGCCTCTGTAAGGTATGGGTGGCCTTCGAAATACCGGTCGGTACGCCAGTGAACGTCCCACCCTGTGTGGATGAGGACGGCTTTCCCCTCGAGCTCCCGGCTCGCGAAGGCCTCGACTCCGACCACCCGACCGGCCGTGACGGGAGCCCGGATCACCACCCCGCCCAGCTCGGCCACCTGGTCCAACCGCAGACCGGCCAGGTCCTCGCCGTCCGGAAAGCGGTGAAACGGGCTGTCCAGGTA
>Ga0075423_10001882_pt1 | contig 18839 bp, 20 predicted proteins | sample SoiMethybrSBSTD2_FD_80114 | JGI IMG/M metagenome (GOLD analysis project Ga0075423, IMG submission 80114) | Bulk soil microbial communities from a Populus tree surrounding site in Tennessee, USA - Soil MetaG P. TD hybrid SBSTD2 | ecosystem: Environmental > Terrestrial > Soil > Tree plantation...
CGGCGAACCAGGACGCCCTCGCGGACAAGCTCGAGAAGGAACTCGAGGGCGAGTTGAACAAGCTCGGCGTCGGCCCGCAGGGGATGGGCGGCTCGACGACGGCCGTCGCGGTCTTCATCGAGACCCATCCCGTCCACATCGCGAGTTTCCCCGTCGCGGTGAACATCCAGTGCAACGCGAACCGCCACAAGGGGACGATCCTGTGATCCGGCGCGAGGCGGATTTCGTGCGCGTCACGGCGCCGCTGACGGACGAGGAAGTCCTCGAGCTCAAGGCGGGCGATCCGATTCGAATCACGGGAGTCCTCTACACGGGGCGCGACGCGGCCCACAAGCGGCTCAACGAGCTGATCAAGGAGGGCAAGCCGCTCCCCGTGGATCTCAAGGGGCAGATCATCTACTACGTCGGGCCGACGCCGCCGAAGCCGGGCCAGGTGATCGGGTCGGCGGGGCCGACGACGGGCGGGCGGATGGACTCGACGACGGAACCGCTCCTGCGCATGGGGCTGAAGGGCGCGATCGGCAAGGGCGAGCGGGGGTCGGCAATGCGCGAGGCCTTCAAGAAATACAAGGCGGTCTACTTCGGCGCCATCGGCGGCTCGGGCGCGTACCTGGCGAAACGGATCACCGGCCAGGAGATCGTCGCGTACCCGGAGCTCGGGACCGAGGCAATCCGGCGGCTGACCGTGGAGGACTTCCCCGTCGTGGTCATCAACGACGCGCACGGCGTCGACTTCTATGAAGAGGGGCGGCGCACGTACGCGGTGAAATAGCGCTTCCATGGGAAACTTTCTCGACCGCAAGGCGCTCAAGCGGCTCTTTGACGCCGCGAACGCGATCCGGCGCCGGGGCAACGGCAATGTTCTCGCGCAGAAGTCGGCCATCTACCTGATGCGGTCGCCCTCCCCCTCCCGCGGCACGAAGAAAGCGGAATTCCCGCCCATCGAGGCGCTGAAGGCGCTCCACGAGACGGCGATCGAGACGTTCGGCGGGCGAGTGGTGCGCGACCGCGCGGACGGCCTCGCCGGCGTCTTCGAGCGGCCGCTCGACGCGCTCCGGGCCGCCCTCCACGCGAACCACGCGGCCGACTTGGGGCGCCAGATGCTCGCCCTCCCCGCCTCGCGCGTCGCCGTCACCTACGGCGCCGTGACGTTCGCGGAAAACTCCGGCGTCGCCGGGCCGGCGTACGACCGCGCGACGAAGATCGTGGGGTACGCGGGCCCCTACGCGGCCGTCTTCGAGCCGTCGATCCTGCGGGCCCAGCTGTCGGGCTACCACGACATCATGGCGAACTCGCCGCGGAAAGTGATGGTGCCGGGCCTCGGCACCGTGACGCTGATTTCGGTCCGGCCGCTCGGCCTGAAGCCCGAGATGGACGACGACCTCGAGGACATCGATTCCGAGCTGCGCGCGTCGCCCCGCCGGCGCAAGTGATATGTCGTTTCTGTAATATGTGACGTGGCGTTGCCCGGAGGCCCCATGACCGCACGACTCCTCGCCGCGGCGCTCCTCGCCTGCCTGCTCCAGGACCCCCCGAAGATCGAGAAGGGCGAAAAAGCCCCCGAGTTCGCGGCGAAGAACCAGAAGGGGGAGGAGGTCAAGCTTTCCGACTTCCAGAAGAAGCGGAACGTCCTCCTCGCCTTCTACCCGAAGGACTTCACCGGCGGGTGAACCCGCGAGATGCGCGAGCTGCGGGACGCAGTGAAGACGTTCGACGAGGCCGAAACGACCATCCTGGCGATTTCCAAGGACGGGATCGACTCCCACAAGAAGTTCTGCGACGACGAGAAGCTCCCCTTCGACCTGATCGCGGACACGGAGAGCAAAGTCCACGAGGCGTACGGCTTCAAGGAGATGGTGCGCGCGCTGATCCTGGTCGGCAAGGACGGCAAGATCCTCTACGTGAACAAGAAGTACGACCTGAAGGAAGAGTCCTGGAAGGCGCTGTTGAAGGAAGTCGGATCGCTGAAGCCGAAGAAATAGCTTCAAAGCTCCAGAGCTTCAAAGCTTCAGAGGTTCATTGGAGCTATGAGGCTACTGAAGCTCTGAAGCTGAGTTTACGGCCCCCCGGCCTTTGATGCCGGCCGCTCCGACAGGATCGCCTTCAGGTAGTCGCGGTTCATCCGGGCGATGTTCTCGAGGCCGATCTCCTTCGGGCAGACCGCTTCGCACTCCCCCGCGTTCGTGCAGGCGCCGAACCCCTCCTCGTCCATCTGCGCCACCATCGAGAGCACCCGCTCCGCGCGCTCCGGCTGGCCCTGCGGCAGGAGCCCCAGGTGCGCCACCTTGGCTGCGACGAAGAGCATCGCGGAGCCGTTCGGACAGCTCGCGACGCACGCCCCGCATCCGATGCACGCCGCGGCGTCCATCGCGCGGTCGGAGACCGGCTTCGACACCGGGATCGCGTTTCCGTCGACCGCCGTCCCCGTGGGGGCCGTGATGAATCCACCCGCCGCGATGATGCGGTCGAACGCGCTCCGATCGACCACCAGGTCTTTCACCACCGGGAAGGCGCGCGCGCGCCACGGCTCGATCCAGATCTCGTCCCCGTCCTTGAAACTCCGCATGTGGAGCTGGCACGCGGTGGTCGCCCGCTTCGGCCCGTGCGGGATCCCGTTGATCACCATGCCGCACGTCCCGCAGATCCCCTCGCGGCAGTCGTGGTCGAAGGCGACGGGGTCCTCACCCTTCGCGATGAGCCGCTCGTTCAGGACGTCGAGCATCTCGAGAAACGACATGTCAGGGCTGACGTCGGCCATCTCGTAGAGGGCCATCCGCCCGGGCTCGTTGGCCCGCTTTTGCCGCCAGATGTGGAGCGTGAGTTTCATTCTAAGGCCCGCATCAGCCATCCTGGGGTTCCCCTGATGCATGATGCCTGATGCTTGATGCCTCTCATGTTCACTTGTAGCTCCGGGCCGCCGGCTTCACGTGCTCGAACGTCAGAGGCTCCACGTGCCGCTTCGGCTTGTTCCCCGGCCCGAGGAATTCCCACGCCGCCGCGTGGGCAAAGTTCGCGTCGTCGCGCAGCGCTTCGCCCTCGGGCGTCTGGTACTCCTCCCGGAAATGGCCCCCGCACGATTCGCGCCGCTCCAGCGCGTCGAGGCAGACGAGCTCGCCGAACTCCAGGAAGTCCGCCACGCGCCCCGCCTTCTCGAGGGATTGGTTGAGCTCCTCGTTGTCCCCCAGCACGGCGACGTCCTTCCAGAATTCCTCGCGCAAGGCGGGAATCCGGGCGAGCGCCTCCTTGAGCCCCTTGTCGTGCCGGGCCATGCCGCACTGGTCCCACATGATCTTCCCGAGCTCCCTGTGGAACGAGTCGACGGTGCGCTTGCCGCGGATCGAGAGGAACCGTTTCGTCAGCGCGGCCACCTCCGCTTCGCACTTCCGGAACTCCGCGTGCGTGGCGTCGAGTTTCTCGAACTTCGTCCGCGCCAGGTAGTCGCCGAGGGTGTACGGCAGGATGAAATAGCCGTCGGCGAGCCCCTGCATGAGGGCGCTCGCCCCGAGCCGGTTCGCCCCATGGTCGGAGAAATTGGCCTCGCCGATCACGAAGAGCCCGGGGACGGTGCTCATGAGGTTGTAGTCGACCCACGATCCGCCCATCGTGTAGTGGACCGCCGGGAAAATGCGCATCGGGACCCGGTACGGGTTCTCGTCGGTGATGCGCTCGTACATCTCGAACAGGTTGCTGTACTTGTCGCGAACGACGTCCTCGCCGAGCCGCTTGATCGCCTCCGCGAAGTCGAGGTAGACGCCGAGCCCGCCCGGGCCGACGCCGCGCCCCTCGTCGCAAACCGCCTTCGCCGCGCGCGACGCGACGTCCCGGGGCACGAGGTTCCCGAAGCTCGGGTAGCGCCGCTCGAGGTAATAGTCGCGCTCGGCCTCCGGGATCTCGAAGGGCTTGCGGACGTCCCCCTTCTTCAGCGGCACCCAGATGCGGCCGTCGTTGCGGAGCGACTCGCTCATGAGCGTCAGCTTCGACTGGTGCTCGCCGCTCACGGGGATGCAGGTCGGGTGGATCTGCGTGAAGCACGGGTTGGCCATGGCGGCGCCCCGCTTGTACGCGCGCCAGATCGCCGTGACATTGGAGCCCTTGGCGTTCGTCGAGAGGTAGAAGACGTTGCCGTACCCGCCCGTGCCGAGCACAACGGCGTCGCCGACGTGCGACTCCACCTTGCCCGTCACCAGGTTGCGCGTGACGATGCCGCGCGCGCGGCCGTCGATCACGACCAGGTCGAGCATCTCCGTGCGCGGGAACATCTTCACCCGGCCGCCCCCGACCTGCCGCTCCAGCGCCTGGTACGCGCCGAGGAGGAGCTGCTGGCCGGTCTGGCCGCGGGCGTAGAACGTGCGCGACACCTGCGTGCCGCCGAACGAGCGGTTCGCGAGCTGGCCGCCGTACTCGCGCGCGAAGGGGACGCCCTGCGCGACGCACTGGTCGATGATGTTGACGCTGATCTGCGCGAGGCGGTGGACGTTCGCCTCGCGGGCGCGGTAGTCGCCGCCCTTGACCGTGTCGTAGAAGAGGCGCCAGACGCTGTCGCCGTCGTTGGCGTAGTTCTTCGCCGCGTTGATGCCGCCCTGCGCGGCGATGCTGTGGGCGCGGCGCGGGCTGTCCTGGAAGCAGAAGCACTTCACGTCGTACCCGAGCTCCGCGAGCGACGCGGCGGCCGAGGCCCCCGCGAGGCCCGTCCCCACCATGAGCACGGTGTACTTCCGGCGGTTGGCCGGGTTGACCAGCTTGAATTCGGCCCGGGCCCGGTCCCACTTTTTCTCGATGGGCCCGTCCGGCACCCGCGCGTTCAGTTCCATCACTTCACCAGCCCCGCCCAGATAGCGATGGGAATGGAGATATATCCGGCCGTGATCACGAACGCGGCGACGGCCGAGCCCTTTTTCAGGATCGGGGTCCAGCGAGGATGGTTGATCCCCACCGACTGGAACATGCTCCAGCCGCCGTGGTAGAGGTGCGTCCCGAGCAGGATCATCGCCACGATGTACGCCGTCGACGCCCACCACACACCGAAGCCCAGGATCATGTTGTCGTGCACCTTGAGATGCTCGAAGCCTTGGGGGGCGAAGTGGCCCGTCGTGAAGTGGCCGAGGTGATAGATCACGAAGAGCGCGAGAAGCGGCCCGCTGATCATCATCGTGCGGGCGGCGTACGTCGCGTGGCGCCAGTCCCTGTGCTTGTACGGCTCCGGCCGGGCCGACTTGTTCTGCGCGGTCAGCTCGATCGCGCAGACGATGTGGAGGAGCACCGACAGGAGGAGCCCGATCCGCATCGTCCAGAGGAGCCCCTTCGACGACTGGAGGAACTTCCCGTACGCGTCGATCGCGGCGCCGCCGTCGGGGATGAAGATCTGGAGGTTGCCGAGGAGGTGGCCGATCACGAACCCGAAGAGGACGAGGCCGGTCAGGGCCATCAGGAACTTCTTGCCGAGCGACGACCGCCAGATCCGGAGCGCGAGGTTCATGGGTCGATCCGGTCAGTCCTTGAGGAGCCGTTCCGCGATCCGCACCCAGACCTCGACCCCGATCGGGAGGCTCGACTCGTCGAAGTCGAACCGCGCGCTGTGGTGCGGGTAGTCGAGCCCCTTCTTCGGATTGGCCGACCCGAGGAGCCAGTAGCACCCGGGGACGCGCTCGAGGACGTACGACATGTCCTCCGCGCCCATCGTGATGTCCTGCGCCACGACGTTCTTCGCGCCCACCACTTCCGCCGCGGCGGCGCGCACGAGCTCGGTCATCTCCGGATCGTTCACCGTCGGCGGATAGCCGTCGCGCCACTCGACCTCGGCCTTCGCCCCCAGCGCGGCGGTGACGCCCTTCGCGATCGCGCGGATCTCCTTCTGGATCATCGCGCGCACCGGCTTCTCGAGGGCGCGGCAGGTGCCGTTCAGGGTCGCGCTGTCCGAGATGATGTTGTGGCGCACGCCCCCGTGGATCTGGCCGACGGTGACGACGGCCGACTTGAGCGGGTGCGTCTTCCGGCTCACGATGGTCTGGAGCGCGAGCGTGACGTGGGCCGCGGCGACGATGGGATCGATCACCTGGTGGGGCGCGGCGCCGTGGCCGCCCTTCCCCACGATCTTGATGGTGAACTCGTCGGCGCTGGCGAAGACCGGCCCGGAGCGGGCGCCGATCTGGCCGACCTCGAGGTCGTTCCACATGTGCATCGCGAACGCGAAGTCGACCTTGGGCTTGTCGAGGATGCCCGCCTCGATCATCGGGAGCGCGCCGCCGGGCCCTTCTTCGGCGGGCTGGAACATGAACTTGATCGTGCCGCCGAGCCGGTCGCGCCGCTTCTGCAGGATCGCCGCCGCGCCGAGGGCCGTCGCCACATGGCCGTCGTGGCCGCAGGCATGCATCATCCCGGGGACCTGGGAGCGGTACGGGACTTCGTTCAGCTCCGTGACGGGGAGGCCGTCGATGTCGGCGCGCGCGAGGATCGTCTTGCCGGGCTTCGAGCCGGTGATCGTGGCCAGGATGCCCGTCCCGGCGATCCGGCGATGCTCGATGCCGGCGGCCGCGAGCTTGCGCTGGATGAGGTCGGCGGTGCGCTTCTCCTGGAATCCCGCCTCGGGATGGCGGTGGACGTCGCGCCGGATGGAGACGACCTCGGGCGCCACGGCGCGGACGTCGTCGGAGAGGAGGACCCGGCCCGGCATGGAGGCCCCTTCGGTTTTTGCCACTATAGGGGACGGGAATCTCCTCGTCAATCGGCCGGAGATTCCCGAGCTTCCCGCTCCCAGATCCCCGTTCCCAGCTTGGCTTCCAGTCCTGAGCGGGAAATTCGAAGGCGGACAGGGGATGGAGGGTCCGTGAACCGGAATCAATCGGCCGGGATGACCACGTCGGCCTCGAAAGGCTCCTCAAATCGCTTGCGGAAGACGACTTTCATCGATGCGAAGTCGGCGGGCTGATTCCTCTCGCAGGCGGAGTCATGACAATCCTTGGATTGGATCCTCTGGCCGTCGGAATTCGCCACTCGGGATGGCCCGCCCACGCAGCGACACCACGTGGCGCCCCGCCCGCCCCACCCTCCTCCCCCTCCTCCTCCCGCGAAAAGGCCGCCCTCCCAGCGTAGGCGGTCCGACCGGTCGGTATCCTTGAGCTGACCCTCGAGCCAGGCGCTGGCGAAGAGGTAAGCGGGGATCGCTTCGGATGAGGTGATCCGAACGCTCGGAAAATCGTAGGTGGCCGTATAGGGCCCCACTCGAAACGACTGCCCGACGGTGGGATTGGAGACTTCCAGTTCGTAGGGGCTCGCCCAGACGATTTTCCCCCGGAATCGCACGCGGAATTCCTCGCTTCGATCGCTCCTGATGAACACGAGGCGGGGGCTGCAGACGTCGCACGTTTCGACCGTACGGGGCGAGCCGTCGCTCCCCTTGGCCTCCCAGGACTCGATCCTGAGTTCGATCCGGCCGTCGATTTGGACCTTGAGGCGCCAGCCCTTGAGATTCCCATCGATCTCGAATGACTTCTTCGAAAAGTCCACGGTAGCCCCCGGCAGGTACGCCCGCGGCTTGCGCAGGAACCGGCCCCGGCTCACTTGCCAGACACGCCCGATGTCGGGATCGTCCTTCTCGAAAATCGAAGCGTCGAGGCGATCTTCGAGGTCGTCCAGGCACTTTCGGTAAGGCACGTCCTTGACGGTGATCGAAACTCGCGTTTCCAGCGGTAGCATCGACAAGAACCTGATTTTCAACTGCTTCTCGAGCGCCGCGAGCACGTCCGAGAGCCTTCCGTCCTTGAAGTCGAGCGAGACCAAGCCCAGCGCCTGTGGCCGCATCGCGGCGTCGTGGAGCTTCTCTTTCTCGGGTCGCTCGATTTCGGCGATGAGATCGCGCACGCGGAGCGCCTTCTCGGGGTCCTTCGATTCGCGCGCCTTGAGGAGCGCCGGAAGCGCCTTCACGCCCGCCTTGAGGAGCCGGCTCGAGGCCTCTTCCCGCCGGGCAATCTCCTCGTGGCCAAGGTCGTCGATCCACGCGGCGATTTCCCGCTCTTCCTGGAATGCCAAGAGCGCGCCGGCGACGAGAAATAGCGCCACAAGACGGCAAAGCCGTCCCTCTTTCCGGCTCGAAGCTCGAAGCTTCGGGAGCGGGGAACTGGAATCGGGGAACGGGGAGCGTACCCCAGCGCCATTTCGGGCTTTCGCCATGATGTTGCAGTCTATCCCTCGCCAATCCTATAATCCAAGTTGGACCGACGCTAACGAGGTGACTGCATGTCCGGCCATTCCCACTGGGCCACGATCAAGCACAAGAAGGGCGCCGCCGACGCCAAGAAGGGCAAGCTCTTCTCGAAGATCGCGCGACTCATCATCCTCGCCGCCCGCCAGGGCGGGGGCGACCCCAAGATGAACCTCAAGCTGGCGTACGCGCTCGAGGAAGCGCGCGCGGCCAACATGCCCAAGGACAACGTCGAGCGCGCCATCAAGCGCGGCACGGGCGAGCTCGAGGGGATCACCTTCGAAGAGGTCAACTACGAGGGGTACGGCCCGGGCGGCGTCGCCTTCCTCGTCGAGGCGCTCACGGACAACAAGAACCGCTCCGCGGCCGAGATCCGCAAGATCTTCGAGAGCGCGGGGGGCAACCTGGGGACGGCGGGCAGCGTCCGCCGCCTCTTCGAGCGCAAGGGCGTGATCTACCTCCCCGCCGCGGGCGTCAACGAGGACCAGCTCATGTCGGACGTCCTCGACGCCGGCGCCGACAACATGGAGCGGTCCGGGGAGCTCTTCGAGATCACGACGGGGGTGACCGATTTCGACAAGGTGAAAAAGGCGCTCACGGAAAAGAAGTACAAGATCGAGAGGTCCGAGCTCGCGATGTGGCCCAGCCTCAGCGTCTCGGTCGACGAGGAGGTCGGGGCGAAGATCCTGCGGCTCATGGAGTCGCTCGATGAAAGCGACGACGTGCAGAAAATCTACGCGAACTTCCAGCTTCCCGAGTCCCTGCTGAAGGCCTAACGGAACCCGGCGGATCGCACTACCCGCATGACCGCACAGCTTCGCTGCCCTCGCTGCAAGTCCGAGGTGGATGCCTCGGCGGCGAAGCCGGGGTCCATCATCAAGTGCCTCCACTGCCGCGCCGACATGCGCGTTCCGGACGCGCCGGCGGGCTCCGGGCCCCCGAAGGCGAGCGGGGGGAGGCAGTCGACCCTCTTCCGCCGGATGGCGAACGCGGCGGTCCCCGGCCAGCGCGGACGGGTCGTCGCCGGACCCACCTTTTCCGGCGACGGACGCGGCGCCTCCAAGCGCGGCTCCGACATGAGCGGGCTGTACATGGGCGGCGGCATCGTCGGCGTGATCGCCATCGTGGTCGTGATCGCCGTCATGATGAGCGGAAAATCTCCCGAGCCCGGCACGCAGGGCGGCCCCAAGAAGCTGACCCGCACGCCCCCCCCGCCTCCCGTCGCGCCTCCCGCCCCGGCGCCCGAACCGATCAAGCCCCCGTCCGAGCGCGGATCAGGGCCGCCCTCGTCGTGGGAGCCCGATGCCGCCTCGCGCATGCAGGCCACCGTCAATCCGGTGCCGTGCGAATCCGCGCTGGAAAAAGAGGCGCTCGGCTACATCCGCGCGGGCAACACGGACCGGATCAACTCCGCCCCCTATCACTACTTGCCCTTCGTCCTCAATTCGCTGATCACCGAGGATCGGGAACTGGCGAAAGGGGCCTTCGCCGCCCTCGCGGCCTTTTGCCAGCACCAGCGGATCCTCCTGACCGGCGAAAAAAATCCCGTCGACCTCGGTTGGGTGAACAGCGCCGAATACCGGGCGTACATCTACCAGGACTGGGCCGGCAAGTGGTGGGGCCAGAACTCCCGCAAGCTCATCGACGCGCCCATCGGGGCGGGCGAACTCGCCGCCGTCGACAAGGTCGACTGGGAGAGCCAGGTGCGCCAGCTCATCGGCGGCAGCTACTACGACTCGACCACGCCGTCGGGAACGACCTTCCTGAAGGTCAAGGCGTACGGGCGGGCCGCGTGGCCGAAGCTCGCGAACCTCATCGACCACGAGGATCTCAGCGTCGGCCAGGCCGCGGCCTCGGTGCTCAACGAGCTCACGGGCCAGAAGCGCCCCCGCCCCACCGAAGCCAATCGCGCCGAGGTGAAGGCCGGCTGGTTGAGCTGGATTTCCAGTCAGAAGTGATCCGGGACGACATCCCGCCGAAGCCCCACAGAAATTGATCGGTAGAGACAGAAACCGCGCGAAGGGGGACGTTCTCTGCGCCCCCACCGCCTTCAAGGAAACCCTCACCGCCTCCGAAGCCGCGGGCATCATGGCGCAGGCCACGGGCGGCGAGCCCTTGCCCGTCGCGGATGGCGGTGACGGGACTCTCGATGCCCTCGAATTCGCCCTCGGGGGACGGCGCGTACGCCGGCGGGTGACCGGACCCCTCGGCGATCCCGTCGACGCCGAGATGCTCCTCGCGCCCGGCGTCGCCGTGATCGAGATGGCCTCGGCGAGCGGCTTGAAACTCGTCCCTCCCGGCCGCCGTGACCCGCTGCGTGCGCGGACTTGGGGCGTCGGCGAACTGATGCGCGCGGCGGGCTCCCGTCGCATCTGGCTCGGCGTGGGGGGGAGCGCGACGGTCGACGGCGGACTCGGCGCGCTCGCGGCCCTCGGCGTCCTCGGCCCGAAGCCCGATCCCGCCGGGTTGGCCGTCCTCCGGCGCACGACCGTGCTGTGCGATGTGCGTACGCGCTTTCTCGACGCGCCACGGATTTTCGGGCCCCAGAAAGGCGCGACGCCCCGGCAGGTGCGGCTCCTCGAGGAGTGGCTGCGCCTCTGGTCCAGGATGCTGCCCCGCGACATCCGCGCCCTCGAAGGCGGCGGCGCCGCGGGCGGACTCGCGGGCGGACTCGCCGCGTACGGCGCGAAGCTCGTGCCCGGCGCTCCCTTCATCTTGAAAGCCGTCGATTTCGACCGTAGGCTGCGTCGGGCCGCTCTCGTCCTTACGGGCGAAGGTCGATTCGACGCGACGTCGCTCGCGGGGAAGGCCCCGGGCGAGGTCCTGGCGGCCGCGAGAAACCGAGGGATCCCCGTCGCCGTCGTTTGCGGCCGGTGGTCGCTTCCACGCCGGCCGCGAGGCGTCGTGGCCATCGTTGAATCGCGCGACCCCTCCCGCGCCCGGGAAGGCGTGGCCCGGGCGGCCGCCAAGGCTCTTCAACTGGCGGCTAAAGTCGGCCCCTCCCGGCGTCGATAACTCTCCTGCCGGACGCTGGGGTGCCTACGTGAAGATTCTCGACGCGGCGTTGCTTTCGACGGCGATCGGGCTGACCTGCTCGACGCTTTTCCTCTTCGCCTCCGATTATCCCGAGGGGTACGTCCCCACCGTCCTCCCCCCGCCGCTGGAGACCTCGGTGGCCCGCTCGAAGGAATTCCTCGCCATCGTGGTCCACGGCGCGTCGGACGACTGCCGGAAGAGCGATCCCGGCTCGCGCGATTCGCGCGCCCATTTCGTCATCCCGGTCGAGGATGCGGGGGGCGCGGTGCGGATCGAATCGACCCCGCGCTGGCGGGAGCAGCTGGCCGCGGCGCACACCCGAAACCTCGTCGTCAACCGACGGTCGATCGCGGTGTGGGTGGAGATTCCCGTGGCCGGAGCCGATCCCACGCCGGCCCAGGAGGCCGCGCTCGCCGATCTCATCGCGCGCCTTCGGGCGCAGTACGGCATTCCGGAGGACCGGGTTTTCGCCCACGCCGAAGTGGACCTGGAAACGAAGTGCGGCTCGGGTGTGGTACCGGCGCTCCCGAAGAAATGACCCGCTGACGGCGGTTCCTAGTTCGTCCGCTCGTGCGTCGCCGTCTTCTTGTCCCGGTTCTCCTGCCGCTCCCGCTCGCGATCCTTCTTCGCGGCATCATCGAAGGCCTGCCGCAGGTTCGAGAGCGCCGCGATCTCGCGCCGCGCGGCGTTCATCCAGAGGTCGCGTTTGGCGGGGTCGAGCCGGGGCTCCTCCTTCCCCGTCTCCCACATCGCCAGGAGTTCCTTGAGCCCCTGGTGCTGGGTGGTGAGGAGGGAGCGCGTGTTGACGAGTTCCTGGCGCAGCTGGTCGAGCTCCGCCTGCTTTTCGCTCTTCGCCTTGTCGTCCGACGATTCGGTCACCTTGGCGATCACCTTGGCGATGGAGCCCTCGATGAAGTGGAGGTACACCAGCACGTGGCGGCGGGCCGTCTCGCCGTCGTTGCGGTCCCAGTCGCTGCGGGCGAAGAGGGCGAGGGCGAGGTAGCGATGGAGCTGGGGGCTCTTGCACGTGACGAGGTGGTCCATCGTCGTGATATCCCCATGCTCGTCGCTGAGGACGACCTCGAACTGCCGCACCGCCTCGTCCCGCTCCTTGCACCGCTGGGCGATCCCCGCGGGCGTGCCGGGGTAGGGCAGCTCGGCGAACGACGTGGCGCGCTTGTAAAAGAAGAGCCCGAGGTAGTAATTGGCGATCCGGTCGTCGGACCGCATCTGGAGGCACTTGGTGAACGCCTTGTGGGCGTTGTCGTGGACCTTGTCCGCCTCCTGCAGCTTCTTGTGGCCCGCCGCCTTGCTGTTGTTCCGGAGGAGGTGCTCGGCCGCCTCGTAGAGGACGAGGCCGTACTCGGTCGACGCGTTGGCCACCTGCAGGGTTGCGTTGTACTTCTCGCTGCCGCTGTAGGCGAATTCCACGGCCTGGGTGTAGCGCCCCATGGCCTCGCCGTACTTCCCGTTCCGGTAGTAATGCTCGCCGAGGAACATCTGCTCGCGGTAGAGATCGTTCACGCCGCCGCAGCCGGCCAGGGCCGCCGTCAGAAGCGCCGCCGAGGCGGCCAGGATCCTAAACATGCGACAAACTCCTCCGGATAACGTCTTCAACCCGCGCGTCGGAACCGAGGTCCCGTCGCGCCTTCCGCACGGCCCGCTCGGCCTCCGACGATTCGTATCCCAGGGCCACCAGGGCCGAGGCGGCGTCCCTCTCTAAGGACGCGCTCTCCGGGCCCTTTCCGGCGGTCAATTCGTCGGGAAGCCGCCCCTTGAGCTCCACGATGAGCCGGTTGGCCAGCTTGTCGCCGATCCCCCGGACTTTCTTCAGCGTGTCGACGTCCCCCTCCTCGATCGCCCGCTGCAGCTGGGCGACGCTCACGTTCGAGAGGATCGCGACGGCGCGCGACGGGCCCAGCCCGTTCACGCTCTCGACGAGCCTCTGGAAGAGGTCGCGCTCGCGCTCGGTGGCGAACCCGTAGAGGCGCAGGGAGTCCTCCGCCACCTTGAGCCACGTGTAGACCGTCACGTCCCCCGAGGTCGGGAGCGCCTCGTACGTGGAGAGCGGGATGTCGACCCGGTAGCCGACGCCTCCCGCCTCGATCACCACGTGGGTCGGTTTGCGGGCAGAGAGCCGCCCCCGGAGGTGGTCGTACATGGGGTGGCGATTATAGCGCCATCGAGGGGGGAATCAGGAATCAGGAATCAAGAATCAGGAATCAGGAAGGGGCGATTCCAGATTCGTGCGGGAGACTCAGAGCGACGCGGCTCTTCTCAGGGTGGCGCGGACGACGTCGAGGACGCCCCCGCGCGAGGTGCGGAAGAGCTCCTTGCCGAGCTCGCGGGCGCACTCGCCGCGGCGGAGCCGGGCCCGGTCGTCGACGAGGAGGAACGTGAGGTTCTTGATGATCGCCGCGAGATCGGCGGTCTCGTCGCCCGTGAGGCGGCTGGCGACGCCGATGTTGTTCACCTGGGCGAAGCAGACGGCGTCGGCGTTGTCGCTGGCCACGACGAGGGGCCGGCCGGCGCGGAGGAATCCGTAGACCTCGTCGACGGAGAAGGAGGGGAGCGAGCTCCCCACGGCGCGGGTCAGGTAGAGGCCGAGGTCGCAGGCGGCGACGTACCGCTCCGCCTCGGTCACGCAGACGGCGCCGGTGAAGATGACCGCGGCGTCCATGGAGCGGAGGCGCGTTTCGCCTTCGACCTTGGAGCGCTGGGGGCCGTCTCCGAGGACGACGAAGTGGACGGTCGGAATCGAGGCCATGACGTAGGGAACGGCCTTGAGGAAGAGGTCGAGCGCCTGCTCGGCGCCGAAGCCTCCGCGGCAGAGGACGAGCTTGCCCTGGACGGGCAAGCCGAGTTCGGTGCGAATGGCGGCGATGTTGGGCGCGGCGGTGATTGAAACAGGTGCCATGACTCTCTCTCCTTCTGGGAACTATTTCGGCTTGAAAGAGAGAAAGCTTCAGTAGCTTCAGCAGCTTCAGAGCTCCGAAGCGGCGAATTCGCGGAGCGGCTGAGCTATGAAGCTGTGAAGCTCTGAAGGCGCTTCAACGCCTCTTCAGCATGGTTCTGGGCCGGGATGCCTTGGATGACGTCCTTGAGGTTGCCATGGGCGTCGATCAGGATCGTGGACCGCGTGAGGCCGTCGTAGACCTTGCCCTTCCACTCCTGCGGGCCGTAGAGGCCCAGGGCGGAGGTGACGTTCGTGTCGACGTCGCAGAGGAGGTCGTACGGCAGGCTGTATTTCGCCTTGAACGCCGCGTTCGCCGCGGGCTCGTCGTTCGAGAGCCCGTACACCTTCACGCCCGACTTGGCGAAACTCGCGAACACGTCGCGGTACCCGCAGGCCTGCTTGGTTCACCCCTGCGTGTCGGCCTCGGGGTAGACGAAGATCACGACGGGCGACCCCTTGAGCGCGGAGAGCCGGACCGGCCGCCCTTCCTGGTCGGGCAATTCAAAGTCCGGAACGGCGTCGCCGATTTTCACCTTGAGTCCGGACATGGTTTAGTCTCCTTGTCGCCGTGCCTCGATTCCGGTTGAACCCGATCCTACGGAGCCCGTGTAATGGACTGGTGCGAATCTTACCCGACCCGAGGTTGCATGAAATACCTGGGGGGACGAATCCTGGGTCTGGCCATCTCCCTGGCGGCCGGCACCTGCGCGCCGGCCCGGGATCTCTTCCCCGCCGCTGAAATGCCCCGGGGCATCACCCTCGTCAGTTCCCCAAATCTGGCGAGGTGGCTCCCCGAAGGCTCCGCCGACGGCAACGAATTGGTCCCCAGCCTGCCCGACAAGGACCTGATTTTCCATTGCCAATGGAATGGCAAGGGACCGGCCAGGACTCTCTTCGTGGTGCTTGTTGCTTCGAACTATACGGGCTGCTGCTCGAACGCCGGTACCTTGAAATGCGCTGACCTGACGATCGAAGCCGACAGGAATCCGGCGTGGAGGGTCATCGGACCCGATATTCCCGAGTATCCCGGCCTGCAGAGTTCGAACGTCGAGAAGAGCGACGCTGTCACCGCCTGCACTTCCGCTCCCGTGGAGTCGGGCGTCCTCGTCGAACTGCGCGTCTCCTGTTATGACTGGGGTGGTCACGCCTTGCTCAGGGTCTACGCCGAAGGGTGCGACCCCGCCATCATCAAGTAGCCTAGTCCCCGGGCGCGAGCGTGATCACCAGTCCATTTGCAGTGACGAGGTAAATGCTTTCCCCGTCCCGCCCGAAAAAGGTCTGAACTACTCCGAGTTCCAACGGCCGACCCGGGTAGTCCACTTCGATCTTGCCGATTCGAGCTCCCGATCGACCGTCGAACAGATCCATCCCCGCGATCAACAGGTCGCCGGTAGGATCGCTGTCGAGCAGCCTTAATTGCTTCCCCTCGATCTCCGGCATCTCGCGAACCGCGCGGAGCGTCTCCAGGTCAAGCTGCCTGACGACGCCCGCCTTGAAACCGAACGCGTAAGGAGAGCCGGGAGGGACGTGAATGGGACCATCCACCGTCCCTTTCAAGACCGTGACTTCGTTGCGCGTTTTCATGTCAAATACGTGCATCCCGTCGTTCTTCAATTCGAACAAGACTCCCTTCGTGGAATTGACGCCCGAGGTCCACCCCGGGCTCTCCCACTCGGGCTCGGACTTCCCCACGGCGAAACCGGCCGACTTGCCATCGCTTTCGTTCTGCATCAGGATCGCGCGGGTTCCCTTGAGGCCCAGCGCCACGTGCGTGATCAAGAAAGACGCCTTGGCCTCGCCCAGAAACTTTCCCTCTTCGACGTCGGCGATCACGGCACGCTTCGAATACGTGCCCGAAATGGCGATCCGCCGGCGCGTGTCGTCGATCGCCATGACGCGCGCGATCTCCAGCGCCGCGTGGGGCTTGGTATCGCCGGTCCTGGCCGAGACCTGGGCGAACGGCGTGATGACCGTGTCTTCACCGATGAATCCGCCGGGCCCGCCGCACTGCGCCTCGTGCAATTTCTTCCCGGCCTCCGCGTCGAAAATCGACATTGGACCCTGGTCGCCGCTCGTCACGAGGAGCTTTCCGTCCCGGCTCAGGGTCATGTCCAGGACGCGCGGCCCCGCCACCTGGAGCGTCGCCTGGGGCGCGCCCGTTTTTGAAGCCCTGCGTTCGACGGATCCGTCCTCCCCGGCAATGATCAGCGAGGCGCCATCCGGCGTGAACTCCAGGCAGTTGATCATGCGGCCCGACGCCGCGCCCCAGAGCCGGTTCCCGGATTCGACCTCCCAGACGGACAGGAATCCTCCGCGTCCGGAGACCGCGACGGCGCCCCCGTCGCGGCTGACGGCGGCACCCCTCATGAATCCGTTGCAGGTTCCGTACGGCCGTATCACCCGGCCGGATTCAAGATTCCACAGCGCGAATTCGGCGACGTGGTTGGGCCCTTCGAAGACGGAGAACGCCCGGCGGCCATCCGGATGGAATCGAATTGGCCCCGCCTTGAAGTCCATGAACTCGCGGCGCCACAGTTCGCGGCCGTTGTCGAGATCAAGGCATCGGAATACCAGGTCGGCGCCTTGCGCCACGATCCGCGACGCTCCCGCGAACGCCACCAGCGTGATCGGCGCTTCTCCGTGCCGGAGGCGCTTGAGCTCCTTCCCCTCCAAGTCGTGGAGGACCACCTCTCCCGTCCGGGTACCCGTCAGCACTCCGGACGAATCTACGGCGAAACAGGCGACGTCCTTCCCGATGGCGGTGCGGCGATTCTCCTTCGCAAGATCGAAGCAGGTGATGGATCGGCCGTTCAGGGTCCGCACGAGAACGTGGCGCTCATCGGAGGTGAGCGCGGTTTCCATGATGGTGTCGCCCTTTTCGAGGGTCAGGGTGATGAAATCGCCCGGGGGCGCCTTCGCGCCCGGAGCCATGACCATGAACTTCGTCTTCTTTCCCAAGAGGGTGTCGCGCGCCTCGGGCCCGGCCTTGGCTTTCTGTTCGCCCGTCGTCAGATCGAGAAGCCGGCCTCCCGACATGAGGTGCACGACGGCGACCCCGGCCCCGTCGTCCGTAATGTGGACCCTGTTTTCGATTCCCAAGGAGTTGCTGTGCAATTCCAGGTTTCGGACCAGTTCTCCCTTGGAATTCAGCACGCTCAGCCGCGGATCATTGCTGCAAGCCACGACCAACGTTCGTCCGTCGCGGCTGACGTCGAGCGAGAAGGCGCTCCCGGGATGAGCCTTGGAGCTCCACGTCCACAGGTTCCGGCCCGTGCCCGCGTCGACCCACTCGACATCGCCGGCGGCGATCGCGAGCGTCTCGCCGCCAGGAACCACGACGACCTGGTCAGGACTTCGGCGCCTCGCCATGTAGGATTGCAGCCGCCTGCCCGTGGCCAAGTCCCAGAGCGCCATTTCGGAATCCAAATACCCGCGACTCAGCAGGCGACCTCCGTCGGGACTTACCGTCATCGCGTTCACGAACCGTGGGTGCGCCCGCCAGGCCCTCTTCAGCCGGCCCTCGGGAATCGTCCACACGTAAACGCTATCGAGATCGCAACCGAATCCGGTCTTTCCATCGGGTGTGACCTGGAAGTGATCCGTCCGGCCAAAAGGAGCGAAGGGATTGTCGACGCGTTCGACACGGGGTCGGAGGAGCCGGGCCACTCGTATCCGGAAGAGCAGTCCCTGCGCCCGGGCCGCGGCTTCCCCTTTCCCTGCCCCGGCCGTCTTACGAAGCCCAGGGACGGCCTTGGAACCGAGCTTCAGGAGCGCCGCGGAAGCCCGTTCACGCTCGGCAATGTCTTCAGAATCGAGCGATCGCAGCAGGTCGTCTATCGGCGGGTCTTGTGAGCGCTGCGGTGCCGGCGACCAGAGAATTGACAGAACTCCGAGAATCCCGGCGATCAACCGGAGGGACATGGAGGCCCCTTGCCCAGGAATTCCGGACCTACAGGATGTACTTCTTCAGGTCCTCGTTCTCGAGGACGTCCTTGAGGCGGTCGCGGACGTACTTCGCGTTGATCGGGATCTTCGCCGGCGCGAGGTCGGGCGCCTGGAACGAGATGTCCTCGAGCACCTTCTCCACGATCGTGTGGAGGCGCCGCGCGCCGATGTCCTGCATCGTTTCATTCGCCGACGCCGCGAGCCGCGCCATCTCCTCCACCGCGTCCTTCGCGAAGTCGACGTGGACCCCCTCGGTCTCGAGGAGCAGCTTCGCCTGCTTGAGCATCGCGTTCTTGGGCTCGGTCAGGATGCGCGCGAAATCCTCGCGCCCCAGGGCGCGCAGCTCGGCCCTCAGGGGGAACCGGCCCTGCAGCTCGGGGATGAGATCGCTCGGCCGCGACATGCTGAAGGCCCCCGCCGCGACGAAGAGGATGTGGTCGGTCCGCACCGGCCCGTACCGCGTCGCGCAGGTCGCCCCCTCGACGATCGGAAGCAGGTCGCGCTGGACGCCGCCGCGCGAGACGTCGGGCCCGCTCCCCGCGCCGGCCGAGATGATCTTGTCGATCTCGTCGATGAAGACGATGCCGTTCTCTTGGGCGCGACGGAGCCCCTCGCGCGTCACCCGGTCGCGGTCGATCAGCTTCTCCGCCTCCTGCTGGGAGAGGACGCGCCGGGCGTCCTCGACGGTCGTCTTCCGGCGCGCCC
>Ga0075423_10001883_pt1 | contig 18838 bp, 17 predicted proteins | sample SoiMethybrSBSTD2_FD_80114 | JGI IMG/M metagenome (GOLD analysis project Ga0075423, IMG submission 80114) | Bulk soil microbial communities from a Populus tree surrounding site in Tennessee, USA - Soil MetaG P. TD hybrid SBSTD2 | ecosystem: Environmental > Terrestrial > Soil > Tree plantation...
AGGACGCGATCGGCGCGCGGTTCTCCGAGCTGCCGATCACCGCCGAGCGAATCCGTTCAATGACCGAGACGTCGCGTCAGTCGCGGCAGGAGTCGCAATGAAGCTCTTCGAAGGTGTTCGCGTGCTGGACCTCTCACGTATGCTCGCGGGGCCCTACGGCTCGATGCTGCTGGCCGACCTGGGCGCCGAGGTGATCAAGATCGAGGATCCCGACGGCGGCGATCCGATGCGGATGATGGGCCCGCCGTTCCTGCCGGACGGCGAGTCGGCCTATTTCCTGGCGATCAATCGGAACAAGAAGTCGCTGGCCCTCGATTTGTCGCGCGACCGGGGGCGCGAGGTCTTCTACGACCTGGTGCGCCAGTCCGACGTCGTCTGGGAGAACTTCCGCCCGGGGATCATGGAGCGGATGGGGCTCGCGTACTCGAAGCTCTGGTCGCTCAACCAGCGCATCATCGTCTGCTCCGTCTCGGCGTACGGTCAGGACGGGCCCTATCGCGACTGGCCGGCCTTCGACCTGGCGCTGCAGGCGATGGGCGGCGCGATGTCCGTCACGGGCGAGCCCGGCGGACGGCCGGCGCGCATGGGGCTGCCGATGGCCGATCTCGCGGGCTCGCTCTTCGGCGCGTTCTCGATCTCGGGCGCGCTGTTCCGCCGCGAGCGAACCGGCGAGGGCGCCCACATCGATCTGTCGCTGCTCGACTGCCAGGTCTCGCTCCTCACGTACATCGCGCAATACTTCTGGACGAACGGGCGGGTGCCTATTCCGCTCGGCTCGGGCCACACCTCGGTCGTGCCGTACTCGGCACTCCAGACGCGCGACGGCCACCTGATCGTGGCGATCTTCGCCGAGAAGTTCTGGCCGCTCTTCTGCCGGGCGGTCGAGCACCCGGAGTGGGAGCGCGATCTGCGCTTCGCGACCAACCGCGATCGCGTCCTGCACCGCGACGTGCTGATGCCGCTGATCGAGGCCGCGTTCCGCACCCGGACGACGCGCGAGTGGCTCGAGCGACTGCAGGGCGCCAACGTGCCGGCGACGCCGATCCACACGGTCGATCGCGTGCTCGCCGATCCGCAGGTGCTCCAGCGCAGCATGGTGGTGGAGATGAACCATCCGCGCCACGGCAAGACGAATACGCTCGGCACGCCGATCAAGATCGACGGCGCGATGGGCCTCGAGGTCACACCGCCCCCGCGCCTTGGCGAGCACACCAACGAGATCCTGAGCCGCGTGCTGAAGTACTCGAACGTGAAGATCGCCGAGCTCCACGCGACCGGGGCGATCGCGTGAACGTCGCGGTGCTCGGCGCTAGTCACGGCGGCTTCGCCACCGCCGCCGACCTCGCGCTGGCCGGTCACAGGGTGCGGCTCTGGAGCCGAAGCGCGCCGGCTCTCGGCCCGCTCGTCAAGGATCCGACGATCACCTTGGCCGCCGAGGGACGCTCGGGCGCGGCACGGCTGGCGCGCGCGACGCCCGATCTCGCCGAGGCAGTCGCCGGCGCCGAGATTCTCATCGTCGCGCTCCCGGCGACGGGCCACGCCGATCTGGCCAGCGACCTCGGGCCGCACGTGAACGAGCGCCAGATCATCCTACTCACCCCCGGGACGCTCGGCAGCTACGCGATGGCCCGCGCGCTCGCGCGCGTGGGCGCGAAGCTCCCGTTTGCGCTCGCCGAGACCGGCACCTTGCCCTACCTCACGCGCAAGACCGGCCCGGCGGCGGTGGCCGCGCCCGTGCGTGCGGCCAATCTCCCGCTCGGCGTGTTTCCGGGCGCTCGCGGCAAGCAGACGTTCTCGCGGCTGGCCGATCTGTTCCCCTCGGCGCGTCCCTGCGTCGACGCGCTCGACGTGGCGCTGACCAACGCGGGGCCGGTGATCCATCCGCCGCTCGTGCTCCTGAACGCGGGCACGATCGACGGCGGACGCTTCGACGTTCACGCGGCCGGCACGACGCCGAGCGTGCGCCGCCTGATCGACGTGGTCGACGCCGAGCGCGTCGCGACGCGCGCGGGATGGGGATACCCGGCGCCGCACTACGAGCTCGCGACGTACTACGACGAGACGCGCGCCGCCGAGGGGCTCTACGGCGCCGGCGCCAAGGCCAAGCTCCTGGCCAGCGGGCTCTGGAGCGAGATTGTCACGCTCGAGCACCGCTACGTCACCGAGGACGTCGCGTTCGGTCTGTCGCTCTTCGAGTCGGCGGCGCGCGCCGCCGGCGTCGACACCCCGGGCATCTCGGGGCTCTTGCTCACGTTCCGCGCGCTCCTCGGGCGCGAGCTCTCGGGCCGGGGCCGGGCGCTCGAGCATCTCGGGCTCGGCGACTACAGCCGTCGCGAGATCCGAGGATTCCTCGAGCAGGGCTGGGAGTCGCCGATCTGGGCGAAGGTGATCCGATGACCGGGGCGCCGGCGCTCGAGTCCGACGGCCGGGGCGGGCTCATGCTCGGCGGCGCGCGCTATCTGCTGATCCGACCGGAGACCCTGGCCGGACTGCAGAAAGCGGTGGAGAGCGCGCTCGGGGAGCGCGCGGCCGCGTGCATCGCGGCCGGCGGCCGCGCGGGCGGGGCGCGGGCGACCGCGTCACTCGACGGCGCCGCGCACGAGCGCGTGAGCCGGCTGCTCCGGATCGGCGGCGAGATCGGCTGGGGCGATTTCGCGCTCGAGCGACTGACCGCGACCGAGCTGGCGGTGAGCGTGCGCCACTCGCCGGTGGCCGAAGCGTACGGCCCTTCGGCTGCGCCGGTATGCCACCTGATCCGCGGCGTACTGGAATCACTCGCCGGCTCGATCTTCGGCCGCTCGCGCACCGTCGTCGAGACCGCGTGCGTCGCCATGGGCGCCCCGGCGTGCCGGTTCGTCGCCTCATGACGACCGCGACGCTGGTCCACGTCATCGTCAGCGGTCTCGCCACCGGCTCGATCTACGCGCTGATGGCAATCAGCCTGGTGATCATCTACAACGCCACGCGCACCTTGAACTTCGCGCAGGGCGAAATGCTGATGGTCTCGACGTTCGTCGGCTGGACCGCGCTGCAGGTGCTGCAGGCGCCGCTCGCGGTCGCGCTACTGGTCGCCGTGGCCGCCTCCGCACTGCTCGGCTTCATCCTCGAGCGCGTCGTGATCCGCCACGCGATCTCGGCCACGCACTTCGACGTCTTGATCATCACACTCGGGCTCTCGCTGATGCTGCGCTCGGCCGCCGGCCTGGCGTGGACCCACGACGAGTTTCCGTTCCCATCGTTCTTCTCGAATCGGCCGCTGGCGGTGGGACCGATCCGCGTGGCGCCGGTCTCGCTCGGGATCATCGGCGCCTCGCTCGCGCTCATGCTGGCGCTCGGCGCGCTGTTTCGCTGGACGCGCCTGGGAAGGGCGATGCGCGCGGTCGCGCAGAACCAGCGGGCGGCCCGCCTCATGGGGATTAGCGTCGAGCGCGTCTACTCCTCGTCGTGGATCATCGCCTCGGTCGTGGGCGCGATCGCCGGGGTGCTGATCGCGCCGGTCGTCTTCCTGTCCACGAAGATGGGGCTGGTCGCGATCAACGGCTTCACCGCGGCGGTCCTCGGCGGCTTCGGCTCGCTGCCCGGCGCGGTCGTCGGCGGCATGCTGCTGGGTGTGCTCGAGAACCTGGCGCCGCTCTACCTGCCGTCGTCCATCAAGCACTCCGTGCCGTTCCTGGTCATGATCACGATCCTGCTCGTGCGCCCGGGCGGCGTGCTCGGTCACGTCGCGCGGCGGAAGGTCTGATGCGCGCGGTTGCGCTCGCGACCGGCGCCGCCGTCGTCGTCGGCTGGCCGTGGGCGGTGCCGCGCTACTTCGTGTTCCTGGCGAGCCTCGTCGTCATCAACGCGATCGTGGCGATCGGGCTCAATCTTCTTTCCGGCTACACGAACCAGCTCTCGTTCGGCCACGCCGGCTTTTTGGCGATCGGCGCGTACGCGGCAGCGATCGTGCTCGTGCGCGCGCCGGCGCTCCCGGCGCCCGCGGCGATCCTGCTGGGCGGGCTGGTCACGGCGGCGGTCGGGCTGGCGCTCGGCGTGCCGTGCCTGCGCCTGGAAGGCCTCTACCTGGCGATGGCGACGCTCGCGTTCGGCTTCGTGGTGGTCGAGGTGATCCTGAATCTCGACTGGCTCACGCGCGGCAACGACGGCATGCACGTGCCGGCCGCGCGCATCGGCCCCTGGACCCTCGCCAGCGACACGGCGCGCTACTACCTGGTGGTCGCGGTCGCCGCGCTCCTGATCGTGGCCGCCGTGAACCTGAGCCGGACGCGCACCGGCCGCGCGCTGCTGGCCGTCCGCGAGAGCGAGATTGCGGCGCAGGCCAGCGGGGTCAACCTGGCCGTCTACAAGACGCTCGCGTTCGTGGTCTCCGCGTTCTACACCGGCGTGGCCGGCGGACTCTTCGCGCTGGTGGTTGGCTTTCTGTCGCCCGATTCGTTCGACGTGTTCCTCTCGGTCGACTTCGTGGCGATGATCATCGTCGGCGGCCTCGGCTCGATCGCGGGCTCCGTGATCGGCGCCGCCGTCATCACCACGCTCAACGACTCGCTCGCCGGCTTTCAGAGCTACCGGCCGCTCATCTTCGGCGCCATTCTGGTGACCTCCATGCTGTTCATGCCGGGCGGTATCGCGAGCGCGCTCCGCAAAATCCCCGGGGCCGGCCCTCGGCCCCCCCTGACAAGGAGACGATCGATGATCAGCCGTGCAAGCCTTCTGCTGCTTCTGGCCGTCACGCTGAGCGCGCTTCCGGCCGGCGCCCAGGGCGTCAGCGACACCGAGATCCTGATCGGCGGCTCGAACTCGTTCTCGGGTCCGCTCACGTACACCGGCGAGCAGATCACCAAGTACGGCGTCGACCTCTACGCGCGCGTGATCAACGATGCGGGCGGGATCCACGGCCGCAAGATCCGGACCGTGTACTACGACGACGCCTATCGGCCGCAGGACGCGGTGGCCAACACCAAGAAGCTCGTCGAGCAGGACAAGGTGTTCGCGATCATCATCCCGCAGGGCTCGCCGCCGGTGGTGGCGACGCTCGCCTACCTCGACGAGAACAAGGTGCCGCTGCTGTTTCCGTATCAGAGCTCGCCGGAGACGCGCGGCAAGAAATGGGTGCTGCAGGGGATGACCCTCAGCGACCGGTCGTCGAAGATGATGATCGACTATCTGGCCGGACAGCGGAAGCTCAAGAAGTTCGCGGCGCTCTACCAGGACGACGAGTACGGCAAATCGTTCCTCACCGCGTTCGAGAAGGATCTGGCGCGCTACAACCTCAAGCTGCTCGCGGCCGAATCGGTCAAGCGCGGCGTGATGGACGTGAGCGCCCAGGTTGCGAAGCTCCAGACCGCGAAGCCCGAGGTGACGTTCCTGGTGCTGGTGCCCGGACCCGCCGCGCAGGCGCTGCGGGAGCGGCAGAAGATCGGCTGGACGGACACGCTCATGGTCTCGACCGGGCCGCTGACCGATGAAAAATATCTGGCGCTCGCGGGCGACGCCGCCGAGGGCGTCGAAGGGCTGTCGCTTTGGCCCGACCCGCTCACCTCCGATCTGCCCGGCGTCAAGCTCTATCGCGACCACATGGTGCGCTATTTCCCGAAGAACGAGCCCAATCGGTACTCGCTCGCCGGCTACTTCGCGGGCCTCCTGTTCGCCGAGGGCGCCAAGCGCGCCGGCCGCAATCTGACGCGCGAGTCGCTGATGGCCGCGTTCGAGTCGCTCAAGGGATTCGAGAGCGGCATCCTGCCGCCGATCACGATCGGCCCCGACCACGAGACTCAGAAGCAGGGGTTCTGGGTGCGCGTGGAGAAGGGTCGCTTCAAGCAGTTGACGGACTGGCTCAAGTCCGAGTAGCGGTGCTCGAGGTCCACGATCTCTCGATCAGCTTCGGCGGCCTGGCCGCGCTGAGCGAGCTCAGCTTCACGGTGCGCGATCGAGAGATCTTCGCGCTGATCGGTCCCAACGGTGCTGGCAAGTCGACCGTCTTCAACGTGATCACCGGGCTCTACCGCGCGCTCACGGGACGGATCAGACTCGACGGTGACGATCTCTCGAGCCTCGCGCCGCACGGGATCGCCCGGCGCGGCGTCGCGCGCACCTTTCAGAACACCGAAGTGTTCCGCCAGCTCTCGGCGCTCGACAACGTCCTGATCGGCCGCCATAGCCACCTGCGCTCCGGCATAATTCGCGGCGCGCTCGGGCTGCCGGCCGTGCGGCGCGAGGAGGCGCGGGCGCGCGAGTCGGCCCTGGCGCTGCTGGCGCGGTTCGGGCTCGATGGCGCCGCCGAGACCGAAGCGGGCAGCCTGCCGCTCGGCGCGCAGAAGCGCCTGGAGATCGCCCGCGCGCTCGCCTCCGAGCCCGGGCTCCTCTTGCTCGACGAGCCGGCGGGCGGGCTCAACCCGACGGAGACCCAGACGTTGATGGCGGTGATCCGGCGGCTGCGCGACGAGAACGGGCTGACGATCGTGGTGGTCGAGCACGACATGGAGCTCGTGATGGGGATCTCGGACCGCGTGGCGGTGCTCGACCACGGCCGCAAGATCGCCGAAGGCGTGCCACGCGAGATCGTCGCCGACACCGCGGTCGTCGAGGCGTACCTCGGTAGCGAGGAGGACGTGTGAGCCGCGTGCTCGAGCTCGACGATGTCGCGGTCGCCTATGGCCAGCGCCGCGCGCTCGAGGGCGTGAGCCTGAGCGTCGCCGCCGGCGAGATCGTCACCTTGCTCGGCGCGAACGGCGCCGGCAAGTCGACCACGTTGCGGGCGGTGTCGGGGCTCGTGCGGCCGGCGCGCGGGCGCATCTGCTACCAGGGCCGCGACATCACACGCGCCCCGGCCGACGCCATCGTGGCCGCCGGCGTGAGCCACGTGCCGGAGGGACGCGAGATCTTTCCGGAGTTCACGGTGCGCGAGAATCTGCTGGTCGGCGGTCACACGGTGGCGCGGGCGAGCCTCGGCGAGCGACTGGGGGCGGTCTTGCGGTTGTTTCCCGTGCTGCACGATCGCCAGCCGCAGATCGCCGGGACGCTCTCGGGCGGCGAGCAGCAGATGCTCGCGATCGGCCGCGCCTTGATGACCCGGCCGCGCCTGCTGCTGCTCGACGAGCCCTCGCTCGGGCTGGCGCCGATGCTCGCGCGCGAGATCTTCCGCGTGATCCGCCGGATCAACGCGGACGGCGTCGCCGTCCTGCTGGTCGAGCAGAACGCGCGCCGCGCGCTCGCGCTCGCCTCGCGAGGCTACGTGCTCGAGACCGGACGCCTGGTCGCCTCGGGCACCAGCGCCGAGCTCTCGGCGGACCCGCGGGTGCGCACGGCCTACCTCGGCCTCGACCGCCTCCGCAGTGACGTGGCGGGCTGACGTTCGCCGCCGGAGCCCGGATTATTCGTGACCGCGCACGCGCGTGCGGCGAACGGGGCCTGCCGCGGCGGGGGCCGCCCACGACGCGCGCCGGGGCCCTACACCTGGCGGGGGTGGCGCGCGTCGTGGCCGGCCCCACCGCGGCACCCGCTCGGGCACCCGTGTGCCCGGTCATGAATAATCCGGGCTAGACTCGATGGCCGTGAGTGCGATGTGGCAGCCGGAGCTCGAGTCGCTCGAGCGCGCTCCGCTCGAGCGGCTCATCGTCGAGCGGATGCGCGCGACGCTCGCGCGGGTGCTGGCCGAGCCGGCGTGGGCGCGTCGCCTGTCCGGTGTGCGTCCGGAGCAGATCACCCGTGTCGAGGACTGGCGCACGCTGCCCTTTCTCACCAAGGACGAGCTGCGCGATGCCTATCCCTACGGCCTGGCGTGCTCGCGCGCCGCCGGCTATCGCCGGATCCAGATGTCGAGCGGCACGACGGGGAATCCGATCCTCAATCCGTACACCGCCGCCGACGTGGCGCAGTGGGGCGAGGTCATGGCGCGGTGCTACGTCGCCGCCGGCGTCGGCCCGAGCGACGTGATCCAGATCACGCCGTCGTTCGGGCTCTTCACCGGCGGCTTCGGCTTTCACTACGGCGCCGAGCGGCTGGGCGCGATGGTGATCCCGACCGGCGCCGGGCGCACCGCGCTGCAGCTCAGACTCATGCGCGATCTGCACGCGACCGTCCTCACCGCGATCGCGACCTATCCCTTGCGGCTGATCGAGGCCGCGCGCGAGGAGCGCTTCGATCTCGGCTCGCTCTCGCTGCGGGTCGGCATTCTCGGCTCCGAGATGTGGTCCGACGAGCTCAGGGCACGCATCGAGTGCGAGCTCTCCGTCCGCACGTTCGACATCATCGGGATGACCGAGACCGGCGGCCCGGGGCTCGGCATCGACTGCGCCGCGCGCGCCGGCATCCACGTCTGGGAGGACCACTACTATCCCGAGATCGTCGATCCGGCGACGGGTGCGGTGGTGGCCGACGGGACCGAGGGCGAGCTCGTGATCTCGACGTTGACCCGCGAGGGGCTGCCGCTGATCCGCTATCGCACGCACGACCTCACGCGCGTCGTCTCGCGCGCGCGCTGCGACTGCGGGCGCACGGCGCTCAGGCTCGATCGGCTGCGCGGGCGGGTGGACGACATGGTGATCTACAAGGGGATCAACTTCTATCCACGCCAGATCGAGCGGGCCTTGCTGAAGCACGCCGGGGTGAGCCACGAGTATCAAGTGGTGATCGACACCGAGGGCGGCGGCGAGCGGATGACGATCCACGTCGAGACCGAGCCGGGCTGCGATCCGACGATCGCGTCGCGGATCCGGCGAGATCTCCACGACGCGCTCGCGCTGAGCCCAGAGGTGCGTCTCTGCCCGCCCGGTGCGATCGAGCGCGCGCCGGGCAAGGCGGTCCGCGTCGTCGATCGCCGGCCACGACAATGAGTCTCCTGTCGGGCCTGACCGTGCTGAGCCTCGAACAGGCCACGACCCTGCCGTTCCTAACTTACCGGCTCGCCTGTGACGGCGCCCGCGTGATCCGCGTCGAGAGCGCCGAGCGGCCCGATCCCAACCGGTTCGTCGGCCGCGAGGTGCTTCCCGAGCCCGCGATGCGGAGCTACTTCCTGCCCAACAACTGCGGCAAGGAAGCGATCACCTTGAACCTCGGCCATCCCGAGGGCCAGGCGCTCCTGCGCGAGCTGATCGTGAAGCTGCGCGTCGACGTGTTTGCCTGCAATCAGCGGCCGCGGAGCTACGCGCGCCTCGGGATCGAGCCGCGGGCGCTCTCCGCGGTGAAGCCGGATCTGATCTGGCTCGGGATCACCGGCTTCGGGCCCGAGCACGATGAGGCGGCGTACGATCCGGTGCTTCAGGCCAAGAGCGGCTTCATGGAGCTGACCGGCGAGACGAACGGGTCGCCGCTGGTCTTCGGTCTCCCGATGGTCGACCTCGGTGCGGCGGAGCATGGCTACAGCGAAGTGATGAAGGCGCTCTACCGCCGCGCTACCACGGGCGGGGGCGCGTGCATCGACGTGTCGATGCTGAGGAGCGCCGTGTCGTGGATGGTCGCGCCGGTCGTGCTCTCGAGCCTGGGCGAGCGCGTGACCCGCAAGGGTAACCGGCATCAGTTCTTCGCGCCGGTCGCGGTGCACCGCACGAAGGACGGCCATGTGTACGTGGCGGTCGGCAACGACCAGCAGTGGGCGGCGCTGACCGCGTTGCCGCCCTTCGCGGCGCTGGCCCGGCCCGAGTACACCGCCAATGACGGCCGGATCGCCGGCGTCGAGCGCCTGGACCGCGAGCTGGCGCGCTGCTTCGCCGTGCTCACCAGCGGCGAGGCGCTCGACGCGCTCCGGGGCGCCGGCGTGCCGGTGTCCAGGGTGAACACGCTCGCCGACGTCATGGCCGAGCGCCTCGTCGCCGAGCGCCTGATCGAGGTGACCGACCCGCGCTCCGGGCTTCGGATCTCGCTGCCGGCCCCGCCGGTCGGCGACCCGCCGGCGCTCAGCTTTCCGCCCAGACTCGGCGAGCACAATGAGAAGATCTACGGCGAAGCGCTCGGTCTCGAGCCCGCGCAGCTCGCCGAACTCCAGCGGCGACAGATCGTCTGAGGAGACGCACCATGAACGACCTGTTCTATCTGACCGAAGACCAGCGCATGATCCGCGACCTGGCCCGCAAGGTGGCGCGCGACCGGATCGCGCCACACGCCGCGCACTACGACGAGACCGAGAGCTATCCGACCGAATCGATGAAGGCGCTTGTCGACTCCGGTCTCTTCGGCATCTGGGTGCCCGAGGAGTACGGCGGCACCGACATGGGTTGCCTGGCGCTGTCCCTGGTGGCGGAGGAGCTCGGCTGGGCGTGCGCGGGCACGACGACGAACTTCGGCGCACATCCGCTCGGCGGGTTGCCCATCGTGTTGGCCGGCACGGAAGAGCAGAAGAAGAAATATCTGCCGCGGCTCGCCTCGGGTGAATTCATGGCGGCCTATTCGTTGTCGGAGCCGGGATCCGGCTCCGACGCCGCGAGCCTCCGAACCACGGCGGTGCGCAAGGGCGATCACTACGTCCTGAACGGCTCCAAGCAGTGGTGCTCGCACGGCGACCACGCAGACGTGATCACAGTCTTCGCCACGGTGGATCCGGGCAAGCGCGCCCGGGGGATCACGGCGTTCCTCATCGAGAAGGGGATGCCCGGGTTCGCGGTCGGCAAGAAAGAAAAGAAGATGGGCATCCGTTGCTCGCCCACGGTGGCCCTTCACTTCACGGACTGCGCCGTGCCGGTCGAGCAGCGCCTGGGCGAGGAGGGCGAGGGATTCAAGATCGCGATGCGCACGCTCGACATGACGCGGCCGATGACGGGCGCGATGGCCGTCGGCATCGGCCAGGCGGCGCTCGACGCGGCCAGCGCGTACGCGAAGGAGCGGCAGCAGTTCAACCAGCCGATCGCGTCGTTTCAGGGCATCCAGTTCATGCTGGCGGACATGGCCATGCAGGTGCACGCGGCGCGGCTGATGGTGCATCACGCCGCGCGGCAGGTCGACGCCGGCATTCGTGGCAACACCTACGAAGCGTCGATGGCCAAGTGCTGGGCGGGCGACGCCGCCATGAAGGTCGCGACCGACGCCGTGCAGATCTTTGGCGGCTACGGCTACACGCGCGAGTTCCCGGTCGAGCGGTACATGCGAGACGCCAAGATCATGCAGATTTACGAGGGCACGAATCAGATCCAGCGCATGATCATCGCCAAGGAGCTCCTGGGCGGATGAGCGGCGCGCCAACCAATAGGGGAGGCCTCGAATGAAGCGTCGGACGTTCCTGAAGACCACGGTCGGCGGCGCCGCGGTGCTCGGATTCCCGCTTCCGCTCCGCGCGCAGGCCAAGACGTTCAAGATCGGCGCGATCCACCCGGTGACGGGTGCCCTCGCCGAACCCGGGCAGGCCTGCCGCCTGGGCGCCCAGATGGCGGTGGACGCGGTCAATTCGGCCGGCGGCATCAAGGGCAAGAACGGGTTGAAGCTCGAGCTGCTCCTCGGCGACACGCAGACCAAGCCCGAGAACGGCCGCGTCGAGGCCGAGCGCGTGGTGAGCCAGGGGGCCCAGATGCTGCTGGGCTCGTTCGACTCGGGCAGCACCAACGCGATGGTCTCGGTGGCCCAGCAGCGGCGCGTGCCGTTCCTGATCGACATCGCCGCTGCCGATCCGATCACTGCGAACGTCGCGCAATCGGTGAAATCGGGGCAGCAAAAGGTTCAGTACGTTTACCGCAACTTCCCGACCGGCTCGAGCTTCGGCAAAAGGGCCGTGCAGTATTTCATCGACATCTTCAAGGAAGCCAACGTCTCGCCCAAGCGCGTCGTGTTGATGTACTGCAACGATCTCTTCGGCCAGAACCAGGCGCGCGGCTTTCAGGCGGCGCACAAGGCCGCGAACCCGTCGTGGGACATCGTCGAGGTGATCCCGTGGCCCGAGCCGCCGACGGATCTCTCGACCGAGGTCTCGAAGGCCAAGGCCGCGAAGCCCGACATCATCGCGCCGATCACGCGCCCGGCCTCGGCGCTCCTCTTGTTCCCGGAGATCCGCAAGCAGCGGGTCGAGATGATGGGCATCGTCGGACCCGGCAGCCCCGGCATCTACGAGGCCGGACAGCTCGCACAGCTCAAGGAAGATCTGGAGTACGTGCTCACCAGCGTGCCGTGGGCGAACTTCAAGAACCCGAAGACCACCATCGTGGCTGAAGAGTTCAAGAAGCGCTCGAGCGGCAAGACCTTCGACACGAACTCGGGCTATTCGTACGACGCCGTGTTCGTCATCGCCGACATTCTCGAGCGCGCGGAGAAGCTCGACGACCCCGACGCGATCGTGGACGCGATGAAGAAGACGAACTACTCGGGCGGCCTCATGCAGTACGCCGGGCCAGTCGTCTTCAACGAGGTCGGCGACAACGCCAACGCCATTCCCACGATGATCCAGATCCTTGGCCAGCGGCCTGTCGCCGTCTGGCCTCGCGAAGCTGCTCTCCAGAAATTCGTCTTCCCGAGACCACGGGCGTAGGCTGCGGGCGGCGGGCGCGTGCCAGGGGTGGGGGGAGGGGTCGATAGGACCACGCGGCACGCGTGCGCTGCCCCTCGGCGGCTGGGCTCCGTCTCGGCGCGCGTCGTCCGCCGCTGCGTTTACGGGAACGGGTCCTTTCGACCCCTCCCCCCACCCCTGACACACGCCCGTCATCCGTGGTCGAGGTCCGTGGTTTCGTGGAACCCGGACGAGTTCTGCAGGCGTGTTCTTAGATCCGTCGAAGTCTTCCGAATCGTAGGACCGAGAGCTATTCGCCGAGGCCCGAGAAGCGCGACGGCTGGGGCGCGGGGGATTGCGTGGATTTGACGCTTGCGCTTCAGGGGGTCGTGAGCGGGGTGTTGTTTGGAGGAGTGTATTCGCTCATGGCGGTCGGGTTGACGCTCATCTTCGGGGTGATGCGGGTGGTGAATTTCGCGCACGGGGACATGATGGTGTGGGGGATGTATCTCGCGTACATCCTGGCGACGCGCGCGGGCGTCGATCCCTATGTGAGCTTCATCGTGTGCGCGCTCGCGCTGTTCGCGCTCGGGTTCCTCGTGCAGCGCGGTCTGGTGGATCGGATCGTTGGGGCGCCGCACGAGATGCAGATCCTCTTGATGCTCGGCGTCGCGCTCGTGCTCGAGAATCTGGCGCTGGTGCTCTTCGGGCCGGAGCCGACGCGGGTGCGCTCGCCGCTGGCTGCCGCCGCGGTGTGGGTCGGTCCGATCTTCGTCGACGTGGCGCGCCTGGTCACGTTCGTCGTCGCGGTCGCCCTCACGCTCGTGCTCTGGGCCTTTCTTTTCAAGACCGACCTGGGCCGCACTGTGCGCGCGGCGGCCGACAACACCTACGGGGCGCTCGTGATCGGCACCGACGTGCGGCGTGTGTACGCGGTCGCATTCGGCGTCGGCGCGGCGTGCGTGGGCGCGGCAGGCGCGCTGGTCTCGCCGATCCTCCCGTTTCAGCCACCGACCGGTCTCTCACTGTCGGTGGCCTCGTTCAACATCGTGATCATCGGCGGGATGGGGAACCTCCTCGGCGCGTTCGTCGGCGGCCTCCTGGTCTCGCTGGCCGAGTCGCTCGGCGCCGTGTTCCTCAAGCCGTCGCTCAAGGAGCTGTTCAGCTTCTCGCTTCTGGTCGTCATCCTGTTGATCCGGCCCGCCGGTCTCTTCGGCCACCGCGCGTCATGAAGTGGGCGCTTGGTTGTGTGCTGGTCGCGCTGGTGGCGCTGCCGGCAGTCCTCAGCTCGTACGCGCTGACCCTGTTCATCCTGATCTTCTTCTACGGATTCCTCGGCCAAGCCTGGAACATCGTCGGCGGTTACGCGGGCCAGCTCTCGGCCGGTCACGCCGCGTTCGTCGGCGTCGGCGGCTACACGGCGGCCGTGCTGTCGATCGAGCTCGGGCTGACGCCGTGGATCGGGATGCTCGTCGGCGGCGCGCTGGCGGCGCTGCTCGGCGCGATCATCGGCTATCTGGGCTTTCGCTTCGGCCTGCGCGGCTTCTACTTCGTGCTGCTCACCGTAGCGTTCGCGGAGATCTGCCGCGTCGCAGTCACGAACATCGACGCGCTCGGCGGTCCGCTCGGCCTCTACATCACGTTCACGGGTAACCCGCGGCAGTTCCAGTTCCAGGACGGGCGCGCCTACTACTACATCGCGCTGGCGCTCCTGCTGATGGCGACGGCGATCGCCTGGGCCATCGAGCGGCGACGCTTCGGCGTCTACCTGGCGGCGATCCGCGAGGACGAGGCCGCGGCCGAGGCGCTCGGGGTGAACGCGTTCAAGTACAAGATGCTCGCGATGGTCGTGTCCTCGTTCCTCACGGGGCTCGGCGGTACCTTCTACGCGTTCTACCTCTTCTCGCTGCAGCCCAACACACTGTTCGGCATTCCGCTGTCGGTCGAGATCATCATCCGACCGATCGTCGGCGGCGCCGGAACCCTGCTGGGGCCCATCCTCGGCTCCTTCATCCTGACGCCGCTCGCCGAGGTCTCCCGACTCTATCTCGGGCAGGAGGGGTTGCATGGCGCTCACCTGATCGCCTACGGCGTGCTGCTGATCGCGGTCGTGCTGTTCTTGCCCGAGGGCGCGTATCCGCGCCTCGTGCGGGTTCTGGCGCGGCCCGCGCGCGGCGGGCGATGAGCTTGCTCGAGGCGCGGGGACTGTCCAAGCGCTTCGGCGGTGTGCAGGCCGTCGCCGGGCTCGATCTGAGGATCGCCGCGGGCGAGATGCTCGGGCTCATCGGTCCCAACGGCGCCGGCAAGACGACCGTCTTCAATCTTCTCTCGGGCTTCCTGCCGCCGGACGCCGGAGACGTCCGCCTCGGCGGACGCTCGATCGTGGGCCTCGCACCGCATGCGATTTGCCGTCTGGGCCTGGCGCGGACGTTTCAGATCGTCCGTCCGTTCCCTCGCATGACCGTCCTCGAGAACGTGCGCGTCGGCGCGCTCGCTCGGCACCCACACGCGCCGGAGGCACTCGCGCACGCGCGCGACGTGGTCGCGCGCGTCGGGCTCGCCGCGCGCGAGCAGGTGGCGGCCGGTGCCCTGACCTTGCCCGAGCGTAAGCGCCTGGAGCTGGCGCGCGCGCTCGCCACGGAGCCTTCGCTCCTGCTGCTCGACGAGGTGATGGCCGGCCTGAACCCGACGGAGATCGAGACGATCATCGAGCTGATCCGCGGGATCCATCGAACCGGCGTTGCCATTCTCCTGATCGAGCACAATATGCGGGCGGTGATGGCGCTCTCCGAGCGGATCGTCGTGCTGAGCTTCGGCGAGCGAATCGCCGAGGGCGCGCCGGCCGCGATCGCGAACCACCCCAAGGTGGTCGAGGCCTATCTCGGTGACGAATACGTCCGCGCTGCTCCGGCTTGACGGCGTCGAGGCCGGGTACGGCGACCTGACCGCGATCGCCGGCGTCTCGCTCGAGGTGCGCCAGGGCGAGGCGGTCGCGCTGATCGGCGGCAACGGCGCTGGCAAGACGACGACCTTGCGGGCGATCAGCGGGCTCCTGCCGGTGCGCGCCGGGCGCGTCGAGCTCGACGGCGAGCGGCTCGACGGCCTCGGCTCGGCCGCGATCGTCGCCCGCGGCATCGCGCACGTGCCGGAAGGCCGCCAGCTCTTCCCGACCTTGACCGTGCGCGACAATCTCGAGCTCGGCACCCGCGCTGCGGATCGCGCGCGCCGCGCCGACGAGCTCGAGCGCGTCTTCGCGCTGTTTCCCCGCCTGCGCGAGCGCGAGCGTCAGCTGGCCGGCACGCTCTCGGGCGGCGAGCAGCAGATGTGCGCGATCGGGCGCGGGCTGATGGCGCGGCCGCGGCTGCTCCTGCTGGACGAGCCGAGTCTTGGGCTGGCGCCGGTGATGGTGAAGCTCATCTTCGAGACGCTCCAGCGCGTCAACGACGCCGGCACTACCATCATGATCGTCGAGCAGAACGTGCCGCGCGCCCTGCAGCTCTCGCATCGGGGCTACGTGCTCGAGAACGGCCGCCTGGTGCTCGAGGGCACGCGCGCCAGCTTGCTCGCGAGCCCGCACGTGAAGCAAGCCTACCTGGGTCTCTGAGCCCGGCCTCTTCCCGAAGTCCGCTTGACAAGGCTCCGTCCTTCGGGATATTTCTTAGGTCCTCCTAATATGGATGAGACGGTACACCGAATCTCAGAGCTCGCGGCCGCCGAAACACCGGCACCGCCCGCGCCCGTGCGCCGCGTCGAGAGCGCCTCGCTCTTCCAGCGGGGGCGCGAGGTCGTCATCGTGCATCACGGCCAGGAGTACCGCCTGCGCATCACGAAGTCGGACAAGCTGATCCTGACGAAGTAAGCCAGCCCGCTCGACGCCTCGCCGGCCAGAGCCAGCCAGCCCCTGACGCACCCGGGTCCGAGAGCCCGGAGTCGCGAGTGTCGCGAAGAGATCGGAGGACGCATGCGTCGTCGGGCGGGTCGCGTCTGGCACCCAGGGTGACAACCTCACCCTGCGTGGGTTCTCCGGCGCGCAACGACATCTTCGTCGACGGCATCCGCGATTTCGGCCAGTACACGCGCGATACGTTCGACCTCGAGTCGGTCGAGGTGCTCAAGGGTCCGTCGGCGGTCATCTTCGGGCGCGGCTCCACCGGCGGCGCGATCAACCAGGTCAGCAAGTCGCCGAGCCTGGTGCCGAGCCGCACCTTCAGCCTGAGCGGCGGCAACGGACCTCAGGTGAGAGGCACGGTGGATGTCAACCAAGCCGCTCACCGACACCTCGGCATTGCGGCTGAACCTGCTCGGCTACTACAACGACGTCGTCGATCGCGACGAGATCTACCTGATGCGCTTCGGCGTCACGCCGGCGTACGTCGTCGGCCTAGGGACGCCTACGCAGTTCTCGGCGTACTTCTACTATCTGCACGACGATGCCAAGCCCGACTACGGATTCCCCTGCGCGTTCGGGACCGTCCCCGACGTACCGCGTGGCAACAACTATGGGCTGGCCAACCAGGACTTCGAGCGCGACGACGACGTCTACATCTTTGACCCTGCGCCTCGACCACGCGTTCAACGACGCGGTCAAGATGCGCAACGCGCTGCGCGTCGCGTACTACCATCGCCAGGCCGCCGTGTCGCCGCCGGCGAACCCGGTCGTCCCGGACGGCACGCCGCTCTCGCTGATCACGGTCACCCGCGGCCACACCGAGCGCGACGAGCACGACAGCAACTTCACCGAGCAGACCGACTTCACGGTCCGGTTCGACACGTGGGGGCTCAAGCACACGCTGGTCGCCGGCCTGGAGTTTGCGTACGAGATCTCGCATGTCACGCGCTGGGGCTTCACCAACATCCCGACCACGAACCTCATCTTCCCCGATCCGCTGCGGCCGACCGACATGGGCCGGGCCACGAGCTTCCGCGGCCGGACCGACTCGTTCAGCTTCGGCGCCTACGCGGTGGACGAGGTCGCGATCACCTCGTGGCTCAAGATCATGGGCGGCCTGCGCTTCGACCACTTCGACACGAGCTTCGAGAACAAGTTCCTGCGCCAGGAGTTCGAGCAGATCAACAACGAGGTGAGCCCGCGGGCCGCGCTGATCATCCAGCCGACGACGTGGCAGACCTACTACTTCTCGTACGGCACCTCGTTCAACCCATCGGCCGAGGGCCTGACCCTGGCGATCAACACCGCGAAAGCCGAGCCCGAGAAGAACGAAGCGTACGAGATCGGCGCCAAGTGGGAGCTCTTCGAGCGCCGGCTCGCGCTGACGACCGCCATCTTCCAGATCGACAAGACCAACGCGCGGACGACCGATCCGCAGCTCGGCGTCATGATCAACGAGGGCAAGCAGCGCGTGCGGGGCTTCGAGGTGTCGGCCGCCGGGACCATCCTGCCGCGCTGGAACATCTTCACCGGCTACACCTATCTCGACAGCGAGGTCGTCGAGTCGCTCGACAACGTGGGCGGCGTCCCGGTCAAGGGCAAGGAGATCCCGAACGTCGCCCGGCACACCGCGACCCTGTGGACCACGTGGGACATCACGGATCAATGGCAGGTGGGCGGCGGTGCGGTGTACTCGAGCAGCCGGTTCGCGAACAACATCACCACCCTCAACGTGCCGTGGTATGCGCGCGGCGACCTGACGGCGGCCTACCGCCCGGTCAAGTCGTTCGAGCTGCGCGCCAACGTCATCAACGTCTCGGACGAGCGGTACACGGAGCAGGTGCACCCCTCCCATGCGATCCCGGGGGCGTCGCGCACCTTGCTCCTGACCGGAACGTGGAGCTTCTGACATGCTGCTGCATCTGCGCGAAGTCCTCACCGAGGCTCAGGTCGCCCGCTGCCCCGAGCTGATGGAGCGGGCCAAGTGGGTCGATGGGCGCGTCACCGTCGGCCACCAGTCGGCGAAGGCCAAGCACAATCTGCAGATCGCCGAGGGCACCCCCGAAGCGCGTGAGATGGGCGAGATGATCGTGCTCGCCCTCGAGCGCAACCGACTGTTCGTGTCGGCGGCGCTCCCGCAGCGCGTCTTCCCGCCGCTGTTCAACCGCTACGAGCCCGGCATGAACTTCGGCGCCCACGTCGATAATGCGATCCGGCAGGTGACCGGCACGCCGCTCAGGATCCGCGCGGACCTGTCGATGACGCTCTTCCTGACCAGGCCCGACGGCGGCGAGCTCGTCGTCGAGGACACGTACGGCGCCCATTCGGTCAAGCTACCGGCCGGCGACGCGATCCTCTACCCGGGTACAAGCCTGCACCGAGTGAACCCGGTCACGCGCGGGATCGGACTCGCGTCGTTTTTCTGGATCCAGAGCCTGATTCGCGACGACGCGCAGCGCACCGTGCGCTTCGATCTCGACATGGCCATCAACCAGGTCGAAGAGGCGATCCCGGAGCACCGCGCGGTGATCTCGCTGACGAGCTGCTAT
>Ga0075423_10001884_pt1 | contig 18836 bp, 15 predicted proteins | sample SoiMethybrSBSTD2_FD_80114 | JGI IMG/M metagenome (GOLD analysis project Ga0075423, IMG submission 80114) | Bulk soil microbial communities from a Populus tree surrounding site in Tennessee, USA - Soil MetaG P. TD hybrid SBSTD2 | ecosystem: Environmental > Terrestrial > Soil > Tree plantation...
CCCTGGGAGGCGCCGGGCTCGTGTTCACCGAGATGGCGTGTGTGTCGCCCGAGGGTCGCATCACGTTAGGCTGCACCGGCATGTACACGAGCGAGCACGTTCGCGGCTGGAAGCGTCTCGTCGATTTCGTGCACGAGCGCACGCCCGCCGCGATCTGCCTCCAACTCGGCCACTCCGGGCGCAAGGGATCCACGAAGCTCGGGCTCGAGGGGACCGACATTCCCATGGACGAGGGCAACTGGGAAGTCACCGGCCCATCGCCGCTCGCGCATCGGCCCACCATGCAGGTGCCGCGAGTCATGGCCCGCGCTGACATGGAGATCGTGCGCGACCAGTTCGCGCGGTCTACGGCCATGGCGATCGAGAGCGGCTTCGACATGGTGGAGCTGCACTGCGCGCACGGGTATCTGCTGTCGAGCTTCATCACGCCGCTCGCCAACCAGCGGACGGACGAGTACGGTGGCTCTCTCGAGAATCGCCTCCGGTTCCCGCTCGAGGTCTTCACCGCGATGCGCGCGGTCTGGCCCACCGAACGACCGATGTCCGTCCGCATCTCGGCCACGGATTGGGTAGAGGGCGGAGTGACGGGCGAGGACGCCGTGCGTATTGCCCGGGCGTTCATGTCTGCGGGCGCCGACATCATCCACGTGTCCACCGGCCAGACATCACCTAACGCGAAGCCGGTGTACGGGCGGATGTGGCAGACACCGTTCAGCGATCGCATCCGCAACGAGGGCCACATCCCGACGATCGCGGTCGGCAACGTGACCGAGGCGGATCAGGTCAATTCGATCATTGCCGCGGGACGGGCGGACCTCGTCGCGCTCGCGCGTCCGCATTTGAGCGATCCGGCGTGGACGCTGCACGCGGCCGCGGAGCTGGGCTACGCCGATCAGTGGTGGCCGTGGCAGTACCGATCCGGAAAGCAGCAGCTGGAGCGGCTCGTCGAACGACGAAAGGCGTGAACGGGCTGCTACTATCTTCGTAATCGAGCATGTTGGCACAGCATGGCGGTGTGAAAGCCGCGAGACGCAGACTATGACCCAGCGAGTGCTCATCACTGCCGGCGCCGGCGGCATCGGCAAAGAGATCGCGCGGGCATTCGCCACCGTCGGCGCGCGCGTTGCCATCTGCGACATCGACGACGCGGCGCTCGCCGCTACAACCCGCGACATTCCTGGCCTCGCCACGCTCCGCTGCGATATGTCGAAGCGCGCGGACATCGAGCGAATGGTCGCTGACGCCGTAGCCGCTCTCGGCGGGCTCGACGTCCTCGTGAACAACGTCGGCATCGCCGGCCCGACCGCCCCGGTGGAGTCGATGGACCCGGACGCCTGGGAATTGGTCCTCGCGGTCAACCTGACCGGGACGTTCAACGTCACCCGCCTCGCGATCCCGTACCTGAAGAAGTCGGGCGCGGGGGTGATCATCAACATGTCCTCCGTGGCCGGGCGCTTCGGATACGCGAACCGCAGCCCGTATTCCGCAGCGAAGTGGGGCGTGATCGGCCTCACCAAGACGCTTGCGATCGAGCTGGGGCCCTTCGGCGTCCGCGCCAACGCGATCCTCCCCGGCGCGGTCAGCGGCTCGCGCATCGAGCAGGTCTTCGAGCAGCGGGCGCAGGCCACCGGCAAATCGCTCGACGAGGTGCGGCGCGACGCGATGGCCGCGCAATCGCTGAAGCGACTGGTCGATCCCGCGGACATTGCGGCGCTTGCGGTGTTCCTGGCGTCCGATGCCGCGAAGTCGATCTCGGGCCAGATGCTGCCGATCGACAACGACATGCAGGCGACGGGAGGATGAAGTAGCCACGATCCCGGCGAACGCAATGCAGACTCGTTAGGCATCGTGGGGCAGACCGAATGCTCGGCTCTGGCAAGGGCAACAGCACGGCGCGTGATGGGGAGCACACGCGCGTGGCACCGCCAACACGATCGTGACATTACACAGGTTCGCACACATCGATTTTCGTGAGAATTCCACGAGACGCGTATCAGCCTTGCATCAGGTCTGCCGTTACCGCTACGGCGCGGCAACTCACGTGAAGGAGGGCAACATGGCCAAAGCGCAGAACCCGGTTCCCGAGGGGCATCACACTGTCACACCGGTGCTGGCAATGGACAACGCTGCCAAAACGCTGGAATGGTACAAGAAAGCATTCGGGGCAGTGGAGGTGTCGCGGGCAGTTGGGCCCGATGGGAAGATCTTGCACGCCGAAGTGCGCATCGGTGATTCACCGATCATGCTCAACGACGCCATGGGTGCCAAAGGCCCGAAGTCCTTCGGTGGCTCGCCAGCGTCGCTCTGGGTGTACGTCGAGGATTGCGACTCGTTATACAACCAGGCGAAGGCCGCCGGCGCGAAGGACGCTGAAGGCCCGATGGGCCGCATGCAGGACCAGTTCTGGGGCGATCGCGCAGGAAGTCTCATCGATCCTGAGGGGTATCTCTGGACCATCGCGACGCACAAGGAAGACCTCACGCCGGACGAGATGAAGAAGCGGCAGGACGCCTGGATGGAATCCTTCGCCGCACAGTCGGCGCACTAGCTGACATCGCAGGGGATGACCATGATCGGCGCGGCTCATTTCGACGTTGCCGCACGCACCGCTCATTGTGAGCCTATCCGGGCGGCCGTTCACAGGTCATCCCCTGCATGCCACTCGCCTCGTCGATCTTTCCCGACCATTCGCGACAGACGTAACCCGACTGCTACTATCTTCGCAGTCCGGTCCAGACGACGATGGCGCCGCAGTCGTTCACGGATTGGTACTGCGCGGGGACAAGATGCGATCGGTTGTACACCTCGACCGCCCGAACCTCGTTGGCCCATACGAGCGAGTTGATCGGAAAGGCAGGGTCGTTCAACTGCCGACTGCCGTCGAGGACGAGATCCGGACGACACATGCCCGAGCCCGCCCCCGGACCACCTCGCATGAGCGCGTCGTACCCGCCCCATATGGTCGGCACGACGTACACACCCGGTAGCGTGCGAAGCAGATCGGTCAGGAAGATCGGTCTCCGCCGCTCGATTTCCTTCTCGTCGATGAAACGCCCCATGCCCATGCGCCGTCGACGTTCGAAATCGGTCAGAGGGCGCGTGTAGACGCGCTGTGCTGTCACTTTGATCGTGTCGAGCGTGATCCCGAGATTCGTGAGCTCGACCTCCGCTGCGCCCGTGGTGCCGCCAACGATATCGACCGGTTGACGCGCCGGCGCGAATCCGAGGGCGCGAGCCTCCAGCGTATGTGTGCCCCCGGGCAGGTTGCCAAGGGTGAACTCGCCGGCCGCGTCCGTGACCGTCTCGATGCCGGTGCCCCATACCGTCACACGCGCGCCCGGAATCGGGCGGCCTGTTGCGCCGGTCACGTGCCCGCGAACGCGCCCTGCGCCGCGTAAGAGCGCAACCGGCGGTACGGAGTCGGATGTCGAGACCGACGCCCGCGCGAGCGGGGCAACGAAGATATCGCGATGGTAGAAACCGCTCGAGGGCAGTGTGATCTCGAACGCTCCGCTGCTGTCGCCCGCACTGGCGCCCTGCACCAGAATCGACGTAGCCACCGGCACACCACAAACCGCGGCCAGGCCGTTGGGCCCACTCGACGCTTCGATCGTCGGAACGTCGTGGGAGATCGACTTCTTCTTTATGACGATCTCGGCCCATCGAATGACGAGTTTTCCGTCGGGCCGTGGCATTGAGTTGTCGGCCCCGCGAACGTAACTCAGGAGGAGTCCCGTCGAGTCGCTTGTGCCATTGCGACCGCATAACGAGCGCGCGATCGTCCGAGCCGATGGAATCGCGAGCCGCATATGAATGGGCGGGCCGGAGCGAACATCGAGACGGAACGTCGGTGGCAGGAGACCGAGCGAGTCGAGCTCCGCGTGAAAGAACCCGATCAAGTACGTGCCGTTCGGGACTCCCGTGAACTCGAACGTCCCGTTGGAATCGGTCTCGTAGGTCCTGATCCAGGGCGTTGCTGCTGCGGCGGCTATCTGTACATTCGCGTTGCCAAGCGGCCGCATCCTGAGGCTGTCGAACACCACCCCACGGATGACCGTTTCACCGGTCGTCGGTATCTGGGCCTCGCGAGCAACCGGGACAGCGAGAAGAAGCGCTGGAAGCAGGAACCCGGCCCGCATCACCGCCCACCTCATGACGTGTCACGTCGATCCAGTCCAACCCTACGCTGCGGGCGCCTTGATGGCTAGACTCTTACACGGCACCACGCGGGGCTCCCGCGTCATCGTTCGGCCGCGGTCACCTCAATACTTTCAATGTCTCCTATCGGCATCGACGTCACCACCATTCGCCCTCGGCATTTTCGCTGGGACCTCGCCGGTCGCGTCGCGACCATCACGCTGAACCGGCCCGAGCGAAAGAACCCGCTCACCTTCGACTCCTACGGTGAGCTCACCGAGACGTTCCGAACGCTCTCGTATGTCACGGACGTGCGCGCGGTCATCGTCACGGGAGCGGGCGATAACTTCTCGTCAGGCGGTGACGTGCACGAGATCATCGGGCCGCTCGTCGAAATGAAGGAGTCAGGGAGAGCCGGAGACATCCTGGCCTTCACGCGCATGACGGGCGATCTCGTAAAGGCGATGCGGCACTGCCCTCAGCCCATCGTTGCCGCGATCGACGGCGTGTGCGCGGGAGCAGGAGCTGCGATCGCTCTCGCGAGTGACGTGCGACTCGGGACACCACGCAGCAAGGTTGCGTTCCTCTTCTCGCGCGTCGGGTTGAGCGGAGCCGATATGGGCGCATGCGCTCTGCTCCCACGCGTCATCGGCCAGGGCCGAGCCGCCGAGCTGCTGTACACGGGACGCTTTATGGACGCGGCCGAGGCGGAGCGATGGGGCTTTTACAACCGCGTCCTCGAACCGGCGAACCTCGCGGAGCAAGCAGCAGCGCTGGCGCAATCCCTCGCCGAGGGCCCAACGTTCGCGCATGCGATGACGAAGAAGGCGCTCCACCAGGAGTGGAACATGGGGATCGACGAGGCAATCGAAGCCGAGGCACAGGCCCAGGCGCTGTGCATGCAGACGGACGATTTCGTGCGCGCCTATCGCGCATTCGTGAACCGCTCGTCTCCGGCGTTCACGGGCGAGTAGGGTGACTCGTCAGGCATCGTCGCTCGCCCACCTCGCGTGGCCATTCTTCACGGACGCGCACCGCGAGTTCGCTCATGAGCTGGCCGAGTGGGCGGATACCGAGATCGCGCCGCTGGTCGACCACGAGCCTGACGATGTCGACGGCACGTTTCGCGCGATCGTCCGACAGTTAGGCAAGGCCGGCTGGCTCCGTTATGTCGTTCCGGAACCGTTCGGGCTCGCGCCGGCGCGCCTCGACGTCCGGACGTTATGCCTCGCTCGCGAGACGCTCGGCCAACTCCACGGCATGGCCGATTTCGCGTTCGGGATGCAGGGCCTTGGCTCCGGTCCGATCTCCCAGTTCGGGAGCGAGGAGCTCAAACGCCGGTATCTGCCGCGCGTCGCGTCAGGCGACGCGATCGCCGCGTTCGCGATCTCCGAGGCCGCTGCCGGCAGCGACGTCTCGTCAATGCGCACCTCCGCTCGGCGCGATGGGCCCGACCTCGTTATCAATGGCCGGAAGACCTGGATCTCGAACGCGGGAATCGCCGAGTTCTACGTCGTGTTCGCGCGGCTCGAGGGTGAAGAGCGGAGCTTCGTGGCCGTGGTGGTTGACGCCGACAATCCGGGGCTCAGCGTGAGCGAGCGCATTGTCGTCAACGCGCCTCACCCACTTGGCACGCTCGACTTCTCGGACTGTCGAGTTCCGGCAACGTCGATCGTGGGCCAACCTGGCAAGGGGATGCGTGTGGCACTTGGCACGCTGGACATCTTTCGGTCGACTGTAGGCGCGGCGTCGCTTGGGTTCGCACGTCGGGCGCTCGCGGAAGCAGCCGAGCACGCGATCTCGCGCGAGGCATTCGGAAAACGCCTCGCGGATTTCCAGCTCACGCAGGCGAAGTTGGCGGACATGGCAATGGCGGTGGACGCGAGCGCGTTGCTCGTATACCGCGCGGCCTGGACCCGCGATGCGGGAGCCGAGCGGGTGACGCGCGAGGCGGCGATGGCCAAGCTGTTCGCGACCGAGACTGCACAGCGCGTGATCGACGACGCGGTTCAGCTGTTCGGCGGCCGCGGGGTGGTCGTGGGCGAGACGGTCGAGCGGCTCTACCGCGAGATCCGCGCGTTGCGCATCTACGAGGGGACGAGTGAGATCCAGAAACTTGTGATCGCGGGGCAGATCATTTCAGAAGCCGAAGAGTACTCGAAGTAAGAAACCAATGACCAAATACCAACGACCCATTACCCAGGACGCACGACTCGGGAAGCCATCGCGCGGAGTCCTCCCGAGTACGTGGGTTGTGGGTCGTGGGTCATTCGTATTTGGTCATTGGTTTCAAACCTTTACCGCGTCGGTATGTGAGCGCGACGCCACCTAACGCGCCAACGGGCAGGTCCGCTCACGTGGACACGTTCTGCCGCGAGCATCTCCCGCCGACGGAGCTCTGGCCCCGCATGGATTTCGGCTCACTGCCCGAGCTGGCCTACCCGGGCCAGCTGAACAGCGCGACGGAGCTGCTCGATCGCATGGTGGACGCCGGGCATGGCGACCGGTCCGTGTTCCTGTTCCCGGGCGGGCGCTGGACCTATCGCGATCTCCTCGAGATGTCGAACCGGATCGCCGGCGTGCTCGTCGACGACCTGGGAGTCGTGCCCGGGAATCGTGTGCTGCTGCGCGGTCCGAACTCGCCCATGATGGTCGCGTGCTGGTTCGCGATCGTGAAGGTCGGCGCGGTCGTCGTGTGTACGATGCCGCTCCTGCGCGTGCGCGAGCTGTCGTACATCGCCGACAAGGCGGCGATCACGCTCGCGTTATGCGACGCGAGGTTCGCGGCCGAGTGCGAGACCGCGATGAAGCAGACCGCGGCCGGCGCTCCGCGACCCGGAGGCCGCACCGTACACTTCGCGTCCAACGAGCCGGGCTCGCTCGAAGCGATGATGGTCGGGAAGCCCGCAACGTTCGCGAACTGCGACACGGCCGCGGACGACACGGTGCTGATAGCGTTCACGTCGGGCACGACCGGCAACGCGAAGGGGACGATGCACTTTCACCGCGATGTGATGGCGATCTGCGATTGCTTTCCGCGCTCGGTCGCCGGCATTTCGCGCGACGACATCTGCGTCGGGTCGCCTCCGTTTGCGTTCACCTTCGGCCTCGGGGGGCTCGTCCTGTTCCCGATGCGCGTTGGGGCCGCGTCACTCCTGCTCGAGCAGGCCGCCCCGCCGCAGCTCATCAAGGGGATCCAGGAGTATCGTCCAACGTTTTGCTGGACATCGCCGACGGCGTACCGCGCGATGCTCGGCATGCTTGGCTCGCACGACGTCTCGTCGCTCACGAAGTGCGTCTCGGCCGGCGAGCATCTGCCACGCGCGACGTTGGAGGCGTGGGAGAACGCAACGGGAATCCGTATCATCGACGGCATCGGGGCCACCGAGATGCTTCACATCTTCATCTCGGCGAGCGGCGATGACATTCGACCCGGGTCGACAGGGAGAGTGGTCCCCGGATACGAAGCGCGCTGCGTCGACGGGAATGGCGACGAGGTTCCGCGCGGTGAGGTCGGCCGGCTCGCGGTGCGCGGTCCGACTGGTTGCCGGTACCTCGCGGACGTCGACCGCCAGCGTGGCTACGTCCAGAACGGCTGGAACATCACCGGAGACTCGTTCCGCGAGGATGACGACGGGTACTTCTGGTACGTGGCCCGCACCGACGACATGATCATCACCGGCGGACACAACGTGTCCGGTGCGGAGGTCGAGAACGTTCTGCTGGAGCACAAGGCCGTGCAGGAGTGCGGCGTCGTCGCGGCGCCCGACGAGGAGCGTGGGCACGTCGTCAAGGCGTTCATCGTCCTGCGCCAGGGGTTCACGCCGAGCCCGGAGCTCGCGCGGGAGCTACAGGACTTCGTCAAAGCCGAGATCGCGCCGTACAAGTATCCGCGGCGCATCGAGTTCGTCGAGAAGCTGCCTCGCACCGACACCGGGAAGCTTCAGAGATTCCGCCTACGCGAACAGGAAACAGCCTAGATGGCCATCGAGGTCCGTCCCGACAACTGGCCACTGGGCTCGGGGTACTCGCACGGCTTCTCCGCCACGGGACGACTGCTTTTCGTTGCGGGACAGATCGGATGGGACCCGATCACCCAGGCGGTTGCTCAAGGATTGGTCGATCAGATTCGCCAGGCCCTCGCGAACGTCGTTACCGTTCTTCGGGCCGGCGGCGCCGAGCCGTCGGACCTCGTCAGGCTCACCTGGTTCATTACCGATCGCGATGCGTACCTGCGCGATCGCAAGGCAATCGGGCTGACGTACCGTGACGTCATCGGACGACACTTTCCTCCGATGTCGGTGATCGTCGTCGCGGGCCTGCTCGAGCCCGGTGCGCTCGTAGAGATCGAGGCTACGGCGGTCATTCCGGCCGCCACCGATCAGGACAACTCATCCGGCGCGTGAAGCGCCGCCCTCCATCATGATACGCACTCCGCTGGTTCTATCCGTCCTTCTCACGTCCGCGACCGTCCTCGCCGCACAGGGTCGAACCGGGGCAACCGCGGCGCCTAGCGCCGCCCCCGGCGCGGCACCGGTTGCCAAACGTGCCCTCCGCCCAGCGGACATCTTCCGCGTCCGCGACGTTCGCGACCCGCAGATCTCCCCCGATGGCAAATGGGTCGCCTACACGGTCACCGTCGCTGACTCCGCGCGCGACAAGAACGACACCGACGTCTGGATGGCAAGCTGGGACGGAAAGGAGAACCTGCGCATCACGAGCAGCAAGGACGGCGAATCGAGTCCGCGATGGAGTCCGGACGGTCGCTATCTGTCCTTCATCTCCTCGCGGGATGGTGGGAAGGGCGGTCAGGTCTGGCTGCTCGACCGGCGCGGCGGCGAGGCGACCCGCCTCACGGAGATCAAAGGTGGTGTCAGCGGCTACGAGTGGTCGCCTGACGGCACACGGCTCGTGCTCGTCGCCAGCGATCCCGACGACGACGCCGGCGCCGACTCGACGAAGGCGAAAGCACCGAAGCCCATCGTCCTCGATCGCTACCACTTCAAGCAGGACATCCAGGGCTACCTCGGCAACCAGCGAAGTCACCTGTACCTGTTCGACGTGGCGGCGAAGAAGCTGGACACGCTCACGTCGGGGAAGTACGACGAGGCGAACGCGGCGTGGTCGCCCGACGGCAAGCTCATCGCGTTCGTGAGCGACCGGTCCCCGGACCCCGACAAGAGCATCAACGCTGACATCTATCTGATCGAGGCCCGCCACGGGGCGGCGATGCGCCGCCTAACGACGTTCGAGGGTGACGACAACAACAGCGGCAGCAGGCTGGCGTGGAGCCCCGACGGCAAATCGATCGCGTACGTGCGTGGCGGGTCCAGCACGATGACGATCTACGACCAGTACCGCGTGGCGGTCGTGCCCGTTGCCGGCGGCGAGCCACGCATGCTCACCGAGTCGCTCGACCGCCCGGTGACGTCACCGCGCTGGACTGCCGACGGCGCCTCCCTGCTCTTTCTCGTGACCGACGACCGGACGCAGTACGTGGCGCGAATGCGGGCGACCGGTGGGCCGGTCGAGAAGCTCACGACCGGTCCACGCGTGGTCCAGTCGCTCGCGTTAGGCGCCGGGGGCAAGATCGCCGTCCTCGCGTCCACGGCCACCGAGATGCCGGAGGTGCACGCGCTCGAGAACGGCACCTTGCGGCCGCTCACGCACCAGAACGACGCGTGGCTCGGCGAGATCCGGCTCGGCACTACCGAGGGCATCGAATTCAGGACGCCCGACGGTGCCGACGTCCATGCCGTGATCACCCGACCGTCAGGCTCATCGGGCCGGATGCCTACGCTCCTCCGAATCCACGGAGGCCCCACCGGCCAGGATCAGTATTCGTTCAACTTCGAGCGCGAGCTGTTCGCCGCGAACGGCTATGTGGTCGTGTCGCCGAATTATCGCGGCAGCAATGGGCGCGGCGAGAAGTTCATGAACGCGATCTCGGGCGACTGGGGGAACAAGGAGGTCGTCGACGTCCTCGCGGCGACGGACTATGTCGTCGAGAAGGGCATCGCCGACCCGGACCGCCTGGGTATTGGTGGCTGGAGCTACGGCGGGATCACGACGGACTACACCATCGCGACGACACCACGCTTCAAGGTGGCCATCAGCGGCGCCGGGAGTGCTCTCCAGACCTCGATGTACGGGGTGGACCAGTACATTCTGCAGTACGAGACGGAGCTCGGCCCACCGTGGAAGAACCCGGACGCCTGGATGAGGGTCTCCTACCCGTTCTTCCATGCCGACCGGATCAAGACGCCCACCCTGTTCATGGTCGGCGAGAAGGACTTCAACGTCCCTGCCGTCGGCAGCGAACAGATGTATCAGGCGCTCAAGTCCCTGGGGATCGATACCCAGCTCGTGATCTACCCGAACTCGTTCCACGGCATCACGCTGCCGAGCTACCGGGTCGATCGGCTGGATCGGTATCTCAAGTGGTACGATCGGTATTTGAAGCAGGTGGCGCAGTAACTGGCGGCTGGCGACTGGCGACTGGCGGCGGGCGACGGGCGACGGGCGACGGGCGACGGGCGACGGGCGGCGGGCGGCGGACGGCGGGATGGTTGTCATCCCGAGCCGACAGGCGAGGGATCTTCAGGGTCCCGATAGAGCTCTCGGTCGGGACGATGAGGATCCCTCGCTGCGCTCGGGATGACAACCAGGCTCGGGATGACAAACAGGCGCTAATAGCAGCAGCCTGCAGCACTCGGCAGTAGCCCGCAGCACTCGGCTACCAGCCAGCAGCTGCAAGCAGCCAGCAGCAGAAAGCTGCTGGCCGCTTGGCGTGCGAATCCGTACCTTGGCCAGTAGCGGCTTCGATTTCCGTCTCCCCCGACGTGAGGTTGCCGAGCATGGCCAGGACCGAAAACCAGCGCCCCGATAACGGCCGGAAGCTGTCCCCTCCCGCTCCAGCCTCGCGCCCCGCCGACCTCCCTGCCGCCCCGCCTAACGACGCGACGCCGGAGAGCCTCGACAAGGTGAGGGACATCCTCTTCGGCGGCCAGATGCGCGCCGTCGAGTCGCGACTCCAGGGACTCGAAGAGCGCATCATGCGCGAGCAGGCCGCGATGCGCTCCGACTTCAACAAGCGGCTCGCCGATGTCGACACAACGGCCAAACGCGACGTCCAGACGCTCAACGACCGGCTCACCGCCGAGCGAACGAAGCGCGCCGAGGATCTCAAGGCGCTCTCGGCCGAGATCAAGGAAGTGCTTCGCTCTCTCGAAAAGCGACACGTGAAGCTCGAGGAGCTCTCCGGGCTCGCGGACGCCGAGATCCGCGACCACATCCTGCAGCAGTCCCGCGCCATCGGCGCCGAGATCGAGCGACTGTCGCAGCGCGTGTCCGCTGACCTCGCCCGGGAAGTCGCCTCGCTGCGGAACGACAAGACCGACGTTTCGGCCCTCGTCGGCGTGTTCGCCGACATGGCAACGCGGCTCGCCGGCGAGTCTCACCCACCCGCCAAGCCGACGCGGAGCTGATCATGCCGGACGACGGCGCGCCGCTGACGGAAAGCGCCGGCGGAGCAACGAACGTAGGTGACGTGAGCGTTCGCGAGCTCTCGGAGCTGCGCGACCTGTTGTTCGGCGCGGAGCGCCGGCAGCTCGACGAGCTCCGCCGCCGCCTCGACACGGCGGAGCTCACGCCAGAGGAGCTCGCGGAAAAGCTGCCGCAGGCGATCGTCCAGCGAACGGCGCGTGACCGACAGCTGGGGATCGCCCTCGCCCCGACGGTCGAGAACGCGATCAAGGAGTCGGTCCGCCGCAACCCACAGGAGCTCGCGACCGCGATCTTCCCGGTGCTCGGTCCGGCGATCAGAAAAGCAATCGCCGAGACCATGGCGGGTCTCGTCAATACGATCAACCGTGCCATCGAGCACAGCTTCTCACCACAGGGCATTCGATGGCGGATAGAGTCCCTGCGCACGGGTGTCCCGTTCGCGCAGATCGTGATGCGCCATGCGCTCGTGTACCGGGTGGAGCACGTGCTGCTGGTCCACGCGGAAACGGGACTGCTGCTCGCGAACGCACCTGAAGGCTCGTTAGGCGACGCCGACCTGATCTCCAGCATGCTCACGGCGATCGGCGATTTCGTCAACGACTCGCTGGAGCCGAAGAAGACGGGCGAGCTCCGGGCGTTTGCCGCCGGGGACGTGACCGTGCTCGTGGAGACTGGGCCGCGGGCGAACATCGCCGCAGTCGTGCGCGGGACGCCGCCCGACTCGCTCCCGGCGAAGCTGCAGTCGACGCTCGAGACGATTCACCTGCAGTGGTGCGATCCGCTCACGTCGTTCGACGGCGACGCCGCGGGATTCGCGACGACGCGCCCCCTGCTCGAGGACTGCATCGAGACCGTGCTCGCGACCGACAGGCGCGCGAAGGCCGACGGTCGCCGGTGGGTCGCGTGGGCGATCGCCGCGCTGCTGATTGTCGCTGGAATCGAGTGGTGGACCTCCCGCGGAAATCGACAGTGGTCCGCGGCGCTGGCTCGCCTGGAGACCGAGCCCGGTATCGCGGTGATCCGGAGCGAACGATCCGGAGGCAAATGGCGAGTCACCGGCCTGCGCGATCCGCTGGCGGTCAATCCGTCGTTACTCATGGCCAGTCGCGGCGTCGACACGAACGATGTGGTTGCCCACTGGGAGCCATACGTGTCCACCGAGCCCGTGCTGCTGCTGGCTCGCGCTCGACACGTGCTGGCGCCGCCCGGCGGCGTCACGCTCTCACTCAGGGGCGACACACTCGTCGGCACTGGTCGCGCGCCGGCATTCTGGATCGTCCGCGCCGACGGATTGGCACCAGCGCTTGCTGGCGTGGGAGGTGTAGACCTCTCCCGCGTCACGCCCGGGTTGCCGGCCAGCATGGAACCGATCGCGACGGAGATCGAGCGCCTGCGAGCACTGTTCGCCGCGGGATCGGACGCGCTCGATCAGTCCGCGCTCAACACGATTGCGACCGCTGCCGCCAAATTCCGCGAGCTCTCCGCCGCTGCAAACGCGATTCGCTACGGCGTCAGCATGCAGATCGTTGGCCGGGCGGATCCCACCGGCACCGAGAGCGATAACGTCACGTTGAGCCGCCGTCGCGCTGTCGCCGTCCGCGATCGCCTCGTGTCGCTCGGAGTGAGCGTGAGTCGCCTGACCGTGGACGCAAGCGGAAGCAGCGATCCCGTTCTCGCCGATACACCCGCGGAGCGGGCTCGCGTCAACCGAAGCGTATCCTTCGCCATTCGGGCAGAGCCGTCGCGTACCGCCAACGGCGCGGAGCGTGAGCGATGATCCAGAAAAAGGTGTGCATGGTCGGCGTGTACGGAACCGGAAAGACGAGCCTCGTCCAGCGGTTCGTTCATTCGCTCTTCTCGGCGAAGTATCACAGCACCGTGGGCGTGAAGATCGACCGGAAATCCGTGAAGGTCGGCGATACCGACGTGAACCTGCTGCTCTGGGACATCGAGGGCCGCACATCAGATCAGGAAATCCCCGCGAGCTACCTGAAAGGTGCCCACGCCGTGTTCTACGTCGCCGACGGAACGCGACGTGAGACGTTCGAACAGCTCTTCTCCTTGCAGGAGCTCGCCCGATCGGCCGCGGGCCAAGTGCCGTCGATCGTCGCGTTCAACAAATACGATCTGAAGGATCAGTGGCTCGTCCAGCAGGCCGACGCGGCGAAGTTGATCAACGCCGGCTTCCGCATGATGACCACGAGTGCCAAAACCGGCGAGGGCGTCGAAGAAGCGTTTCGGGCACTCGCCACGGCCACGTTGAGCTCCGCGACAACACAGACAGTTCAGCCGCCAGCCCGCCATGGGAACTGAAACGCTTCCTGCTCACATGGTCCGCGTCGACGCGAGCGGACTGTCGCACCCGGGAAAAGTCCGAAGCGTCAACGAGGATCACTTCGCGATCATGACGCTGCAGAAAGCGGTGCAGCTTCGGGCGACGAATCTCAACGACACGACGCTTCTCGAACGGCTGCGAAAACCGGAGGTCTACATCCTCGTCGTCGCGGACGGCGTCGGCGGCGGCACGGGCGGCAAGATCGCCAGCGGCGTCGCGGTGAGGAGCGTGGTCGAGTATCTCGCCGAAGCGGTCGGCTGCGTCCGGGACTTCGATGCCGAAAGCGAGAACGCGTTTCTCGACCAGCTGTCGCACGCAGTGGAGCGCGGGCACGCACGATTGAAGGAGATGTTCCAGACGCAGGGTGGTCCTGCAACGACGCTGACGATGATGACGCTCGTCTGGCCGCGCGCATACGTGGTGCACGTCGGTGACAGTCGCGGCTATTTCCTCCGGCGCGGAACGCTAAAGCAGCTCACGCGCGACCAGACGATGGGGAACTATCTGGTGGACATCGGCGCTGTTACGGAGCAGCACGCGCAAAAGGCGGGTCTGTACAACGTCCTGTCGAGCGCGGTGGGCGGAGATCTCGTGCCGAACATCGGCGTTGTGGACCTTGCGGACGGCGATGCGGTGCTTCTCTGCACCGATGGCCTCACGAAGCACGTGAGCGATGGGCGCATCGCGGAGATCCTGGCGTCCCGGAGCGCGGAGGCAGCCGCTCACGCGCTGATCGATGCGGCGCTGGACGGAGGGGGAAGCGACAACGTTACGGTCGTCGTCGCGAAAGCCGACTAACACCGGCGACGGGGGACGGGCGACGGACGACGGCTAAACAACAGAAAACCCTCAGGATGCATCTCGCAGTGCGATGAGCCTCCCGAGGGTTCTCGCTTTCTAACCGTCGCCCGTCGTCCGTCCCCCGTCCCCGGCAGTGCGTCGCCAGCCGCCAGCCGCCAGCCGCCAGCTACCGCAGATACTTCCTCACGAACTCCTCCATCTTCGCCAGATCGAGCGACGCGTCCTTGCACGGCCCGTTCGGCAACTGCATGGTGAGCCCGAGCACCGGCAACCGCCCCGCTACATCGTGGAGCCCGCTCACCATGTCTCGTTCGCAGGCCACCGCTACCACGGCCTTCGGACGACGCTCGCGAATCGCCTGACGCGCATACGCACCGCGCGTCGCCACGAACGTCGCGATGTCGTAGCGCTTCGCGATCTCCATCACACCCTCGAGCGCTGTGCGCGACAGGCATCGCGGGATGAGGATCAGCATCTCGTTCGCTCGTACGCGCCACTCGCGCGCCCACGCGAGTCGGTTGTAAACCGCGATCGCGGCGTTGTCGGTCCAGTCGCGCTGCACGCCGAACACCTCGCCCACTCGCGACGCCAGACGGAGCGTCTTCAGCAGGAGCCCGCGTTCGGCAAAGCGACTCGGCAGCAGGGCCCGGTTCGTCACGTACGAGACACCGATGAGTGCGAGCCAGATGAGACCCGCGAGCGCGAGACCCGCGTCGGTGACGTACAACGCGCGTGGCAGCCAGTCCGCAACCTGTGCGAGTCGCGGCGCGAGGAGAAAAACTCCTGCCGCGCTCGCGACGACGATCGCTGTCAGCCCCATCGCGGTAAAAAGAAAGAATTTTCCTGCCGTGCTCCGGAAATCTCCATCGTTCGCCAGCGGCTGCCCATTCCACTCATCCCATTCGTGGCCGAGTCGGCGGTCGGTCTCGATCTTTACGAGGAGACCCGCGTGGCGCGATGACGAGGGCGATGACGACGTCTCGCCCGCTGGCGGGGTGGACACAGGTGAATCCGCGGTGTTCGGCATGTTGAAGGAATGACGCCCCTGGACCGCTCGTGTCAACGAGGGCGCTTGTCGTGGAGAGCGGCCCCTGACATCGTCCGCAGCATGCGCACCCCGATTGGATGACGATGAAGCTCGCTGTCCCCGGCCATGAATTCCGCGGTGTGTTTCGGGATGACCTCGCGGCCAGAGCCGTCTACGCCGAGGCTGCCGGCATAGGCCGCGTTATGCCGCGAGCCGTAGCGGTGCCCGGGAGCGCAGACGACGTCGTCGCGCTCGTGCGCTGGGCACGTGAGGCTAACGTCGTCCTCGTGCCTCGCGGATCAGGGAGCAGCATGCCTGGCGGTGCCATCGGACGCGGGATCATCGTCGATTTCAGCCGACTGGATGGCATCGGTGCTCCCGACGCCGCCACGCGTCGCATCGTCGTCGGACCTGGCGCGATTCGGAATCGCGTCGATGCGCGTGCCCAGTCGGTGGGCCTCCGATTTCCCGTCGATCCATCCAGTGGAGCATTCTGCAGCATCGGCGGCATGGTCTCCACGAACGCCGCCGGGGCCCGCACGCTGCGGTTCGGCTCGACTCGGGCGTGGGTGCGCTCGCTCGATTGTGTCTTCTCCGACGGATCGCGTGCGATGATCGCTCGCGGTGAGGTCGCGCCCTCAGTCGCTGCAGTCGATCGCTTCCGCACCGACGTCGCTCCAGCGATCCGGGCCGCACGGGCTTCGATCGGCACTCCGCAACTTCGGAAGAACTCGTCAGGCTACGCGCTGGCGGAGTTCGCCGGATCGGGAGAGATCGTGGATCTGATAGTCGGCAGCGAGGGCACGCTGTGCCTCATTGTCGGTGTGGAGCTCGACCTCGCGGAGCTTCCCGGGGCGACGGCGAGCCTGCTCGCCAGCTACGCGTCGCTCGACGCAGCGGTGATCGGAGCCGGTGAGGCGCAGCGCGGCGCTGCGAGCGCCTGCGAGCTTCTCGACAGGACGTTCCTCGATGTGGCGGCTCGCGCCTCGCCGCTCCCGATTCCGCCGAACACCGAGGCAGTGCTCCTGATCGAGCTCGAAGCGTCGGACGCGAACGCCGCCGCAACGAGTGCGCGGCGACTCGCCACGGCACTCGAGCGTGATGGCGCGACTGCCGTCACGATCGGGCTCGGGCACGACGAGGAAGAACGTCTGTGGGCCCTTCGCCACGCGGCGAGCCCGATCCTCTCGCGACTCGATCCAGCCCTCAAGTCGATGCAGTTCATCGAAGACGGCGTCGTTCCACCGGCGCGGCTCGCGGACTACATCCGCGGCGTGCGGTCGGCGCTCGCCGCCCACGACACGCCGGGCGTGATCTTCGGACATGCTGGCGACGCGCACGTGCACGTGAACCCACTCGTCGACGTGAGGCGCGCGGGCTGGCGAGATCGTGTCGAGGGAATTCTCTCCGATGTGGTCGATCTCACCGCGACGCTCGGCGGCTCTCTCTCGGGCGAGCATGGGGATGGTGCCTTGCGTGCTCCGCTGCTCGATCGAACGACGAGCGCGACGTCGCTGGAGCTCGCGCGGCGCGTGAAGCACGCGTTCGACCCGGATGATCTCCTGAATCCGGGCGTGAAGGTCGCGCTGCCTGATCAGCGCGCGATCGGCGACATCAAGTACGACCCGACGCTTCCGCCGCTGCCGCCCGCGTCGGCGCGTGTGCTCGAGCGCGTCGAGCGCGAACGCGCGTACGGCGAGTTTCGTCTCGCGATGCTGGAGCGCGAGGAACGAACCGGATAGCTTTGCAGCCGTCCGTCTCCGTCTCCCGTTCCCGTCTCCCGCTTTCCGCGTGATTTATCTCGAGCCCAAGCTGACCGTCCTCTCGCGTCCGGCGTTCGCCGAGCCGTCGCACCTTCCCGTGAACTGGCTCGGCGAGAGCACCGACGGCGAGCGACTGGCGGAGTTCGCGGGGCGCCTCTGCTACATGAGTCAGCGCAACCCTGCGAACCGAACCACGCGCGATTACCTCGAGAACATCAAGAAGCAGGGACACGGGAGCGTGCTGGAGCACGTGAACTATTCCGTTCTGATCGAGGGAGTGAGCCGGTCATTGACGCACGAGCTGGTGCGCCATCGCGCTGGCTGGGCGTACAGCCAGCTCAGTCAGCGCTACGTTGACGAGTCAGTCGCCGACTTCGTGATGCCGCCGGCGGTCATCGGCGACGAGGCGCTCGAGCGCGCGTGGCGTGACCAGGTCGAGAGTGCGCAGAAGACGTACGTCACACTCGTGGACGAGCTGATGCAGCGCTACGGCTGGGTCGCCGACAAGGTGCATCGGCGGAAGATGGCGCGTGAGGCCGCGCGGGCGGTGCTGCCGAACGCGACGGAGACGAAGATCGTCGCGACCGGGAACGTGCGCGCGTGGCGGACGATGCTCGAGCTTCGATCGAGCGAAGGCGCGGAGCTGGAGATTCGTCGCTTCGCGATCATGGCGCTGCGACTGATGCAGTCCGAAGCGCCGGCGATGTTCTCGGACTTCGAGTTCTATGTTGCCGAGGACAGGAAGGAGGCGGCGAGGCTCGGCTACCACAAAGTGTGAGTGACGGGGAATGGCGACTGGGGACTCGGCAAGGAGCCTTCTACTCGAGAGGAAATCTCCTCGGCGGTAATAGCGTCCGGGCCGAGTCCCTAGTCCCTAGTCCCCAGTCCCCAGCTCTCTGAGCATCGCGGCGAATCGGGGGGCATCGCCGCCGAGCGGCTCGAAGAATTCCTGGTCTGCCCGCTCGACGAGATGGATGAGCTGGCGCGCGAGGCGGCGACCGGCGGCCGTCGGGCGCAGCGCGTACGCGCGAGAGTCGCGCGGATGGTCCGTGCGGCGCACGAGCTTCTTTCGCTCGAGCGCCCGGAGGATTTGCGACGTCGTCATGACATCCGTTCGTGCGTGGCGCGCGAGCATGACCTGCGTCACAGGCTCGTCCTGCTCCGCGAGCGACGTGACGCTGGCGAGGAGCATCACCTGCAGGTGAGAGAGGCCGGCATCGCGCAGCGCTCGGCGCTGACCGCGCTGCCAGCGATTCATCGCCTGCCA
>Ga0075423_10001886_pt1 | contig 18829 bp, 12 predicted proteins | sample SoiMethybrSBSTD2_FD_80114 | JGI IMG/M metagenome (GOLD analysis project Ga0075423, IMG submission 80114) | Bulk soil microbial communities from a Populus tree surrounding site in Tennessee, USA - Soil MetaG P. TD hybrid SBSTD2 | ecosystem: Environmental > Terrestrial > Soil > Tree plantation...
GTCGAGGCCATGGGTCTCATCACAGGAGTCGATCATGCCTAGCTGGCAACCCGACCTGCACGCTCTCCTCGCCGGACTCCGTCTCAGTCCGGTACGCGAGGCGGAGATTGTCGAGGAGCTGTCGCAGCATCTCGACGATCGTTACGCGGAGCTGCGCGAGGCCGGTGCCACTGATGCCGATGCGCGCCGTCTCGCGCTCGAGGAACTCGATGAGGCAGGAGGATTGACAGGCCGGTTGCAGGCGCTGTCGCAGGCACACGCGCCGATGCCACTCGTGCACGGGCAATCGAGCCCAGGATGGCTGCGCGGCTTCTGGCGGGACGTGCGGTACGCGGCGCGCATGATGAAGAGACAACCGTGGTTCGCGGCCACGATCGTCGTAACTCTTGGATTGGGCATCGCTGTCAACAGCACCGTATTCACCATCGTCAACGCCGTGGCGCTTCGTCCGATGCCGTTTCAGGACGCCGATCGAATCGTCCAACTCAACGTACGGAATCTCGGTAACGCACAGAACCCGGTCTCGGAACTCTCCTATCCGGACTTTCAGGAGTGGCAAACGGCGCGGCGGACGTTCGAACAGATCGCGGCAACTGAGGAGCGGGCGGTGGACGTCGCCGACGAGCAACGGGCACCCGCCGTGGTGCGCGCAGCGTATGTGTCGTGGAACACGTTTTCTCTGATTGGGCAGCCTCCTGCGCTCGGTCGTGATTTCACGGCGAGCGACGATCGGATTGGAGCACCGCCGGCAGTCATGCTGGGTGGCACACTGTGGCGCGCGCGATTCGGCGCCGATCCTACGATCATCGGGAAGACGATCCGCGTCAACGGCGTTCCCTCGACGATCGTCGGCATCATGCCACCCGAAGTTGGTTTCCCCGATCGTGTCGAGTTCTGGTTGCCACTCGTCGCGTTGCCGGAAACGGAACGAACGTCACGCAGTACACGCATACTCGACGGCTTCGGACGCTTACGGCCCGGGGTCACCATCGAGCAGGCCGCGACAGAGCTCGATGGCATCGCGGCCTCGCTCGCCGAGCGCTACCCGGATACGAACCGGAACACCGCTCCACTGGTGGAGCAGTTCCGTATCGCCGCGCCATTCGTGGCGATATTGATGGCCTTGCTCGGCGCCGTCGGCTTCGTCCTGCTCATTGCGTGCGCCAATGTTGCGAATCTGCTCCTCGCGCGTGCCGCTGATCGAACGCGGGACGTCAGCCTCCGGCTGGCCCTTGGCGCCAGTCGCTGGCGCATCGTTCGGCAACTAATGATCGAAAGCCTGCTGCTAGCACTCGCGGGTGGCATGTGCGGGCTCGGACTGTCCTACCCAGGCGTCACCGTTCTGCAAAACCTGCCCGCGGAATCGGCGCCTCCTTCATGGGTGCAGTTCACCCTGGATCGAAACGTGTTCGCGTACCTTGCCGCACTCTGCGCCGGAAGCGCATTCGTATGCGGCCTGGTTCCAGCGTGGCAGGCCTCGCGGCCCAATCTCGTCGCGACATTGAACGACGCCGCACGTGGCAGCGTGGGCGGCCGTACTCGCCGGCGTTGGATGGGCACATTCGTCGTCGCCCAGGTCGCGCTTGCCCTGGTCCTGCTCACGGGCGGCGCGTTGATGATGCAGAACCTGGTCGGCCTGTTACGAACCGACGCGGGGGTCGAGACAAGCGCGTTGGCTGAGATGGCGTTCGATCTCCGCCGGCGAGACTACGATCGCGAGCGTCGCCTCGTCCTGCTCGGTCAACTCGAGGAGCGGCTCGCGTCGGGTGTCGGTATCAACGCGGCTCTCGCGAGCGAAGCGCCGATGGGTGGGGCGGCCATCCGAAGATTTCGAATCGATGGCCAGCCTGCCTCGACGCCGGAAACGCTTCCATTCGTGTCGATGCTCCAGGTCGGCCAGCGGTATTTCGATGTGGTGGGGGCGCCCGTGATCGCGGGACGAGCATTGACGGCCGACGATGTCCGGCAGCCTGGTGACAACGTGGTGATCAACGAGCGGTTCGCGCGCATGTACTTCCCAGACGGGACGGCGATGGGCCGGCGCATTCTCCTGATCGAGCCAAATGCTTCCGTGAAGACTACGAATGATGCCCGATGGATGACGATCGTCGGCGTCGTTGGCAACGTGCGCCAGCGCACGCTACCCTCCGGGGAATTCGATCCCGTCGTCTACACGCCCTACTCGGCCGATCCTCCACAAACGATGCAGGTACTCGCGCGTTCATCATCGGGATCCAGTGCAGCGGCGGCGTTCGTCGGCGACCAACTGCGCGCGCTCGACGCCGACGTCCCGTTGTTACCGGCGATGACAGTGGACGAGGCTGTATCACGGCGGCTGTGGCCACAACGCCTGTTCGGTTCGATGTTCGTCATCTTCGCGTCGATCGCGATGCTGCTGGCGACGTGCGGCCTGTACGCGGTGACGGCCTATGCTGTCTCTCGTCGAACGAGGGAGATTGGCGTGCGCGTAGCACTTGGCGCCGACGCACGCAGCATCTGGTGGACGGTGACTGGCGTCACACTCCGGCAGCTCATGATCGGACTCGTCTTCGGAACGGCGGGCGCTGCGGCGATTTCGACCATCCTGCCCGCGATGCTGGTTGGCACCGGTGGCGGGAGCTACTTCGCCTTCGCGGGGGTCGCCATCGTGCTGCTCACCGCTGGCATCGCTGCGAGCGCAGTGCCCGCGCGTCGCGCGATGCAACTCGACCCGACGACGGCGCTCCAGTCAGACTGACGTTATAGCCATCGCAAGGGGTAGAGGCGGGTCTTTAGACCCGACCTTGCCAGGAATGAACACGCTTCGGCTGTCAGCCTTGAACGGGCCGCGAGAAGAACCATCGATTACCTAGCGGATCCGCGACACCGCCGATACGACCGTACGGCTGGTCTGTAACCGGCATGATCGAGGTTGCCCCGGCGGCGAGCGCCTGTTGATACATCGCATCGGGATCAGCGACGTAGAGCAAGAACGATCCCGGCATCGGCTCTCCTTCACCGAGCTCGACCGCGCCGTCGCCAATCCGCAGCCTCGCGTAACGCAGCTGGCCGCCCTCGTCGCGCCGCATCTCCTCAACCGCGCCGAGCGCGCGCTGGAGGAATTCGTCGTACTCTGCGGCGCCCGTTGCATGAAGAAACGGCGTCACCGTTCGCAGGGCGCTCGCAACCGACTCCGGGCCACGGGCGACCTCCGCTTCGCCACGGGGTCGCGGCGTGGCGATGTACCAGTGGTTGCCAAAGGGATCGGCGACAAAGCCCGAACGCTCACCGTACGGACGGTCTGCCGGTTCGCCGAGAGAGGTCGCGCCCGCCGCGAGCGCCCGTGTGAAAGTGGCATCGACGTCTTTCACGAACACGTGAAACGCCACCGGACTTACCGGCATCACGCCGCCTCCGCCTGCCGCTTCCCCTTCGCCGACCATGATCATGGAGTCGGCAACACGCACCTCGCGGTGCATGCCACCTCCACCCCCGCGTCCGCTGAATGTCTCTTGCGCGTCGAATACCTGCACCAGGAAATCGACCAGTCCCGCCGCCGCTACGCGGATGTACGGAGTCACCGTCGTGAATCCTTCGCGAATCGCTGTCGCACTCGCGCCCGTCGTCATCGTTGATGCTGCCGTCATGTTCGTTCTCCATTCAAGTTGCGCCCGAAGCCTCGACTTGAAATCCGGGCGCGGGTAGTGCCGCAGGTCTGCCGCGATGCGCGCGAGCGCCGCCAGGTCCCGATCGCGCAACGCCGCCGTCGCATCGGAGCGAGCGACGATGGCATCGATGGTCTCGTCCAGACGATCGGCGAGGTCGCGTTCAGCCATGGCCACCCATGCTCTTTCGCAGGTTCTCCAACGCGCGGAGCTGGAGCTGCTTGACTGCGCCTTCAGAGCGCTCGAGAGCGGCCGCCACCTCGCGAATGCTCTTCTCTTCGACGAAGCGCATCCGGATCACCTGCCGCTGGAGATCGGGCAGCCGTTCGACGTGCTGATACAAGGTGATGCGGCGTTCGATGTTCTCGAGCTCACCCGCATCGGGTACGTCAGGAGGCGCCTCGTGCGCCTCGCGGCTGCGCTCCCGCCAGTGGTCCGCGAGCGTGTTCGATGCGATGCGGAACAGCCAGGCCGCCACCGGCAACCCGCGCCACTCGAACTGACCGATCCCGGCAAGCGCCCGCTCGAATACCTGGGACGTGATGTCCTCAGCGACGGCGCGATTTTCCGCGCGGCGACTGACGAAGACGTAGACCCGATCGACGTACCGCTCGTAAACGTCGACAAATCGAGCCGGGTCGGCTTGCGCCGCTTCGATCAGAAGCCGGTCGTCCTCGGTGGTTTGGCTCAATCCGAACCGCGCGTCTCGATACTAGTAACGCGGAAGGGAGGTGGAAAGTTACGCGGCAGCTCCGATCGCCGAGATAGCAGAGCCGGCGTCAACGCCCAACCTCCAACTCCCAACTCCCAAAGCAGCCGGATTTCTTGGGAGTTGGAAGGTGGAAATCGGGAGTTGATAAGCGCCGCTTCTAACGGCTGGCGTCGCTCGTCTCCGGTGCCTCGAAGGAGTGCGCCAGGTCCGTGTATCCATTCATCGCGAGCCGCGCCGACATGCCGTCCCCAGCCAAGCTGGCAAGATGCCACCGCTGCTTCGGCACATAGACGATGTCGCCCTGGTCGGCGATGAACGTGGGCAGTCCTTCTATGGTGTAGCGAATCTGGCCGAGGAGGATGAACCAGAACTCGGAGCTCTCCGTGTGGAAGTGCCCCTTGTCGGAGGGGCTGGGAGGCGGAATGCCCTTCCCGAGGATGATGTTGGCCACTCCGCGATCGTCGTTGATGAACTGACGCGTGCGATCGGTGCCGGCGACGACGGCATTGAAGTCGACGAACGGTTTGTTGCCACCGTCATACGTTCCTCTGCCGGCCACGCGCGCGCGGACGTATTCCACCCCGGCAACCGGGACGGGCGTTGCGCTCACGGGATACATCTTGCGGGCTTTCGCGATGTTGACCTCGAGGCGGAGTGACGGCCGATCGCCAACAGTCTCCATGGTGTAGAAGGTTCGATACGGAACCTGGACGAGGTATCCCTTCGACGCGACAAATGGCTCCTGCCCGTCGATAGTGAATCTGATCTGGCCGTCCTGGATCACCCACCACTCGCGGGTGTCGGCGTTCATGCGCTTCGGTGTCTTCCCGCCTGGCGCCATCGCGATGTAGTCGGCGTGCAGCGTGTCATCGTCGACCATCGTTTCGGCCCAGTCCTTCTGGCCTTTGTGCTGGGCGAGCAGATCGGCCAGCTTGGTGTGGGGCTTGTGCGGCGCGGTCCAGCCACCCGGCGCCGTCGCTTTCGGAGACCAGACGATTTGCGGTCCATTGGCGACGCCCGGCGCCGGAGAAGGCCCCTGGGCAACGAGTTCGGCCGAAACAAGACCAGCAATCACGATGGCAGGCATCACTATGCGCATCGATGTACTCCGCGGCCGCGCGCGCGTCGTCCTCTTCCGGGGGTCAGACCCTGCGTCACGAGCCGGCCGCTATGATAGCCCCGCCGGGAGGCGATGGGCCGCCGGACGGCGTCAAAATCGCACATAATGGCATCTGGGGGCGTGGATGCGCCCAAGGATCAACGGCCATGGCCACGGTTCATACGGTAGACACTGACGGGTACACCTCCCTTCCGGATCTGCGTGGTGGCAGCATCAGTCTTGGCGTATTGCTCAAGCACGCGCGCGAGCGTCGAGGTCTGACGCTCCAGGAAATTGCGAAGCAGACCAAGCTTCCGCAACGACATCTCGAAGCTCTCGAGCAGGACAACCTCGGCCTGTTGCCGAGCTTCTACCAACGCGCGGAGATCCGCACGTATGCGCAGGCGGTCGGGCTCGACCCAAGCATTCTCAAGGCACAGCTCGATTCCGCGCTGAAGCCGATAGAGGCGCCCGCTCCACCGCTCGAGGTTCCGAAAGCATCAGCACCTCAACGCACACGCACGCTCACCGCGATGGCGCTCGTCGTGATTACGGTGGCCGGACTGGGGTATGCGATTGTGCAACGCACGCGGATGCCCATCTCCAAAGCGGTGCAGAGCGTTCAATCGGAATCAGCGGCGTCGCCGTCGGCATCCGCGAAGAGCGCTGAGCCCGTCTCGGTCGAGCAGCCAGACGCCATTGCTGCGTCTGACGTCCGTATCGCAGCGCCAACCGAGACCACCGAGACCCGTCCGCAGGCAGATGAGCCTCGACCACCCGTGAACGCAGTTACCGAGTTGGTCGTGACCACCGAACCAGCGGGAGCGCGCGTCACCGTGAATGGCATCGCATGGGGCGTGTCGCCAGTCACTATTCGCCATCTGCCGGCGGGCGACAAACATATACGCGTGACCCTGGAAGGCTACGCCTCGCAAGAACGAGTGCTGAAGCTCGACGCGGGTCAGCAGCGCGCGCTCGATATTTCTCTCGAGACTACGCCTTAAGGGCAGGCTTTAGTAAGACATCAACGCCCAAATTCCAACTCCCAACTCCCAAATGCATCGGTTCTTGGGAGTTGCATCTTGGGAGTTGGGAGTTAGGAGCTGACAGCGCGCGCGTCGTCGCGCGCGCCGCTTCCACCCTCCCGCCTTCTACTTGTTCTACTTGTGAGAGGCGAACACCGTGACCTCGCCCGCCTTGGTGAACGCGAGGACGTCGTACGGTTGCGGTTTGACGCTGGCGACCTCCATGCCAGGAGATCCGATCGGCATACCGGCCACGCCAATACCGGCGACCGCCGGTCGTTCCTTGAGAAGACGCTGCACATCGGTGGCCGGAACGTGCCCTTCGATGACATAGCCGCCGACGATGGCGGTGTGGCAGGACCTCGCCTGACGCGGAACACCGTGCTTGGTCTTGATCGCGTCTATGTCTTCGACGTCAGAGACGGTGGCAGAGAATCCCGCCTTGCGTAAGTGTTCGACCCACAGTGAGCAACAGCCACAAGTCGGGTCCTTGTAGACCTGCACCGCCGGTCCTTTTTGCGCAGCAACACGAACACCGGTCGCGGCGAGCATCGAGAGAATCCCCAAGAGCTGTCGGCGTGTCATGGGCTGAATCGCCTCACAGATACAAATAGGTCAAAAGTCAAAGGTCAAAGGTCAAAAGTCAGGGCAAAGGTGAATAAGCATCAAGTACCAGATGCAGAGTAATAGGCATCAGGTATTTCGTGCAAAGTGCTGCATCTTGCCGGACCAGCCCGATTTCAGTTGCTCGCGAGCCGTTGCCCATTACGCCCAATACCCAAGCTTGGTACTTTAGACCGAACGGCCTGGTACGTTTGACTTTACTTTTGACTCTTGACATTTGACCTTTGACTTGAAGCATTCTCAATCGACAAGATGCCGCGGTGATAGCATGCGCGCCATGGGACTCGATGATCGACGAACGTTTCTCAAAGTCTCGGCGCTGACTGGCGCGAGCGTCCTGACAGAGCTCGCGACGGGCTCCAGCGCGCAGGCGCAAAGCGCCCCGCCGGCAGCGAAGAGCGTAGAAACATCGGTGCTCTCCATCGCGTACGAGGAGGCCGGCGATCCGAACGGGTTCCCCATCATTCTTCTGCACGGCTTCCCCGACGATGTCCGCGCATTCGACGAGGTCGTGCCGCCGCTGACCAAGGCGGGATTTCGTACGCTGGTTCCATACCTGCGCGGGTACGGCCCGACACGATTTCGCGATCCGGCCGCGCCGCGCATGGCCGAACAGGCCGCCATCGGCCAGGACGTCATCGACTTTGCGGATGCGTTGCGCGCACAGCGGTTTGCAGTGTCTGGATACGATTGGGGCGGCCGCGCTGCGGCGATCGCGGCTGCCCTTCATCCGGATCGCGTACGCGCGACAGTACTGATCGGCGGCTATACCGTTCAAAACACGATTGCGCCGCAACCGCCGGGTGCGGCGGCGGCCGAACACCGCCTCTGGTATCAGTACTACTTCAACACCGAGCGCGGGCGTGCCGGGTTGCAATCCAATCGACATGAGATCTGCCGCTACCTGTGGCAGCAGTGGTCGCCGAGCTGGCACTTCACCGACGACACCTACCAGCGTACTGCTCCGTCCTTCGACAACCCCGACTTCGTTGACGTCGTGATTCATTCCTACCGGCATCGCATCATGAATGCACCGGGAGAGCCACGTTTCAAGGAGGTCGAAGCCCGACTCGCAGAACGACCGCGGATTCAGGCTCCTTCAATCACCCTGTATGGTGCCGAGGATGGCATCGCGCGGCCACCGATGGAGTCACCACCCGCGGAACGTGCGGCATTCGAACACCTCGTCGCTCGTCGCGTCGTTCCCGGGGTGGGTCACTTCATGCCGCGCGAACGGCCGGAGGCGGTGTCGTCAGCGCTGCTCGAACTGTTGGCGTCGACAAAATGACAAGCGATCAAGGCGGGTCTGCCTTCGACATGGCTCAGGCCAGGGAAGACCCGCCTCTACGTCATTGTTAAGAGCTCACCGCTTTGCATCGACGCCAACGATCGGCGCGAACAACTCGCGTAGATCGACGCCGCTCGCCTCTTCGAAGGCCAGTCGCAACGCCTCGGTTGTCACCGACCGGCCAAAGTTCCTGCGCGTGTAGAGACGAACGCCCTTCCAGAAGTTGCTGTCGCCGACTCGTTCCCGCAGATCGTGCAGCACGAGCGCACCCTTCTGATAGACCAGCGTGCGGTCATCAGCCGATGGCCGATTCCATGATGGAAACACGAGAGCGCGGTCGTTGCCTCGAGCGACGACCTGCTCGTATCTGGTTCGCATGGCACTGATGTCGGCCAGGTAGGTGGCGCGGCCAAAGCGACGCTCACGATAGGCGGCGGCCATGAAGGTGGCAAACCCCTCGTTCAGCCAGAACTCCGTCCAGGCATGGCACGTCACCATGTTCCCCCACCACTGATGCGAGAATTCGTGCGCGAGCAGCCCGATCGCTGTTCGATCCGCGAGAACCGCCCGGCCGTACTCCTCCGATACGAGCGACAATCCCGCCATCTCCTGCCCTGCGGTCCTCGCGACCAGCGCCTGCGCGTATGTCCGCCACGGGTACGGGACGCCGGAGCGTTCCTCGAAGAAACGCAGTATCTGACGCGACTCGCCAAAGATTGCGCGTATCTCGTCCGGAGAGAAGCCGTCCGCGAAGTACTGAAGCGTGACTCCCGACTCGCGATCGCTCACCTCTGAGAACCTGCCAACGGCGAACCCGAATGTGTACGCCGGCATCGGCCGTTCCTGCAGCCATTCCACGACGTCGACGCTGGCCGACACCGGGCGCCGGGAGATCTGACGCCCACTGGCTGCTCCCGTCCAGGGTCGGGGAACATGCAGACGAAGACGGACGGTGGCGCGCGCGCCGGGATCGTCAACGGAAGGCATCCATTGAGGCGTGGAAAATATCGTGTAGAGCTGCTCCCGCTCCGGTGCAAACACCAACCCTGACGTGGGCCGGCCGTGGTATCTGACTGCGATCGTGCGTGCGCGCCGATCGTTGCCGGGCGGTAATTCGATCTGCAGTAACGCCGAATCGATTTGAAACGTCAGCGGACGACCACCCTCCATCACCTCATCGATCTCGAGGACACCACGATTCAGCGTGACGTGGCTCGTGCCGGCATCGGGAACTTGCACGGTCAGTGATACGAGGCCATCAACGGTGTGTGCGTCGAGCTGAGGACGGAGTTCGACGTCGTAGTGCGTGATCGCGAACGCACGCGCGCTGACGGGCAGCGACTGCGCAGTCACTATCGAACCCAACAGCGAGAGCGTCAGCGCAACGATACTGCGTTCCCTGCCTGACGGGGGTTTCGTCATGTCGCGTGTGCAGTTCGTCGTCAGCGAAGTATGCCTCATCGCAGTCGCATGATGGCCTCGCTAAATTGACCTATTTTCTTCGACGCGAGCAAGAGGCGTCTAACAGGATGCTGAACAACGCGTCAACGCCCAACCTCCAACTCCCAAAGGCCCATTCACTGGAAGTTCGAAATTGGAAATTGGGAGGTATCTGTTTACCGGGTCCGACCTATAACCACGAAGGCAGAAGCCACGAAGCTCACGAAGACAAGCCACTGAGACGCAGACAACCAAATGCATTCAACAGGTTGGCATGGTAAGCGACGCGCGGACACCTGATCGCGTCATTAACCCGGTTGGTGAGATCGGAGGTGGCGGTGAAAATGGATTACCACGGAGACGCGCCGTTCTGAGTTTATAGCGGAGGGTCTTTCGAGACGCCGTGATTTTTGGAGATTCCCACACACCGAGGCACAGAGGCACAGAAATACGTGACTGTCGCGTGGCTCTGAATTGTGCGGGTGGCCCGTGGCCGGGCCACCCGCTGATGTCCACGAGTGAGCACATGCGGCTCCGCGTTTCCGCGCCTCCGCGGCTTGTGATCAGTAATTGTCGTGCGCCGCGGACCGGACGTTGGCGTCAGATGGATCCTCGGTGCCCTCGGTGCCTCGGTGTGTCGTGGACAGCGTGACGAGCGGGCCAGCGGCTGACCCGCTAAACAAATACGTTGGGAGTTGACAAGGCGCGTCTGAAGACGCGCCTCTACGTGATCAGAAGTCGACCGTGACACCGAGCTTCGCGACGCGGGCGTCCAGCACGTCCTGCGGATTCAGCCACGTCGTGGTAACGGGGCTGTAGATTTGGTTGTAGGTGAGGACGGTCGAGACGTTCAGCAGGTTATAAAAATCGACCTGCAGTTTCGTTCGCGCGCGACCGAATCTCAACAGCTTCGCGAGACGCAAATCGAGCTGATTGACACGATCGCCATAGAGCGTCCCCGGCTCGATCAAGTTGACAGTGACGTTGGCCACGCCGCCAGATGGCGGACGGCCGAGCGACTGCGCCACGATGGCCGCGGGAACGTTGTAGTTCGCCGCCAACTGCACGCCCGGGTTGCTGCGGAACGTCGTGCTGACCTCCACGTCCACTTTGGGAACGAGGTACGTGCCGAGGCCTCGGAACTGCGTGAGGAATCCGGACGCGAGGTGACAGTATTGCAGCGGCATCGCGCCCGACTGATTGACGCCCAACGCGCTCGGACCTGGAATCGAAACGCCGATGGTGACCGTCTGCGGTGGCACGAGGCTCTCGGGGACCTTCTCGGCGACCGCGCAGAAGTCCATCACGGTCTGCCCGGTGCTGGTGCCCAGCTGCAACGTCAGGCCATTCAGCGTGCGTGCGCTCACCGTGAAATCGACACCGTTCCAGTGATGAGCGTACTTGCCGTAATCGCTGGCCGCCTGCACCTGATAATCGACGACCCCGAAGAGTTGAGGAGCGACGTCGTGGAGACCAGAAACGACATAGCCGCCGCCGCCCGGGAGTCGCGGGTCGACCGGCGCCGTGATGTCGTAGCGAGTGAAGTCCGAGGCATTCACGGCAAGATTGCGAGTGATGTACTGCCCGTACCACCACCGCTTGTTGAACTGAACTTCCGCTGCAATGCGCGGGAGAATCTCGTGCTGAAGCGCCACGCCTATCTGTGTGTCCCACGGGCGAAGGCCGTTGAGCAGTTTGTCCGCATAGCTCAGGCCGGCATTCAACGTCCCGAAGTTCGTATTGGCAACGCCACCGCACGAGTCGCCGCCGATAGAACGAAGATCCTGGGCTTTTGGATTCAACAGATCGCAGTCGGGAATGAAGTTTCGATTCGCGTCCGTCCAACTACGGTCGGCACGAGTCGCAATCTGCGATGTCGGTGCCGCGCCGGTGAAGATGCCGCCGTTCTGCGCCGGGTAGAGATAGCGTCCCCAGTTCGCTTTGACCGAGGTCTTCCCTGTTCCGAAAAGATCGTAGGCAGCGCCCACTCTCGGGCTGACATTGTGAAAGGTCACGCCGTCGGCTTTGTCGATGGTCGTCACCGTGGGGAAGAAGCGCGTCCCTCCGATACGCGCGCTCGGATAGTAGCTCCATGCGTGGTCGTACCTGACGCCGCCCTGCAGTGTCAGACGCTTCAACGTCCACTGATCCTGGACGAACAAGGCATCGAAACGGGTGCGCCACTCGCTCTCGAACATGCCCGAGAACTCCGTGATCTGATTCGGGACTCCGTTGTTGAATCGGTACTGGACGGCATCGGGAGGCGCCGGGTTCGATTCCTGGCTGTCGTAGTTCCACAGGCCGTTGTAGCCGAACTTCATGTTGTGCGCACCGGTCACGTACGAGAAGTGCGCCTTCCAGGTGTTCGACGAGATCCAGCCGGTCGATTTGTCGCCACACGCCGGACTGTATGAGCGATAGCACAGACCCGGGATGCTCCCGCCCTGTTCGGACACGGCGATCAGATTAGTGGTCGGGTTGCCGGGCGCTGCTCCTCCTCCCCAACGGTTGTTGTACGCGCTCCATCCCACATCGAGCAGCGCCTTGTTCGAGATCGTGTCCACCCAGTTCACTTGCGTGATGCGGTTCGGCGGCGTCGAATACGTCGCGGTTTCGGGTGCAGTCGTCGCGCTTCCACCGATAATCCAACCGTCGGTGTTGTCGCGACACGCGTTGCCGGCCGTCGAACCGGGCCACCGCGCCCCCGAGCATCCCCACTGTTCGTCCCAGAAGCCGGTGAGCTTGTTCTTCTCGCTGATTTGCCACGTCAATCGCACGGCGCCGGATCGCGTCTTGCCCGCGCCACGCGCCGGCCTGCTCTGATCGGCTTCGTAGCTCCACGAGTTCGGGTTGCCGGCATTGAGATTGGCCCACATGCCGGGCACCGACATCGAGTTACCCTGATTGCGCAGCCAGGAGAAGAACCACAGCTTGTCTTTCTTGATGGGACCACCCAGGCTGACATCAGCATCCCATAACTCGAGCAAGTCACCCGGCGACCGCAAACCTGCAGCCTTCAATTCGTCGGTGAAGTTGCTGCTCTGCAGCGAATCGTTCGAGTAGAAGAAGGACGAGCCACCGTTGAAGTTATTCCCACCGGTCTTCGGGACGATGTTCATGTAAGGTCCACCGGTTTCCACTTCGCCGAGACCACCGGACGTGGCAAAGGTCACTTCTTCGACGTTCCCGGTGTTGACCTGATATCCCGACACACCGCCACCGCCGCGCGAGGCACCCACGTTCATGCCACCGACCAGGAGCCGCCCCTCGCTCGTCGGACCACCGTGAATGCCGAACGTGATCATCGACGGCGTCAATTGCATCGAATTGGGAGTACCGGTGACGCCAGGCATCAGCAGCAACAAGCCGTTCCAGCTCCGAGCCGCGGGCACACTGGCGACGAGCTCTCCGCTCAACACCGCCTGCCGGGTGGCGTTCTGCACATCGACGACAGGGGTCTCACCTGCAACGGTGATCGTCTCCTCGAGCCCGCCCACGGACATCTCGATGTTGACCGCCACCGTCCCTGATCCACTCAGCTCGATGCCGGTCCGCGCAACCGTGTTGAATCCGGGGAGCGTGAAAGTCAGCGTGTAAGTGCCGGGCCGCAGATCGACGATGCGGTACACTCCGGTGCCATCGGTCACAACCGAACGCACTTTTTCGATCAACGCCGGGCTCGCGGCTTCGACAGTGACGCCTGGAAGAATGGCGCCGGACGGATCTCTGACCGCGCCGGCAAGGGCTTGTGCATGGACGATGGATGGCGAAAGCGCGACGAGCCCCAATAGAAGGAGCACTCTCAAAGCTCGTTGTTGCATGTAGTCCCCCTGAAGCCACGCAGTATTAGTCAGGGTGCTCAGCAACTGAATCCCCAGAAACAGGTAGACCGCTAAAGAATCTTGATTGGATGAGCTTCTTGCCTTTTTCGCGCCGAACGACTGAGATCACTCACATGATCACGATTCGCAAGAGCGAAGACCGTGGCTACACCGACGCCGGGTGGCTGCGCTCAAACGCCACGTTTTCTTTTGGCGCGTATCAGGATCCGAACTTCGTGGGCTTCCGAGTCCTGCGCGTGCTCAACGAGGATCGCATCGCGCCCGGCAAGGGATTCGGTCCGCATAGCCATCGCGACATGGAAATCTTGACCTACATGGTCGACGGCCGCCTCGCCCACCGCGACAGCCTGACCGGGCCGCACGTCCTCGGACGCAACGAGCTTCAAGCAATGACGGCCGGCGACGGCATCGTGCACAGCGAGTTCAACGCCTCGGAAACGGAGCCTTCACACTCGCTTCAGATCTGGATCGACCCGCGAGCGGAAGACCTGACTCCTTCGTACCAACAGGTCGCGTTTGCCCCGCAGGACAAACGCGGGCGCCTGCACCTGCTGGCCGCGCCCGACGCTGCCGACCCGGCGCACACAGCCGTCATCAACCAGGATGCGCGCGTGTATGTGACCGAAGTCGATGCGGACCACCGCGTGACTCACGCCCTGCCAGAAGGACGACACGCATGGATTCAGGTGGTACGGGGCGCCATCGACGTCAACGGCACGTCGCTGCAGCAAGGCGACGGGGCCGCTATCAGTGACGAGCGCACCGTCACCGTCTCAGGTAACGGCGAAGTCCTGCTCTTCGATCTCCCCTGAGAACGGTCATGGCCCAACCTGGTGTAGTCGTCGTGTTCTCGTCCCGATGTGGCGCCACCGAAACGATCGCACATGCGGCCGCAGTCGGCGTCGTCAATGCGCGTGCACTTCCGCGCCTGCGCCGGCTCGCGGATGATGGGCTTCCGGCCCAAGCCGACTGCGCCGATACGTTCCGCCGGATGCGGAAAGAGTACGTGCCGCCGACCGAGAAGGACCTGGCCGGGTCGCCCGCGCTGATCATCGTTCCCACCGCGGGTATGACACCGGCGTCAGACGCGTGGCAGTCGTTCATTGCGCTGCTCGACCGGCTGGTGTCCGCGGGCACGCTGACAGGAAAGATCGCCGCTGTGATCGACACCGGCAACAGTCAGACCGTCGCGAGCTTCTCGTCGGCACTCGCGGCGCGCGGGTTCGCGCTGATTACGGCGGAAGGCTCCGATGCCAGGGCACACGGGCGCGCCGTCGGCGCAGCCATCATGCGCAGCGTGGGCCAACCGACGCGCTGACGTCGCTGCAGTCCTTTTCATCGTGTCGGCGCGAAGTATGTCGGCGCCACGCGCGTCATTCTGACCCGCTCGTCACACAACACTCGTCATTCACACGACGACTCAGCTGGCAGGTAGGTTGCGGTCCTCGCAGGTTCGATCGTCAGTCCAGCGCAGTCCAGCGCGCTGACGATTTTGGCAGGTGCGCGTGTTCGACGTGCGCCTCTTGTCGGGCAGTCAGCTGCGCAGCCGGAGGAACGTCTCATGCCGGTCAGGATGTTGTTCACGGTGCTGGTGTTCGTATCGGCCATCTTCATCATGCGTTAGTCGGCGCAAGCCCCCGCGGCGAGCGGACCATTCGTTGCCGGCGAGATCATCGTGAAATTCAGGCCTGGCGTCGCCGCCAGCACGAAAGCTGACCTGCATCGGCAGGGTGGAACGACCGTCAGGAAGGAAATTGCGCGCACCGGCCTGCAACTCGTGACCGTGCCGCGCGGCACCGAGACGGCGGCTCTCGCACGTTACCGCGGCAATCCTAATGTGCTGTATGCGGAACTGAACTTTGTCCGCAGCTTGCCGGAGCCACTGTCGCATTCGCCAGGGTCCGAGATCGTACCGGGTGATTACTACTTCGACGAACAGTGGGCGCTTCACAATACAGGCCAGTACTTCCAATGCCTCCCCCTCCTTGGCGATGAATTTTGCTTTTACGTTGGGACCCCCGATGCAGATATCGACGCGCCCGAAGCGTGGGCACTCTCGACGGGAACCAGCGTCCGAGTCGCCGTTATCGATACTGGCATCGATTACACCCATCCCGATCTCGCGGGACGATTCATCGGCGGATGGGACTTCGTCAACAACGATAGCGACCCGATGGATGATCACGGACACGGCACTCACGTCGCCGGCACGATCGCAGCGCAGATCAATAATCCGACCGGCGACCCAGCAGCGGAAGAAGGCGTCGCCGGCATCGCGCCCAATGCGTTGATACTGTCGTACAAAGTCTGCACGCCGGATGGCCAGTGTGACGACTTCGCCATCGCACAAGCGATCGATCGCGCGGTGACAGATGGGGCGAAAGTGATCAACATGAGCCTCGGCGGTACCGAGTTGTCTCAGGCGATGTTCGATGCGGTCCAGGACGCATGGGCAGCCGGGTTGGTCATTGTCGCTGGTGCCGGAAACGATGGCGCGACCACACCGTTTTACCCCGCTGCCTTTCCGAATGTCATCGCCGTCGGGGCGTTCGACGAGGACCATCGCCGCGCGTCGTTCTCGAACTACGGCAATTGGGTTGATATCTCGGCACCTGGAAACGTCATCATGTCGACAGTTCCAATGTCGCAGTGCGCCATCACGACAACGCCAGGCGACATCGGGTGTTACTCATGGAACACCGGCACCTCGATGGCCACCCCTCACGTATCCGGTGCCGCGGCGCTCGTCTGGTCACGAAGCGACGTGGTCAGCAACCAGCAAGTGGTGGATATCCTCCTGAACAGCGCAGACCGACGCGGGGTTTCCCCAGTACGGCTCGACTCGTGGACCGCTCACGGCGGCTTGAATCTGCACAACGCGATGAGCTACGCATTGGCGAACCTGAGTCCAGTTGCCAATGCGGGACCCGATCTGACAGTGACGGATGGCGACGGCAACGGCGGAGAGGATGTCCGTCTGGATGGCAGCGGCTCCTCTGATGCCGATGGCACCATTACGAGCTATGAATGGACCGAGGGCGCCATAAGCATCGGGTCCGGTGCAATACCGTTGATCGCGCTCGCCAATGGCACGCACACAATCACGCTCAAGGTTGTGGACAATCAGGGCTCAACCGACACCGACAGTGTGATCATTACCGTCAATCCGCTCGCGCCGAATTCACCCCCGGTCGTTAATGCAGGCGCCGATCAAACAGTGACGGACAGCGACGGAAGCGGCAGCGAACAGGTCACTCTCATCGGCAGTGCGTCTGATTCCGATGGCACTGTCGTCGCCTATAAATGGTTCGAGGGTGGCGCCACGATTGGGACCAACGCGACACTGACTCGATCGTTCTCTGTTGGCGTCCATACGCTGACGCTTACGGTCACTGACGACGATGGCGCCACCGTTACCGACGGTGTGGTTGTGACGGTGAACCCGCCAGCCGCCGGCGTTCACATCGGAGACCTCGATGGCGCGGCGGGCGGGAACAAGAGTGCCTGGTCGGCGACTGTGACGGTTGCGGTACACGGCAGCAACCACGGCGCCACGCCGGGTGCGGTGGTCACTGGAACGTGGGGCGGGGCTGCAAGTGGACCCGGAAATTGCACGACGGGCGCTGGCGGCACGTGCCAGCTATCGGCCAGCAACCTGCGTAAGCGCGATGCCAGCGCGACATTCACGGTGACGGGAATCACCACGAGTGGAGCAACCTATCTCTCGGGACAGAATCACGACGTCGACGGGAGCAGCACCGGGACGACGATAGTGATCGCAAAGCCGTAATCGCAGCCGCTTTCATCTCTAATGGCGATCTCCTGAATTGACAAATACATTCAGAGATCGTTGAATGCCGCCGGCGTACATTCGTTGGGAACCACCTCGCTGTCGTCTGGGACCTCGGAACTGAAGGAGGACTACCATGCGTCGAGCGTCCAAGGTCGTTCTGTTCCTGACGGCGGCTCTTCTGCTGCCGGCCGTTGCGTTTTCACAAGGTACTCTTACGGGCACCGTCAGGGATGAGTCGGGCGGGGTGCTGCCGGGCGTGACGGTCGAGGCATCCAGCCCGGCCCTCATCGAGAAGGTGCGCTCAGCCGTCACGGACGGCGCGGGGCAGTACCGCATCACCGGTCTCAATCCGGGCGCGTACTCTCTGACGTTCAGGCTGACGGGCTTTACCATCGTCAAGCGGGAAGGGATCGAGCTCAGTGGAACGACGACGCTGACGATTCCGGTGGACATGCATGTTGGGGCGATCGAAGAGACGATCACGGTCGCGGGTGACACGCCGGTGGTCGACGTTCAGTCCACGCAGCGCGAGACCGTACTCAACGCGGACGTCGTCGCCGCTATCCCGGGGAATCGCTCTGTCGGCACTCTGCTGAATGCCGTCCCCGGCCTCAATGTCAACGACGGCGCGCTCGCCGCGTCGCCGACGATGACCTTCTTTGCCGCGCGCGGCGGCCCGATCAACGAAGGGCGCATGACGATCAACGGCATGACGATCGCGGCACCGTTCAACGGCGGCGGCGTGTCGACCTACATCCTGGATTCAGTCAACGTCGACGAGATATCGGTGGCCGTCGCCGGCGGCCTCGGCGAGTCGGACATTGGCGGGCCGATCATGAACCTCGTGCCGCGTTCCGGTGGGAACACGTTCCGTGGCCAGGCATTCATCAACAATGCGGGCGACTGGTCACGAGGTAACAATCTGAATGACGAACTGCGCGCCGTCGGCCTCACAGAGACGCCCGGAATCATCAGTTCCTACGATACAAACGTCTCGTATGGCGGCCCGATCACGCGCGATCGACTCTGGTTCTTCGGCAGCTATCGCAATCTCAACACGACGTCGCCTGTCCAGGGGGTCGTGGCCAATGCAAACACCTATGATGCCTCACGCTGGGATTGGGTCGCAGATCCGAGCGTCACGGCGCGCCAGGTCCAGGGCCGTGTCTCGTATGTTGGACGGCTCACCGCGCAGGTGTCCAACAAGCATCGTGTCTCGTTCAACTATGAGTACCAGCGCCGCTGCGAGGGGTCGCCGTTGAAGGTCGAGACCGACGAGGGCTGCCACACACGCGAGACCGGCTGGATCGCGGCGGGAACGGCAACGACGTCACCGGAGGCCAACCCGAACTATTTCGGAAA
>Ga0075423_10001888_pt1 | contig 18825 bp, 18 predicted proteins | sample SoiMethybrSBSTD2_FD_80114 | JGI IMG/M metagenome (GOLD analysis project Ga0075423, IMG submission 80114) | Bulk soil microbial communities from a Populus tree surrounding site in Tennessee, USA - Soil MetaG P. TD hybrid SBSTD2 | ecosystem: Environmental > Terrestrial > Soil > Tree plantation...
GGCAAGCTCTCCGGCCAGATGGCCTTCATGTCGGGCAAGCTCAAGCTCAAGGGCGACATGGGCCTGGCGATGAAGGTCGGGTCGCTCTTCTCCGTCTAGATCTTTCGCGCGGCCTCGCCCTCCCGCCGGCGGGAGGGCGAGGCCGGAACTCGAAGCCTGAGGGCTCCGCCACGGCGACCGCGAGTGGCCGATAGACCTTGACGCAAAGCGTCAGGCGCGGATAGGATGGCGTGAGTCCAAGGGAGGACGCATGAAGGACGAACTGTTCACGATGGTGCCGGAGATGCCGGGCGTGCCGCCGGAGGTGCGGGCCAGGTGGCAGGAGGAGGCCAACCGCAACTTCCTCCGCATGAAGCACTTCTCCGAGATGGTCATGAACCCCAAGGAGCCCGAGGTCGGGCCCACGCCGCGCGAGGAGATCTACCGGAAGAACAAGTCGCGGCTCTACCGCTACGAGTCCCGGCGCACGCATCGCACCCCGGTGCTCTTCGTGCCGAACCTCGGGATCAGCCGCCCCTACATCTTCGACCTCATGCCCAAGGGCTCGTTCATCGAGCACATGACCCAGCAGGGCTTCGACATGTACCTCCTCGACTGGGGCGTGTTCGGCCCGGAGGACAACGACCTGACGTTCGAGGATGTGGTGACGAGGATCCTGCCGCGCATGGCCGACAAGACGCTGCAGTCGTCCGGCGCGTCCGAGATCTCCGTGCTCGGCTACTGCATGGGCGCCCCGATTACCGCGAGCTTCCTCGGCTCGCGGCCCGAGTTCCCGGTGAAGAATTACGTCGACATGGCGGGACCCATCGATTTCTCCCAGGCCGGCCTCTTCGCCAAGTGGCTCGACGCGAAGGTGTTCGACGTGGACAAGTACGTGGACACCCTCGGCAGCATCCCCGCCGACATGGTCAAGGCAGGCTTCAAGCTGCTCAAGCCGACGATGGATCTCTCCACCAATCTCAACCTCTGGTGGAATCTCTGGAACACCGAGTACGTGACGGGCTTCAACGCGCTCAACAAGTGGGCGAACGAGTACCAGCCGTTCCCCGGCGAGTTCTTTCGCCAGTGGGTGAAGGACTTCTACCAGCAGAACCGGCTGATCCGCGGCGATCTGCGCATGGGCGGCCGACCGGTGAGCCTCCGCAACATCCGGTGCCCCGTCCTCGCGGTGGGCGCGAAGGAGGACAACATCGCGCCCCCGGCCTGCGTGAAGCCCCTCATCGGCGCGGTGGGCAGCGTGGACCGCGAGTACGTCGAGCTGGCGGGCGGCCACATCTCGCTGATCGCCGGCCGCGGCGCCTCCGTCCACTGCTGGCCCAAGGTCGCGTCCTGGCTCGCCGCCAGATCGTAGGAGGACAGCTATGGCAGACCCCACTCAGCAGCTCATGGACATGTGGAAGAAGCAGGTGGAGGAAGGCAGCCAGGCGTGGCTCCGGATGCTGGGCGCGCCGCAGGCCCAGCCCCTCGACCCGCAGGCATTCTGGCGTCCTTTCATGGACCAGGGCATCGCCGCGTGGTCGAAGGTGATGACGCAGGGCCAGGCCTCGCCCGATCTCATGGTCCAGTGGAAGCAGTTCCTCGATCAGTGGATCGGGGCGTGGTCGCGGGTGCTCGAGCAGGCGATGGGCACCGAGGCCTTCGCCAAGACGCTGGGGAAGCAGATGGAGGGCTTCCTCAACGCGGCCAGTCCCGCCAAGAAGGCTGCCGAGCAGCAGATCGAGGGCTCGCTCGCCGGCCTGGGCCTGCCGTCGCGCAGCCAGGTCGTGGGGCTGGCCAAGCAGGTGGTGCTGCTCGAGGAGAAGCTCGAGGGGCTCGAGGACAAGCTCGACGCGATCCTCAAGCGGCTGGAGAGTCGATGATCGGCGTCACCATCCACGAGCTCACCGTCGGCGACCACGCCGAGCTGACCCGAGTGGCCGACGAGGCCGATATCGCGGGCTTCGTGGACTCCGTCGGTGACTACAACCCGATCCATTCCGACCGCGCCTATGCCGCCGGCACCTCGTTCAAGGAGCGGATCGCCCCCGGTATCTGGACGGCCGGACTCATCTCCGCGGTGATCGGCACCCGCCTCCCGGGCCCCGGCACGGTGTACCTGTCTCAGGATCTCCGGTTCCTCCGCCCGGTGCGCTTCGGCGACGCGGTCACCGCCCGGGTGGAGGTGGTGGAGGCCAGCCCGGAGAAGAACCGCGTGCGGCTCCGCACGTCGTGCGTGAATCAGCACGGCGAGGAGGTGCTGGCGGGCGAGGCGGTGGTGAAGCCATCGCGGACTCTGGTGCGCTACGACCGGACGGTGGGGCCCGCCGCCGCGCTCACCCTCTGGACGCTCGCCCCGTGGGCGTGGGCGGCGCAGGGCGCGGCGGTGACGGGCGCCATGGCGTGGAGCCTCCTGGCGCTGTCCCGGCCGCGGCGGTGACGTTCGTATTGCTCGTCTCGGAGCGCCGAGCGCTCCTCATCTCGCCCTACATGAAGAGGCCGCCGTTGATGGAGAGCTCGGCGCCGGTGATGTAGTCGCCGTCCTTGGCGCAGAGATAGACGCAGGCCCGTGCGACCTCCTCCGCCTTCCCGAAGCGCCGCATCGGGATCTGGTCCAGGAGCTTCTGCCGCACCTTCTCGGGGATCGACGTCACCATGTCGGTCTCGGTGAAGCCCGGGGCCACGCAGTTCACGGTGACACCCTTGCCGGCGAGCTCCTTGGCGAGCGACTTCGTGAACGCGGCCACCCCCGCCTTGGACGCCGCGTAGTTGGCCTGGCCGAAGTTGCCGATCTGCCCGATGACCGACGTGATGTTGACGACCCGCCCGAAGCTCTGCTTGAGCATCTGGTCGATGAACACCTTGGTGCAGTTGAAGACGCCGTCGAGGTTGATGGCGAGCACCTTGCGCCACGAGGCGTGGTCCATCTTGACGAAGCTCTTGTCCGACGTCACGCCCGCGTTGTTGATCAGGATGTCGAGATGCCCGAACTCCTTCAGCACGTCTTGCGCCATCCGATAGGTGTCGGGATAGTCGGCGACGTCGGCCTGGGCGAGCATGGAGCGCCGGCCGAGCGCGCCGATCGCCTCCGCGATCTCGCGCGCGGGGGTCTCGCTCGACACGAAGTTGATCGCGACGTCGGCACCCTCCTGGGCGAGCGCGAGCGCGATGGCGCGACCGATGCCGCGGGAGCCTCCGGTGACGAGAGCGGTGCGGCCGGCGAGCTGCATGACGACCCTCCTGGATGGCCGGTCGAGGGAATGGATCGGCGAAGCGTGCGCCAGTATAGCAGGGCGGCGGCGCGTCGGCTTGTGGGCCCTGACGCGCGGTGTTAGACTCGCGCCATGGCGTACGTGATCAAGCGATACTCCAATCGCAAGCTCTACGATACGCAGGAGAGCCGCTACGTCACGCTGGAGGAGCTCGAGGAGTTCATCCGCGCCGGCAAGGAGATCTCGGTGGTGGACGTCTCCACCGGCGAGGATCTGACCTCGGTGACGCTCGCCCAGATCATTCTCGAGAACGAGCGCAACCACCGTGCCGCGTTGCCCACCGCCTTCCTCCATCAGCTCATCAAGCACGGCGAAGCCTGGCAGGAGTTCTTCCAGTCCTCGATGAAGTCGAGCCTCGACGCCATCATGACGAGCCAGCGCGAGGCCGACCGCGTGTTCCGCGAGTGGGCGGCGCGCGCGGGCTGGGCGACGCTCGGGGCCAAGCCGGCGGCGGCGCCCGCTCCCGAGCGCAAGGCGGAGCCCGCCGGTGAGGCGGACGCGCTCCGCGGCGAGGTGGCGGCGCTGCGTGAGCAGCTCCGCGCCCTCGAAGAGCGCCTGGAGAAGCGCCGCGGCGGCTAGTCGCGGGGCGTGTAGAGCGACGGCAGCCGGCCGGCGAGCTGCGCGACGGTCGCCTGGATCTCCTGACTGGCTTGCTCGGCGCTGACCTGCAGCCGCTCCGCGGAGCGGGTCACCGCCTGGGCATTGCTCTCGACGAGGCGGAAGACGCGCTGCGCGCCGTCGACCGATTCCTGCACGCCACGCTGATACGCGAGCGCGGGCTCGGGCGCGCCCTGGAGCTCGATCTGCCGGCGGAGGAGGAAGGTCTGGCCGTCCTTGAGGGCCTCCACCGCGGAGGACTGGAGCTCGGCATAGAGCCGCACGCCCTCCCTCGCGGCGGTCGCGGAGAAGTCGACCAGCTCACGGAGGATCTTCTGGTTGGCGTCGGCGAAGAGGGTGAACATCTCGACCGCGGCGCCGGTCATCTGGCCCAGCACTTCGCTCGTCTCGGCTGTCGTCGTCGTCATGGTGTGACTCCTTCGTCACGAGAATGTCCGCCAAACTCAGTATAACGCGTCGCGTGAAAGCCGGTCAATCATGGTTTCGCATCGCGTTAGGCTTGATGGGCGCCCTCGGAGCGGTCGTGCTCGGCGGGTGCGAGAGCGCGCCCCCGAAGCCGCCGGCGGCCACCCCGGCGGTTGCGCCGCGCGAGGCGACCGACGACGAGCGCTTCAAGGTATCGGCGGCGCTCGCGCCGCTGCTCCGCACCTCCGGCATCTGGCGGGGGCCGGAGGACGGATGCGCGGTCGCGGTGGGGGTACTGCCGAGAAGCAACATCAACATGGGCGTCGCGCCGCACCCCGAGTGCCGGTTCAGCCTGCTCGTCACCGAGGGCGCGCTGCAACGGCTGCCTCCGGAGGAGATGCGCGCCGCCCTCGCGCACGAGCTGGGGCACGTCGAGCTCGGACACTTCGGGGCGCGCCGCGCGCGCCGGCAGGTTGAGCGCGGCGCGATGGTGCAGCGAGGCGCGCAGGCGGCTGCCTTTCGCGCCTATGATCGAGAGGAAGAGCGCGCGGCGGACCGGTGGGCCGCGCAGCTCTTGAACCGGCTGCCGGGGGATGGGACGCGCTGCCGGGCGCTGGTGGGGCTGCTTCAGCGCCTCGAGCGCGAGGGGCAACGGCCCGAGTACTTCAACTGGCTGTCCACGCATCCGAGCCCCGGGGCCCGGCTCCAGGCGCTCGCGGAGGTGTGCCCATGACGAACCGCCGATGGATTGCCGCCTCGCTCCTGGGGCTCGCCTGTGTCCTCGCCGCCGTCCCCGCGCTCGGCCAGCGCGTGCCTCTGCCCACGCTCTTCTCGGAGCGCGCGCGCTTCGCGGAGCGGACCATCACGGTGGAGGGGACGGTGGCGTTCGCGTCGCCGCCCGCCGTCGGCCAGCGCTTCACCCTCATCGACGGGGGCGCGACGGTGGACGTAGTGGCGCGCACCGGCTTCCCGGTCAAGGTCGGCGACCGCGTGGAGGTGGAAGGCGTCTACAAGCCCGGCCCCAATCTCATCGACGCATTCCGGGTCACGGTCCGCTAAGATACGGCTCCATGCATCGACTGGCGGACCCGCGAGCTCCGCACACTGGCGTGAGGAGGGGCCCATGACCCACGACACCCTGGCGAAGATGTTCTGGAACCGCGTCGAGCGCGGCGGCGATCGTCCGGCCCAGCAAGCCAAGCGCGGTGCCGCCTGGACGACGATGACGTGGAAGGAAGTCGGTCAGACCGTACGCGAGCTGGCCTCGGGCCTGCTCGCCCTCGGCCGGAAGAAGGGCGACGCGGTGGGGATTCTCTCGGCGAGCCGCGCCGAGTGGGTGCAGGCGGACTTTGCCATCTTCTCGATTGGCGGCGTGACGATTCCCATCTATCCGAGCTACCCGCCGGACCTCATCCAGTACATCGTCAACGACGCGGGCGTCCGCACCCTGTTCGTGGAGGACGCCGGCCAGCTCGCCAAGGTCCTCGAGGTGCAGGGGAAGATGGAGGGCCTCGAGCACATCATCGTGATCCAGCCCGCGGCGGGGGCGGCGCCGGGGCCCCGCGTGCAGACGTGGGACCAGTTCCGCCAGCTCGGGCGCGATCAGGCCGAGCGCGTGCGCGGGGAGCTGGACGCGCGAATCGCGAGCGGCCGGTCCGAGGACGTGGCCACCATCGTGTACACCTCGGGGACCACCGGGCCGCCCAAGGGCGTCGTGCAGACGCACGGCAATCACATGTCCGCGCTGGAGTCGGCCGCCCAGACCACCCACATCGCCGAGGGCGACGTGCACCTGCTGTTCCTGCCCCTCGCGCATTCCTTCGCGCGACTCGAGTCCTTCATCGGCATCCACCGGGGACTCCTGACCGCGTTCGCCGAGAACATCGACAAGCTGCGCGACAACCTGCCCGAGGCCCGCCCGCACTTCATCTGCAGCGTGCCCCGCGTGTTCGAGAAGGTGTACGCGGGCGTGCTCGCCAAGGCCGACGCGGGCTCGCCGCTCAAGAAGAAGATCTTCCATTGGGCGGTGGGCGTGGGGAAGGAGGTCTCGCGGCTCAAGCAGGCGGGGAAGCCGGTGCCCGGCGGCCTCGCGGTCAAGGCGCGCATCGCCCACGCCCTCGTGTTCTCGAAGATGCACGCCGCCCTGGGCGGCCGCCTGCGCTTCGCCGTGTCGGGCGGCGCGCCGCTGTCGCGCGAGATCGCCGAGTTCTTCCACGCCGCCGGCATCCTGATCCTCGAGGGCTATGGCCTCACCGAGACGTGCCCGGTGCTCACCAACAACCGCGAGGACCGCTTCAAGTTCGGCTCGGTCGGCCTCCCGCTGCCGTCCGTCGAGGTGAAGATCGCGCCGGACGGCGAGATCCTCGGCCGCGGGGGCAACATCGCCAAGGGCTACTTCAAGAAGCCGGACGCTACCGCCGAGGTGTTTCTCGCCGACGGATGGTTCGCCACCGGCGACATCGGACGCTTCGACGAGGACGGGTTCCTCTTCATCACGGATCGGAAGAAGGATCTCATCGTCACCGCGGGCGGCATGAACATCGCCCCCCAGAACATCGAGAACCTCCTCAAGGGCGACCCCTTCATCAGCCAGGTGATGGTCTACGGCGACCGCCGGCCGTATCCGATCGCGCTGATCACGCTGAACCCCGAGGAGCTGATGAAGTTCGCCGCCGCGCAGGGGCTGCCCACCGTGGACCCGGCGGCGCTGTGCGCGCACCCGAAGGTCGTGGCGCGCGTTGCGAAGATCGTGGAGGAGCGGAACGGGGAGCTGCAGTCCTACGCCAAGGTGAAGAAGTTCACTGTCCTCCCCTCCGACTTCACCGTCGAGAACGGGCTCCTCACCCCGACCCTCAAGGTGAAGCGCAAGGTCATCCGCGAGCAGTATCAGGCCGCGATCGACCAGCTCTATCGCTGAGGCGCGATGGCCGATCCCTTCCGCCTCGACGGCAAGGTCGCGATCGTGACCGGCGCCAGCCGGGGCCTGGGGCGGGCGATCGCGCTGGCCCTCGCCGAGGCGGGGGCCGACGTGGCGGTGGGCGCGCGCGCCACCACCGAGATCGAGGAGACCGCCCACCAGGTCGAGCAGCGCGGGCGGCGGGCCCTCGCGGTGCGGACCGACGTGGCGGACTATGCCCAGGTGGAGACGCTGGTTGCGCGCGCGATCGACGGGCTCGGCGGCCTCCACATCGTCGTGAACAACTCCGGCATCGCCGGCGTGCGGCCCGTCCTCGACATGCCGCCCGAGGACTTCGCCCGCGTCGTCCAGGTCAACCTGGTCGGCGTGTTCCACGGCTGCCGCGCCGCCGCCGCGCGCCTCACCGGGCAGAAGGCGGGGAAGGTCATCAACATGGCCTCGGTGATGGCGGTGTCGGGGCTGGCCGGCTACACGTCCTATGCGGCGTCCAAGGGCGGGGTGATCGCGCTGACCAAATGCCTCGCCATCGAGTGGGCGCGCTATAACGTGCAGGTCAATGCGATCGCGCCCGGCTGGTTCGTCACCGAGATGAATGCGGAGGCGTTCGCCGATCCCAAGATCAGCGAGCGGCTGCTCCGCGACGTGCCCATGCGGCGCACGGGCGAGCTGTCGGAGATCGGCCCGCTCGCCGTCTATCTCGCGTCCCCCGCCTCCTCCTACATGACGGGGCAGACCATCTTCCTCGACGGCGGCCACACCGCCGCCTAGCCCACGGCGTCCCACACCGCGCGCTCGGGCTCGCGCGGCGCCGCTTCGACCCGGCACTCGCGGTCGAGGATCATGGTGGCCCGCGTGGCCGCATCGTAGGCCGGCCACGCCCCGAGGCCTCCGTGGGACGGATCGCCCGTGCGCGCGAAGGCGATCCACGCATCCTGGACGCGCGCGGCCAGCGCCTCCGCGACGGGACCCTTGCCGGCGAGGGGGCGCAGCATCGGGTGTCCCAGGGTGCCGAACACGAAGGGCAGCTCGAGGGCGTGGCAGGCGCCGAGCGCGCCGCCCATGAACGGTGATGGCCAGGTGAAGAGATAGGCGTAGGTGCGCGGCTGATGCGCGCGCTGACGCTCCGCCAGACGCATGGCGGGATGACGCATGGTGCGGTCGGATTCGATCGCCGACCAGAGCTCAGCGGGCGCGATGGACTCGCCGCGGGCCCGCCGCGCCTCCCGGTACACGGCGATCACATGCCCCGCCCGCGCGCCCAGGACTTCCGCCGCGCGCGCCTCGAGGCCCGGCTGATCGAGGGCGCCGCCCTCCGGGTCGAGGAAGAGGAAGAGCTTCGACTCGTCACGGTTCGTGCCCACGAGCACCGGCACGCGGCCGGCGAGGCCGTCGCCGATCGCGTCCAGGGGCGGGCGCGGAAGCACGTGGCCGTCCACCACGGGTTGAAAGGGCAGGCCGCGACCGCGGAGCGCGTCGAGGGCCTCGGCCGCCGCGCCCGGCGCGCGCCCCTCGCGCCGCCGCCGGAGATAACCAGCCAGCCCGCGGGTGAGGGCTGCGCCGGCCGCGCCCAGCGGACGGCGCGCGAGCGCGAGGCCCAGGAACGCCGCGCCCGCCAGACGCCGCCCGGAGGGCGACAAGTCGTGGAAGACGTGGTCGGTGCCCAGCACGCCGGCGAGGAACACGCGGCGCTGCGCCGCGAGCACGCGATCCACCGGAAGCGCGCGGACGGCGGCGGCGCCCTCGACCCCGAGCGCGTCGAGGACGGCGTCCGCCACGGCGGCGGCGACATCGCGCGGCCACACGTAGTTGGCGGCGCCGGACTGGAGAATCGCGCGGTGGAACAAGCCGGCCGCGCGCGGGGCGCCCAGGAGTGTGGCCACGCTCATCGAGCCCGCGGACTCGCCGAAGATCGTGACGTTCCCGGGATCGCCGCCGAAGGCCGCGATCTCGTCGCGCACCCACTCGAGCGCGGCGATCTGGTCGAGCAGACCCTCGTTGCCGGTGGCGGGGACCTCGGCCCCGAGGCGCGTGGCGAGGTGCAGGAACCCGAGGGCGCCCAGCCGGTAGTTGATGGTCACCACCACGACGTTGCCGCGGCGGGCGAGCGCGGCGCCGTCATAGAGGAGCTGCGAGCCCGCGCCCAGCACGAAGGCGCCGCCGTGAATCCACACCATGACCGGGCGCCGCGCGTTGTCGAGGGCCGGAGTCCAGACGTTGAGGGAGAGGCAATCTTCGCCCGTGGCGCCGAGACCGAGCCGGAACAGCGGTCCCATCTCCGCGGCGTTCTGCGGGGCCGCGAGGCCGAAGGCGTGCGCCAGCCGCACGCCGGCCCACGGCGCCGGCGGCTCGGGCGGGAGGAAGCGCCGCGCCCCTTCAGGCGCCGCCGCGAAGGGCATGCCGCGGAAGACGACGAGGCCACCCTCGTCCCGTCCCTCGAGCCGGCCCCGGCGCGTCGTGGCGATGGTGTGCATGCTCCTGCCACTCTACCGCGCCGACCCTCGCCGGCCGGTGGCTTCGGCGGGAGCGGTGGCTTATACTGGCGCCCCATGCGCGAAGACGAGGCTCGTCGATGACTCCGCCGCGGGCGACCGCGCGCACTTATCCGCACACGGTGACGCTGCGCGACGGCACGCCGGTGACGTTCCGCCTCATGACCGCGGCCGATGCCGGGCGCATCGGCACCTTCGCGCGCAGCCTCCCCGAGGACGATCTGCTGTTCCTCAGGATGGACATCACCGATCCCGGGGCGGTGGCGCTGTGGGTGCGGAGCCTCGAGGCGGGCCTCGCCACCACCGTGATCGCCGAGGTCAACGGAGAGACCGCCGGCTACGCCTCGCTCGTGCAGAACCGCGTTGCGTGGCAGCGGCATCTCGGCGAGATCCGCACCCAGGTGGGGCCAGCGCATCGCTCGCGCGGGCTCGGCCGGGCGCTCGCCGGCGAGATCTTCTCCATCGGCCGGGAGCGGGGGCTGCGCAAGATCGTGGCGCAGATGACCACGGATCAGAAGGGCGCCATCGCGACCTTCGAGCGCCTGGGCTTCAAGCCAGAGGCGCTGCTCCAGGACTTCGTGGTAGATCATGCAGGACGCACTCGCGATCTCGTCGTCATGGCCTATGACGTCACCGGGCTGACCGAGTTCGTCGAGTAGCGGCACAGGAGGTCCCCATGGCGAACCCCGGCACACCCTCCGGCAAGCATCCGCCCGGCATGAGCCCCGACGAGCTCCGGGAGGCGTGGGAGACCGGCTCCCGCTCACTCCTCGAGGGCTTCCGCCAGGCCCAGGAGTTCTGGAACAACGCCGCACGGAGCTGGGGTGAGGTGGCGGGCGCGTGGACGGCGCAGCTCCCGCGGCCGGCGCCCGGCCTCGCCGACGGTGGGGCCGCCCTGCGCGAGCTGCACGAGGCGGCGCTCGCCGCCGGCGTGGCGTGGATGCGCCTGCCCCTCACGCTCGCCAGCGGCGCCTCGCCGAGCGAGCTGTCCGACGCCATTGCGCGCCTCACCCAGGCACAGGGCAAGGCGTACAAGCTCTGGATGGACGCGCTCATGCGCGCCGGCGAGACCCTTCGCCCAGGCGGCGGCGCGCGGACCTGATCGCGCACGCAATGGCCCCCCGACAGGTCCGCGGCACTACCGTCGTGATCACCGGCGCCACCAGCGGCATCGGTCGCGAGACGGCCCGCGAGTTCGCCCGCGCCGGCGCTCGGGTGGTCGCGGCGGGGCGGCGCGAGGACCGCCTGGCCGAGCTGGTGGCCGAGATCGAGGGGCAGGGCGGCGCGGCCCTCGCGGTGCGCACCGACGTGGCCGATCCCGTCCAGGTCGCGCAACTCATCGAGCGCGCTATCGAGCGGTTCGGCACCGTGGACACCCTCGTGAACAACGCCGGGATGGGCCTGGCGGCGCGGTTCGAAGAGCAGTCCCTCGAGACGTTCCGCCGAGTGATGGACGTCAACTTCTGGGGCGCGGTCTACGCGTGCAAGGCGGCGGTGCCGCGCATGCGCGCGCAGGCCGGGGGCGGGCTCATCATCAATATTGCCTCCATCATGGGCAAGCGAGGCCTGCCGTACGAGACGGCGTACTGCGCCAGCAAGTTCGCCATGGCCGGCTTCTCGGAGGCGCTGCGCACCGAGGTGATGGCGCAGAGCATCGACGTGAGCACGATCTTCCCGGGTGCCGTCGAGTCCGAGATCTGGGAGACGACCGACAACCGCACCGGGCTCGACCTCGCAAGCCTCCTGCCGAAGTTCCCGGCGCGCGAGCTGGCCCGCATCATCGTGGACGACGCGCGGTTGCCCCAGCCTGAGATCGTGATGGCGCTCGACGCCCAGGTGGTGGGACTGCTCAACACGGTGGCGCCGGGGCTCATGGACTTCGTGCTGGGCCAGAGCGTGCCGTTCCTCGAGGGCTTCCAGAAGGGCGCGGCGACCGGCGCACCCCCCGCCGGGCCGGCGCGGAGCGCGTGAGCACATGGCCAAGAAGAATCCCCTCGATCCGATCCCGCACCCGCCGCGCACGTTCGTGCTGGGCAATCTGCTGTCGCTCACCACCACCACGCCGGTGCAGGACATGATGAAGCTCGCCCGCGAGTACGGATCCATTTACTGGCTCGACATGCTGGGCAAGCCGGTGGTGATCGTATCCGGCTTCGAGCTGGTCGACGAGCTCTGCGACGAGGCCCGCTTCGACAAGAGCGTACGGGGCGCCCTCCGCCGCCTCCGCGCCTTCGCGGGCGACGGGCTCTTCACCGCCTACACCCAGGAGCCCAACTGGGCCAAGGCCCACAACATCCTCCTGCCGAGCTTCGCCCAGCGCGCGATGCAGGGCTATCACCCGATGATGCTCGACATCGCCGAGCAGCTCGTCCTCAAGTGGGACCGCCTCAACGCCGACGACGAGATCGACGTCACGCACGACATGACGTCGCTGACGCTGGACACCATCGGGCTCTGCGGCTTCGGCTACCGCTTCAACTCGTTCTACCGGGAGTCGCCGCACCCCTTCGTGGGGGCGATGATCGGTGCCCTCGGCGCGTCCATGGAGACGCGCGGGCTGCCCCTGGAGAGCGTGATCAAGAAGGACCGCGAGCGGAAGCTGCGCGCGGACATCCGCTACATGACCGAGATGGTGGACCGCATCGTACGCGAGCGCCGGGAGAGCGGTGACGACGTGCACGACAAGCCCGACCTCCTGAGCCACATGCTCTCGGGGGTGGACCGGAAGTCGGGCGAGCGGCTGGACGATCTCAACATCCGCTACCAGGTCATCACCTTCCTCATCGCGGGACACGAGACCACGAGTGGGCTCCTGTCGTTCGCCATCTACTACCTCCTCAACAACCCCGAGGTGCTCGCGCGGGCCTACGCCGAGGTGGACCGCGTGCTTGGTCCCGATCCGGCGACGCTGCCCACGTATCAGCAGGTAAACCAGCTCACCTACATCGAGCAGGTGCTGAAAGAGGCCCTCCGCCTCTGGCCCACCGCGCCGGTGTTCGCGCTGTCGCCGTACAAGGACGAGCTGATCGGCGGCCAGTACCGGATGCGCAAGAACTACCAGATCGTGGTGCTGAGCCCGATGCTCCATCGCGACCGCAAGGTCTGGGGCGACCAGGCGGACGTGTTCAACCCGGATCACTTCAGCCGCGAAGCCGAGCGCGGCCGTCCCGCCAACGCCTACAAGCCTTTCGGGAACGGGCAGCGCGCGTGCATCGGACGCCAGTTCGCCCTGCAGGAAGCCACGCTGGTCCTCGGCATGGTCCTGCACCGCTTCAAGCTCATCGACCACACGCGCTACCGGCTCGCCCTCAAGGAGACGCTCACCGTCAAGCCCGACGGCTTCCGCATCAAGGTCCGGCGCCGGACCGAGCGCGACCGGGCGACGGGGGGACGCGCGGCGGCCGCGGTGGCGACGTCCCCACACGCGGCGGCGCCGGCGGGCGCGACGGCGCCCGCGCGCGCGCCGCGGCCGGGTCACGGCACCCCGCTGCTCGTGCTCTACGGCTCGAACCTCGGCACCGCCGAGGAAGTGGCGCGGCGCCTCGCCGAGGCCGGCACGGATCACGGCTTCGCGGTGACGGTGGGCACGCTCGACGAGTACACGGGCCGGCTGCCCACCGCGGGCGCGGTGCTGATCACCAGCGCCTCGTACAACGGGACGCCGCCCGACAATGCCGGCCGCTTCTGCGACTGGCTGCGCGACGGCGGCCTCGCCGCCGGGGCGCTCGCGGGTGTGCGCTACGCGGTATTCGGCTGCGGCAATCGCGACTGGGCGGCGACGTTCCAGGCGGTGCCGCGGCTCATCGACGCCCGGCTGGAGGCCCTTGGCGCCGAGCGCATCGCGCCGCGCGGCGAGGGGGACGCGCGCGACGATTTCGATGCGCAGCTCGCGACGTGGGAGCAGTCGACGTGGGGCAATGTCGCCGCCGCCCTCGGGGTCGAGCTGGCGCCGGCATCCACCGCGGACGTGTCCCATCTCGCCGTCGAGGTGGTGGCGGGCCCCGACGCCGGCGCGCGTGAGGACGGCCACGGTGCCCGGCCCATGCGCGTCGCGGTGAATCGCGAGCTGCACACCAAGACCGGCCCCTTCGCCTCGGAGCGCTCGACCCGACACATCGAGCTCGAGCTGCCCGCGGGGGTCACGTACCGGGCCGGGGATCACCTGGGCGTGGCGCCGCGCAATCCGGACGCGCTGGTGGCGCGGGTGGCCGCCCGCTTCGGTCTCGACCGCGGGAGCCACCTCCTGCTCCGGCGCGACGGGGGCCGCGCGGGGTTCCTGCCCGTCGGCGCGCCCATCGCCCTCGCCCGGCTGCTCGGCGAGTTCGTGGAGCTCCAGGACGTCGCGTCGCGCCGGCACATCGAGACCATGGTCGAGCACACGGAATGCCCGTGGACGCTGCCCCGCCTCGCCGCGCTGGCCACCGACGAAGCGCGGTACCGGGACGAGGTGGCGGCCCGGCGCAAGTCGGTGCTCGACCTGCTCGAGGAGTACCCGGCCTGTCAGCTCCCGTTCAATGTCTATCTGGAGCTGCTCCCGCCGCTCCGGCCGCGCTACTACTCGATCTCGTCGTCGCCTCTTCAAGATTCGCGCCGGTGCAGCATCACGGTGGCCGTGGTCGCGGGCGAGGCGCGCTCGGGACGGGGTCGCTTCGAGGGCGTGTGCTCGAACCACCTCCTGCGCCACGAGGAGGGTGGCATGGTGCAGGCCTTCGTCAAGGACACGCGCTCCGCATTCCGGCTGCCGGAGGATCCGGCCACGCCCATCCTCATGGTCGGGCCCGGCACGGGTCTGGCGCCTTTCCGCGGCTTCCTCCAGGAGCGCGCGGCCCTCGCCGCGCAGGGGCGCGCCGTCGGCCCGGCGCTGCTCTTCTCCGGCTGCCGCCATCCCGAGCAGGACTTCATCTACGAGGGCGAGCTGCGCGCCTTCGCCGAGCGCGGGGTGGTGATGCTCCATCCGTGTTTTTCACGCGTGCCGGAACGACCCCGCGTCTACGTCCAGGACGAGATCCTCACGCGGCAGGACGCGGTGTGGGAGCTGCTCGAGCGGGGAGCGGTGGTCTACGTCTGCGGCGACGCCGCCCGCATGGCGCCGGATGTCCGGCGCGCGTTTGTGGCGGTCCACCGCGCCAAGAGGGGCGGAAGCGATGCGCAGGCGGAGGCGTGGATCGACGGCCTGATCCGCGCCAACCGCTACCTGATCGACGTCTGGGCGTCGAGCTAAGCCCGGCGGCCTCGGCCGGGCTACTGGCTCTTGGTCTTGCCTGGCGCTTTGGCCCCGCTCCGCCGCGTGTATTCCTGCAGCGAGAAGTCGGTGCGGTAGATCATCGACGAGTTCTCGAGATCGCGGCCGTAGGTCTGGACCTCGAGGGTGGCATTCCCTCGGCGCCACGTGTAGATCCGGTTCTCGAACGCGGCGCCGCTCAAGTTCTGCATGGTCTCGGTCTCCACCGCCGCCCTGCCGTACTCCTTGGTCAGCGCGGTGACCACGTCCACGAAGTACTTCGCATCGAGCGTGACCGAGATCATCTCGAGCTTGCCGGAGTAGAAGTAGAGGAAGAGGCGCTTGACCGGCGCCCCCGCCACGGTCTCGCTCTGGCCGGGCCGGAGCCGGCAGAGCTTGTCGGCCGCCGGGCTTTGCGGATCCGCGCACGCGAACCGGGAAGACGCCTCTACCGAGGCCTGGTCCGAGCCGAGGACGAGCCCGTTGAGCTCGAACGGCGCCTCCTGCGCGCCGGCCGGCGCCGCGAGTAGCACGAGCAATCCCAGCCCGGCGAGTCTCATGGAATCCCCTCGGCCCCCATTCTAGCCCACGCGCCACTCACAGCAGTTGGAGGAGCAGGTGGATCGCGTAGAGCGCGCCGCCGGCCAGGCCACCGACCACGGTGCCGTTCACTCGGATGTACTGAAGGTCATCCCCGGCATGCTCCTCGATGAGCCGCACCGCGCCCTCGGGGCCCAGGGCGTGAACGCCCCGCTCGATGAAGGCCGCGATGCGATCGTGGTAGCGCTCGATCAGCTCGATGGCGCGGGCCTTGATCCAGCGATCGAGGCTCTGGCGCAGCTCGGCGTCGGTGGCGAGCTCCCGCCTCAGCTCCTCGAGGCGCGCGCCGATCCACGCGACCGCCTCCGAGCGCTCGCTGGAGAGATCGGCCACCAGCGCCCGGCGCAGAGCCTCCGCCGCGTCCTCGATCAGACGGCTCACCTCGGCGCTCGCGATCAGCTCGGTCTTGGCCGCCTCGACCCTGGCGGCCAGGCTCGAATCGGTGCGCAGCCGCGCCGGCAGGCCGGCGATCAGGTCCGCGAGCTGGCGCCGCAGCGGGTCGTCGGGATCGACGGCGATCTTCCGTACCGCCCCGTGGAGCGCCCCCACGAGCCGGTTGCGGTCGATGAGACCGAACGCGTCCGCGAGCCCCAGGAGGAGACGTGGGTAGGTGCCCATCTTCTCCCGGTAGCTCAGGAGCACCTCGTCGACCAGCTCGGCCACGGTGGTGCGGACGTCGGGCCGGTCCAGCGCGTCCGCGAGCGCGGCGGCGAGGGCCTCGATCGCGCGCTGATCCCAGCCCTGACGCCGCGCGATCTCGATGGCCCGCGCGAGGAGGGGCGCAACGGGCTGGCCGAGCAGCAGCCGACGAGTCCACGCGACGACGTCCGCGGTGGCGGCGGGCGAGAGCTGCTCGGCGAGCCAGCGGGCCACGCGGTGGAGACCCGCCTCGAGGTCGGCAGGCTTCACCCGTTCCGCCGCGCGGGCGAGCAGCTCGGCGAGATCGAAGCGGGCCACCTCGTGGGTCACGTACTCCTTGGTGAGCACGCGATCGCCGACCATGCTGCCGACTCGCGCCGCCATCAGCTCCCAGTTCGCCGGGATCAGCGCGGTGTGGGGAATGGGGAGGCCGAGCGGACGCCGGAAGATCGCGGTCACGGCGAACCAGTCGGCCAGGCCACCCACGATCCCTGCCTCCGCGATCGCGAGGATCCAGCCCCCCCACCAGGAGCCCCGCAGCGGGAACGCGGCGATCGCCAGGGCGACCGCGACGAGCAGGACGATAAGGGCCAGGCGGCGCTGCCTCGGAGGCCTGGAGACGGGGGCAGTCGTGATGTTCTGACTCACGTTATCAACTATATAGGAGAGATTTACGCTATGCGTTAAATTTCGCTTGACGTCATAACGCAGTGTGTTATCTTTGCCGTGTCGCGAGGGACCGACCGGGTCCACACCATAACAGCCGGCGAGGCCGGAGAAGAGAAGGAGACGCATCATGCAGACCAGCACCCTCAGAGAGAAGATCCTGGACGCCGTGTCCGCCTACGCCCAGGCCAACGAGCGCGTGATCGGCGAGCTCGTCGAGCTGGGCTCCTCGACGGCCCGCGAGGGCATCAAGACCTACGTCGAGCTGCAGGCCGCGGCCATCGAAGCCGCCCGCGAGGTCAGCCTTCCCGCCGCGCCGCCCGCCGACATCATCGAGGAGGCGCGCCGCGACCCGATGGCGTGGTACCGCAAGGGCCTGCAGGCGGTGGCCGATGGCACCCAGCGCGCCACCAAGCTCGTGGAGACCAACGCCCAGATCATCGCCCGCAACGCCGAGCGGTTCCAGGCGTCCGCGGAGCGCACCGTGAAGGAGATCGAGGGCGCGGGGAACGCGTACGTGAGCAGGATGCGGGAGATCTACACCCGCTAGGCCCGACCGAGAGAAGGGGTCACTGGCGTCGCTGCCGCGCGGCTCTCGCGCGGCGCCTCGCCACTGGCCCCTTCTCGTCGCCCGGCGGTGTCGACGAGCTCGGCGAAAGATGCCTTCAGGCATTCCACATAGAGCCACACGTCGGGCACCAGCTTCGGATCCGTGGTCACCCCGATGGTGAGCCGCTGGTCGTAGGTGAGGATCGCGTTGCAGAGCCCCACGTCGCCCGCCAGGGGGAGCAGGGGATACCAGCCGATGAGACGCCGGCCCGCGAGGAAGAGGGGAATCTGCGGCCCGGGCACATTGGTCGAGACGGTGTTGAGCAGGGTGTTGGGCACCGTGAGCTGTCCCGCGATCGCGGCCAGGGCGGGCGGCACTTGCTGGAGCAGGTTGGTCATCTCGTAGAGCCCGCCCGCCTGGTCCTGGTTCTTCAACCGCTCCATCGACTCGCGCTCGGCGGTGAGCCGCGCGACCGGATCGAGAATGCCCACGTGCAACGGAGCGAAGATCATCGAGACCAGGTTCCCGAGCGCGCCGCGCTGATCGGGGCGCCGCATGCTCACCGGGCACATGGCCCGGAGCTCCACGCCTTCGGTCGGCAGGCCCAGCGCCCGGAGGTAACGCCCGAGCCCGCCCGCGATCACCGCCAGCACCACGTCGTTCACGGTGCCGCCCAGCACCGACTTCACGCGGCGGAACTCGCCGAACGAGAACTCGGCCCAGCCGAAGCGGCGCTCCCCGCCGATCGACCCGTTGAAGGGCACCTTGGGCGCGGGCCGCAGCACGTTCGGCGCGGACGACGTGAGCGCGGTGGCGAGCTGGCGCACCCGCGCGTCGACATCCGTGGGGCGGAGCAGCCGGAAGGCCTCGTCGGTGGCGACGCGCGCCATCTCGGTGAGGCGGTCGCGCACCGAATCCTGCAGGAGTGTGAGAGGGTCGGGCACCGGCTGCGGCTGCCACGCCGCCGCGGGGGGCTCGGGCGGCGCGGCGTCCGGCTTGAGATCGTGCAGCACCATCGTGAGGTCCACGCCGGACACGCCGTCGATCATGGCGTGATGCACCTTCCAGATCACCGCGGTGTTCCCGTCGGCCCGGCCGTTCACGACGATGAGCTTCCAGAGGGGATGATCCCTGTCGAGCATGCCGGCGAAGGCGCGGCCGCCCGCCTCCGACAGCACCCGGTCGTCACCCGGAGCGGGCAGGGTGATCTCGGCGGCGTGGTGGCGGATGTCGAAGGCCTGGTCGTCCTCCCAGGTGGGATGCGCGATGCCGAACGGCGGGAATACGACCTTCTGCCGGTAGCGCGGGAGGAGATGGAGACGCGCCTCGAGCGACGCGATCAGCGTGTCGAGCGTGAGGCGCCCCTCGTAGACCATGCAGCCACCCACGTGCATCGGCAGCGTGGGCTTCTCGGTATAGAGGAACGTCGCGTCGACGGAAGTGAGACGGCGATTGAGCTCGCGCGCGGACAC
>Ga0075423_10001889_pt1 | contig 18813 bp, 17 predicted proteins | sample SoiMethybrSBSTD2_FD_80114 | JGI IMG/M metagenome (GOLD analysis project Ga0075423, IMG submission 80114) | Bulk soil microbial communities from a Populus tree surrounding site in Tennessee, USA - Soil MetaG P. TD hybrid SBSTD2 | ecosystem: Environmental > Terrestrial > Soil > Tree plantation...
GCAAGCGCCACGCGCCCGGCTTCGAAATTCACCAGCGCGCCGTGCTCGTCGTACACGTGCGCGCCGAGTGAGACGCCGCCATGCGGTGCGTCCGATGAAAGCCAATACGCCTGACCCGTGTTCGTGACCGTGGCCTCGAGGACGAGCGGTGTGCCGGCCGGCACCAGCGCATGCGATGTCGACGGTCGAATCTCACACGCGAGACCACGCGTCTGCCGGCTGTCGATCCGAACATCGCCGGCTTTGACGAGCACGAAGTCGCGCACGAGGTGCAGAAACGTTCGCGTCGATTCGAGCCACCGCGTTTGCGCAGCGCCGCCGGTCGCGAGATCTTCGTACTCCGTGAGCGAGACCTGATACGCCGGCTCGTGAAACACGCACATGCGGAGGTCCGAGAACCCCGACGCCTGCGCGGTCCGCCAGATCGCGTGGATGTCGACGTCGCGTTCGACGACCCCGTAGGTGTTCGACTCGAAGGACGAACGCGCCGACTCCGAATGGCGCGGACCGGGCTCCGCGAATGCGGCGCGGCCGCCGGGCACCAGAATCCGGCCAAACTCGCGCAATATCGCGTCGGGATTGGCCGCGTGATGAAAGGCGTCGAAGCAGACGATACGGTCGACGCTCGCGTCCGGCAGATCGATCCGCCGCCCATCGAACCGCAGGAACTCCGGCGCCGGTTGATCGCCGATCACCGGATGACGCGCGTAGTGCTCGCGCGCGATGGCCAACGCCGTGGGTGAGACGTCGAGGACGATGACGCGGCACCCGAGCTGTGTGAGGTCGCGAGACAGCCAACCGGTGCCGCCGCCGAAATCGAGTACGCGCAGTCCTGGCGACAGCTCGAGACTCTGCAGCATCACCGTGAGGTTCGCGAGAATCGCCGGCGTTTCCGCGATCTGGCTGAACGGCTTCGCGAGGTGATGGTCCCAGTTCGTGAGCGTCGCGTAGTACGCCTCCGCGGCGCGATTGAAGGCGTCGATCTCGGCGTCGCTCGCGACCGCCGATGCCGCGTGCGCGGCCGATCGCTCGGCGGGTCGAAGGGCCGTGGCGGCGGGGCGCGCGATATCCGCGCTCGCGCCGGCCTTGCGGGCGAACACCATCGCGTAATCGAGATCGTCCGCGCGCTCGAAGACGACCTGCATGTCGCCGCAGCCCCCCGCCTTGAGCACCTCCATCACTTCGTCCAGCGCATAGGCATGCGTCGGAATGAACGGCTCGGTCGCCGGTTTGCCGCGAAGGCGATTGATCACGTCGTTCACGCCGGGCACCCGCTCGCGCGCCCATCGCGTGATCTCGACGCCCAACGACACGCCGGTGGTAAGCGGCCACTGAAAGACGCCGACGCCGTTCGCGCTGATGCGATCGACGAGGCGCCGAATCAACGCCAGCCCATCACCACGGCGTAGCCGTTGGAGGACGTGATAGCAGAGGACGAGATCGAACTTCTTCGATGCGGCGGAAAACTCCTCCGGTGTCTCGACGATGATGTGGCCCACGCCACGACGCTCTGCTTCACGCCTGGTCAAGTCGAGCAACACACCGGAGCGATCGACGGCTGTCACCGAGCCGGGGCGTCGTGCGAGAGGAATCGCGAGGCGTCCGACGCCGCAGCCGTATTCGAGCATCGCCACTGGCGCGAATGTCGGCACGAGACCGGCCTCGATGATCGCGAACATCCGGTCGACGAGGATCTCGCCGCTGGCGAAGAACTCGCGCTCGTGTTCGGGCGTCAGGTTGGCGCGAAGAAAACGCGGGGACGTGACCACCGCGAAGTACGGCTCGCGGGCCGCGAAGTCGTCGAAGGCGGATGGCACTAACATGATGCTCGATGCCACACCACGTTCGGGCGTGGATCGCATTCGTTGTCGGCAGGGCCGTTGAGTCCGCGGCGATCGCTGGCGTGTACGACCACACGGCGCGACATCACCGCACCATCACTGGGTCGCTCAATCGTGGAACGGTCAACGTCTTCGATCACGAACGATCGGCGCACTTCACCGGGACCGGGTCTGACACACAATTCAGTCTCTACGATCACGAACGTAGAGCCCATATTTCCCTCACCATCAGCGGAACGACGTTCAACGGATTCGATAACGGTGGGGCGCGGACCTTTTCAGGTCGTGTGAACGGGCACGTGGTCTCGATTCTCGATCACGCGGACGCAACGTGGTCGCTGTTTTCAGTCTGAGTTCTACTTGCAGCGGTTCGCGGGCGTCTTGCGATCGCGCCACTTGCGATGGCAGCCGACGCAGGACGCGTTCACGGTCTCGGCGATGCTGATCATCTTGTCTTGATCTTTCGCTTGCGCCGCTTTGTAGGCCTGCATGCCGGCGTCACGAAGCTGTTGCAGAAACATCGACCACGCCGGGTCGCTCGCCGGAACGGGTACGCCGTTGGAACATTTGCGCTCTGAAATCGCCAGCAGGTTCGCGGACTCGGCGAGCGCCAGTGCCGCGTTCTCCACCGCCTGCCACCCTCCAAATGAACTGGTGAGAGGGTCGGTCGACATGTTCGGGTCGTGACCTGGGATGAACTTTATTTCTCCAGGATTGTCGGCCTGCGGGAAGAACACCACGTTGGCGGCAGGATACAAGACCCCGCGCATCAGTTGATTCAAGTTGGCGTGAACCTGCTGTGGCGCACTCGTCGACGGCGATTGCGCCATCAGCGACAGTCCCCACGCAGCGGGAATGAGGGAGAGGAATAATACCGTCCTGTGCATGCGGCTAGATTAGATGGGGAACGGTCCCAGGGCAATCGCTGAATCGATCGCGATCGAGAACAGGAAGCGAAGTGGAGAACATACAGTCAGCCGGCCGGCGGCGTCGCAACGCCCTCGCCTGGATCGTGGGCGTTGCCGGCACCGTGCTCGCAGGCTGGATGGTGACGCGGCTGATCACGACGTCGGAACGCCTCCCTTTAATCGTCGGCGCCTACTACTACACCTGGTACTACGACGGCCATTGGGCCTCGACCGACTACGTCGGGCGGCACCTGCCGGCGCCGCTCGAGCCGCAACTCGGCGAGTATGTCTCGGACAGTCCGGCCGTGATCGACGCTCACCTGAAATGGGCTGCCGATTACGGGATCGACTTCTTCATCCTCAGCTGGTCCCACCCAGGCAGCTTTGCCGACCAGGCCGCGCGCAAGTATCTGCTGCCGGCCATGGCGCGATCACGCGTCCGTCAGGCGCCCTTCGTCGAGCTGAATTCGTACGGCGAACGCAATCTGGCGAACCCGGAATTCCGGGCTCGGCTGCAGGCCGACCTTCGATACGTAGGCGAGAACTTCTTGAAACATCCGTCCGCGTTGCATGTCAACGGCAAGCCCGTGCTCATGCTCTACGTGACGCGCATACTCCAAGGCGATGTGGGATCGTGGATAAAAGAGGTGCGGCGCATGCTCGCCGAGATGGGCGTGGATCCGTTCATCGTGGCAGACGAGGTGTTCTGGCAGGATGTGGATCCGGCACGCTTACGCGCCTTCGATGCGGTGACGGCGTACAACGTCTACGATTGGCCGCGTACGGGTAACGCCGGCTTCGCGGGCGATTCGACGTTTCTCGCCGACGTCGAAGGGCTGTTCACGCGATGGCAGAAGGCGGCGCAGAAGGCCGGCGTCGTGTTCGTGCCGAATGCGATGCCGGGCTACAACGATCGCGGCGTGAGACCTGCCGAAGATCACTACGTGATTCCGCGCCGGCTGCAGCCGGCGAGCTCCACAACCAGTCTGTTCGAGCGCTCGGTCGCGCTCGCCAAGCGGTTCGCCGATCCATCCGTGCCGATCGTCACCATCACGTCATTCAACGAATGGCACGAATGGACGCAAGTGGAGCCGGCCCGCCCTGCGAGCCGGCCGCCGCCTGCGGATGCAGCGACGTTCACGCAAGGGTTTCCGCACGACGCCTATTCCCTCGGGTATCTCGAGGTCATTCGCGACAAACTGAAGGATGGGCAAAGAACACGAAGGTGACGTCTTCGTGTTCTTCGTGGCCCTACCGTGACGCGTTCATCTGCACCGGCGAGTCGAGGCGCACGCGCAGCACGGTGCCTTGCGGCACGCGCACTTCACTGCCTTCCGTTGCGGCAAGCGTTCCGCCGCCACCGATCGCCGCGCCCAGAACGGCGCCTTTGGTGCCGCCGAGCAGGGCGCCAATGACCGCGCCCGCGCCAGCACCAGCACCCACCTTGCCGACGTCCTTTTTGATCCCGCCTTCGATCGCCTCGGTCACGGTGCCGCGAATCGGATACGCCTCGCCGTTGACGGTCACCTGGTCGAAGCTGACGGTCATACGCGCCTTGCGATTGGTATGCGTACCCGGGCTCACCGCGGTGACGACGCCGCGGACGACCGATCCAGCGGGAATCGCGACCCGTCCGCCAACGTTCACGTCAACCAGTGTCGTACCTTCGAAGCGGTCCTCCACCTGCGCCTTGCCGGAATCGAGACTGTCGGTCATGCGCACGTCCATCTCGGTGCCGACCGGGACCTCGATGACGCTTGCACGCGCCGACGATCGTTGCGGCGCTGGCCTCGGCGACAGCGAGGTCTGCACGTCGGCGCGCAGATTCTCGAGACTATCGCGCACGTCCGCGTACTCTCGCCGCTGAACGGAGCCTTCCTTCCGCTGCTTGACCTTGAGATAGATGATCTCTTCCTGGAGATCTTGCAGGCGCACCTGCAATGGCTCGGCGCGCACGGCATCGCGCTGGCTGAGCGACGCCAAATCCCGTTCAACCAGATAGGCGTTGTCGCGGAGCCGCTGGATGTCCGCCGTCTCGCTCGCCGCGCCTCGCTGCGCAGCCATCGGCGCTGTGAAGCCCACCACCAACAATGCCACCACGACCTGCTTGCGAATCATGCCGCTCTCCTCCACGGCAGGCTCACTGCAAGCACGTTGCCGAGCTTGTCGCGCGACTTTCAGAGATGAAGCGACGGCGGAGATCACACTTCGCGGTCTCGCCGTTTCACATTTGACAGGAACAACGGCTTGGTCGCGCCGCTACGAACGAGGTGTCACCTCGTTCTTCCCAGCAGGAGTTCTCAGACTGTGCCGTCGCACGCATGGACCGGAAATTGCCCGCGCTACGGGCAGAGGGTCACTTCATGAAAGCTTTGATCTGCACGTCACTGCTCGGTGCCTTCCTGCTCATGAGCGGCTCGATCGCTGCGGCGCAGACGCACGTCTCGGTCGGAATCCAGATCGGTCCGCCTCCGCCACCTCGCGTGGTGTACGTGGCTCCACCGCCGCCGCCACCCGAGCCGGAGGTGATGTGGGTCGAAGGGTACTGGTATCCGGTCGAGCATCACTACCGATGGCATGACGGCTACTGGACTCGCCCGCCATACCCGGGTGCCCACTGGGTGGCTGCACGCTACGACGGACGCATGTTCTTCGAAGGCTATTGGGTCGGATCGCGCGGCCGCATCGAACACGACCATCGATGGGACCGCGACCACGATCGCGATTACAAGCATCACGGCAAAGGTCACGGCCGAGGACACTAGACGCCCCGTCAGTCGATCGCGTTACGAGTCATGCCGGTACTGCTCGATCCACGTTTGATCATCGAAGCGGCGGAACAGGCCGCAGCCGCCGACAACTACACCGCAGCCGAGCAGCTCTTGCGCAAGGCTGCGGCCATGCAGGAGGCGAGTCTCGGCCCGCTTCATCCCGACCTCGCCAACACGCTGAACAACCTGGGCATCGTCTGCGAAAAGAACGATCACCCGGACGAGGCGGAGCGATGCTTTCGACATGCCGTGGCAATCGCGACCGCTGCGTTCGAGCCAGACCATCCCTTCGTCGTCACGAGTCGTCAGAATCTGCATGATTTCTGCATCGCTCGCGGAAGGCCGATCGAGTTGCCGCGTATCGTTCTGCCGCGTCGGGAACTGTCGCTGTCACCACCGGCGCCGACAAAGACCGTGGAGACGCAGGCAACGCCGCGCGCGTCGCGGCGATCGCCTCGACTCTTCACTACGAGTCTCTTGGGCCCCTTCCTCATGCTCGCGATGATTCTCACGGCAACCCTCATGCGACTTGGCTCGACGGAACGCACTGAGGCTGAAGCAACTGCGCAGCGGCTATCGCAGGAACCCATGCCGGCAACCGCGCCGCTCCCAAGTGCGAGTGCGCCTCTCGCGGCGAGCATCGGCATTCCAGCGAGGACACCAACGCCGGCGCCACTCACGCTGGTCCGCGCGCAGTTGTGCGCCACACTCGATGAATGGCTCTGCGATCCGGCGGACGTTCCCGTGCCTGCAGGCCCGCTGTTCTTCTTCACTCAGGTCAAGTCCGACCACGACACGATGATCCAGCATCGCTGGTATCGCGACGATCACTTGGCCCAGTCCGTCGATCTTCCCATTCTGGCCAGTCAAAGCGTCGGCTACCGATCGTTCAGTCGCTTGACGATGGACAAAGAGAGTGCGGGTAGTTGGAGGATCGAGCTTCGAACCCAGGACGGCGCGCTACTGCACGAAGAGAAATTCTCCGTTCGCTGATAGCGTACTAGACGCTCGAATCACTGAACGTATAGCACCACGCCTCGCCTTCCAGCACGGTCGTTCCATCGTCGCGCGTGATCTGCACGCGCAGTTGCGTCACCGGCTTCGACGGATGAACGGAGATGACCTCGGCTTCGGCAGTGATGGTGTCGTCGATGTACACCGGCGCAGTGAACTTCCAGTTCTGACTCAGAAAGACCGTACCAGGACCAGGCATGTCCATCGCGACCAGCGCGTGCAGCAGCCCGGTGGTCAGTCCGCCTTGCACGACCAGGCGCCCGAACTTCGTGCGTCCGGCGAACGCCTCGTCGAAGTGCAGCGGGTTGCGATCGCCTGAGATCTCGGCGAACTTCCGCACGTGTTCGGCTGTGAGCGTCAGGCGACGTGAGGCGCGCTGGCCAACGGTGAGTGACATGTGAGCGGCTCCAACGCCGCCAGTGCCTTCACCTCGCGCGACATTTCGCGACTGAAGTCGCGATGCAACGACTGCAAATCCTCGTCGGTCCAGGCAAACGATGCGATGTCGTCGGTGAGCTCGAACAAGCGGCGAGACAGATCGTGCCGCGTCGTCTCGTACTCCGCAAGTGCATCCGTCGTCCCTCTCATGATCGCGCGAGCCAGCAGATCGGCATCGCGCAACGCGTCCGTGATGCCGTGAGCCGTGAGCGGATCTTTGAAATAGCCGGCGTCGCCGACGAGCGCCCACCCGGAACCGGTGGCCTGCTTGATGAAACCCGCCTGTCCGCCGAATCCGCGCACCGGCTCCACTCGTCGCGCGCCGTAGAGCCGCGCCTCGAACACCGCCGAGATATCGCGTATCAGGCGACGGTAGGCCGATGCGGGATCGTGCCGAATCTCGGATCGAAAGCCCTGTGCCGGCACCGATGCGAACACACACGTCGCTCCATCGTTGGTAGGAATCGCGCCGATGCTGCCATTCGTGCGGAACCGCCAGTAGTAACCGTCAATCGGCAGGTCCTCCCAATAGCTGTAGAGGACGCCGGTCGCGTGCCGTCCTTCGACGAGACGCGCTGCGTCAACGCGCTGCGCGATTGTCGAATGCAGTCCGTCGGCGCCGACGACGATGTCGGCTTCGAGGCGGTGGTGGACGCCGCCTGCGACCGCCGCGATCCCGCGCACGCGTCCGCCATCATCGACGATGACGTCGTCGACGCGAACGCCGTAGCGGACGTCTGCTCCACTGGCCTCGGCGGCATCGACCAGCACGCGATCGAGCAGCGCCCGGCGCGGCGCATACAACGCTTCGACACCCGACCTCGGCTCGATCGGCACGACGACGTCGTGCTCGGTATAGCTGAACGTCGTAGAGCGCACAGCAGGTGTGCCCGCGCCAACGATGGTCGGCAGAATCCCCCATCGATGCAGTTGCAGAACCGCGCCGCGCATGAGGGCATGCGTCGACAGCGTGTCGGTGCCGTGCAGACCCTTGTCGACGAGCACGACGCGCGCGCCTGCTCGCGCGAGCAACATGGCAGTCGCTGCTCCTGCGCAGCGCGCTCCGACGACAACGGCATCGACTTTCATCGGCGTGCTCCTATGCCACACGCACGCGCGTCAGCGATCGCGCGATCTCGTGCGCGATCAGCCACGCGTCGTGACCGACGCCATCGATGAAGCTCGAGTTCCGGCGCCGCTGGAAATTCAGCCCCAGCACGTAGAGACCGGCCTCGGGCGTCATCCCCCCGGTGTGCCTGATCTCACCGCGAGCATCGAGCACGGGCACGTGCAGCCACGGATACTCGCGCCGGCAGCCAGTTGCCCAGATCACTGTCTCGATGCGTTCGCCCTGCAGATTCAGACCGGCTGGCGCGCCCGCTGCAATGGCATGCGGCCACGTTGGCGTGAACGCCTCGCGCGGACCGGCATCGACGCCGGCTGTGGTAATGAACCGATCGATGCGCGTGAGCACCTCCGCCATCTTGATGTCCGCTGCCGACATCGTCGACACGAGGTCGTCGGCAAGGCTCACCTGATGGCCGTCGATGTCGCGGATCCTGCCGACGAGTCGAACGCCTTCGTCGTGCAGCACGCCGAGGTCCAGCGATGCGCGATCGGATCGGCCAACCAACTGCATCGACGGCTGGTGGCGCGAACGCTCGAGGTCGCCGACGGCATCGGCGTTCTGACTCAACACGCCGATTCGATCCAACCACCACAGAATGTCGCGGCCGCGATGCGATCGAGGCAACCGTGTGTGACGTCCGACCGCCAACGTCACCTGGCGTCCGGAGCGCTGAATCTCGTCGGCGAGTTGCACACCCGTCGCAGATGCGCCGACCACGAGGACTCCGCCCGCCGGGAGTTGTTCCGGACGCCGATAGTCAGGGGCGGCGATCTGCAACACCGACGGCGCAAGGCTGCGGCTCGCAACAGGAATCGCTGGCAAGTCGCAATAGCCGGTGGCAACAACAACTGATGACGCCGACCACTCGCCGTGGCTGGTGGCGACGCGGAAGTCATGTCCCCCGCGCTCGACGCTCTGCACTGCCGTGTCGGTCACGATCGGTGCAGCCGATGACGCAGCGTACCGCTCGAAAAACGCAATCACTTGCGGAGCCGACATGAAGCCATCGGGATCGTCGCCGTCGTACTGGAATCCCGGAAGGCGCGTCATCCAGTTGGGCGTCAGGAGGCGCAGCGAATCCCAGCTTTGACTGCGCCACCGTTGCGCGACCTTTCCGCGCTCGAGCACCACGTGGTCGATGGCGAGCTCGGACAGACAGCGGCTCATGGCGAGCCCTGCCTGTCCGGCGCCGATGATGAGAGCGGTCGTGCGCGGCACGGTGCGCCTCAGCGGGTGTTGACGGTCATCTCGACCGGCACGCCGTTGGTGAGCACGTCGTACACCGCGGATCGTGCGCGCGACTGCTCGACGATCTGCCGCAGCTTCTCTGGCGGCGCGTCGCCCGCGATCGTGAAAGTGATGCGGATGCGCTCGTAACCATTGCGAACGTCGTTGGACAATCCAAGGACGCCGAACGCATCGAGATCGCCCTCGACCTGCGATTCGACCGAGGTCAGCTTCACGCCTCGCGCAGCGGCGATGTTGCCGATGCCGGCGGTGATGCACGACGCCAGCCCGATCAGCAGGAACTCGACCGGCAGCGGACCGCGATCCTGGCCGACGAGCACCTCAGGGTGGTCGGCGGTGTAGCGGACGTGTGTCTTGTGCGCGTGCTCGGTACCCGCGCCGTGGAACCCTTCGACGATCGATTCGCTGCAGGTGCCGTCCACCCAGCGGCTGCTTGCGCGGAAGCAGAACTTCGCCAACGGAGGGTTCTCCTTGACGACGTTGATGGTGGCGAAGAGGGTGGGCGTGTCGACGCCGTTCAGGGGCTCTCGTGGCGCACGGGTCGCGGCAGTGGTTGCGGACATGATCTGACTCCTTTCGAACGCCGCAGGATGCGGCGGCTCATCGTCGAAGTCGGCGTTGCTCCTTTGATGCGGCTCACGTCGCGGGGGTCGAGCACGTCGACGACGGCACCAACGGCAACGGCCATACCGCGCCGCCAGTGGATGTCAGACCAATGTTTTCAACAGGATGCCGGGTGCCATGGCCTGGCGAACGCCGACGAACTGCCCAAAATTCGACAGCTTCGGCGGCCCAGTCGTGTGTCCGGCTTTAGCCGGACCCTACTTCCTGAATAGGAAGGTGAGGAGAAACAGCACCAGTTTGAAATTCAGGAGCTTCAGACCGTTTCGACCTTCATGTGGGGTGAGCCTCGCGCTGATCGGCATCGTCCCGAACACCTTGCCCTTGAGGACGAGGCGATTGCCATCGCGACCGAGCGATTGGATCTGCATGATCTCACTGTTGTCCTGCCCGTAGATCTTCATCATGACGCGGCAATCTTGTCGAAATCGAGGTTGAGGTCCTCGAACATGCGCATTGCGGTGGCGCGTCCGGCGCCGAACACGCCACCGCCGGGGTGCTGAAACGGACCGACCAGATACAAGCGCTCGGCGCCCGGCACCGTGTTCTGACCGAGGTCTGGAGTGGGCCGGTGCGAACCGGACTGATACATATACGGCGCGATGCCGTGTAGATCGCCCTTCTGAAAACTCACCGACGCGCGCTCGAGATCGAGCGGACTGTCGACGACGAATTCGATGATGTTGGCCGGCGTGAGGTTGTCGATGAACCGGCCCATGCGCGAGAACAGCGTCTGCGCGAACGATTGCTTGGCCTGGTCCCAGTGCGCCGGCCCGCCGTCGGGATGCGCGTACGGAACGTAGTCCCATGCGTGGAACGTCGCCTTGCCGGGAGGACAGCGCGTGGGATCGAAGGCGGACGGCGAGACCAGTCCGATGAGCGACGTGTCCGGAATGCGTCCGTAGCGCAGCGAATCGAAGAAGCGTCGCAGCGTATCGAGGTCGTTCGGCATCAACTCGGTGAAGTACGCCTGATTGACGTGCGGCCCGGCCTTGAAGCGCAGCGGCTCGTTGAGCGCTGCGTGAATCGTCAGGCAAGAGTTTGCCGAGAGATCGGTCCGCGCGGCGCGCCCCACCACTTCCGGATCGAGGCCCGGCACCATGCGGCCGAGCAAGTGCGGATGGATCGATCCCACGACGGCGTCTTTGGCCATGTACTCCGTGCCATCGACCGTCCGCACGCCAGCCGCGCGGCCGCCTTTCACGATGACCGTCTCGACTGAGACGTTATTCATCACGGCGCCGCCGTGCGCTTCGATGCAGCGGATCAGTGACGCGGTGAGACTGCCACTGCCGCCAACGGCCACGCCGATCCCGTACTGCTCCATGAAGCCGAGAAACACGAAGATGCCGAGTCCGGTTCCCTTTTCCTCGGGCCCGGTCAAGTTCTCCGACACCATGCGCATGAGAAACAGGCGCACCCGCTCGTGCTCGAAGTTGTCGACGATGACGTCGAACGGACTCTTGTGCATCAGGGCGAACAGCTCGCGACCCTCGACGCTTTGATCGAGCATCGCCAGGCTCGCACCCATGGGCAGGGGCGGAGTGTAGAAAGACGCAGACACCGGCGGCAGGTACTGCATCGCGATGTCGGCGAAGCGGAGGAATGCTTCCGCATCTTTCTTCGAGTACGCAGCGATGCTCTGATACGTCTTCTGACGATCGCGAGACAACCCGATCGTCTCGCCGTCCTCGAAGACGCAGATGAAGGGCATCTCCGGATAGATGTACTCGAGGCCGTAGCGCGAGAGCAGCTTGAGCTCGTCGTTCTTGATGAGAGGATTGGCCTGCACGAAGATGTGGCCGGTGCTGAAGCGATCGTGCGCGAAGCCCGGCCCGGTGAGTTCAGCGGTGACAACGCCGCCGCCCGACCACGGATTGCGCTCGAGCACGAGCACGTCTTTTCCCGCTGCGGCGAGGTACGCGGCGCAGACAAGCCCGTTGTGACCCGCTCCGATCACAACGATATCGTGCGTCTTAGCCGCCATGTGGTGCGCCATTATAGGTGGAGGAGTTCTGCCTTACTTCAGGCACCGCGCACCCGTGGCATCGCACTGTTCGCGCGATAGTCGTTGCCACGTTTCTCTCAGTTGCCGGCTCGGCGCAGTCGCGTCAACGCAGTTTCGTCCTCGGCACCAAACGATACCGGGTGTGCGTCGCGAGTCCCGGGCCGTCACTCTCGTACACGAACATCAGGTCGTGGCGTGCGAAGTTCTGAAACCATTCTTCCCAGGTAATCGGCCGGAATCGGCTCGCAGCAGCAAAGTTGAACCGTATCCCTGCGCCGCCATCGTTGACATGCACCGTGGCCGCCCCGGACTCGGTGGCCTCGCCGGTGGCGGGCTCGGCGCCGTGACGGGATGCCCATTCGCGAATCAGTTCGTGGTCGTCGGTAACCAGCAGCGCGCCCGGCGGCTGTTCCGCGGCGCTGTGCGCGTCGACGCGACACGCCGGCTCGTCGTCCGGCAGCAGTGAACGTCTTGTCATGTTGCCCTTCCCTTCTCAGTAAACAGCGGGCACGACGCGCGCCTCGGCAGCGGCTGGCCGATCCGCAACGGATCACTTTCCAACTCTGAACAATCTGGTGCCGGCCCGCCCTTGTTCCCAATGACCAGGGCGGCCAGGCGCCCAAGGGGGCTCCGTCCAGAAGAACGTAAAGACGTTGGTGCCCTTCGGGAGCAACGCTTCGTACCCACCGTCCGGCAACGGCAGGAGCGGTACGTTGTGGACGCAGGTCCAGCGGCCGTTCGTCTCGATGCCTGCATGTACGAAGCCGCTCCCACCGACGCGCACACGCACGCGCCGGTCCGTCGGGACGCGCGGCTGCTCGAATGTCCACACCGCGGCATCGCGGACCTCAGAGGGTCCTGACGTCGGAGGCGTTCGTCCGCTGTCGCGCATCGCCGCTGAAACGGTCACGATCGTGTCGATCGTTCGGCGGTAGCGGCGATGAAGGCCACTGAGAGGCTCTCCCACCGACTCGGGCATGGCGTCGGCGACGTCCATGACGAATCCAACTCTGTTCGCCAGCCCCCGATCGATTCCGCGTGGCGCGGTCGAATCGCCGATGTATACCGCGTCCGCGGGATCGAGCACCGGCATGCCTTCGAATCGCGCCTTCGAACCTGCGCCGAGCGCCTCGAGCACCGCGGAGCCGTCACGGCTCTCTTCGCGGGGCATCCGCCGGAACGCTCCATCGTCAAAAGTGAAGATGTCGGCGCCCCCCGACAGCATCAGCACCATGTTCGACAACAGCGGCGAGCGCGCGCCGAGTTCCGCGATGATCGGTCTCAGAAGCCGAACGTAAAACCAGTCAAACTCGGTTTCGGCGCGGAGCGCCAGAATGCCCCCTGAGACGAGATACTCGGCGAGCACTTCGATGGTGTCTTCGCCAGGACCTTTGCCGCAGAAGGCGGTCAGCATCTCGTCAACATCGGTGACGACGAGACACCGTCCGGTCTGACGGACTGCCGCGAGGAGGCGCTCGATCGTGACGACCTGGGTCGGTGTCAGATCGGCGAAGAGCGCTCTCTGGACGTCGACGAGTGTTCGGGGTTTTCCACGGGCGACCTCGAGATAGTCGCTGAGCATCTGCCTCACGCTCGCGGCGTCAGGCTGTGGCTGTGCGGCGGCACTTTCCGCCTGGCTCGCCAGTTCGACGAACAACGGCGCCACCTCGACGAAGCGCGCGGCGCCTCCGGGCGTCACCGCGACCCACCCGAAGTCGGTCAGCAGGAGACCGCCGTTCCCTGTGCCGTGCTGACGTCCAACATCGATCGCGATGTATTGGCGCCGGCGCCATGAACCAGGGGAATAGCGGATCTCTCCCCGCCGGCTCGCGGTATGGCCCACAACCTGGGGCAGCAACTCGGCGTGGTACCGATAATGATCGACTTCTCGCAGGTCCGGCGTGAACACGCCAGCCGGCTCGTAGCCAAGTTCCCCCGGCATCCGGCGTTCGCGTGCATGACTGGTTCCGACGTGGAAGATCTCGTGGGGTAGATCGCGTGCGCTGATCCGCTCTCGGTCGACAAGCGTGCGGCGAAACACGGCGTTGATGTAGGACGCCACGTTCTCGGCGTCGCACGCGCCACGCTCGCGCATCGCGACATCGACGATGTTCGGCAGAATCCCGCCGTGCACGAACAGCTTGTCGTGCTCGAAATACGCCGCCTGCACATGAAGCCCCGGATGTCGCTCTGGGTGCAGCGCTGATTCGCGGATCGCTGGCCACAACCGATAACCGAGCGATTCCTCACCGCCCTGCCCCCCCTCCCGATCGAGATACAGGTCGTGGTTTCCCAGCGTCCATACGATCCGCCCTCCGAGACGGTGCGCCTGGGCGGCGAGATGATGGATGAAGTCGAAGACCTCCTGCAGATGGCGTCCGTGGCCCACGTCTCCCGTGAGCACGAGCGTCCCGTCGCGCGCTGACCAGTGGTCGAAGTCGTCGACGAAGCCCAAGGCGCGGACGATCTGTTTCAGTGCATCCAGCTCGCCGTGGACGTCGCCGACCACTCCCACGCGCTTCGTGTAGTCGGCGAGGAACTCGGAGATGTCGCGGTGCGCCGCCAGACTGCGCTCGACGGCCATGTCTTCCACGATGACGTCTTCCACTTCGAGCACGTGCAGCTCGTATGGCGCGAGTCCGACAACGAACCCGTGTCGGGCCAGGTCGTCGCCCGCCCGGACATACCCCTCGCCGGTAAAGAGATCGCGCAGGTGGTAGTGAATGGCGGGATCGTCCTGCACGTCCAGCTCCTCAGGGAGCCGTAACCGTCCCCAGAACTTCGTGAGCCGCGACGGTTCATCGGCAGCGTTAGCCACGACGAGCACCGGTCGGTTCGAATACACCCTTAAGCCGGCGCGAAACTGCGTCAGCGGCCTGTCGCTCTCCATCTCTAGTACGGCGACAGAACGCTCGTAGACTGTTTCAGGAGCCCCCGCATCGAGCACCGAACGAACCAGGTCGCCGAGCGGGTGGCGAATGAGCGCCCACATCTGCGCATGCATGACCGTGTTGATGATGTGGCTTCCGCGCTGCTCCCACGCCCGTTCGAATCGCTCGACCCCGAACGACCCCCGCCCTTCTTCTACTCCTTCCGACGCGGCGTGAAACTCACGCACCAGGTCGGCCGCGGCCGCGATTGTGTGCGGCGGACTGTCGTCGGACTCGAGGTTCTGCTGAACGCGCCACAGGGCCCAGCGGCTGCCGTCGCGAGACTCGCGCAGGATGTTCGTGACAGAGCGTTTCCGCAACGGGTCGACGGCCATCGGATCGAGGACTTCCTGCGCGGGAGGGCCGGTCCCGATGACCCCCATGTGGGGATCGAATATCTGCAGACGCTCGTGAGCACCGGAGCCGACAATGCCGATGTTCAAGATAGAGAAATCGAGGTGCGACACGCCGCAATGCCACAGCTGCTGTGTGAACTCGTCGTAGCGGGCCTCTAAACGTCGGGCCGCATCCACGTCGCCCGTCCTTAGCGCGCGCTCGATCACGGTCGCCAACGGCGTGACCAGCGTCTGCACAATCACGACCGCCGCGGACAATCCGTCGGTGGCCTGTTTCTCCTTCGGGAAATCAGCGGGGTATGTGACGCGAATGGGTCTCGGCATGGCTCCGAGCGAGCGAACGATCCCGATCGCGCGGAACCGCTCCAAGCGCCGGCGCTCATCATCGGAGAGGATCGGTAGCGTGCTGTCCGCGATGTAGGCTCGACTGGGCACCGCGAGCGGACCGTAGCATTCGAAGGCGTGAATATGCTGCCAGATCGCGGGATGAAGCGAGCCATCCGGCCGAAGGGCGTGTTCGTGCTGCCAATCCCGTTGGGACCCTTGCGGTGGCGCACCCAGGGGCGGGACCGGCTTGGGGTGCTTCGCGTACTTCACCACGAAGCGGCGCGAAGACTCGACCAGCGCAATGACGTGGTATCCCTCCCCGAGGAACTGCATCGGCTCGGCGATTGCGCGCAAGACGTCCTCGTCGGAAGGCAGATGGTCGGCGTCCTGAAAGGCTTCCCGCGCGATGGGGACGAGCTCAGCGTCGAGCGCGCGCTTTCCGATCCACTGCGCGCCGCCATGACGCTCATCGCGGTGGTACGCGCTCAGCCCACGCTCGAGGATTGCCTCCAATCGGTCCCTGGGATTCATTTCGGACAGGCTTCGTCAAGTCATCGCCACCGACAGCACATGCGTCGCGCGACGTCACGAGTACGCAATTGGGGGGCCGAGCATGTCCGTGAAGCCACGGCGGGATTTGGAGCGCTTGTACGCTGTCGTTGTGTGAGGTGCGAAAAAAGGTCGTTCCTGGATTCGCGCGAGCGCGCTCCAGGTCAGCAGCCGCTCGACCGCCTGGCTGTGCTTGAACGCTCACATCGGATCGCGTGTCGTTCGTTCGATTCGAACGCGCTTCGGCTCTCGACAAGAGGCTCCGTCCTGGCCAAAATCGTGGATCGCGATGATGTTCGGGCGGGAGAGCGAGGCGTGCGAGCTCTGCCTTCCTCCGGCGGCACGCGCATCCGCCAAACGTCACGACTGTGAGATATCTCCCTTACGTGGTCACAACAGCTGTACACTCGTTGCGAACCCACATCACACATTCGAAGACGATCCGACAACACTTTCCTCCACCGACAACGCTCACCCTGGGGACCGGGCCACGGCTCCGCAGCCTCGACGCGCGACTGGGTGTGCGACGAGACCACGACCCAATCGACAGGTCACGCGGCCAATTTCGGCCAATTCTCCCAGAGGATCTACAAATGCCTACCAACGGCACGATCAAGCGCATTACCGACAAAGGCTTCGGCTTCATCGTCACTCCTGAGGGCACTGAATACTTCTTTCACCGGTCCGCGTGTACGAGTACGCCGTTCGACGCCTTGCGCGAGGGCGACAGCGTGACGTTCACCGTCGGCCAGGGCCCGAAAGGGCCGCGCGCCGAGAACGTCGTTCGCACCTAGTCCTCACCAACACGCGATAGCGGGGAGGAGGCGTGACGCCGATCGACCGCACGCTTGCGCCGTACGAGCGCGAAATCGAGGAGCGGTTCGTGCGCGCATCTGGACCCGGTGGGCAGAACGTGAACAAGGTTGCCACCGCCGTCGAGTTGCGCTTCGACGTCGGCGCCTCGTCGCTTCCCCCGTACATCAAATCTCGCATGGCCGCGCTTGGGGGCAGTCGCATGACCACTGAGGGCGTACTCGTACTCGAAAGCCGGGAACATCGCACACAAGGACAGAACCGGGAGGCCGCTCGAGCGCGTCTCGCCGCGCTGATTCAGCAGGCCGCCGTTCGGCCAAGGACGCGCAGGCCCACGAAGCCAGGCAGGGCCGCACAGGAGCGGCGACTGACCGCAAAGAAGCTGCGTGCCACTGTGAAGGGCATACGGAGCGGGTTTCGCGACGACAACGACTAGAGCAAAAGCGCCTCAGCGGCTCAGTCGGTGCGTCTTGAAGAACTCCCACATGACAGCCGTCGTGTCGACTTCCTTCCGCGTCCACGTATGGCCGAGGCCATCAATTCGGATAATGCGGACCTCCGCGCTGCAGCCGTCGTAGTGCATCGTCGATAGCGGACCCGGCGGATCCTCGAGGATCGCGTCGCCCTTGCATCCGTTGTGGTGCGCCCATCCGGCAAGCGCTTCGGGGACGCTCTCGACCCATTCGTTGTTGCGGCCGGCCACGTGTCCATCGTAGGTGTTCTGCGGATCGGCGAGTCCGTGGAACGTCAGCACGGGAACGGGCCTGCCGGGGCCCGAGCATTGTTCAGCGAATCGCAGTCCAGACACGGGCGCAATCGCGGCGAGGCGAGAGCCGAGCGTGCATCCGAGTAGCGACGTCATGCGTGCGCCGCCCGAGAACCCAGTCGCATACACACGCGCGTCATCGAGGCACGCGAGCGTGGCAACGTGCGCGATCACATCCGTCACGTACGCCACATCGTCGGCGCGGCCGTCTTGCACCGGCACGTTCCACCGCGCGCCTTCGGCATCGAGCGTCGCGACGAGGAATCGTTCGCTCGCGGCGACCGTCTCGAAACCGCTGGTCTTCGCTTGACCCGCAGACGATCCGCCGCTGCCATGTAGATCGAGTACGAGAGGCAGCCGCGCATGTCCGTCGTATCCGGGCGGGACGAACAACCGATAGACGCGTGGTCGCTGGCTCGATGTGATCTGCTGCGGCGACACGCCTGACGCGTGCGGCAAGTTACACGACGCCGGAGCAGTGCTCTGTCCGCGCGCATCGGTCGCGCAGACGATAGTCATCAGTGACGTGAACGCAAGCGCGATGCGCATGTCGTTACTCCTCGCCTACGGCAAATGCTCTCTCGTGCGTGCGTCAGGATACTCGCTCCTAGCCGTGATTGAAAACCACACCGAGTCGGTAGAATTGGAGCAGTGAGCACGTCCTCTCGATTCATCGTCTTCACCGACGGCGCCGCGAAAGGCAATCCCGGCCCCGGCGGCTGGGGCGCGATCGTCGTCACACCAGATCGATACGTCACCGAACTCGGTGGCGGCGCGCCACACACGACGAACAACCGGATGGAGTTGAGCGGTGCGATCGCGGCGCTGCAGCACGTCGCGAATCAGTCTGAGCCCGTTGCCATCTACACGGACTCCACCTATCTGATCCAAGGCATCACGCAGTGGGTATGGAATTGGAGGAAGCGGGGATGGAAGACGGCTGAGGGCAGCGACGTGCTGAACAGAGAGTTGTGGGAACAACTGTCACACCTCGTCGGCGCGCGCCCTCGCGGGGACGTGAGCTGGCACTGGGTGCGGGGCCACGTGGGCACGCCGGGCAACGAGCGCGCCGATCAGATTTCAGTGGCGTTCGC
>Ga0075423_10001891_pt1 | contig 18803 bp, 14 predicted proteins | sample SoiMethybrSBSTD2_FD_80114 | JGI IMG/M metagenome (GOLD analysis project Ga0075423, IMG submission 80114) | Bulk soil microbial communities from a Populus tree surrounding site in Tennessee, USA - Soil MetaG P. TD hybrid SBSTD2 | ecosystem: Environmental > Terrestrial > Soil > Tree plantation...
CGCACACGGTGGTGGGACCGTTCCCCGAGGATCACCGGCCGAAGCTCGCATCGGGATGGGCCGCGCTGCATGCCCGCGTGCGCAAGGCCGCCGAGGCCGACGGGAAGTAGGAGGGGTCACATGAAGATCATCGATGCTCTGCTCGCGGAACTCGAACAGGAGGCACAGACGACGCGCCGACAGCTCGAGCGGGTTCCACAGGAGCACCTGACGTGGAGGCCGCATCCCAAGTCGATGTCGCTCGGGCAACTCGCGCTGCACATCGCGACTGTGCCAGGCAATGTTGCCGAGATCGCGGCGCTCGATGTCGTGCCGAACCCGCCGACGTTTCAACAGCCGGAGGCGTCAACCGCGGCGGAGTTGGTGCCGGCGCTCATCGAGACGGTCGCGAAGGCGAAGCGCGCGCTCGGCGAATTCGACGACGCGAAGATGCAGGCCACGTGGCGGCTGCAAAACAACGGCAAGGATTTGATCGCGATGCCGCGTGTGGCCGTCGTGCGCAACATCATGCTGAACCACTGGTACCACCATCGCGGGCAGCTGCAGGTGTATCTCCGCTTGCTGAACGTGCCGGTTCCCTCTGTCTACGGTCCGACCGCCGACGAGAATCCGTTCGCGGCCTAGTCCGTTGGGCCGCCTGTCCGCCTTTCCGTGAAGCTCCGGCGGTAGGCGGCCGTCTTCTACCGTCTTCGCGGCAACGGCGGCAGCAGCGCCTTGGACGCGCACCGGAACTCGATTCGCACCGCGCCGCTGATTTTTACACTTCGGCACGATCGCGCTCGCATCTCCGCATCCCATTCAATACGTCGGGCACGGCGTTCGGCCGATAGAGAGATCGCGTGTTCTCTCCGTGCGATTGCAGCACGTTGCAGCACACATCCGGAAAGGGCATGGAGATCGAGCAACCGGCTGCAAGCCAGGGCAACGGCAACAGGATGGATCGCCGAACGGCGATCTACGTCTGGGGCGTGATCTGCCTTGGGACCTTGGTGACCGGGTACTCCGCGTGGGACCTGGCGACGCACCGATTTGCACCGGAGTGGATCGTCTTGCTGCTGCTCACGTTGATCAGTGGCCTCGCAACGCTGCGTATTCCCGGCATTCCGATCAGCTTCTCGATCGGCGACATTTTCAGCATCGTCGCGGCACTGCTCGTCGGTCCATCCGCCGGCGCGCTGACGGCGGCGCTGGACGGCCTGGTGCTCACCTCGCGTATGGCGAGCAGTCAGCGATCGGTTCATCGCGTGCTGTTCAACATGGCCACGCTCGCGGTGGCGACGTGGGTGGCGGCCACGGCATTCGTGGCGCTGGCCGGCCCGCAGCCGCTGCTCGAGGGCGCGTGGGGTGCCGTCCGTCTTCTCGTGCTGCTGATCATGTTCGGGCTGCTCGACTTCGGCCTCGGCACCGGCATGGTCGCAGTTGCCATCAGCTTCGAGCGGCGCGCGTCGCTGCTCTCGATCTGGCGCGCGCATTTCGTGGGCCTGTGGATCACCTATCTCGGCGGCGTGTTCGCCGCGATGCTGATGATCGTGCTCCGCCGCACGAGCCTCACCGAGGCGCTGGTGCTGATCGTGCCCATTCCCGTCCTGCTTTACGTCACGTTCCGCCACGCACTCGGACGATCCGAAGACCAGATCGAGCATCTCGCGAAGATGAACAAGGTCTACCTCTCGGCAATCGAGGCGCTGGCCCAGGCCATCGACGCGAAAGATCAGGTCACGCACGATCACATTCGCCGTGTGCAGGAAGACTCGCTGCGCGTGGCGCGCGCGCTGAAGGTCAACGACGACCTGGAACTCCAGGCCATCAGGGCCGCATCGCTCCTGCACGACGTCGGGAAGATCGCCGTTCCCGAGCACATCCTGAACAAGCCCGGACGCTTGAGCCCGTCCGAGTTTCAGATCATGAAGAAGCATGCGCCCGTCGGCGCTGACATTCTCTCGGTCATCGGCTTTCCCTACCCAGTGGCGCCGATCGTCCGCCACCATCATGAAAACTGGGATGGCAGCGGATATCCGGACGGTCTCGTGGGCGAAGCAATCCCACTCGGCGCACGCATTCTTGCGGTTGTCGACTGCTTCGATGCACTGACCTCCGACAGGCCGTATCGACCTCGCCTCGAGGATCACGATGCGATGAAGATCCTGACCGATCGCCGCGGCACCATGTACGATCCGAAGGTCGTCGATCTGTTCGTCGAGTTGCAGGCCGCGAAGTCGTCAGGTGCGCAGCCAGCCCCAGCACCGTGGAAGCCGCCGACGGCCGACCCGCATCGGCCGCAGCTCGCAGAATCGCCGACTCCCGTACGAAGCGAGCTCGATCTCGAGACCTTCTACGATCTGGGGCGCGCGCTCGATGCGCCCGCCTCCGACTCGCAGATCGGTGCGACGTTGTGGGCGCATCTCGAGCGCCACGTGCCCGCCTCCGCGTTCGTGCTCTTCATGTATGAGGAGTCGAGTGATGCGCTCGTCCCGCGGTATCAGGCCGGCGAGCGCACCGTCGCCTCGGACTCGCAGATCCCACTCGGCCAACGACTGAGCGGATGGGTTGCGGCGGCGCGACAAGCGATCGTCAACTCTGATGCGCGCCTCGATCTCGACGAGGACGTTCGCGAGGAATCGCTGCTGCGCAGTGTGCTCGCCGTACCGGTGATCCGGGGCGATCGAACCATCAGCGTTCTGGCCTTCTACGGGCGTGGTCTCGACGCCTTCACTGAAATGCATCGGCGAACTGCCGAAGCCGCGAGTTACGTGGCGGCCGAGAGCATCGCCCGCCTTGCCGCCCGAGAAGGCGTTGGTTATCAGGTGAAACTGTCCCGTCGCGACACGGCCGTGTCGCGGAGTTGACCATCGCCCTAACTCGATGGCTGATCAGTCAGTTGCGTTCGAGTTCTAACAAGGCTCAGAAAGTCCGTGTCCGATACCTGCGATAGGCATTTCGCAGGGAGAGTTCAGTCTCGTCGCTGATTCTTGCCGGTAACTCGTTGGCCTCGCTCGGGTTTGGCGCCATTCCTCCATTGAGCGCTCGTGGCGCTCCTCTTGCTCAAACGCTGGTGCCTGCTCCTCGTTGCCCGTTGATGCATCGCGGGGCAGCCGAAGGCACCGAATATGACCCGAACCTCTCCCCGGACGGCATCGATCTGTTTCGCACTCGTTGCTGCCATCGCGGCGATCACCGCCACGGATGGACGAGTGCTCGCAAGCGGTCAGCAGACATCACATCGCCATCGACGCCTCGATGCGATGCTGAGTCTCGCGCTCGATGCGCACGACAGCAGCCCGCAGCGCGTGATCATCCGTACGCGCAAGAATGCCCAGACCGATCTGCGCCGCACGCTCTCGAACCATGGCGACGCGATTCTCGCGGATCACGAGTCGATCGATGCGTTGACGGCCATCGTCCACGGCGACGACCTCGCGGCGTTGGCGGAGAGAGACGATGTGATCTCGGTGTCGGCCGACGCCGTCGTTCACCCCGACGGCTTGCTTGGCGGTCTCGTCGGCGTCGTCGGCGGGTTGGTGAAGGTCGTGACGAATGTCGTCGGCGACCTGCTCAATCCTGTGGTCGGCATCATCGCCCCGAGCGAGATGAGCGGCCCACCGGTTCCTCCTCGCGTGCTTCGCGACACGCTCGGCCTGAGCACGCAGTGGTCCGGGCGCAACGTCGTCGTCGCCGTGCTCGACTCGGGCATCGAGCCCTCGTCTGAGTTCGACGGCCGCATCCTCCGCTTCTACGATTTCACCGGCGGCGGCGTCGTGGCGAAGACGCCGTTCGACGACTACGGCCACGGCACGCACGTCGCCGGCACGATCGGCGGCTCCGGTGCGCTGTCCACCAATCGCGACTATCGAGGCCTCGCGCCCAGCGTAAAGTTCGTCGTCCTGAAGGTGCTCGACAAGAACGGCGCCGGCTATACGAGCGATGTCATTCGCGCCGTCGACTGGGTCGTGACCAACCGCGACTCGTTGGGCATCGACATCATCAACCTCTCGCTTGGACATCAGATCCTCGAGGCGGCCGCGACCGACCCTCTCGTGCAAGCGGTGGAGCGTGCCACGAAGGCCGGCATCATCGTGGTTGCCGCGGCCGGCAACATGGGCAAGAACCCGACGACGGGCGCCCCTGGGTACGGCGGCATCACGTCGCCGGGCAACGCGCCGTCGGCGATCACGGTCGGTGCGGTCAAGACTCTCGACACGGTGTCGCGGAGCGACGATCGGATCCCCGACTACAGTTCGTCGGGGCCGACATGGTTCGATGGACTGGCGAAGCCGGACCTGATCGCGCCCGGAGAGAACATCATTGCTGTCGCGGCCAAGCGTGGTGCGTTGTATAGCGCCTACCCGCAGCTCAAGGCGGCGAACACCAACTACTTCCGCTTGAGTGGCACGAGCATGGCCACTGCGGTGACGTCCGGCGTGATCGCGCTGATGCTCGAGGCGCATCAGTCGACGCAGGGTTACTACGCTCCGGCGTTGACGCCGAATCTCATCAAAGGATCGCTGCAGTACACGGCATTCGCCGTGAGCACCGATGCTCCTGGCGTCGAGTACGATCCGCTGCGAGAGGGCGCCGGCGCACTGAACGGACGCGGTGCGATCGAGCTCGCTCGCGCCATCGACCGCACGATGCCGTCGGGCGCGCCGTGGCTCAACCCGAATCCGGCGCCGTGGACGAGCATCGGCGGCGAGGTGCTGTCCTGGCAGCAAGGTGTCATCTGGGGCAGCGGCGTTATCTGGGGCAGCACCGTCTCGGTCAATCAGACCGCGTGGGCGCAAGGTGTCATCTGGGGCAGCGGTGTGATCTGGGGCAGTGGCGTGATCTGGGGAAGCAACGTCGTGTGGACCGACCCGCTCTCGTGGTCGACCGGCGTCATCTGGGGCAGCGATACCATCGGTCAGGAAACCGCGAGCGGTGTCATCTGGGGCAGCTCCGGCCTGACATCGGAGACGACCGAGTGGAAGGTGCCTGGTCAACCGTAGTCGGAGGTAGTCACCGTGTCGCGAGCGTGGCTCGCGTCTAAGACCGACTGAGGCACCACGCCTCTCAGCGACGCGCACCGTGTTCTAATGGGCGCGCTATGAGAGCGTCTTTCACTGCGGCCGTCCTGATCGCAATCGTTCTTGCGTGGACCGGGTCCCGCGACAGCGTGGCCGGTCAGACCACGCAGGTACCTATCTTCGAGTACGACCCGACCTTCCCCAAGCCGCTGCCCGAAACGTGGGCGATCGGGCCCATCGGCGGACTCGCCGTCGATCGACGCGATCACCTCTATGTCGTCCAGCGTCCCGGCACATTGCGAACCAACGAACGGTTCTCGGGTGCGAACGCCACGCCTCCGAAAGCGGACTGCTGCATACCTGCGCCGCCGGTCCTCGAATTCGATCAGGCAGGGACGCTCGTGCACTCGTGGGGCGGACCCGGCGCCGGCTACGACTGGCCGCAGACCGAGCACGGCGTGTTCGTCGATCAGAAGGACACCGTGTGGCTCGCCGGCAGCGGTGCCAAGGACGCGCAGCTGCTCAAGTTCACGAGGGAAGGGAAGTTCGTCGCCCAATTCGGCAAGCCGGGCATGAGCGGCGGCAGCGCCGACACCAAGAACATGGGCAGTCCGGCCAACCTCACCATCGATCCGATGACGAACGAGGTGTATGTGGCTGACGGCTACAGCAACCACCGCATCATCGTCCTCGACGGCGACACCTTCGCGTTCAAGCGCATGTGGGGCGCATACGGACGCAAGCCCGACGACACCGATCTCGGTCCCTACAATCCAGACGCACCGCCGCCGCAGCAGTTCAGGCTTCCGCACAACATCTCCATCTCACGCGATGGGCTCGTCTACGTTGCCGATCGTCCGAACAATCGCATTCAGGTTTTCAAGAAGGACGGTACGTACGTCAAGGAAGCCTTCATCCAGAAGCGGACGTTCCTCAACGGCGCCGCCTCAGGCTTCGCGCTGTCGCCCGATCCGCAGCAGCGATTCCTCTACATGATCGACGGCGCCAATCATCATGTGTGGATCTTGAATCGTGAGTCGCTGCAGGTGATCGCCCGCTTCGGGCAGCAGGGGCTGTTCGGTGGATCGCTCAACGTGCCGCACGCGATCGCCGTCGATAGCCGAGGCAATATCTATGTGGGCGAGAACTTCGATGCCCGACGGTTCCAGCGTTTCCTCTACAAGGGCCTCGGCACACCGAAGCCAGGCACCAATCCTCCGACGACCGTCGTACGATGAAGGAGACGGAGTTCCATCACGCGTCCACTTGCGTCGGCCCATCGTCTCGCTGTCACCACACTCCTGGCGATTGCCGCGGTTTCCGCCAGCGCTGAACAGGACCGCGAGCAGACGCCGCAGGCGACATTTCGAACCGGCGTCAACCTGGTTCGTGTGGACGTCTCGGTCACTGGACGCAACGACGAGGCGGTCACGGATCTCGATGCATCGAGCTTCCGTGTCACCGAGGATCGAATCCCGCAGAAGGTCGAGACGGTGCAGTTCGTTCGTCTCGACGGTCGGGAGCAGGCGGGTCAGGAGCGGGACCTGACCATTCGCGATCGCCAGCACGGGATCGCCGAAGCGGAGAAGCAGGACGTCAGGCTGTTCGCGCTGTTTCTCGACGACTATCACATCGACTCGCATCCTGCGACGACGCAGCGCGTGCAGCGCGCGCTCGACTCGTTTGTCGATTCCTTGCAGCCGACCGATCTCGTCGTGGTGATGGACCCGCTGACGACGCTCGATGGGTTGACGTTCACGCGTGACAAGTGGCTGCTTCATGAGCGCATCAAGAAGTTCAAGGGACGGCGCGGCGAGCTCGTCCCGGTCCGCAGCGTCGTCGAGGACATGCAGCTGACGTCGCGCAATCCGTTCGAAGTGCGTGCGACGGTCACGCTGACGGCGCTCGAAGCGCTGGTCACACACCTCGGTGGTCTTCGCGAAGGGCGCAAGTCGGTGATCTTCGTCAGTCAAGGGCCACCGCTGGGCCGACCAGGGAGCCCCGTCTACCCGCATCTTGCGTCCGTGCTTCAAGCCGCGAATCGCGGCAACGTCACCGTGCACGTCCTCGACCCGCGTCCGTTCGGCTCCGCACCGCTCGGCGGAGCAGAGGCGCTCGCGCGTCTGTCAGACGAGACCGGTGGCCGTTCGATCGTCAACAGCAACTCGCCGTGGGACAGGCTCACGCCGGTGTTCGCCGACGCCAGCGCCTACTATCTGATTGGCTACTCCCCGTCGCGCGAGCTTGCGGACGGCAAGTTTCATCGGATCGAGGTACGCGTCACGCGGCCGTCGGTGCGTGTGATCTCGCGACAGGGATACTGGGCGCCGTCGGCCAAGGAGATGGAGTCGAAGGCGCCGGTCGATGATCGCGGCCTGAGCGCCGCACTCGGCTTGGTCGAGTCATCCGACAAGGGACGTCCGATCGATGTGTGGATTGGCACTGCGCCAGCAGCCGATGGGCGTACTGAGATGCAGTTCGTGTGGGATGTTCCTGCGCGAAGCCGGCGGCGCGGCGCGGCGTCGCTCGACGTCGAGCCGTTGACACGGGATGGCGGTGTCGCGCTCGCCGCGGCACAGACGATTGTGGCCACGGGTGGCGATCGTTCGGTTGCGCGCTTCGTGCTCGAGCCAGGACGTACGTCAGTGAAGATGACAGTTCTTGGTACTGACGGCTCGCTCCTCGACCGGTGGACCGATCGGCTGTCGGTGCCGGACTACAGCAAGGGGGTCGTTGCACTCGGCACGCCGCGGGTGTATCGCACACGAACGCTGCTCGAGGCGCGGCACTTCGATGCCGGCAGCGACGTGGCTCCGACGGTCTCGCGGCAATTCAGCCGCACCGATCGTCTGGTGATCGACGTGCCGTGGCTGACACGCTCGGGCCCGCCTCAACTCAGCGTCAAGCTGACGAGTCGCAATGGCGACACGCTCACGGAGCTCTCGCCTGTATCCATCGACGAGGGACGCGCACGCCTCGCGCTGCCGCTGGTCAACCTCGCGCCAGGCACCTACGTGGTGCGATTCGATGCTACGGCCGGCGGCGATGACGTAACGCAGCAGGTCGCATTCACCGTCTCGCAGTGACCGTTCAGTCGCCCTCACGTCGCGATCGTGAGGTAAGCCCTTAGGCGGGGAACCGTCGTATTCTAATGGGCGCTTCAGGTGGCAAGCTGCCGGGAGGATGGGCATGATGCAGCGGTTTTCATGGGCTCTCGTCATCGCGGCCGTGCTGACCGCCGTTGCGGCGGCACAGTCCCAGCCGTCGCCTCGCGGCTTCGGCGAGGCAGGCTCGAGAAGCTTCAATCCGCCGCGGACGCCGTGGGGCGATCCCGATCTGCAGGGCGTGTGGCCGGGCACGGATATGGTGGGTGTGCCGCTGCAGCGTCCCGAGCAGTTTGGGCAACGCAACGTTCTCACCGACGAAGAATTTCAGGCGCGCGTGAAGCAGGCGAAGCAGACCGAGGAAGACGCGCTCGCCGACTTCGATTCCGCGAGCGCCGATACGCGCAATGCGGGCGCCGTCGGATCGGCCACTTCACCGCCGCCGCACTGGCTCGAGCGCGGCAAGCCGCAGCATCAGGCATCGCTCATCGTCGATCCGCCGAACGGTCGTCAGCCTGCGCTCGTGCCCGAAGCGCAGAAGCGCAACGCCGACGGGCAAGCGGCACGAAAAGGTCGCGGCCCCGCCGACTCGTACACCGACCGCAGTCTCTACGATCGCTGCATCACACGCGGCGTGCTCGGCTCGATCCTGCCGGTGATCTACAACAACGGCAACGAGATCGTACAAGCCCCTGGCCTCGTCGTCATTCGCAACGAGATGATCCACGAGACGCGCATCGTGCCGCTTGATGGGCGTCCGCATCTCACCTCGTCGATCAAGAGCTACATGGGCGATTCGCGCGGCCACTGGGACGGCAACACGCTCGTCGTCGAGACGACGAACCTGAACGGCCGCAATGGTGTGGGTGGCAACGGCGGTGGTACGACGAGCGATCACATCACGCTCACCGAGCGTTTCACGATGCTCGATGTGAACACACTGCAGTACGAAGTCACGATAGACGACCCCGGCACGTGGGCGCGTCCGTGGACGATCGCGTTTCCGTGGAAGCGCGATCAGCACTACGGGATGTTCGAGTATGCGTGCCACGAAGGCAATTACGCGATGAAGAACATTCTGACGGGCGCGCGGGCAGATGAGCGCGCAGCGAAGAAGTAGAGCGATCGGCCTTATAGAGAGAGGACCGAAATGAAACGACTGGCGTTGATAGCGTTGGGGACCGTGGTCGTCGTCGGGACGACGCCGCTGAGGGCGATGATCTCCGAGCAAGTGAAGACCGAGTCGGGAGTAGTGGCGGGAACGACCAGCGACGAGCCGAAGGGGTACGGCGCCGAGCAGAAGGCGCCGCCGGCCGTGCGCGTGTTCAAGGGCATTCCGTTTGCCGCGCCGCCGCTCGGTGACAACCGATGGAAAGCGCCGCAGCCAGTGGCCAAGTGGGATGGCGTGCGCAAGGCCGATGCATTCGGCGCGCCGTGCGCATCGGGTCCTGCGGGCGGCGGCCGTGGCGGCGGTCGCGGTGGCGCGGAAGGTCGCGGACGCGGCGCCGCGCCCGGCGCAGCGGCACCAGCAGCAGCGGCGCCACCGGCGCAGGCCGCTCCTCCACGCGAGCCGGCGCGCAGCGAGGACTGTCTCTATCTCAACGTCTGGACGAGCGCCAACAGCGCCGGCGACAAGCGGCCGGTGATGGTGTGGATCTACGGTGGCGGTTTCACAGGCGGGTCTGGCGGTCTCGCCTGGTATGACGGTCAGAACCTCGCAGCGAAGGGTCCAGTCATCGTGACGTTCAACTATCGACTCGGATCGCTCGGCTTCTTCGCCCATCCCGAGCTCGCCGCCGAATCAGGACGGCATGCGGCCGGCAACTACGGAATGATGGACGCGATCGCCGCCTTGCAGTGGGTGAAGCGCAACATCGCCGCCTTCGGCGGAGATCCGAACAACGTCACTATCGCTGGTGAATCTGCGGGCGCGATCATGGTCGGTGCACTCGTCGGCTCGCCGGTGGCGAAGGGGCTGTTCCATCGGGCGATCGCCGAGAGTGGCGGCTGGATGGGATTGACGATGGGAAAGATGACGTTGGGTGAGACCGCCCTCGCCAATGGTCAGAAGACCATGGAGGCGCTCGGTGTGAAGACGATCGCGGAGCTGCGCGCCAAGCCGCTCAACGAGCTCACGGGCCTCTCCGCCGGCGGTCTCGTGATCGACGGCTATCTGATTCCAGAAGACATCTCGCAGACGTTCGCGAGCGGCAAGCAGAACGCCGTCGACGTGCTGACCGGTTCGAACAAGGACGAAGCGAACTTTGGCGTGTGCGGAGGTGGGGGCGGCCGCGGCGGCGGAGCGGGTCTGACTGCCGACGGCTTCAAGGCAAACGCGCAGCGCAAGTTTGGTGATGCTGCAGCCGACTACGCGAAGCTCTATCCCGTCAATGCGGATGCCGAGGCCCAGCCGGCCGCACACATGGCGTGCGCCGACGAAATCAACTGGAACATGCGCCAATGGGCGGTGTCGCAGGCGAAGCAGGGGAAGAAGGCGTACACGTATTTCTTCTCGCACATCCCCACGCTCAACGGTGCGCCCTCACCAAATGGTGCCACGCACACCGCTGAAATCTCGTACGCGTGGAACAACCCGAAGGGCCAGGCGACTCAGACGTGGACGGACACCGACTTCAAGCTCGCCGACGCGATGTCGTCGTACTGGGTCAACTTCATTACCAAGGGCGATCCGAACGGCAACAGTCTGCCGAAGTGGCCCGAGTATAAGGAGCTCACGAACGGTCGCGTGATGGTGTTTGCCGACACGCCGCAAGTCGAGACCGCGACGCCGAAAGAGAAGCTCTCGTTCTACCAGGCCGCGTTCGTGCGGCTGTTGAAGAGCGGAGGCACGAACTAAGCCGAGAACGACCTGTCAACGCGTCAACGCCCGATTCCCAACCTCCAACTCCGAGGCGCTGGGAGTTGGAGGTTGGGGATTGACGCGCTTTCCTCCATCCTATCGCCTGTGAGTGATCATCAGACGATCAGCGGCATCCATGACATGGCTGGAATGCCGAACATGGGTCCGATCCGTCTCGACGTGAACGAGCCGGTGTTTCATGAACCGTGGGAAGCAAGGCTGTTTGCCTTATGGCGCGTCTTGCTGACATGGGGGAAATGGAGAATCACACGAGTCGCGATCGAGTCCATTCAACCGGCGGAATACCTGCGCATGACCTATTACGAGAGGATCCTCGCCGCGCTGAGTGACCTTCTCGTCAACACGAAGATGATCTCTCCTGCCGAACTCGAAAGCGGAATACCGGACGGTGGAACGACGCCACTCGTGCCGCCCCTCCACGCCGCGCAGGTGCCGGCGTGGATTGCGCAAGGCGCTCCTGGCCGTCCCGGCGTCGCAGTCACGCCGCACTTCACCGTTGGACAGCGCGTGCGCGCGCGGAACATCAATCCGGCTGGACATACTCGCTTGCCGCGGTACGTTCGAGGGAAGGTTGGGAGAGTCGAGCGCGACTACGGGGTCTTCGCGTTTCCCGATACCTACGTTTATTTCATGGATGACAAACCACAGCATCTGTATGCGGTGCGGTTTGCCGCGCGCGAACTCTGGGGCGATGGGGCTCACGCCAACGACGTCGTGTACGTGGATGTCTGGGATGACTACCTCGAACCTGCCTAACCCTGCGCTTCATTCCGAACCGTTGTCAGCCTTGTCGCGGCTCCCGCTCGACCGCGAAGGACCGGTGTTCGCGGAGCCCTGGCAGGCACAGGCGTTCGCGCTCGCAGTCAAGTTGTCCGCGGACGGCCATTTCACGTGGAAGGAATGGGCCGACGAACTCGCGGCCGAACTCCAGGCCGCGTCCAAGCGCGGCGAGCCTGACGATGGCTCGAGATACTACGAGCATTGGCTCGCGGCGCTCGAGCGGCTGGTCGCGAGGAAAGGTCTCAGCGATCCAGAAGCGATGCGTACGCGTAAAGAAGCGTGGGCAGCCGCGTATCGGAAAACGCCTCACGGTAAACCGGTCGAGCTCGTTCGACCCGTTGATGGTCGCTGGCTTCTCCTGAGCGTCGGGCTCACCTTCGCGTGCTATTGGCTCATTCGACATGCGGACGCGTTGCCTCTTGGGACGTGGAGCGGCTGGCCGGGTTGGCCCGACTCGGTTGGCAAACCTCTCGTGTCGCAATCGGGATTCGCAGCGGCTGCCGGTCTGGGCACGCTGCTGGGTGTGCGTCACGCGCTCGAGCCGGATCACCTCGCCGCGGTGTCAACGCTCCTCACTGGCGGGAGGAGCAGTGCCAGGGCCGCATGGCTCGGCACATGCTGGGGACTCGGACACTCGATCACGCTGCTGATCGCGGGCGCTGTCCTCGTCATGCTTCGCGGAGGCATGCCGGCATTTGCTTCTGAGGTATTCGAATTCTGCGTCGTCCTGCTGTTGGTGGGTTTTGGCGTACGGTCAATCCATCACGGCGCGTCGCCGAACGCGCCTGCTCCCTCGCATGTTCACGCCAAGCCAGGAACCTCGAAAGGAGATCGCTGGACCATCGCACGGCGGCCCTTGATCGTGGGCGCAGTTCACGGACTGGCTGGCAGCGGCGCGCTGACGGCTCTCGTGATGACCACGCTGCCATCGATGGCGACACAGCTCGCCTATATGGCGCTGTTCGGCATCGGATCGACGCTCGGGATGGCCGTTCTCTCGGGCTTGCTCGGTTGGCCGATTGCGCGAGTCGGCGGCCATCGCTGGATCGGGCGCGCGATCTTCGTCGTGGTCGGCTGCACGTCTGCAGCGTTAGGCCTGTCCTGGGGCCACACGATTTTCAATCGCTGGTTGTAGTCACGTCGACTCGCGCGTATCGGTCGATTTACCAGGGCAGCGTACGCTTGGTGAACTTGCGACCGATCTCCGCAGCCTGCTGATTCGCCGGGCCCACCATCACGCCTTCCTTGATCATCTCCACGACGTTGTTCTGATTCATCGAATTCAAGAAGAAGATCCCGTTCTCCTTGCAGGCAGCGAACACTTTCGCGCGAGCCGCCGCCATCTTCGGATCCTTCTCGGCACCGGGACCACGAACGCCGAGCGACAACGCCATGTCACCCGGTCCCCACTCTGCGACCGCAATGCCGGGCACCCTGAGATTCTGCTCTGCGTTGGCGAGCGCGTACTTGTCTTCGAGCTTGACTCCGAGCAGCAGCTCGCCGTTCGGATTGAGCGGCCACACGTCGGCCTTGTCTTCGTACTCCTGCGTCGTCACCCCCCAGATCTGCGCTGCCGTCGGCGATCCATGCGCGCCGCGTCGTCCTTCGTCGAGTACACCTTTCGCGATGCCCTGATGGTGAATCGGCAGACGCACCATCTCGACGAAGGCGCGAATCGCGCCCGGCGTATCCGCGTGCGTCAGCATGATGCCGTGCACGCCGGTGGCGAGTACCTGCTGGAACATCCAGGCGTTGGCGCGGACCGCGGCCTCATCGATCCCGTTGACGGGCACGTTGACGATCACCGCAGGCGTGCGATGCCCGCTCTTGGTCGGGCCGCCGGCGACGAGCCCCTTCATGTACTCGGCGAGGCCCTTGATGTCGTACGGCGCGTGCTCCATGTCGTAGCTGATGTAGTCAGCATAGGTCTGGGCATCGGCCTTGCCGGCGTCGAACGAGCCCTCTGTACCGGAATGTGAACCGGTGTAGTAGACAGGCTGCCCGGCTCCGAGGAGCTCGATCGCGCGGTTGATGTGCTTCGGCTTGGGCGCCTGGGCGCTGAGCGAGACGAACAACAAGGCGACCAACGCGCCGACGAGGGCTAGTGGCATCCGCATACGTGTCATACGCGCCTCCACGTGGCAGTCGTGAATGCGTCCGGTCGGACGCTCATTTCCGTTCGAGATCGTTGCGATAGATCACGCCTTCCTTCATCACGAAGAACACCTTTTCGGTCTGACGAATGTTCTGAATGGGGTCGCCAGGTATCGCGACGATGTCAGCGATCTTCCCGACATCGAGCGTCCCGATCCGGCTCTGCATGCCGAGGAGGTCAGCGTCCACCGAAGTCGCCGCGCGCAGTGCCTGCAGCGGCGTCATGCCCATTCCGGTCAGCAGATGAAACTCCTCGGTGTTTCGGCCGTGCGGGTACACAGCGGCGTCCGTGCCCATACCGATCTTCACACCCTTGGCAATGGCCTTGCGGACGACCTGACCGATCGACTCGATCGCGGCCGTCATCTTCTGCGCCACCGGCGGTGGGTAGCCACCTTTCGCCAGAATCTCCTTGCCGCCCTCGAGCGCCATCAACGTTGGAATGTAGTACGTGCCGCGCGCCTTCATCAGGTCGAGCGCCTCATCGTCGAGAAATGCGCCGTGCTCGATCGAATCGATGCCGGCTCGAATCGCGCGCTTGGCGCCTTCCGCTCCGTGCGCGTGCGCGGCCGTCTTCTTGCGCAGCGTATGTGCTTCGTCGACGATGGCGTTCATTTCGTCCTGCGTGAGCTGCGGGATGTCGACTTCGTCGGTGAGCGACAGCACGCCGCCGGTCGCGCAAATCTTGATCACGTCGGCGCCGTACTTGATGTTCAGCCGCACCGCGCGCCGACCCTCGTCGGGAGTGTTGATCACGCCCTGCTCGGGCGTGCTCTCGTGTCCGAAGAGGCCAGGACGGAATCCGTTCTGGTCGTCGCAGTGGCCGCCCGTGGAACCGATCGCTCGCACTGCCACCAGCATGCGCGGGCCCGGGATGACGCCAGCAGCGGCCGCGTTGCGAAGACCGACATCAATCTGATCGCTGCTGCCGACATCGCGAACCGTGGTCACGCCGGCCATCAGCGTCTTCTTGAGATTCTCGGTCGCCAACAGCGTCTGCTCGGGGATGCTTTGCTGCAGGGAATCGAGCAGACCACGGCGATAGTCGGCGTTGTACATCCCGGAGAGATGCGTGTGCGCGTCGATGAAGCCGGGCGAGAGCGTCGCGTCACCGAGATCGATGATTTGCGCGCCGGCGGGGATCGCCGCCGCAGAACCGACGGCGGTGATGGTGCGGCCGCTCACCACGACCACTCCGGGCGTACGCATCTCGCGGCCATCGAACACGCGCGCGGCGCGCAGCACGATGGTCTTCTGTTGCGCGATCGCCGACGTGGAGAATGCGACGCAGATAGCCGATGCGAGGACGGCAAGGATTCTCTGCATGGGACAGAGAGTCTATCTCAGCCATCCCCAAAGGTCCGGCTCAGTTTGCGCCCGCTCGGCCGGTCGTGTACCCATCAATCGCTACTCCTCACGCACCGCGAGAAGGCACACGTCAATGACATCACGATTCTCAAACACAGTCGCGTTAGATGGACCTCGAGTGGTGGTGGCGGTCGCCATCGCACTCGCACTGAGCGTCGGGTTGGCCACGGTGCTGACCCAAGAAGACGAAGGCGGATCGGATCGGCCGGTTGAAATCACACACAGCGTCCGTGACGCCGATGCGCCGATCGCGGGCTCCGTCTTCGGCAGCGGCACACCGGTCAAGCCGGGACAGGTGATCTGCACGACGCCGACGCAGAACACGGCGAACGTCGACACCGATTGCGAGAAGACCGGCCCCAGCAACGAGACGTCGATCGCGGTGAATCCGACCAACGAGAACAACATCATCGGCGGCGCGAACGACTACCAGCTCGGCATCAACCCCGGCGGCCACGTTACGGAGACCGTGCATTCGCGCGCGCACGTGACGTTCGACGGCGGCAAGACGTGGTCTGAATACCCGATCCTGTTCGGTGGCACCTATCAGGGCACCGGCGATCCCGCGGTGGCCTTCGACGCGGCTGGCCACGCCTACTACGCGACGCTCGGTTTCAGGTTCGTCGGCCCCGCGAACGCGCAGAATCCCGATGTGCTCGTCGCCAACTCGGGGGACGGCGGCAAGACGTGGACGTCGGTCCGCGTCGCTGAAGGCAGCGGCAACTTCGGCAGCGTCGGCGATCTGCTCGACAAGGAGTACATCGCCGCGTGGGGCAACGGCAACGCCATCGTCACGTTCGGCGACTTCCGTCTCGCACAGAAAGGCTCGTTCGTCAGCGCGAAGATCTACAGTGTGGTGACGCACGACGGCGGCGCCACGTGGTCGAAGCCGCAACTGATTTCCGGCGATCTGGATCAGGCGTTCGTATCGGTCCCGACCGTCGCGGCCGATGGGCGCATCTACGTCGCGTTCCTCAACACCACCAACCTGGCGAACGGCCGCGATGACTACGAGCTCGTCGAAGTCAGCCCGTCGACGGGCGCACGCGTTTTCGGCCCTGTCAAAGTCGCCACCACGATCGATGGGTTCACGGACTACCCGCTCGCATTCGGCCGACAAACGTATCAGGACAGTCTTTTTCGAACGTGGGCGGCCGGCAACATCACCGCGGATCCGAAGAACGCCGCGCATCTAGCCGTCGTGTGGTCCGATATGCGCAACAGTACGTTGCCGGCGCCACGGAATCCCTATGCTGCGGTGACCAACTCCGACGTCATCGTCAGCCAGTCGTTCGATCGCGGGCGCACCTGGACGGCACCGGTGGCGTTGACGCTACCGGGCGATCAATTCATGCCGTGGGGCGCGTACGACAGCAACGGCTTCCTTCGCATCGGCACGTTCGATCGCCAGTACGACGCCGCGAACCATCGCTACGGCTACACGCTCGCCAACGAATCCGGATCGGGGACGCTCGTGTTCTCGACGTCGCAGCTGACGACGGCGTTGTCGAATCCAACCAGTGGAGACCGATGGTTTGCCACGACGGCGAACGCGTCGTTCCCGTTTGCGACGACGTTCCTCGGCGACTACTCGAATATCGCCGCCAAGCCGTCTGGCGGCATCGTCGCTTACTGGACCGACATGCGGCTGCAGGCATGCTTTGCCGGGGTCTGCCGTTCCGGCGAGGATGCGTTCTTCGCGTCAGCCCCATAACGACGATCGTCACGCGCGCGGAACGGAGGAGACGGAGGGAACGGAGATCTTTCAACGCGGAGGAAACGGAGAGAACGGAGTGCGGTCGATGGGTGGGCCTACGTTTCGTGCCAACTCTGATCCGTAGGCCCGCCCATCGACCGATCCCCCGTTCCCTCCGTTTCCTCCGTGTGAAAGATCTCCGTTCTCTCCGTCGTCTCCGGGACCCCTATGGACGTGCTCGTGATCGATGTCGGCGGCTCGAATGTGAAGCTGTACACCAGCTCGTGCTCCGACGTCCGCCGCTTCAAGTCTGGTCCTACATTCACTCCGCCGATGCTCGTCGATCAGGTGATCACGCTGACGAGCGATTGGTTCTATGACGTCATCTCGCTCGGGTTTCCAGGCATTGTGAGCGGTGGCAAACCTGCCGCCGAGCCCGGTAACCTCGGTGACGGTTGGGTCGGGTTCGACTTCGAGCGTGCCTTCGGCCAGCCGGTGCGGCTGGTCAACGACGCGGTCATGCAGGCGCTTGGCGCGTACGATGGTGGCCGCATGGTATTTCTAGGACTGGGCACCGGAATCGGATCCACGCTCGTGACGGAGCACGTCGTCGTGCCGCTCGAGCTCGGGAGTCTTCCATTGCGTGACGGTTCGACGATGGTGCAGCTTCTGAGTCGCGACGGGTTGAAGGCCAACGGCGTCGATCAATGGCTTCGCGATGTGCACGAGGCATCGTGTGTCGTGAGAAAGGCGTTTGCTGCCGACTACGTCGTGCTCGGCGGCGGCAACGCCAAGCGCGTCGAGCCGCTCCCGCACGCGGTGCGGCGCGGCGGAAATATCGATGCGTGCATTGGCGGTGTCAGGCTCTGGGAAGAGATCGTGGAGCCTCACGAGCGAGAACCGCATCACGTCTGGCGGGTCGTGCGATGACATTCGAAGCGTTGGCAACCGACTACGATGGCACACTCGCGTACGATGGCGTCGTCGACGCGCCGACAATCGACGCATTGAACCGGGCACGAGCGGCGGGGCTGAAGCTCCTGATGGTGACTGGCCGCGAGTTGAGCGATCTGTTCAACACCTTCGCGCACAGTACGTTGTTCGATGCCATCGTCGCCGAGAACGGCGCTGTGGTGTACGACCCGGCTACGCAAGATGTCGACGTGCGTTCGGCCGCGCCGCCGCCGGCGCTTCTCGAGCGACTTCGTGCGGAGGGCGTACCGTTTTCCGTCGGACATTCGATCGTCGCGACGTTCAAGCCGCACGAGCATCAGCTGCTCGAGGCCATTCGCGATCTCGAGCTCGAGTGGCACGTGATCTTCAACAAGAGCTCGGTGATGGCACTGCCGTCCGACGTGACGAAAGCGAGCGGACTGGCGCCGGCGTTGGGCGCGCTCGGTGTGTCGTGTGCACGCACCGTCGGCGTGGGTGATGCGGAAAACGATCAGGCGTTTCTGCGTGCGTGCGGCGTCGCGGTGGCCGTCGCCAACGCCCTCCAATCGGTGAAAGACGGAGCGCACCTGATCACGCAAGGACGCAACGGCGCCGGTGTCATCGAGCTCATCGATCGCATGATCGCCGGCGAGCTCGATGCACTGCTGTCGCGAGGCGACGATCGCGCGGTACGCCACTTGAAACGCGTGCCCGATCATCCGGCTGGCGTGTGCTCGGATCCTCGTTGAACAGCGCTGTGATCGCCGCGATCATCGTCTTGTGCCCGAACTCCCTGAAGTCGAAGCGGTGCGCCGGACGCTTCACCGCGCCATGCGCGGCGCGCGGATCGTCCGCGTCGACGTGCGGCGTCCCGATCTCAGACGGCC
>Ga0075423_10001895_pt1 | contig 18782 bp, 18 predicted proteins | sample SoiMethybrSBSTD2_FD_80114 | JGI IMG/M metagenome (GOLD analysis project Ga0075423, IMG submission 80114) | Bulk soil microbial communities from a Populus tree surrounding site in Tennessee, USA - Soil MetaG P. TD hybrid SBSTD2 | ecosystem: Environmental > Terrestrial > Soil > Tree plantation...
GCCGACGGCCGGCCCCACCACGATGAAGACCGCCGAGATCAAGGCGACCGTCCGAAGACTCCTCATGGGCTACCCGGTCCGGCGGAGCCCGAGTCGTCAGTCCACATCTCGATGAAGTCCGCCCGCTGCTTCTCCAGCGATGGCAGATCGTGTGGAACCAGATCCACCGGCAGATTGGCCAGGGAGAAATCGAGATAGTCGTACGTTGGATCGAGCATGGCTGTGAGCCAGTCCCGTCGGAGATAACTGAACGTCCTGAGGCAGGTGCCGTCTCGATAGACACCCACCCGACACAGAAGACCACCGCACGTCACACGATGCGTCAGCGCGAGGGGGCGATCGAACCTTCCACCTCTCGGCCCCGATCGAGAACCACGCCTCCCCCTCCAGGACATACTCGGCGAACAGCACCTTGCCCTCTCGCGGGGAGCGAAGCAGCTGGCCCGTGCCGGAGTAGCCACGGCGCTCCGAGCGAGGGGTCGGAAGCTTGAGACGAGAGTAGACCCCGGTGTGAGGATCGAGCTCGAAGCAGTAGCGCTCCGACGACCAGTCGGCCAGCCGCATCCCAAGGCAGGAGTACCATAGCCCGTCGTCGGACATGCTAAGATCCGACGCGGACGAAGCTTGCCGATCCCTCGCGGAGGTGCATGTCATGACGGGTGTGAATCAGCTCGGTTACCTCGTGTTCGGCGTCAGCGACCTCGCGGCCTGGCGGGGGCTCGCCTCCAGCGTGCTCGGCATGGAGCTCGTGCCCGGCGACACGCGCTCCACCTCCTACCTGCGGATGGACGAGCACTCCCACCGCATCGAGCTCCGCAGCGACGGGGCCGATGATCTCCAGGCGATCGGCTGGGAAGTGCCCGACGCGGCGACGCTCCACGCGGTCGCCCAGCGCCTGGAAAGCGCCGGCGTGCGGGTGAAGCGCGGCACGCGCGACGAAGCGGATCAGCGCCGCGTGGTGGAGCTCATCCGGTTTGAGGATCCCGCGGGCCTCTCGACCGAGGTGTACTACGGGCCGCCGCTCAATCAGCGGCCGTTCCACCCCTCGCGGCCGATCACCGGATTCAAGACGGGGACGATGGGCCTGGGGCACCTCGTCGTCTACCAGCCCGATCTCGACGCGGCCGTGAAGTTCTACACGGAAGTGCTCGGATTTCGGGTCTCCGACGTCGCCGGCCCCTTGGGCCGTCCCGCGGCCGCGTTCCTGCACTGTAACCCGCGCCACCACTCCATCGCCCTGTTCACGGGCAGCGGTCCGAAACGGATCAACCACTTCATGCTCGAATGCAACTCGCTCGACGACGTGGGCTCGGCCCGCGACATCGCCCGGCAGGAGGGGACGCCGATCGTCATCGACCTCGGCAAGCACATGAACGACCACATGGTGTCGTTCTACGTGGCGAACCCCTCACAGTTCGCGATCGAGTACGGGTGGGGCGGCCGGATGATCGACGACTCGTGCTGGCAGGTGGGCCACTACGAATCGGTCGACTCGATCTGGGGTCACCCCGAGCTCGCGGAGATGGTGGCCCAGAGCCAGAAGAGCTCCGCCGCGGGCGGGTAGCCCCTAGTCGATAGAGCCCACGCCGTCGAGCGCGGCGGTCGGACGGGCCACCATCGCCAGGCGTCCCAGCGCGCGCTCGGCCGCCTGCCGACCCGCGGCCAGGAAGAGGCCCCCACAGTCCACGTGACGCCACGTGCCGGGGCCGAATACCGGCGTGATCGCCACGTCGGCGCGCGCCGCCTCACGCGCGCTCGCGTCGAGCTGCCCCAGCTCGAGCGCCTCGATGACGGTGTCGCGCGGCTTGGCGGTAGCCGAGGCTTCACGGTCGTCCTGCCCGGGCCACCGGGGCAGCGTGTCGCGACCGAGGATGTTGACGGCGACCGCGACGTCGGCGCCGGCGGCGAACACCGCCTCGACAGGGACCGGCGTCAGGCACACCGCATCGACGAGCCGACGCTCTCCGTGGCGCCATGGCGGGTAGAGTCCGGGGATCGCCAGCGCCGCCATCAGCGCTTCCCACAGAGGACCGGTGGTGATGGGCCACGGCCGCCGCGCCGCGAGGTCGGCGGTCATCACGGTGGCCGGGATCACGCACTCGTCGAACGACCGATCGCGGGTGGTCTCCCGAAAAATTCCACGGAATACCTCGTCGCCTCCGCCTGCCGCGCCCCGCCGAAAGATCGCCTCGGCGACGTGCGCGGGCGCGAAGCGGTCGTGCAGCTGGGCCTCGATCTCGGCTCCCCGCATGCCGAGGGCGAGCCACACCGCGACGACCGCGCCCATGCTGCTGCCCGCCACGTAGTCGATCACGTAGCCTTCGCGCTCGAGACACTGGATCACCCCCGCGTGGGCGAATGCCTTGGCGCCGCCCGCGCCGAGGGCAAGACCGAGCTTCGTACGCGCGAGATGCCGCCCGAGCCATGACACGTCGCGCGCGCCGAGCGCGGCGTCGCAGCGGCGTACCGCGCGCAGCTCGGGCCGGTCGGTGATGCGTCTACCGAAGGCCACGAGGTCGGCCACGTGCCCGGCGGCGGCCAGAGCCGGCGCGAGCGTGGCCGCTTCGTCGTCGGCGGCGAATGCGAGAACCCGGTCGACCGCCTCGAATAGCGCGGGCTGGACTCGATCGCGGTCCACGACGACCGCGATCGTGCCATGCGTGGCGGCGAGCGCATCGATGCGCGCCAGCAGCTCCGACGTCGGGCTCGAAGCCTGCAGCACTTCGGCCCCCGGAATGGGCGCTGCCGGTGGACGATGTCCGTGCACGTCGATGACGGCGAACGGTCGTGGGCTAGAGCGCCGCGCGGCTTCGACGACGCTCGTCGCCGCGCCGCGCCGGCCCGCGCCGACGACGATCGTGGCGAGATGGCGCCGGCCCCCGTTGTGCAGATCCGCGTTCCGGCGAGCGAGGCGCCCCGCGAGCAGGTGGGTGAGGGTCTCCTGCAGCCGGGGCTGGGTCGCCAGCAGTCGGGCGAAGTCATCGGCCCGGATCTCGAGCGCGACGGCCTCCGATCCCGCGACCACCGTGGCCGAGCGCGGCACAGCGGCCAGGAGGCCGATCTCGCCGATCACCTCGTCCGGGTGGAGCCGCGCGACGAGGGTGGCTGCCGATCCGCTGGCGGGCGCGACGAAGGCCCGGGCGAACCCGCGACGCAGGATAAAGAGACTGTCGCTTGGCTCTCCCTGCCGACAGATGATCTTCCCGGCCGTGTAATACCGCGGCTGGGCGACGGCCTCGATAGCGCCGAGGGTGGCGATGTCCAATCCCGCGAATAGCGTCGCACGCGCCAGCAGAGTGCCCGGCCGGTCGATATGTGCGCCCATACGCAACCCCCTTTCGCCGGGCGTCCCCGGCGGTCTGCTCGCCCGTATGCGACAGGCTTACGCCGAAGGCGTTCCCGGAGCGTTCCCGGGGGGCGAGGACCGCTCTCCTCCGGCGGGTCTCCAAAACTGGAGGGAATTGCGTGCCCTCGTAGGCCCGCGTATTCTCGGATCGCAATGGGGTGTCCTCGGCTGCGCCTCCTCGGCGGCGTGGAGCTCAAGACCAGCGTGGGCGTGGTAATCCCGATCCCGCGCAAGAAGGCCCAGGCATTGCTGGCCTACTTGGCCTGCCACCCCGGGCAAGCGCAGGCGCGGGACAAGCTCGCCACGCTCTTCTGGCCGGAGATGGTGGACCAGCAAGCTCGAGCCAATCTCCGCAAGGCGTTGTTCGTCTTGCGGTCCCATCTCTCGGCGGTTGAGCCGGGCCTCCGCATCGAGGACGAGGCCGTGGCCCTCGAGGTCACGGCGCTCGACGTCGACGTCCTCGCCTTTCGGCGGCTTGCCCGCTGTGCCGATCCTGAGTCCCTGCAGCAGGCGGCCGAGCTCTATCAGGGGAACCTGCTCGAAGGCCTGAACGTCACCGAGGCGCCCTTCGAGGAGTGGTTGCGCGAGGAGCGGGAGCGGCTGCGCGAACTGGCGCTCGAGACGCTCGCCCGGCTGCTCGGCCATCAGGCGAAGGCGGACGACGCCTCCGCCGCCATCGCTACCGCTCTGCGCCTGCTCTCGCTGGATCCGCTCCAGGAGGCGGTGCACCGCGCCCTGATGCGGATCTATGCGCGCCAAGGCCGCCGCGACGCCGCCCTGCGACAGTACCAGAGCTGCGTCGATACGATTCGGCGCGAGCTGAACGTGGAGCCCGAGACGGAGACGCGCGAGCTCTACGGGGAGATCTTGCGCGGGCGCGCGACGCCGTTCGAGACCGCGCGTCACGCCTCCACGTCAGGGCGGCGGCCGCCGCCGCCACTATCGGACGAGCCGCCGATGATCGGCCGCGAGCCGGAGCTGACACGCCTCGTGATCGCGCTGGACGAGGCGTTGGCCGCGCGGGGGCAGCTGATTTCGGTGGTCGGCGAGGCCGGGATCGGCAAGAGCCGGCTCGTCGGCCAGCTCGGTGTCGAGGCCGCGAAGCGTGGCGCACTGGTCTTCGTGGGCCACGCGTACCCGACCGAGCAGGCGCTGGCCTATGGCGTGTGGGTCGATGCGTTGCGGACGAGCGGCGCGCTCGGCCGTGCCGACGTGCTGACGTCGGTGGCGGCTCCCTGGCGCGCCGAGCTCGCCTGGCTCTTTCCCGAGCTGGCCGAGAGCGATGATCTGCGCGCGGCGGCGCCCCGGGATCCGGTCCGATTGTTCGAGGCGGTCGCCCACCTGCTCGAGCGGCTCGCGAGCGCCCAGCCGTTGGTTCTCCTGCTCGAGGACCTCCACTGGGCCGACGAGATGAGCATTCGTCTCACGTCCGTGCTGTCGAGGCGGGTTGCGGCGTGGCGGATCCTGATCGTGGTGACGGCGCGGGAGGAAGACGTGGCCGAGGCGCCGGTGCTCCGCGATTTGCTGCGACGGCCAGGCATCGCGACGCTGCCCTTGACGCCGCTCTCGCAGGCCGAGACCACGACGCTGCTCGAGTCGCTGAGCCCGCAGGGCCGGAGCGACAAGCCGTCCCTCCGGTGGGCCGAGCGCATCTGGGCGGCAAGTGGTGGCAATCCCTTCGTCATCGTGGAGCTCGTGAAGTCGCTCGAGCAGCAGACCGGGCGGATGGCGACATCCGACGCGCTGCCCCTGCCGCAGGGCGTTCGGGAGCTCGTTAGCGCGCGGCTCGACCGGATCTCCGATCGCGGCCGAGCGCTGGCCGCGCTGGCCTGCGTGATCGGCCGCAACTTCGAATTCGAGCTGCTGCAGCGCGCCTCTGGGCTCGCTGAGGACGAGGCGGCGACCGGCGTCGAGGAGCTGGTGAGGCGGCGCGTGCTGCGCGCCATCGGGGAGCAGCTCGCCTTCGTCCACGACCGGGTACGGGAAGTCGTGTACGCGGAGCTCTTACCGTTCCGGCGGAAGCTTCTTCATCGCCAGGTCGCGGAGACCGTCGAGTCGTTGCATGCCGCGGATCTCGCGCCGCATGTCGCGGTGCTCGGTCAGCACTACCGCGAGGGGGAGGTGTGGGACAAGGCCTTCGACTATCTCCGCCAGGCGGGGTTCCACGCCTACCAGCATGCCGCGTATCGCGCATCCGCGGCATACTACGAGCAGGCGCTGAGTGTGTTCGACAAGATTCCCAGGGACAAGCGCCGGAGCGAGGACGCGATCGACGTTCGCCTCGAGTTCCGCTTGCCGCTCTTGTACGTGCCCGGGAGCGACCGGATCAAGACGCTGATGACCGAGTCCGCGCAGATGGCCGAGGCGGCCGGTGATCACCCGCGGCTCGCCCGCGTGCTCGTCTTCGAGGCTCAGCACCATTGGGCTTCAGCCGACTACTCACGGGCCATTGAGCTGATCGAGCAAAGCGTCGCGCTATGGAAGTCTCGAGGGCTGGTCCCTCCGCCCGAAGCCACGCGATACCGGGGGTACGTACTCGTCCAGACGGGCGACTATGGCTCGGCTCTCGCGACACTGGACGAGGCGGAGCGCCAGGACAGCCGATTCGAGGGCGGCTTCGCGGGTGACCCCATCCTGCGGGAAGCGCTCATCATCGTGCACAAGGTGGCCGCGCTGGTCGAGCTGGGACGGTTCGACGACGGGCTCGTCCTCGCCGATCACGCGCTCCGTCGAGCCGAAGAGGTGAACCATGATATCGGCCTTGCCCTGGCGGGGTATGTGCGAGGACGCGTCGCGCTCGGGAGAGGAGACACCGAGACGGCCATTCCTCTCCTCGAGCGCAGTGTGACCTTCTGTGTTGAGAGGCCATTCCGGACGGCCTTCCCGGTCGCGGCCGGCTGGCTCGGGGCCGTCTACCTTAGCGTGGGTCGCGCCGACGATGCGCTCAGGATTCTCCACGAGGCCGTGCGCGCCGCCCTGCCGACTCACACGTTCTGCTCGATCATCCTCGCGGAGGCGTACCTCGACGCCGATCGCGCGGGCGAGGCGGGGCGGCTGGCCCAGCGGACCCTCGCCACCGCGCGCCGCATCGGCGAGCGCGGGACCGAAGCGTGGGGACTGCGGCTGCTTGGAGCGATCGCGTCGCGGGCCGAGCCCCAAGATCGCGCAGAAGCCGCGCGCTATTATCGCGAGGCGCTCGGACTCGCCGCCGAGCTTGGGATGCGTCCCCTCGTGGCCCACTGCCACCTCGGCCTCGGCAAGCTTCACCGATCGAAGGATCAACGCGAGCTTGCCCACCACCACCTCACCACCGCGACAAAGATGTTCGCCGAGATGAACATGGCCTCCTGGCGGGACAAGACGGAGGCGGCGCTGCGGAGATGAGCGAAGTCACCTGGCGTGAACGGGCGGTGGCGCCGGCCCGCGCCGTCCAGGGGATTCGAGACGGCGCGCGCGTCTTCGTCGGCAGTGCGTGCGCGACGCCGCGGACGCTGCTGCGCGCCCTCGAGCGGCTCGACCCGCCTCCCGACGGTGTTCAGCTCGTGCATTTCCTCACGGATGGCGCGGTGGACGAGCGCGACGGGCGGGCGGTCAGCGCGTTCCGCCACTCCGCGTTCTACCTCGGCCGCGACATGCTGGGACTCAGCCGCTCCGACGGCGTCGACTACGTGCCCATGTCGCTCGCTGAGGTCCCGCGCCTGCTCGAGCACCACCGGCTGGTCTTCGACGTGGCGCTCGTCCAGGTGAGCCCACCGGACGCCGCCGGCATGTGCAGCCTCGGGGTCTCGGTCGACATCACCCGGGCCGCGGTGCTGGCGGCGCGCCATGTGGTCGCGGAGATCAATCCGGCCATGCCGCGCACCGGACCCCAGAGTGAGGTGCCCTTCGATCGCTTCGACGAGATCGTAGCGGTCGACGCGCCCGTCATCGAGTATTTGCACGAGCCCCTCGTGCCGACGGCGGAGCGGATCGCCCGCTACGTGGCGCGCATCATCGAAGATGGCGCGACGCTGCAGATCGGCCTGGGGCGGGTGCCCAACGAAATGCTGAAATTTCTGGGCGAGCGGCGGGATCTCGGCATCCACTCGGACGTCATCACCGAGCCGCTCGTGGATCTCGTCGAGCGAGGGATCGTGACGGGCGCCCGGAAGAGCGTGCACAAGGGGCAGATCGTGGCCAGCATGGCGATGGGCACCCGGCGGCTCTACGACCTCATCGACGGCAACCCGCAGATCACCTTTTTCCCGGTGGAGTATGTGTGCGATCCGGCCATCATCGCGGCCAACCGGGCCATGGTCTCGGTGACGCAAGCGTTCGCCATCGACTTGACGGGGCAGGTGTGCTCGGACGCCCGCGATGGCGCCCTCTACGGCGGCGTGGCCACCCAGCCGGATTTTCACCGGGGCGCGACCCGATCGCCGGGCGGCAAAGCCATCATCTGTCTCGTCTCCCGCGGTAACGACGGCAGCTCGGCCATCCGGGTCGCCTTGCGGCCCGGGGAGGCGGTCGCCATTCCCCGCGCGGATGTGCACTACGTCGTGACGGAGTACGGGTCGGCCTACCTGTTCGGACGCTCGCTGGCCGACCGGGCGCTCGCCCTCATCGAGATTGCGCATCCGGATCATCGCGAGGGGCTGCTGGCCGCCGCCATCGAGAGCGGCTTGCTTCCGCGCGGGCAAACGCTACTGAGCCGGCTCGCCTATCCGGTCGAAGAGGTACGCGACGCGACTCTCCGTGACGGCCGACGCGTCACCGTCCGGCCGACCCGCGCGGGCGACGCGGCGGCTTTGCAAGCGCTCTTCTACCACCTCCGACCCGAGGACGTGCGCACCCGCTTCTTCCGCCAGCTCCGCTCGCTCACCGACGAGATGGCCCAGCACCTGTCAGGGGTCGGCTACGAGCAGGAGATGGCGTTCGTCGCGGTCGTAGGGGAGCCCGAGTCCGAGCGCGTCGTCGGGACGAGTTCCTACTTCCTCGATCCCCGGACCGGCCTGGCCGATGTGGCCTACATGGTCGACCCGGAGTGGCAAGGGGTCGGGCTGGGCACCTTCCTGCAAGCTCGAACCAGCGAGTACGCCCGATCCCAGGGGATTCGCGGATTCAAGGCGGACGTGTTGTTCAACAACATGGCCATGCTGGCATTGTTCCGCCGTTCCGGTTGCCGGCTGACGAGTCACGTCGCCGATGGCGTGGTCGAGCTCGAGCTGCTCTTCGAGGAGCCCGTGAATGTGTCGCGCGGAGCCATTCCACGCCGCTCGGCCTCGCGGGCCCGGCGATCGAGCGCTCCGCGCCGACCGACGTGACGAGCTAGGCCCGCCGAGGTCCGGCCGCGCTCACGGCTTCCGCGGTTGAAAGAGCTCGATGGGGTTGCCCGATGGGTCATCGAGGAGAATCTGCGAGCCGCCGGGGCCGGTCACGATGTCGTTCCGGAAGTGGATCCCGGCCGCACGGAGCCGTTGGACTTCCGCGGCCAGGTCATCGACGACGAAGTGAATACGATTCCAGCCACCCGGCAAGGGCTTGCTGCCGTCGGGCATCGGCTGCCCCGCCGAGCTCGCCGGCCCGCTGAGCAGCAGTCGAAGCTCCCCACGGGCGACATCGGCGAAGGCCGGCAGGGTCTTGGAGATGAGCGTGAAACCGAAGTGGCCCGTGTAGAAGGCAATGGCCGCCTCGACATCGTTGACCATGTAACGAACGTTGACGGTAGGCATCGGTTGTCCTCCCGAGCGGCGATCTCACGGCTGATACGGCGCGTCTGAGCGGGGCGCGTCGGGCAGCTGCTCATCCAGGGACTGGCGATACCGCAGACAGCCCCGGAGAAACTCCGGCCACGTCGGAACCGTCGGCAGCGGGTCGGTCTTCTCCGGTAGGAGCCCCCAGAGCGCCGGGTGATGCCAGCAGAGCGCATGACCGGTGCTGTCCCGGTGCGCCCGGATCCCCGCGCGTAGCCGTCTTGCTTCGGTGATCAGCTGCTCCCGCGTCATGGCGTCGAGATCCTCGTCCACGGTGCCTCCTGTGCAAAGGGAGTGTATCGTGAATGCCGAGGGCGAGGCGTGACCGGAGCCGGAGCTGAAGACCCGCTATCGTTAGCGCGGGTACTGGAGGAAACCATGACAGACACCGTCGAACGGATCGAACCGACGACTGCTCGCGCCGACACCGCAGCGGGAAAAGCCCTGCTCGTGTGTGGCTACGAGGACGACGCCAAGTGTCGCAAGGCCCGCCTGGAAGGCTCGATTCCGCTGGCGCGCTTCACGTCGATGGCAACCACCCTACCCAGGGACAAGGAGATCATCTTCTATTGCGCGTGACCCGCCGAGGCGACGGCTGCCGGTCAGGCAGCGCATTACATGGGGCAGGGGTTCACGAACGTGAAGGCGCTTCGCGGGGGCGTCCAGGCATGGATGCAAGCGGGTCTCCCGACCAAGGACACGTGATGTCAGGGGGCCGAGTCGTCTGACACCGGGCGGCCGTCTCGGTGTTAGATAGGGGCCATGATCACCGGCCCCATCATCGCCGAGATGGCGGCGCTGGTCGGCGACCCGGCAAGAGCCACGATGGTGGCGGCGCTCGTCGACGGCGGCGCCCTGACCGCGACCGAGCTCGCTGCCGCGGCCCGGATCACGCCTCAAACCGCCAGCGGCCACCTCGCCAGGCTGACCGAGGCGGGCGTGCTCTCCGTGGCTCGAAACGGACGGCATCGTCATTTCCGGCTCGCTTCGCCGGCCGTGGCGGACATGATCGACGGCATCGTCGCGGTGGCCCTTTCGAAGCGACCTCGGTACCTCCCGCTCTCCCGGCCAGCCCGGGCGCTGAGCGCGGCCCGCATCTGCTACGACCACCTGGCCGGTCGTCTCAGTGTCGACCTCACGGATGCGCTCGTCGCCCGACGATATGTGGTACTCGACGACACGACCGCAGAGATCACGCCCGCCGGCGCTCGCTTTCTCACCCGGCTCGGAATCGGGCTGCCCAGAGGGCGCGAGACCCGCCGGCGCATCTCTCGACTCTGTCTCGATTGGACCGAGCGGCGGCCACACATCGCGGGTGCGCTGGGGGCGGCGATCACCAAGCGCTGCTTCGACCTCGGCTGGATCCAGAGGACCAAGCGCAGCCACGCCGTCATCGTCACCCCATCGGGGCGGCGCGGCTTTCGGAAGACCTTCGGCCTCGACACGTGACACTTCGGTCGCGGCCGAAGTGTGTCCCGGCGCGTCCGGCGGCTTTGGTTGTAGGATCGCAAGCAGGAGGAGGCCGCCATGCTCGAAGGGAAGACGCGCATTCCACCGGTCGACATTGAGACGCTCCCGGATGAGCTGCGCAGCACGCTCGAGGGCCAGGGCAAGCTCTACGGCGCGCCCCTCTATCCCTATCTCTTCTACGCGCGCAACCCCGCCTACTTCCGTGCCGCGAAGGCCATGTGGGGCGTCATGCAGCAGGAGACGAAGCGCGTGCCCGTCACGCTGAGGGCGCTGCTCAACCGTCGCGTCGCCTGGTGGAACGGCTGTGAATTCTGACAGGACGTCAATGCTGCCGTGGGCAGCCGGAATGGGATCTCGACGGAGAAGCTCGAGGTGCTCCTCGAGGACTATGCGAAGAGCCCGCTCTTCACCGATGCGGAGAAGGTCGCGCTCGAGTACGCGGCCGCCCTGACAGACCCGCGCCGTGACGTGGACGACGAGCTGTTCGCGCGCTTGCGACGGCACTACGACGACGACACCATCGCGGAGATGACGATGATCATCGCATGGGAGAATTCGTCCTCGCGATTCAACCGGGCATTCCGCATTCCCTCGCAAGGGCTCTGGAAGCGCTGAGATCGGCGGGGACCGCCTTCGGCGGGTGGCGCTCACCCCTCCTTGGTGCGCCGCTCGTAGGAAATCGAGTACGCCGCCGAGCGTGCCAGCAGGATCGGATCGGCGGAGAGATCGACGCCGTCCGTCCGGTTGGTGGGGTCGAAGATCAGCCGCCGCTCGTCGGCCGCGCTGGTCGGAGAGATGCCCGTGATCTCCAGGCGCCCCAGTTCGACGAGGGGCCGATCGTCGGGCCATAGCGCGGTCGCGTCGTCGGTCGGATCGCCCTCTTTCGCCACCTGGAGGAGAAGGCGGAAGGCCACCGGCCCCTGGCGGAGTCGTCCCTCGAGATCATCACGCAGGAAGTTGGCCGCTCGCGTGCCGCCCTCGTCCGGGGCGATGAAGGCCTCGCCCGCCAGCGGGGCGAAGCGATAGCGGCCGAATCGGCTCGTCCCATTCGCCGCGGTGAAGCGAAACGCGTGCTCGGCGTGGTAGGTGACCTGCGCGTAGCTGGCCGGCACCGGCTTCTTCATCAGGCGCTCGACGAAGGCGCGGCCCGCCGGATGAGCAGCGAGAAACCGCGGAAGCGCCTCGGGATCGGGCTGGCCGGTGGCGGGGCTCGGGAGCTGCGCCCGCACGAAGGCGAGCACGTCTTCGGGTGTTCGTCCGAGGAACCCTTCGACGGAGAGGCCGAGGATGTCGGCGGACTTGCCGTCGGCAAGCTGAAACTTCACGGCCATCGACCGCAAGTTCGGGGCTCCATCGTGCACGTTCGGGTCCCCGCTGCCATTGGCGAACCGTACGATGGTGGCGACCGACGGACCGGCGAAGTGGGGCGCTCGCGTGATATCGGCGGCGCCCGCGGCGCCACGAAACGTGCCCGAGCACACCAAGCCCTTGGCGTGGACGGGACGGAAGCCGGGATGCGGCCCGGCCAGCGCGCGCATGGCGTCGACGATCTGGCGAATGACGGGGTCGGGGCTGGTCGCTGAGGGCATCGGCGTCCTCCTCTTCGGGCAATGCGTCCCGGTAACCGTAAGAGTACGCCTCTCGCTGTTCTACCGCCGCTGCGCCATCTCCCAGACCTCGTCGGTATAGGCGCCCCCGTCGGCCGGCTTCGTGATCACGCCGAACTTGAGCGCGATGTCCGCCGTCCGCTTGAAGGCGCCCGGGTCCATCTTGCCGAGCGGCGTCCGGGGAGCCGGGGGTCCCCAGATCAGCTTGTTCACCTCCGCCAGCATCCGGGTCTGGTGCGCGCGGTTGAGCGCCGGATCCTCCTGCAGCAGGAGATCGACGCACTCGCCGGGCGCCTTGCGGCAGAACTCCCAGCCCTTGAGTGACGCGCGCAGGAAGCGCGCGGCGATCTGCTTGTTCTGGGAGTCACGGAGCCACTCGCTCGCCGCGAACACGCCATCCTGCAGCATCGCGGTGCCTTCCTGGTTGAAGTCGATCACCACGAGATCCTCGGGCTTCACGCCGGCATCCAGCACCGTGTGGTACTCGTTGTAGGTCGTGGCCGCCGCGGCATCGACCTTCCGGTCGAGCAAGAGGCCCATGTCGGACGGCTGAGGGACGAGCGTCAGATCGCGGCGGCGGTCGATGCCGTACTTCTCGAGCGTCGCGAGCAGCTCGTACTCGTTGCCGGCGAACCACACCGCGACCTTGCGGCCGCGGAGATCGGCGGGGCCGCGGATGCCCGAAGACTTGAACGCGATCTGCCGCATGCCGCTGTGCGCGAAGACCTGCGCAATGTTCACCACCCCGATGCCGCGGTCCCGGACAGCGAGGAGGCTCGGCAGCCAGTCGATGCCGAACTGGGCGCCGCCCGCCGCCACGACCTGCTCGGGGACGATGGACGGGCCGCCCGGCTGTATGGTCACGCTGAGGTTCTCCGCCGCGTAGAAGCCCTTCGCTCGCGCGGCGTAGTAGCCCGCGAACTGCGCCTGAGTGAGCCACTTGAGCTGCAGGCGGACCGCATCGGCCGCCTGGGCGTGTCCCTCGCCGGCCATGCCCGCAACAACCGCCAGCAAGGCCACCACGGTCACTCGCATCGACCAGCGTCTTGGCATCGTGGATCGCCTCCTCAATGGATGACGTGGGTAACGCGTTTCAGCTCGGGAGACCGCGGCGATCGCGCGAGTGCGCGAGCTCCTGGACCGGGCGGACCTCGATCACCGCGACGCGCGCCGGGGGGAACCTGGCGGCGATCGCGCAGGCCTCGTCCATGTCCTTGGCCTCGATGAGGAAGAACCCACCCAGCTGCTCCTTGGTCTCGGCAAAGGGGCCCGCCGTCGTGGAGACGGTGCCGCCGCGGACCCGGAGGGTACGGGCGGTCTCGGTCGGCTGCAGAGCGTTCGAGACGATGTAGTGACCGCTCCGGCGAAGCTCCTCCGCGTATTCGATCGCGGAGTCGACGAGCGCCTGCATCTCCTTCGGGGGCATGGCATCCATCACACTCTGGTCGTGGTGAATCGTGAACATGAACTTCATCGCGGTCTCCTTGTTGTGGTGAGGCGTGCCCGCTCGTTCGCGGCGCTGCGTCGATAGGCAACCGAGCCCAGCTCGGCCGCGAGGGCGTCCAGGGACTCGAGCGCGCGCTCGAGCGCGGTGTGGTCGGAGGCGGGCTCCGACGCGAGGACGCGAGCCCACGACAGGGCGACGTCGAAGGCGCCGAGGCGCCAGCCGCGGCCCCGGTCGACGAGCTCCCGCGCTTCGGCGACGAGCGCGCGGGCGCGCGAGGGGTCGCCGGCGGCCAGCTTCGCCTGCGAGAGAGTCGCGAGGATGCGCGGCTCGTACCAGAGGGCGGTGCGCCGGGCACGGGCGAGCGCGAGCGCCCGCTCGAGCACGCCGGTGGCGGTGGTGAGGCCGCCGGCCGCAAGCTCCGCCGAGCCGAGAAACGCCGCGGCCTCCACCCGAGAGAACGCGCTTCCGTGCTCCGCCGCGAGCTCGGCGGCGCGGCGGCCATGGGCCAGCGCCCCGGGCAGATCACCCTGGAGACGCAACACCTCGCACAGGAAGGCGTGCGTACCGTAGACGGCGTGGAGGGCGCGCTCGCTCTCCTCGGCGAGGAGGGCCTGCAGGGCGGCCGCTGCCTCGGCGGTGTGCCCGAGATGGGCGCTCGCCAGCGCCCACCACACCCGGCACAAGCCAAGCGCGGTGGAGCGCCCGACCGCCTCTCGCAGCCCGGCGAGCTCACCGAGCTCGCTCAGCGCAGTCTCTGCGGTCGCGCGGGCGGCAGCGAGGCGGCCGACGGCGAGCTGGGCGTGGGCCAGCACCGAGCGCATCTCGAACTCGAACGCCGGATCGGATCCTTCGGCGAGATCGTTCGCTTGTTCCGCGCATGCCAGGTATTGCCCCGCGTCGCCGGCGAGGCCGCACAGGCGTCCGTAGGACGTCAGCAGAAAGGCGTGGCCAGCCCTGTCCTGAAGTCGCTCGGCGACCGCGCGCGCCTCGTCGAAGAGGTCGTGCGCCTCCCGCTCCTCGATGCCGGCGATGCGCCCGATCTCGAGCAGCGCGATGCGCGAGGTGAGCTCGAGCATCAGGGTCTCGCGGGACTCCGGAACGGCGGCGAGGAGGGTGGTAACCCGGCGGCAGTGTCTCACCCCGTCCGCCGGGTCGCTGCGCGCGACGCGTCGGCCCGCCTGCTCATGCCAGCGCGCCGCCTCAAGCCGCTCGCCGGCCTCGTCGAAGTGATGGGCGAGGAGCGCGGCGTGCGCGGCGGCGGCCGGGCCATGAAGGGCGAGCAAGGCGCGCGCGATGGCCGCGTGGGTGCCACGCCGGCGATCCTGGAGCTGGGAGTGGTAGGCGATCTCCTGCGCGAGGGGGTGCCGGAAGGCCCGCTCGCGCGGCGACTCGGCCGGCCCGAGAAGCTCGGCCGTAGCGAGGCGGTCGAGCGACGCCGCGAGCTCGGGAATCGGCAGATCGACCACGGCGCGCAGCAGCTCGATCGAGACATCCCGCCCGATCACCGCCGCGGCCTGGAGCACGTCCTTGTCGCGGTCGGCAAGTCGATCGATGCGCGACGCGAGCACGGCCTGAACGGTCTCGGGCAGCGTGACCTCCTCGACCGGGGCGGCCAGGCCATAGGCGCCGCGCTCCCCACGGAGCACACCCCGCTCCACGAGCGAGCGAATCATCTCCTCGATGAAGAGTGGGTTGCCGCGTGCGCGTGCCTCGATCCGCGCGTGCAGAGGCGCGAGCGCCTCGTCGGCTCCGAGCCAGTCGTCGAGCAAGGCGCGAGAGTCCTCGAGGGCGAGGGGCTCCAGCGAAAGACGCTCGACTCGCGAGGACCACACGGGTCGATGCTCTGGCCGCGTGGTGGCGAGCAGCAGGATCCGGCTCCCGGCCGATTCCGAGCCGAGGAGACCCGCGGTGAGCATCTCCATCGCCCCTTCGCTCGCCGGATCGAGCCAGTGCAGGTCCTCGACCCAGAGCATCGTCAGCACGCGCCGACCGCGAGCGAGGATCAGTTGCAGAAGCGACCGGAACAGCACCGTGCGGCGCGCGTCGGGGTCGAGCCCCGACTGAGCGGCGACGTGGTCGGACATTCCCAGAAGGTCGAGCCACAGATCCAGGGCGATCGGGTCGGCCGGCGCGCCTCCGAGGCTGCGTCCCGCGGCATCACGGACTTCCGACGGTGACGCGCCGTCGCCGATACCGAAGAGACTGCGGGCGAGCGCAACGATTGCGTGGAAGGGCAGCATGCGCCCGTGCGAGAGGGCGCGGCCATAGTGGAGCGTCACGCCGTGGGCCCGCTCGACGAATTCGTGGCAGAGGCGGCTCTTTCCCGCGCCGGGCTCCGCGATGACCAGGACGACCTGCGGCCGGCCCGACTGCGCCTCGCGCAGGGCCGTCTCGAGGCGCGCGAGCTCGCGCTCGCGGCCGACGAAGCGCGAGAAGCCCCGCGCCCGGGAGCGGTCGAAGCGGCTCCGGATCGGGCCCAGCCCCCGCAGCTCGAAGACACGCACGGGCTCGCTTGCTCCCTTGAGGGTCTGTTCCCCACGGTCCAGGAAATCGAAGAAGCCCGCCGCGAGGCGCTCGGTCTGCTCGGTCACCGCGATGCCGCCCGGCGGCGCCAGCTGCTGCACCCGGGCGGCGAGGCCGACGACGTGCCCCTGCGCGGTGTAGTCCATGCGCAGATCGTCGCCGATCCGGCCGACCACGACCTCGCCGGAGTTCAGGCCCATCCGCACCGCGAACTCGAGGCCGCTCGCGCGCCGCACGTCGTCGTTGAGCGGGCCGAGCTCGCGCGCCAGCTCCAGCGCGGCCGCGCAGGCCCGCTGGGCGTGGTCCTCGTGGGCGATGGGGGCACCGAAGAGCGCCATGATCCCGTCACCGGTGTACTGGTTGATGGTCCCCTCGTAGCGATGGACGCCGCCGGCGAGGATCCGGAATAGGCGATCGAGGAGGCGATGCCATTCCTCGGGGTCGATGCGCTCGGCGAGATCCATCGAGCGTACGACGTCGGCGAAGAGGACGGTGACGAGCTTTCGCTCGCCCCTGAGCGCGCTCTGGGAGGCCAAGATCTTCTCGACGAGGTGGCGCGGGGTGTAGGAGCGGGGCTCGGGCGTGACCGTCGGCGCGGCGAGCTGAGCGCCACACTCGTTGCAGAACCTCGCGCCGGCAGGATTGTCGTGTCCGCAGGATGGGCAGCTCACGGGGCACCTTGCCCATCTTAGCCTCATCCGCGAGGCGGAAGCTCGACAGAGGGGGCCGTGTCTATGTCGTGATCACGGGCTGGAGCCGAGTCTCGCCGCCCGTCGCGAGCGGCCACAGATAGCGATCCCACGTGAGACCGACCACCTCCATCTGGCCGGCGGCTCTCGCGCCCGCCCGCTCGGCGACGCGGCGCGAGCGGGCGTTTTGCGGGAGGATGGCGGAGATCACATACGATAGGCGCAGGACGTCGCGCGCGTAGTCGCGCACGCAGCACGCGGCCTCCGTCGCGAACCCCTGTCCCCAGACCGTGGGGTCGAAGGTGTAGCCGAGCTCACACTCGTAGGTCAGCGCGTTCCCCGGAGGTGCCTCCTCGCGACCGAACCATCCCTTGCGAAGGCCATGCTCGGGAATGGTGGGTTCGACCGCGAGGTCCATCAGGCCGCAGCGCCCGATCAGCGCGCCGTCCGCCTTGCGCAAGACCGCGAGGTAGCCGAGCGCGCGCTGCTCATAGCTTGCGAGCGTGGCCTCGAGCCATGCCGCCGTCTCCTCGGGTGAGCGCGGCCGGCCCCCGGGGTAGAGGTTCCGCGCGACGTCGGGGAGCGCGTGGATGCGGGTGAAGAACGGCAGATCGTCCGGTGCCAGTCGCCGCAACACGAGGCGAGCCGACTCCAGCCGGTCCGTGCCGTGCGCCAGGGTCATGGTGATGTGCCTTGTGCCGAGATCGGCCGCGGTACGGGCGGCGCGCGCCGCTCGAACTTGCGCCCCGGGTAGATGCGCCTGGTGTGGTCCACCAGACCGTCGATGAAGCTCCGGGCGTGCGCGGTCAGGAATCGTCGGGGGCCCCAGACGACCCAGGCCCACATGCCCAGGGAGGCGCCGGCGTGCAGGATCGGCGCCGCGCGTATTCTTCGATCGTTGAACCGGACGGTGGATGGCACGATGGCGACCCCGAGCCCGGTCTCGGCCAGTGCCAGCATCGATTGAGGATCGCCCGCCTCGAGGACGACTCGGGGGTGCACGTGGGCAATGCGGCAGGCGCCGTCGAACATCTCCCGGGTACCGAATCCTTGCCTGAGCAGTAGGAGGCGCTCGTTCCGGAGATCGATGACCTCAAGGGTCTTTCGGTGGGCCAGCGGGTGCGAGGGCGCCATGGCGGCGAGGGCCCGCACCGGGAACAAGGGGCGCCCTTCGAGGTGATCGTCGCCTCGCCGGAGCGCCAGGGCGAGATGGACTTCGCCCCGCTCGACGAGGCCCGCCGTACGCATCCCGCCCTCTTCGACGAGATGGACGTCGACGCCCGGGCGCGATTTCAGGTACCGGGCCAGGAAGGGCGCGAGCACGCTCTGGATCACCTGCGGCGAGCCCCCGACACGCAGAGTCCCGACATCCCCGCTGCGGATCGCCTGCGCGTGCTCGGCCAGCTGACCGACTCCATCGAGAAGCTCGCGACTCCGATCCACGAGGCCTTCTCCGGCGCTGGTCAGACGGATCCCGCGTCCGGCGCGCTCGAAGAGTCGCACACCCAGCTCGCCCTCGAGATCGTGGACCTGTCGCCACAGCGCGGGCTGGGTGATGCGCAGGCGCGCGGCGGCCCGTGAGAAGGTACCCGCCTCGGCGACCGCGATGAAGTACCGGAGATGGCGAAGCTCCATGCGCTGGTTTGCCTCAGGGGCATAAATTACCGGCAATCCTATGCATTGGACAAGCATGTCGATGGGCCCCTATCGTCGCGCCGAAAGGAGGACCATCCATGCTCAACCTCGACCACTTCATCGCCGATTGTCGGGCCGCCCTGGCGGAACGTTCACCCGAGCTGGCAATCCGAGAGATCCTGGAGTGAGTCGTCGCGAATCCTTTCGATGTAGAGGCGGCGCTTGGCACGCCCCGCCAGGCCCAGATCACGCCCCTTCATCACGACCGCGATCTCACGATCCTGAACATCGTCTGGACGCCGGGCATGGCGGTCTACCCGCACGACCATCGCA
>Ga0075423_10001896_pt1 | contig 18779 bp, 16 predicted proteins | sample SoiMethybrSBSTD2_FD_80114 | JGI IMG/M metagenome (GOLD analysis project Ga0075423, IMG submission 80114) | Bulk soil microbial communities from a Populus tree surrounding site in Tennessee, USA - Soil MetaG P. TD hybrid SBSTD2 | ecosystem: Environmental > Terrestrial > Soil > Tree plantation...
GCGCACGCCGCCCACGCGGCCGCCGGCCGTCTCCACGGACTCGACGCGCCCCTCCACCACTCGCGCGCCCTTCTCGCGCGCGCGCTCGAGCAGGTACATGCCGAGCTGCTGCCCGCTGAACCATCCGCAGCGGCGCGAGTGGAGCAGGGCCACCGTGTCCTCGGCGAGGTAGGGGAAGTGGCGCCGGATGGTCCCGGTGTCGGTGATGACGTCCGCGCCCACGGGCTCGCCCTCGAAGCCATCCGCCGGCGCCGGTCGGTACTCCGCGCCCGGCGTGGCGTGGAGGCGCGCCGCGCCCGCCCCGCGGCCCGCCGCCTCACGGGCCGCGCGCACGAAGTCGGGCACGCGCGCGGGATCGGCGGTGGCGAACAGATAACCCCGCCGATTCATGCGGAACACGTTGCCGCTCTCGCGCGCCAGCTCCTCGAGGAGATCGATGCTCCGGTTCATGAGCGCGACCATGTCGTCGCCGGGGCCCGGCCACCAGTTCCGGTAGGACTCCGCGGACTTGTCGCTGGTCAGCGACAGCGGCGGACGCTCGTCCACGATCACGACGTTCGCCATTCCGCGGCGGACGGCCAGATGATAGGCGGCGGCGATGCCCGCGATGCCGGCGCCGCAGATGACGACCTCGGCGGTGGACGCGCTCATGACGGAACGATCCTACCGCAGCCCGGCCCCGCGGCGGGCGGCAGTGTATGCTCGACCCGAAGGAGGGCTCCCGATGCGCTGGCGCGATATGCGGGGTAGCGGCAACATCGAGGACCGGGAGGGCCAGGGGCCGGCCCGAGGTGGCCTGGGCGGCGGCATGAAGCTCGGGGGCGCGGGGCTCATCGCGGTAGTGGTCGTGAGCCTCCTCCTCGGGCTCAATCCGCTGGAGGTCCTCACCGGGATACAGGGCGGCGGCCCCCCATCGGTGGACAGTCCCGCGCCGGCCCCCTCTCCGGGCAGCGGCCCGACGGGAGCGCCCGACCCGACCAAGGATTTCGTGGCGCGCGTGCTGGGCGACACCGAGGACACATGGCGCGCCGTCTTTCAGAAGCAGGGCCGCGAGTACGAGCCGCCGCGCCTCGTCCTCTTCCGCGGCGCCGTCGAGTCCGCGTGCGGCTACGCCAGCGCCGCGGTCGGGCCGTTCTACTGCTCCGGGGACCAGCGCGTCTACCTCGACCGCTCGTTCTTCGAGGAGCTGGCCCAGCGCTTCGGTGCGCCGGGTGAGTTCGCGCGCGCCTACGTGATCGCCCACGAAATCGGCCATCACGTGCAGAACCTCATCGGCGTCACCGAGAAGGTCGCGTCCCAGCGCGCGCGCTCGGGCGGGCGCGGCGGCAACGCGCTGTCGGTGGCGATGGAGCTCCAGGCCGACTGCCTCGCCGGCGTGTGGGGCTTCTACGCCAAGCGGCGGAACCTCCTCGATCCGGGCGACGTCGAGGCCGGGCTCCAGGCTGCCGCCGCCATCGGCGACGACCGCCTCCAGAAGCAGTCGCGCGGCTACGTGTCGCCCGAATCCTTCACCCACGGCTCCTCGGAGCAGCGCGTGCGCTGGTTCCGCACGGGACTGGACTCGGGCGAGGTACGACAGTGCGACACGTTCGGGGCCGCGCGCGGCTGACGGACGGCGGCTGGAGTAGAATCCCGCCAGGGAGGCACACATGGCGATCTCCGCGGCGCCCTTGACCATCACCCCGCTGCACCCGTGCCTCGGCGCCCGCGTCGAGGGCGTGGACCTCTCCCGGCCCCTCCCCGCGGAAACGTTCCGCCGCATCGCGGATGCCTTCGACGAGCACTCGGTGCTGGTCTTCCACGATCAGCGGCTCACCGACGCGGAGCAGAAGGCGTTCAGCGAGAACTGGGGACCCCTCGAGACCACGCTGGTCTCGCCGGGCAAGGAAGGCCGGCTCGATCCCAAGCTCGTGGACCTGTCCAACGCCGATCCGGATCACGGCGGCCTCATGGACTGGAGCGACCGCCGGATGATGTACCAATCGGGCAATCAGCTGTGGCACACCGACAGCTCCTTCAAGCCCATCCCTGCACACTCCTCGGCGCTGTCCGGCCGCGAGATCCCACCGGTGGGCGGCGAGACCGAGTTCGCGAGCATGCGCGTCGCGTATGCGGCGCTGGCGCCGGAGCAGCGCGCGCGGCTCGAGGGCAAGGCCGTCGTCCACAGCATCATCTATTCGCGCAGCCTCATCGCGAAGGATCTCTTCGACCCCGAGCAGGCCAAGACCCTGCCCGCGGTGCGCCACGCTCTCGTGCGGACGAACCCGGCCAACGGCCGGAAGGCCTTCTACATCGGCTCGCACGCCTGGTTCATCGAGGGCATGCCCTACGCAGAGAGCCGGCAGCTCCTCGACGAGCTGCTGGCGCTCACCACGCCGTCGGAGCGCGTCTACCGGCACGTGTGGAAGCAGTGGGATCTCGTGATGTGGGACAACCGCTGCGTGCTCCACCGCGGCCGCCCCTGGGACTCGGCGCGCTACCCGCGCATCATGCGCCGCACCACGGTCGCAGGCGACGGCCCCACCGCCGACCCGCCGCTCGCCGACCCCGCGACCCTCCCTGCCCTCGGCTAGCCGTCAGCGTGGGGATCGCGCGCGCCCGTGTGCGCGCCGAAGCGCGCGATCGAGAACGCGGCGACCTCCGTCGTCACCGGCTTGCCGAGCATCTGATCGGCGACGATGCGTCCGCTGAGCGGCCCCAGCGTGAGCCCCGTGGGGCCGTGCCCCGTGTTCAGGAACACGCCGCGCACGTCCGGCACGGGTCCCAGCACGGGCAGCGTGTCCACCGTCAAGGGCCGGAGCCCCACGCGAATCTCGCGGATCTCCGCGCGCGCCAGTCCCGGCGCCACGCGCAGCGCCTCATCGAGCACTTCGCGGACGCCGGCGGCGGTGGTGCGCGGGACGAAGCCCGACCCGGTCTCGCGCGTCGCGCCCGCCACCACCCGGCTGTCGGGCCACGCCACGAGATAGTGGTGGTGGAAGGCGTTGACCATCGGCCACTGCGACGTGTCGGTGCCGCCCAGGCCCAGGTGAATGATCTGCCCGCGCTGCGGCGCCACCGGAATGGCGACGCCGAGCTGCCGCGCGAAGGCGTCCGACCACGCGCCGCCGGCGATGGCCACCGCGCCCGCGCCGATGGTCTGCCCGCCCACGGTCACGCCCTTCACCGCGCCGCCCTCGAGCACGAGCCCCTCGACGCTGCCCTCGCGCACCACGAGGCCGCGAGCCTCGGCGGCCGCGCGGAGCGCGCGGTTGAGCAGCCGGCCGTCCACCCGCGCGGCGTCGCGCGAGTAGATCGCACCGTGGGCCGTGGCGAGCGGCGGGAACAGCTCCCGCGCCTCGGCGGAGGAGATCTCGCGAAGCGCGTCCGGCCGCGGCCGCCCCGCCCGGCGCTGCCGCTCGAAGACGATGCGCCGCGCCTGCACGAAGGCCTCGACCTCGTCGCTGGACACGGCGACCACGAGCTTGCCGCACCGGGCATAGCCGGGATCGCCGGGCTGCTCGCTCCGCAGCCGCTCCACGAGCGTCGGATAGTACTCGACCGACTCCATTGCCAGGAAGTACCAAGCCTCGGGATCGCGGCTGTTGGTCTCGGGCGAGAGGATGCCGGCGCCGGCGTCGGTGGCGCGCCCCATGTCGGCGCGGTCCACCAGCAGCGCGCGGGCGCCGGCGCTCACCAGGTGGTACGCGGTGGCCATGCCGAGGAGCCCGCCGCCCACCACCACCGCGTCGAACGTCTCACCCGCGCGCATGACGGCAGCGTAGGAGCCGGCGCGCCCCGCGTCAAGCCGCGCGCTCAGCGGCGAAGGGGTTCGTCATCGGGGGCGCGGCGCGCGCCGTCCCGCCGTGCCTCGTCCTCGCTCGCGTAGCAGCGCGTGGGACTCGCTTCCTCGTAGAAGCGGCCTCCGGGGCGGTGGTAGACGAGCCCGGAGTCCTCGGTGAGATAGCCCTTGATGGGATGCGACGCGGGACACGCCCACGGCGTGACCGGCGGCACGCCCGGGCGGTCGTCGCTCCGCGCAGGCGCTGCGCTCAGCAGCAGAGCGGCGAGGAGTCCCGCCGCCAATCCGCTGCCCTTCCGGCCGGTCACGCGGTATAGTCCCGGCATGTGGAGCGCTCGCTACGCCGTGCCGGCCTCGCGTGACGCCGAGGAGACCCCATGAATTACACGCGCATCTCCGCCGATTGCCACCTGGACCTCCCCTGGATGCCGCCGGATCTCTTCACCTCGAGCGCCTCCGCGGCGCTCAAGGATCGCATGCCCTTCACCAAGGAGGGGCCCGACGGGCCGTACTGGACCTGCAAGAACGGGCAGTCGTTCGGATTGGTGAATGGGGTGGGCCCGGCCGGTCAAAAATTCGTCCCCGGCATGCATCACCGGGTGGACGTGATGGCCAAGACCGGTCTCTACGACGACGGCAAGAAGGGCATTCGCCGGGTGAGCGAGCCGCACCTCCGCATCAAAGACATGGATCGCGACGGCGTGGACGCGGAGGTCATGTACGGCATCCTCGGAGCGGCCACCCGTCTCAACGACCACGAGGCGGCCAACGAGATGTTCCGCATCTACAACGACTGGCTCCGGGACTTCTGCCGCCACTACCCCGAGCGTGAGATCGGGCTCGCCTGCCTGCCCTACGGCGACATCGACGCCGCGGTGAAGGAGATCCACCGCGTCGCGAAGATGGGTCTCCGCGGCCTCGAGCTGTCGTGCTCCTGGGACATGGAGCCCATGTGGCACCCCTCCTGGGAGCCCATCTGGAAGGCCGTCCACGAGGTGAATCTGCCGCTGCACTTCCACACCTTCCCGGCACTGCCGCCGGGGAAGCTCGACTCCCAGACCGGGCTCACCCGCCGCGCCGCCTTCTTCACGGTGGTGTCGGGCTTCCAGATGAACCTCGTCAACATCCTCGCCGCCGTCATCGGAGCCGCCGTCCTCGAGCGCTACCCCAACGTGCGCATCGCCTTCGGGGAAAGCGGCATCGGCTGGATCCCCTACGCCCTCGATCGCATGGACTTCGAGTGGGAGGACCGCTTCCACGACCTCGGTCTCAAGATGAAGCCCAGCGACTACTGGCGGCGCCAGTGCAAGGCCACCTTCCAGTTCGACCGCATCGGCACCAAGCTCATCGAGGACATGGGCGTGGAGACGCTGATGTGGGGCTCGGACTACCCTCACGGCGACGGCGTCTGGCCCGAATCGACGCGCTACATCGACGAGCAGTTCGGGCATCTGCCCGCCGCGGTGACGAAGAAGATCACCTGCGAGAACGCGGGGAAGTTCTACGGCCTGATCACGTAAGGCCGGGGTCTAGACGCGGATCCGGACGCCGGCGCGGAAGAGCGCCCACATGATGGCCCACCAGAGGGCCAGGTAGGCGAGCGCGTAGGCCAGTGACGCGTTGACTGGCGAGGCCCACGGCGCGAACAGGTGGGTGAAGAGCCACGCGTGCAGCAGCCGCGGCGGCGCGCCCACGTGGACGAGGACGAACAGCTTCGCCAAGAGCGTCGACAGGAAGTAGAGCGCGAGCGCGTTGACGCCGAAGATCACGAACGGCGTGCCCCAGCGCCGGACGCCGCGCAGGTCGATCAGCCAGTAGCAGAGGGCGAGGCCCAGCAGCGCCCAGCCCGCGGTGAACACCACGTACGAGCTGGTCCACAAGGACTTGTTGATGGGGAAGACCAGCCCCCACAGCCACCCGAGGGCGAGGCCGGCGAGGCCCGTCCACACGAGCCCCCGCGCCAGCACCGCGGGAGAGCGCCCGCTCCGCAGCCACTCCCCCGTCAGCACCCCGAGGAGCGCCGTCGCCACCGCGGGCACCGTGCTCAAGATGCCCTCGGGGTCGAAGACCTTCGCCACGCGCCACATGTGCGCCTGGCCCAGGAGGGCGCGGTCGAGATAGGCGGCGAGGTTCCACTCCTTGCCGAGATCGCCCGCGCCGTGACCCGGCACGGGCACCAGCGTCATCAGCGCCCAGTAGCTGAGCAGCAGCGCGGCCGCCCATCCTGCCTGGCCCCGCCACCCCGTCGCCAGATAGATCAACGCCGCGACCAGGTAGCAGATGGCGATCCGCTGGAGCACGCCGGGAATGCGGAGCGTGGTCCACTGAAACCACGGGAAGCCGTTCAGCGCGATGCCGAGGACGAAGATCAGGAGCGCGCGGCGGAGCACGCGCGGCAGCGCGGCGCTCGCCCCGTCGCCCGCGCGCCCGGCCAGCGAGAACGGGATCGCCACGCCTACGATGAAGACGAAGAACGGGAAGATCAGGTCGGTGGGCGTCCAGCCATGCCAGTCGGCGTGCCGGAGCGGGGCGTAGATCGCGCTCCAGGTGCCGGGATTGTTCACCAGCACCATCCCCGCCACGGTGATCCCGCGGAATACGTCGAGGGAGACGAGGCGCCCCGTCACCCTCCTACCCTAACTCACGGAGAGCACAATCTTGCCGAACTGTCCGGCCTCCTCCATGCGAAGGTGCGCCGCCGTCGTTTCCGCGAGGGGGAACACGCGATCGACCACGGGCCGGAGACCGCCCGCGTCATAGAGGCGTAGCATGGCCTCGAACTCGCGCGGGCTCCCCATGGTGGTGCCCAGCACGGTGATCTGCTTCCAGAACACCGCGCGCGGAGCGAAGTCCTTCACCACGCCGGCGGTGGCGCCGTAGGTCACGATGCGGCCGCCGGGCTTCAGGATGTCGAGCGCCCGCGCGAAGGTCTCCCCGCCCACGCTGTCGATCACGACGTCGGGGCCCTGGCCGCCCGCGAGCGCCACGATCTCCCGCGCCCAGTCCTGGGTGCGGTAGTTCGCCCCGCCCGCGGCGCCCAGCTCGCGCGCGCGGGCGAGCTTGGCATCGCTGCCTGAGGTGACGAGCACCCGCGCCTTGAGCCGCGTCGCCATCTGGAGCGCGAACGTCGACACGCCGCCGCCGATCCCCGTCACGAGCACGGTCTCGCCGGCACGCACGCGCGCCCGGCTCACCACCGCGCGATACGCGGTCAGCCCCGCGAGCGGGATGGCCGCCGCCTCCTCGAAGGAGAGCCGCGCGGGCTTGGTGAAGACGTTCGCGGCGGGGATGCGGATGGCCTCGGCGCAGGTGCCGTCGTCGGGCAGGCCGAGGATGCGGAAGCCTGGGCCGGGAGCCTCCTCGCCCTCGCCCCAGTCGAGGCTCGGATTGATGATCACCCCGCGCCCGATCAGCCCGCGATCCAGGCCGCGCCCCACCGCCATCACCTCGCCCGCCCCGTCCGAGCCCAGGATGACGCGCTTGGCAAACCCGCCCGCGTAGGCGCCGGTGCCGCTGCGGATCCAGATATCCCGGTGGTTCAACGCGGCGGCCTTGAGGCGCACGACCACCTCGCCGGCCCCCGGAGTGGGATCGGCCACGTCCTCCAGCTTCAGGCGGTCGGGGGGTCCGGGCTCACGCAGGACGACGGCGCGCATGGCAGGCCTCCTCGCGTCGGGGGCTCACATGATCGAACGGCCGGCGTCCACCATCACGGTGGCGCCGGTCACGTAGGACGATTCCTCGCAGGACAGGAACAGGATCGGGTACGCCATCTCGCGCGGCTCCGCCCAGCGGCCCAGCAGATTGTCGCCGGCGCGCTGCCGGCGCAGATCCGCCTCGTTCACGCCCTGGGCGGCTGCGCGGCGCACGTGATACGGCGTGATGGTGCCACCGGGGCAGATCGCGTTCACGCGCACGCCGTGGGGGGCCTCCTCGACGGCGAGCGCGCGCGTGAATCCCAGCACCGCCGCCTTCGTGGTGTCGTACTGGCCCATGCCCCGGCGCCCCATGAGGCCGTACACCGAGGAGACGTTCACGATGGTGGCCCGGCCCACGGCCCGCAGGCGAGGGAGCGCCGCACGGCAGCAGAACGCCGTGGCGAGCACGTTGACCCCGAGGATGCGCTGCCAGTCGGCGGCCGAGGCCTCGGCCAGGGGCGCGTACACCCGCACGCCCGCCACATTGACGAGCGCGTGGAGGGCGCCGAACCGCGCCGCCGCGGCGTCCACCGCGCGCGCCACCTCGGCCTCGCGGGCAAGGTCGGCGGCGAAGGCCGCCACCTCGGCCCCGGGAACGTCGTGCGCGATCCCGGCGGCCGCCGTCTCCGCGGCCGCTCCGTCCGTGTCGACCAGCGCCACCGCCCCGCCCTCCTCGGCGAAGAGCCGGGCGGTGGCTTCGCCAATGCCACCGCCGCCACCGGTGACGAGGGCCACGCGTCCGGCCATTCGCCCCGGCATGCGCTCCGCGCTCAGGCGATGAGCCGCCGGCCCGGCCGTACCATCATCCGGGCCATCGCGCCGTCCATCCAGGAGGCGCCGGGCGGGAGCACCACCGACGTCGAGCGCACGAGATAGGCCTCGGCCTCGCGGCCGGGCGCGGGCACGCCGTGCTCACGGAGGGCGCGCGCGGCCGTCATGAGGCGCTTGCGCACCTGGATGATCGCCGTGTCGCTGGTGCCGAGTCGCTCGCGCGAGCGGTCGACGACGGGGCCCTGGCTCTCCTGGATGGCCTGGTCCTGCACGCCGAAGCCGGGAATTCCGCAGTACATGCGCGCGCGATGCGCCTCCCAGTCCATGTGGTAGTCGTTGTCGCGGTTCGCCGCGGTGCGCACATCGCCGTACGGCTCCGAGGTCGGCGGGGCGTAATCGCAGACGTGCGCGCCGCCGCCGGAGGCGTGCACGGCGATCTCGTCGGCGGTGAGCGGGCGCTCCGTGTGCCAGGTCACCATCCAGTTCACCACGCGGGTGTCGTCCATCGGCACCCAGATATGCGATTGGACGATGGGGTCGTCGATGTCGGCCGGCGGCATGGTGTGGAACGGGAAGAGGTACTGGGTGATGCGCCAGTACCAGCCCTGGGGATGCGCACGCCGAGCGCCGATGACGACGCCGTAGTCGGTGTCCGCCACCTCGAAGCGCGGGGCCCGATCGCCCGTCTCCACCGCGGCGCCCACGCCGAAGCTCGCGCGGTCCATCGCCTGCGTCACCGTGGAGTCGTCGTGGCGGATGGGCGCGTGCAGGAACGAGATGTGGCTGGAGTCGATGCCGCCCTCCATCGCCTGGAACCAGTTGCAGTCCTGGACGCGCTTGGAGACGAAGGTATGGCTCGGCGGCAGGAGCGTCCACTCGAGCTCGGGCAGCGTGGGCATGGTCTCCGCCGGCCCCATGTACGTCCAGATCACCCCGCCCTTGTCCACGCACGGGTAGGCGTCATGGCACACCTTGGCGGCGAAGGCCGACTCGGGTGGCTCGCTGGGCATGTCCACGCACTGGCCGTCGAGGCCGAACTTCCAGCCATGGTACGGGCAGCGCATGCCGCCCGTCTCGTTCCGGCCGAAGTAGAGCGAGGCGCCGCGATGGGGACAGAACTCGCCGACCAGCCCCGGCACGCCCTCGGGGGTGCGGTGGACGATCAGGCGCTCGGCCAGCAGGGCCACCCGCTTCACCCTCCCACCCGGCTCCACCTCGTCGGACCGCACCACGGGGATCCAGTAGCGGCGGAGCAGCGCCCCCATCGCGGTGCCCGGCCCGACGCGCGTCAGGAGCTCGTTGTCTTCCCGGCTCAGCATGCGTGGCCTCCTCCGGTGTGGCAAGGGTAGCACGCGCGCACGGCGTCCGTTTTGCGACCGCGAACGCGCCGAACTCTTGTATACTACGCTCGCGTGCACCGCTCACCCTCGAAGCCGTTCCACTGTGACGTCGTGTCGGAGGACGTGACGGTGTCCCTGCGCCGCCGCCGGTCGCTCCTGGGCAAGGGCGATCTCTACGTGCAGTGCAGCGAGATGGATTGCCAGTACGTCGACACCAACGCGCCCCCCTGCCCGCTGACCCTCGAGCTCTTTGCCGCCGAGATCGCCGCGCGCGAGCGCGAGCGCCAGGAGTAAGGCCGGCTAGTCGAGCGTCACCGCGCCGGCGGCGGCCGCCGCCTCCCACGGCAGGCGCGGGATCTGGGTGGCGAGCTTGCCACCGCTCACGTCGATGAGGGTGCCGGTGATGTAGCCGGCCAGATCCGAGGCGAGGAAGCACACCAGGTTCGCCACCTCGCGCGCCTCGCCCCAGCGCCGGATCGTCAGCGTGTCGAGGAGCCGCCGCTGATGCGCGACCGGCGCCTCCGCGAAGTGGTTCATCTCCGTGGGGATCATGCCGGGCGCGTAGCAGTTCACGGTGATGTTCCATGGGCCGAGCTCGCCCGCGAGCACGCGCGTGAAGTAGTGCACGCCGGCCTTGGAGACGGCGTAGGCGGCGCCCCCCGCGATGGGCAGGATGGCGGCGAACGACGCCGCGTTGATGATCCGGCCGCCGCGCTGCTTCTTCATCACGGGGATGACCGCGCGGCACGTGAGGAACGTGCCCTTGCAGTTGACGTCCTGGTTGAGGTCCCAGGTCTCCTCGCTCAGCCCCTCCACCGGCCCGCCCGGCGCCACCCCCGCATTGTTCACGAGCACGTCGAGGCGGCCGTGCTCGGCGACCACCGCGTCCACCACCTCCGCGATCCGCGCGGCGTCGCGCACGTCGCCGCGATGCGCGCGACCGCGCCAGCCCGCCGCCGCCCAGGCCGCGGTGACCGCGTCAAGATAGTCCTGGCGCACGTCGGTCACGTGGGTGATCGCGCCCTCGGCGGCGAGGGTGCCAGCGATCTCGCGGCCGATGCCGCGGCCCGCGCCGGTGACGAGGGCGACCTTGCCCCGAAGATCGATCTGCACGGTGAGTCCTCCTCCGCCAGGCACGGCGGCACGGTCATGAGGTGAGCAGCGCGCGGCGCCCGCATCGTAACACTAGGGCGCGGCGCCCCGCCCCGCGGCGGTGTAGAATGCCGCGCGATGCCGCCGACCCTGCTGGTGCTGCCGCCCATCACGCCGACCGTCCGCGACTGGGCCACCCGCCTCGCCGCCGCCGTACCCGCACTGCACGTGGTGGTCGCGGAGGACGAGGACGCCGCCGCGAAGAGCATCGGCGAGGCCGAGGCCGCGTTCGGCACGATCTCTCCCGCCCTCCTCCGGCGCGCCGCGCGGCTGCGCTGGCTCCAGGCGCCCCAGGCCGCGCCGCCCGCCGGCTACTACTTCGGCGACCTCATCGCGCACCCGGTGGTCGTCACGAATTTTCGCGAGATCTATAACGACCACATCGCGGCGCACATCATGGCCTTCGTCCTCGCGTTCGCCCGCGGACTCCATCACTATCTGCCGCAGCAGCAGCGCCGCGAGTGGCGGCCCCGGCCGCTCGACTCGGGCGTGGTGCACCTGCCCGAGGCCACCGCGCTCATCGTCGGCGTGGGTGGCATCGGCGCGGAGACGGCCCGGCTCGCCGCGGAGTTCGGCATGCAGGTGATGGGCGTGGACGCGCGCCGCCGCGACGCGCCGCCGGGGGTCCGCAAGCTGGACGGGCCCGACGCCCTCGACTCGCTGCTGCCGCTGGCCGACTTCGTGATCCTGACCGTCCCGCACACCCCGGAGACCGAGGGCTTCATGCACCGCGCCCGACTCCAGCGCATGAAGCGCAGCGCCTTCTTCATCAACATCGGTCGGGGGATGACCACGCGGCTCGACGATCTGGTGGAGGCCCTCCGCGCCGGAGAGATCGCAGGCGCGGCGCTGGACGTGTTCGAGCAGGAGCCGCTGCCCGCCGCCCATCCACTCTGGACCATCCCCGGCGTGCTGATCACGCCGCACACCGCGGGCTACGGACCCTATCTCGACGACCGGCGCTTCGAGATCCTGCTCGACAACAGCCGCCGCTTCCTCGCCGGCCAGCCGCTGCGCAACGTCGTCGACAAGGCGCGCTGGTTCTAGTGCCGGCTCCGGCGCATCTCCGCGCGCTCGGCCGCGGCCGCCGCGGCGGGCGCGTCCACGATGGTCGCGGCCCCATCGGCGCGGGGCTGCACCACGAGCCGGCGCGCGTGGAAGGCCCCGAGCGTCGCCCGGTGGCCCACGCTGAACATCATGGTCCCGGGGAGCCGCTCGCGCATCAGGGCGTAGAGCTGAGTCTCGGTGGGCTCGTCGAGCGCCGAGGTCGCCTCGTCGAGGAACAGCCAGTCCGGCCGTTGCACGAGGGCCCGCGCGAACGCGATCCGCTGCTGCTCGCCGGGCGAGAGCTGAAGCGCCCAGGGCGCGTCCTCGTCGAGGCGGCCCGCGAGTCCGGGAAGCCCCACCGTCTCCAGCGCCTCGCGGAGGATCTTGTCGTCCACCCCGCCGGCCGCGGTCGGATAGGCGACCACCTCACGCAGCGTTCCGATGGGGAGGTATGGCCGCTGCGGCAGGAACAGCACGCGCGCATCCGGCGGGATGCGGACCTCCCCGCGGCCGAACGGCCAGATGCCGGCGATGGCGCGGATCAGCGTGCTCTTGCCCGATCCGGACGCGCCGCTCAGGAGCACCGTCTCACCGCGCGCGAGCGACAGGTTGATGTGGTCGATGAGCGGATGGCCGTCGGGCCGGTCGAGCTCCACGCCCTCCACGGTCAGGCGCGCGGGGCGACCCTCGGCGACGCGCACGCCCGTGTCGTCCGCGTGCCGGTGCACCGCCTCGAGCGCGCGCTCGAAGCCGGCGAGCCGCTCCACCACCGCGCACCACGCCGCGATCTCTTTGTACGACTGCACGAAGAAGCTCAGCGCGTCCTGCACCTGCTGAAAGGCCTGGCTCGTCTGCATGAGCCCACCGAGCCCCAGCTCGCCACGGAAGTAGCGCGGCGCGGCCACGATCGACGGGACGATCCATGCGCCGAGACCGTAGCCGGACGTGAAGTACGTCATGCGCTTCTGCCGCCGCATGATCCCCCACCAGTTCGCCACCACGTCCTCGAAGCGCTGGCGGAACGCCCGGAGCTCGTCGGGCTCCCCGCGATAGAGGGCCACACCCTCCGTGTTCTCGCGGAAGCGGACCAGGCTGAACCGGAAGTTCGCCTCGTAGCGCTGCCGGTCGAAGTTCAGGCGGACGAGGGGTCGGCCGAGCAGGTCGGTGAGCCACGTGCCGCCGATCGCGTAGAGCACGGCGACCCATACCATGTATCCGGGCAAGGGAATCGTCGATCCGCCGACGGACACCGTGAAGGTGCCGGAGAGACCCCACAGGATCGCCACGAACGTCACCAGTGTCACGATGGCGCGAAGACCGCCGGTGAAGAGCCCGAGGGAGTGGGCGGCGAGCAGGCCCACGTCCTCGGCAATGCGCTGATCGGGGTTGTCGGTCTGGCGTGAGACCAGCTGCATCCGGTAGTAGGCGCGGTCGGCGAGGTACGCGTTCAAGTAGCGGTTGGTCAGCCAGCGGCGCCACCGGATCTCGAGCATCTGGTTGAGGTACGTCTGATACACGGCCAGCAGGATGAAGATGCAGATCAGCCAGGTGACCCGGAAGAGCTGGGCGCGGAACGCGGGGAGGTTCTTGTCCTGGAGCGCGCTGTAAAAGGCATTGTTCCACTGGTTGAGCAGCACGGTGAGGTACACCATGCCCAGGGTGAGCAGGACGACGGCGAGCAGCAGGCCCCACGCGGCCCAGCGATCGTCGGAGAACCAGTACGGGCGGATCATGGCCCACGCGCGTGGCAGCGTCCGGCGGAGGCTGACGCGCGGGGGCGGCGGATCGGGGGGGAGGTTATCCGCGGGAGGCATCCGCTTGAAACCCCCCGTGGCAAGATTCATAGTGAGATCTCACGATGTGATCTTACAGGACTCGGCTCCGACCGCGGAGGGCCCGGTCGCGGAGGGCCGAATTCGGGGGAGACTTGTGGCATACCTATCGTTGCTGCGGATCCAGCGACGGAGGCCGACGATGCGCACGCGTTGCCTTCCCTACCTGGGCGCCCTCCTCATGGTCGCTGGCTGTGCCGCTCCGTCGCTGATGCCGCCCTCGCAGGCGGCGGCGGTGAAGAGCCGCGAGCGCGCGCTGGCCGCGCACGCCGACGCCATCCACGCCGCCATCAAGAGCTCGGGGCAGAGGGGCGCGCTGGCCTACCTCGAGGGCGGTGACGGGCGCCTCGTCGTACTGCCTGGCGACAGTCCCATCGATGCGTGGATGCGCTTCAATGCCTCGCCGGGCCACGCGGCGTCCCGTGGCGCGGTCCCCCCCGTGGTCACCTACGTCCACCGAGCGGACATCCCGGCGGCGCCCGAGGCGATCGACCTGAGCGCGCTGGAGCAGCAGCAGGCCCTGCGCACCTCCGTGGTCTCGCTCCAGACCGAGCTCGGCACCGCGCACCAGCTCATCGAGGACCGCCTGGGCGCAGTGCAGCGCGAGCTGCGCGAGACCGTCGAGACGACCCAGCGCGAGGCTGACGCCACGCAGGCGGCCGTCCGCGCCGATGTGCAGCGCGCGCTGAGCGCCCTCGGCGACGATCTGGCCAGCGTGCGCCGGCTCCTGCTCCAGACCGCCCAGCTCGGGTGGCTTAATCACGAGCTGGCGGTGGACAACGCCAACGGCGTCCGCAAGGTCGCCTCGGCAAGCCAGGAGCTGGCGGCCAGCTCGGCGCGGCTCGAGGACACGATTCGCCAGCTCTCGGATACCCTCGCGGGCCAGCTCAAGGAGCTGGCGGCGCGCCTCGACAACATCCAGGGTAAGGTCACGAGCCTGAAGTGAGACCGATCCCCCGCCTGCTGATCCCCCGCCTGCTTCTCGTGCCGCTGGCGCTGAGTGCGGTCCCGGCCACGGCCGGGGAGTGGGAGACGCTGCGCGACAGCTACGACGGCGCGGTGAAGACCTATGCGCGGCGCATCGCGGAGATCGAGGCGCGGGAGCGCGCCATCGCGGATCCGGACAAGCGCGCCGACAAGCTGACGCGCGACCGGATCGCGAGCATCGACGCCTCGCTGAAGAGCGGTCCCCGCGTCCGCACCCTCACCGAGGCCGCCGACCGCGGGGCGGCGGACCCGAAAGCCCTCGCCGAGGTCTCGCAACTCCTGGGCGAATATCTCGACGGCGCGGGGGCCGAGTGGCGGGCCGACGGCGCGGAGCGGCGCAAGGTGCGCGACGCCCTGGCCGCCCTGCAGAGGAGCCTCGAGCGCGCGGGGACCTACCTCGACCGCGCCACCGAGGTGGCGGTGGCGGCCAAGCGACGCGTGCCCCAGTCGGGAGTGCCTGCGAAGATCGCCCGCATCGAGGCCGAGGCGAAGGCCAAGGCGACCTGGCAGCAGGACCAAGCCGCGCGCGACCGCGAGCGCAAGGAGCGGGAGCGTCAGGCGGCGGAGCGCGAGCGGGGCGTGCGCTGAGCGCGCCCGCGTCCTACAGATCCAGCTGACCGCCCACGACGCGGGCGTAGTATCCCTGCTGAGCGAGCAGGTCGTCGGGCGACCCCATCTCGGTCAGCCGGCCGCCGTCCACGACGAGCACCTTGTCCACCCGGCGAATCGTGGTCAGGCGGTGCGCCACCATCAGCGTGGTGCGTCCACGCATCAAGGCGAACAGGCTCGCCACCACCTGCGCCTCGCTCTCGACGTCCAGCGCGCTCGTGGGCTCGTCCATCAACAGGATGGGAGCGTCCTTGAGGAAGGCCCGCGCGAGATTGATCCGCTGCTTCTCGCCGACGGAAAGGCGCGCGCCGCCGTCGCCGATGAGGGTCTGGTACTGCTGAGGCAGCTTCTCGATCATCTCGTCGGCGTGGGCGGCGTGCGCGGCGGCCTCGATCTCGGCCATCGACGCGTGCGGCTTCCCGTAGGAGATGTTCTCCGCCACCGTCGTCGGCAGGATGATGGGCTCCTGCAGGACCAGGGCGATCTGAGCCCGGAGATCCTCCAAGCGGAGATCGCGGAGGTCCACGCCTTCGAGCTGCACCGCGCCGCCCACGGGATCGAAGAACCGCGGGAGCAGGTTCAGCAGCGTGGTCTTGCCGGCGCCGCTCGGGCCGATGATGGCGGCGGACGTGCCCGCGAGCAGCTTGAAGCTCACATGCTGCAGGACCGGCCGCCGGTTGTCGTAGGAGAACGACACGTCGTCGTACGCGACGTTCCCGTACGCGGGCAGCGGCCGGCGTGGCCCACCCGAGGGGACCCCGCCGTCCACGCTGAACATGTGCTCCGCGGAGGTCGGCATCTCGGCGGGCCCGTCGGCATCCCGCCCCTGCACCACCGGCCGCGCGTCGGCCTGGCTCTTCACTTCCTCGGGAGTGTCCAGGATCTCGAACACGCGCCGCGTGCTCGCGCGCGCGCTCGAGAGGGTGGCGCCCACCTGGGAGAGCTGATGGAGAGGCTCGAAGAGCTGGGCCACGTAGGCCAGGAAGACGAGCAGCTCACCGACCGTCATCGACGAGGCCAGGACCTGCTGGGCGCCCACCCAGGTCACGCCGAGCGTGCACGCGCTGAGGATCACGGAGATGGACCCCCAGTAGAAGACCTCCAGCCCCTGCTGCGCCATCTTGTACTGGCGCGCCTCCTCCGTCTGGGCGGTGAAGCGCTCGTGCTCGTGGTGCTCCCGGGCGTGGCTCTGGATCAGCGGCAGCGCGGTGATGCCCTGGTGGATCAGCGAGTAGACCTTGCCCTCTGCCTGCTGGGCGGCGGTGCCCCGGATCTGCATGGCCCGACCGAACACCTTGAACGAGACGATCAGCACCGGCACCGCGACCAGCGCCACCGCGGTGAGGCGGAGGTTGAGCCGCGCCATCGCCACCGCCATGAAGAGGAGCGTGCCGGTGGCGCTGAGGAAGATCAGCAGGCCCTGCAGGAACAGGGTCTGGAACGCGCAGGTGTCCGTGCCGGCCCGGAAGATGATATCGCCCGCCTCGGTGCCGTGGTGGTAGCGCAGCGACAGCCGCTGCAGCCAGCCGAAGACGTCGTCGCGCACGCGACGCAGCCCGCGGAGACCCACGTTGATCGAGAAGTAGACGTGGCCGGCGCAGGCGGCCGCGTGCACCAGGTGCAGGGCCAGGGCCATACCGACGAGCGCGGTGATCTGCGCGGGGGCGCTCCAGTCACGCAGCGCCGAGGGCAGCCATGACGGATAGGCCTTGCTGCCCAGCACGCTGTCGACCAGGATGGCCAGAGGCCAGGGCTTGAGGAGATTCAAGCCGATGCTCAGCAGCAGCAATCCGAGCGTCAGCGCGACCCGGCCGGCATCGGGACGGAAGTAACCAAGCGCCCGGGGAATCTGGCGAAAGCGCCCGAGCGGGGAGGTCATGTCGCGGGATGGTCCGGGAGTATCCATGCTCTCACTCTGGCCGAAGCAGCAAGCGACGTGCCACGGGCCCGACAGGAAGGTAGGTTGGCGGGAACACCTCGGAAGCAACGAATTTCTCGACGGCCAACATCGATGCGGCCCGGTCCCAAGGGGTTCATCGCGTAAATCCTACACGACCACCATGTAGGGCCGCTGAAGATCCGGGCGACCGGCCCGCGGGACCTATGGCGCCTATTCCGCATGGATCGGCGCCGGCGCATCCTCCTCCCGAGAGCTCCCCTTCGGCGCGTCGATCCGGACGCGCCGTAACAGAGGCAACAGGACGAGCGAGCCGCAGAAGAGGAGGAAGAGCAGCCAGAAGTCGTCGGCGAAGGCGAGCAGCTCCGCCTGCCGCGTGACTTCTCGATAGAGGGTGCCGAGGGCTTGTCGCTCCGCGGTGAAGGCATCCGCGCCGCGAGCGGAGAAGTGGCGGGCCCAGGCGCGCAGGCGATCGGCGGTCTCGGGATCCCATATGTTGACGTGACCCACCAGGGTGGCCTGATGCTCCTGGCTGCGGCGGGCGAGCACCGCGGTCATGACGGAAACGCCGATGGCGCCGCCGAGGTTCCGTACGACGTTCAGCGCGGCGGTGGCGTTGCCCATCTTCTCCCGCGCAATGGTGGCGAGGGCGATCGTGTTCAGCGGCACGAAGATGAGGCCGACACCCGCGCCCTGCACGAATCGCGGCCACGCCAGCGCCCAGTAGTCCATGCCGAGCGTGACCTCGGACATCACGTACACCGCGTAGGCGTTGAGCACACACCCGAGCGCGAGGAGCCAGCGCTGGTCCATTCTCGTGATCAGCCGGCCGGCGACGAGGAGCGAGAGGAGATTGCCGAGGCCGCCGGGGGCGAGGACGAGCCCCGAGGTCCACGCGTCGTAGCCCAGCACCCGCTGGGTGAACAGGGCCAGCATCACCATGCTGGAGAAGAAGCCCATCATGACCACCAACATGATCAGGCTGGACGCGGCGAAGTTGCGGTCGGTGTAGACGGCGAGGTCGAGGATGGGCTCGTCCACGATCAGCTCGCGGATGAGGAAGCCGATCAGCGTGCTCGTCGCCAGCAGCGCGAGGAAGACGATCACCGTGGACTCGAACCACTCGTTGCGCTCACCCTGGTCGAGGAAGAGCTGCAGCGACAGGAAGCCCACCGCCATGAGCACGAGCCCCCAGATGTCGATGCGGCCGGGCCGCCGGAGATAGGGCGGATCGAAGAGCACCGCGCTGGCGGCGAGGAAGCCCACGAGCCCGATGGGCACGTTGATGTAGAAGATCCAGCGCCACGACCAGTTGTCCGAGATCCACCCGCCGAGGGTCGGGCCGAAGATCGGCGCCATCATGATCCCCACGCCCCACGCGGCCATCGCGGTGCCGCGCTGCCGGAGCGGGAAGATCTCCCACATGATGGCCTGCGACAGCGGCATGAGTGGGCCGCCGCCGATGCCCTGGATCATGCGCGCCACCAGGAGCACCCAGATGTTGGGCGCCAGGCCGCACAGCACCGACGCGAGCGTGAAGGTCACCGTGCACGCGAGAAAGAAGCGCTTGCGCCCGATGACTGCGGCCAGCCAGCCCGTGGCGGGGAGGATGATCGCGTTGGCGGCGAGGTAGGAGGTGAGCACCCAGGAGACCTCGTCGACCCC
>Ga0075423_10001899_pt1 | contig 18738 bp, 15 predicted proteins | sample SoiMethybrSBSTD2_FD_80114 | JGI IMG/M metagenome (GOLD analysis project Ga0075423, IMG submission 80114) | Bulk soil microbial communities from a Populus tree surrounding site in Tennessee, USA - Soil MetaG P. TD hybrid SBSTD2 | ecosystem: Environmental > Terrestrial > Soil > Tree plantation...
AAGCGGCGATCGACTCATAGATGGCATGCTGGGCTCCCTCTCTCTCTGAGAGGGTTATCGGCATTTTCATAGGGTTTCTACTGAGCTCGGTCATCGGTCATCGGTCATCGGTCATCAGGCCTTGGCCAACTCCACCACCGCAAAGCACGCGATCGCTTCGCGATTTCCGACCGGTCCCAGGCCTTCGGCGGTCTTCGCTTTCACGTTGACCGGCGCGCCGCCGAGGAGCTTCGACACGTTGGCGGCAATGCTGCGTTTCCGCGGGCCCAGCTTCGGTTCCTCGGCCAGCAGGGTCACATCGACGTTCACGATCCGCCAATCGCCGACGTCGTGAAGCACCGAAGCGAGCATTTTCGCGCTCGCGATGCCCTTGAACTTCGGATCGGAATCGGGAAAGCGGTCGCCGATGTCCCCCTTCCCCGCCGCGCCGAGCAGCGCGTCGATCACCGCGTGGAGGAGAACATCGCCGTCGGAGTGACCCTCGAGCCCGCGGGGATGGTCGATCTTGAGCCCCCCGATCACGAGGGTCCGACCGGCCACGAGGCGGTGGATATCGAAGCCGAAACCGGTAGCCACAGGCGGTCGAGTATAGCAGGTGGGCGCGAAGCTATAGGGACTGCAGGACGCCCGACAGGAGGGCGGTGCCGAAAAGTCCGGCGATGAGGCCGAGCGGAAGCCACGTGAAGAAAACCATCATGATCTTGAGCGCGCCGTGTCCGGGAGGCGAGACGTTCGTCACCCGCCGGACCTGCTCCGCCTCGCGCAGGTACTCCCAGTTGAGGAGCGCCCCGGGCACCCAGAAAAGAAAGTAGGCCAGGAACGTCACGATCGCCGGGACGACGAATTGGCGGCGCCGGAGCGACGCCTCCTCCCGCTCCCGGCCCCGCTCCCGTTCGCGCGACGCCACCAGCTCGGTCGCCGCCTCGTCCACCCAGACCCCGCAGTGACGGCACTTCCGGGCCTCGACCATGATCCGCCGTCCGCACGTGGGACAGAATTTCCGGGCGCGCCCGTCGGTCTCCGCGGGATCGGGATCCTCGAGAAATTCGACGTCAGGAGTCCCGGGCACGGGCGCCTCGACGACCACGGCCGTCGACGCGTGGCGGCCTTCCTCGTCGTAGAAGAGAACTTCCAGCGGCAGGCCGCATCCCGGGCACTCGAACCGCTCCCCCGTCCATCCGCCGGGGACCGACGTCTTGGCGCCGCACTCGGGGCACTCCGCCCGGAATTCGCCGGTGCGCGGCACGGGGCGGTAGAGCCGGTCGAACTGCTCCAGCGCCGCGGCCGCGTCGGGGAAGCGGCGCGTCGGATCCTCCTCGAGGCACGCGAAAAGGAAATCGTCCCATCCGGCGCCGAGCGCGGGACACGCGCGGGAGACCGGCTTGATCACGAAGGGCGCCTGGCCCGTGAGCAGCGAATAGAAGACCTTGCCGAACGAGAAGACGTCGGCGGGACGTCCGCAGCCGCGCAGGAATTCCGAGCGGAACCGCTCCGGCGCCGCGTACAGCGGGGCCGCCACGCCCATCGACTGCTCCTCGGCCGGGCCCGAGACCTCGATGTCGCGCGCGCCCTCGTCGAAGAGCGAGCCGTACCCGACGTCGATGAGCTTCACGCTCCCGTCCGGCGCGACAAGGACGTTGCGCGGCGAGAGGTCGCCGTGGACGAATCCCCGGGCGTGAACGACGGCGAGGGCCTGGAGGATCGACCGCGCGAGCGCCAGCCGCCGTTCGATCGGAAGGCTCCCATTCAGGACGGCGTCTTCGAGCGGCCGCGCGTCCAGCAGTTCCATCCGGAGGAACGGAGGGTCGTGCTCGAAATCAACGGCCTCGATTCGCGGGAAGAAGGCGGCGTCGGGTCCGGAGAGTCGACCCAGGGCTTCCTGCGCCAAAGCCTGGCGATGAGGCGCGGGAACCTGGCCACGGGAACGGAAGACCTTGACGGCGACCGGGCGTCCCTCGAACTCCGCTTTCCAGACGTCGCCGAAATGTCCGCCCCCGATCCGCTCCACGAGGCGGTGTCCGTCGATCCTCGGCCCGGCGTGCGTGTCCGGCATGGGTGAAACCCGGATGACCCCCGACTTCCCTGACAACTATACCACTCCTTAGACGGGCCGGGTTTCACGAACGTGACCTGGAATCGAGGTTAACGCCCGGTTTTTCTCCCGGGAAAAGAGATTGCAACCCCGGCGCGAGGCCGGTATAAAGGCGGCGCCTCCGGACCGGAAAGAGCCGGACCGCAGAACTTTCCAGACGTCCGGGCGGTTCAAGAGTGCGGATTACACCGGCGGAGATATTATCGCCGGACCCTCGGAAACACCGAATCGAGGAGCCGATATGAAGATCGCCGCGGCCCAGATCAACCCGACCATCGGAGATTTCGACGGCAACCTCGACCGGATCCTCACGTTCGTCTCCCGCGCCCGCGAAATGGAGGCCCAGCTCGTCGTCTTCCCGGAGATGTGCCTGACCGGCTACCCGCCCTGGGACCTCCTCGAGCGCCCCTGGTTCGTGGACGCCAACCTCGCGGCCCTCGACAAGCTCGCGAAGAAGATCAAGGACGTCGGCGTCATCGTGGGATTCGTCGACCGGAACACCTCCGAGGGGAAGCCTCTCTACAACGCGGCCGCGCTGATCGAGAACGGCGACATCTCGTACGTCTCCTACAAGTCGCTCCTCCCGACCTACGACGTCTTCGACGAGGACCGGTACTTCGAGCCCGCGGCGGGCACCGCGCCGGTCAAGTTCGGCTCGACGAAGATCGCGATGACGATCTGCGAGGACCTCTGGACCGACGAGGTCTGTGGCCCGCGCAAGCTCTACCACCGCGACCCGCTCGCCGACGTCTCGAAGAAGAAGATCGGGCTCATCATCAACATCGCGGCGTCGCCGTGGTGGCTGGGCAAGGAGAAGCTGCGCATCGAGCTGGCGAAGGCCAAGGCCCTCGAGCACAAGCTGCCGGTCCTGATGGTGAACCAGGTCGGCGGCAACGACGAGCTCGTCTTCGACGGGTCGAGCGTCTGCGTGAACGAGAAGGGCGAGGTCATCGCGCGCGCCAAGAGCTTCGACGAAGACCTGATGATGGTCGACCTCCAGCACGGCGCCGGGGACTCCCACGGCAATGAGGGGAGCGATCCGGACATGATCTACCGGGCGCTCGTCCTCGGGACGCGCGACTACGCCCGCAAGTGCGGCTTCACGAAGGCGGTCATCGGGCTCTCGGGCGGACTCGACTCCGCGGTCGTCGCGTGCATCGCGGCCGAGGCGCTCGGACCGGAGAACGTCCTCGGGGTCACGATGCCCACGGAGTTTTCGAGCCACGGGTCGGTGCACGACTCCGAGGCGCTCGCGCGCGGGCTCGGCATCCAGCTGACGAACCTCTCCATCCAGGGGCTCTACAAGTCGTACCTCGGCGAATTCGAGAAGCTCTTCGCGGGAAAGCCGAAGGACGTCACCGAGGAGAACCTGCAGGCGCGGATCCGCGGCAACATGCTCATGGCGCTCTCGAACAAGCTCGGCCACCTCGTGCTCTCGACGGGGAACAAGAGCGAGATCGCGACGGGCTACACCACGCTGTACGGCGACATGTGCGGCGGGCTCGCGGTCATCTCGGACGTGCCCAAGACGATGATCAACCGGATCGCGCCGGAGGTCATCAACAAGGACCGCGAGGTCATCCCGGCGGCCATCCTGGCGAAGGCGCCGAGCGCGGAGCTGAGGCTGAACCAGAAGGACACCGACACGCTGCCGCCGTACGAGGTGCTCGACCCGATCCTCCAGTCGTTCGTCGTGGACCGGAAGTCGCCCGAGGAGATCGTCTCCGGCGGCGCCGACCGCGCCGTCGTGGAGAAGGTCGTGAAGCTCATCGAGAAGTCGGAGTACAAGCGCCGCCAGTCGGCTCCCGGCCTCAAGGTGACGTCGAAGGCGTTCGGCATGGGCCGGCGATTCCCGATCGCGCGCAAGATCTAGGGGGAGCTTCGAGCTTCAAGCTTCAAGCTTCGAGCTTCTAGCCAGAGCCGATTGCACAAGGCCATGGCGTGAACGTTGGCGTCGACCTGGTTCTCTTCACCGTTCGGGACGGGCGGCTCCTCGTGCTGCTCGGCCCCGGCCGCGACCGCCCCTCCCTCCCCGGCGCCCTGGTTGGACGCGACGAGCCGGTCGAACGCGCCGCGCGACGGGTGCTCCGCGAACAGACGGGTTTCGCCTCCGCCTACCTCGAACAGCTCTACACGTTTGGCGATCCGCGCCGCGTCCCCGGGCGCCGCACCGTTTCCGTCGCGTACTTCGCGCTCCTCCGTTCCGACGCCGCGGGAGCCGGCTGGAAACCCGTGCGCGCCCTTCCCCCGCTCGCCTTCGACCACGCGGCGATCATCCGCGCGGCGCTGGCGCGGCTCCGCGCGAAGCTCTCGTACTCGACCGTCGGCCTCCAGCTGCTCCCCCGCGCGTTCACGCTCACGGAGCTCCAAGGGTTGTACGAGGTGATCCTCGCGCGCCGGATCGACAAGCGGAATTTCCGGAAGAAGATCCTGTCGACGGGTCTCCTGAAGCCCGTACCCGGCCGCCGCGCCTCGGGTCCCCACCGCCCCGCACAGCTCTTCGCATTTCGTACGCGCAAGATCAGGATCCTCGACGGGTTGATCGTCTAAGTGAGTCTCGTTTCTTCGCCGCTTCGAAGCTGTGAAGCTCTGGAGCTTTGGAGCGGTGATTTCCGCTAGTATTCTCTAAACCCAGATGCGCGTTCTTGTCGTCTACAAGCGGTCGTTCCTGGAAACCCACCGGAATGACCGGTCACTCCTGCGTCGACTCCCGACCGCGGACCGGGCCCGCCTGAAACGCGCCGACCTCGGGAACAAGGCCGCCCTGCGCGACGTCCTGCGATTCCTCCGCCGCGCCGGCGCGGAGGCGAAGGCGGTCGACCGTGCCGACCTGGCCTCGAGCCCCAAGTACGACCTCATCGTCGCCGTCGGGGGCGACGGCACGTTCCTCCAGGCGGCGCACTACTGCTCCGGCACCCCGGTTTTCGGGATCAATTCCGACCCGCCGAACAGCCTGGGCCTCTTCGCGGCCGCCGAACGGACCTCCTTCGCGCCGAAGCTTCGCGCGGCGCTCGCCGGGAGACTCCCCGCCGCGCGGCTGAACCGCCTCTCGGTGGAAGTCAACGGAACGCTCCGCCCCGAGCTGGCGCTTAACGACGTCCTCATCGCCCACCGGAGCCCGGCGTCGCTCTCGCGCTACGCCCTCTCGGTCGACGGAGGAACGCCCGAGGTCCAGCGATCTTCGGGATTGTGGATCAGCACCGCGGCCGGCTCGACCGCCGCGATCCGCGCCGCGGGCGGAAAGAAGATGGCGATCCTCTCGCGTCGGCTCCAGCACCTCACGCGCGAACCCTACTCGTGGCCCGTCCCGCCCCGGCTTTGTCGCGGACTCGGCCGTCGAAAGATCGACGTCCTGACGCTCATGAGCGAGGCGAGCCTCTGGATCGACGGCTCGCGCACGCGGATCGACCTGCGGCTGGGAGACCACGTGCGGATTGCCACGGCCGCCGAGCCCGCCGCCGTGCTTGGATTCGACGCGCGCCGGCGGGACAAACTCTTTCCATGACCAGCCGCAAATCCGCGACGATCGGCATCCTCTTCGGCATCTTCCTCGCCGCGATGGAGAACACCGTCGTCGTCACGGCGCTCCCCACGATCGTTTCTCATTTCAAGCAGGTCGGGCTCTTCTTCCTGCCCATTGCCATCGCGATGATCGTCTCGACGATCACCGTGCCCGTCGCCGGGCGCCTCTCGGACCTGTACGGCCGTCGCCGGTTCCACCTCGCCGGCATCCTCTTCTTCATCGTCGGGTCATGCCTCTGCTCAAGGGCCGAGTCGATGGAGCAGCTGGTGGTCTTCCGGGCCATCCAGGCTGTCGGCGTGGGCGCGCTCATGACGCTCTCGTTCACGATGATTGCCGATCTCTACCCCTTCGAAGAGCGGGCGAAGATGCAGGGGATGATCGGGGGGGTCTGGGGCCTGGCGGCGCTCATGGGCCCTCCGCTCGGGGGCCTGATCACGAGCGTCTTCCACTGGCGCGGGGTCTTCTGGGTGCCGGTGCCGCTCGGCATCGTCTCGCTCATCATCATCCAGAGGGTCTGGAAGGATCCCCCACGGAAGCCGCGCGCGGCCGGCCCCGACGTGCCGGGCGCGGTCCTCCTGGTGGTCGCCTCCGCGGCGCTCCTCGGCGCCTTCTCGTTCGCGAGCCGTGGATGGAGCTGGACTTCGCCCGCGGTCTTCGGACTTCTCGCGCTGGCCCTCGCGCTCGTGCCGGTCCTCGCGGTGGTCGAGCGGCGCGCGCACGATCCCTTCATGGCGGTCGATCTCTTCCGCCGGCGCCTGTTCTGGACGGGGACGCTCTGTTCGGCGCTCCTCGCGGCGGACATGTTCTGCGCGATCGCCTACCTTCCGCTCTTCGTCCAGTCGGTGGCCGGCGCAAGTCCCATGATGTCGGGGATGGTGCTGACACCCATGATGCTCGCGTGGGTCACCTGTTCGTCGGCGGCCGGATTCCTGCTGTTGCGCCTCGGGTACCGCGTGCTTGCGGCGGGGGGATCGCTGCTGGCGGTCGCGGGTTATCTCCTGCTCTCCCGGATGGATGCCTCTTCGACGTGGTGGGACGCGGCGCTCGGTTCCACGATCGTCGGGGCCGGACTCGGTTTCGTCATGTCGCCGCTCCTCATCGCGGCGCAGAATTCGGTCGGCCGCGAGCGGCTCGGGGCGGCGACGTCGCTGATCCAGTTCTGCCGCTCGATGGCGGGCGCGCTCGGGGTGGCGGTCGCGGGCACGGTGATGGCGGCGACGCTCGCGGGATACCTGGCGGCCCATCCGAACATCCGCGCCACGCCCGACGAAATCGTCCACCCGGTGATGCGGGAAAAAGTGCTTTTCAACGAGTCCCAGATTCTTCGCCGGATCATGGCGGAATCGCTGAAGCCCGTCTTCAGGATCGGCCTGGGGGCGGCGGCGCTGGCGTTCCTGGCGGCATTGCTTCTTCCGGCCGGGCGGGCACGGGACCTTCGTTCCGCCGAAGCCACTCGCACGCCAGATTCCCCAGCATGATGTAGCCGGCGCCGACGATCTGGTGCCACGCCATCCCCTCCCCCGCCAGGTGCCAGGCGAGCCACGCGGCGAAGACCGGCTCGAGGCAGTAGATGATCACCGCGCGCGTCGCGGGCACCTCGCGCTGGTACCGCATCATCACGAGGAACGCGATGACGCTCGCGAAGAGCGCGTGGTACGGGATCGTCCAGGCGATCGCCCACCGCCGCAGCGGATCGGGGTCGTCGACGGGCTGGAAGAGCCGCGCGAGCGTGTGGGGTTCGAGGAGATGGCGGCCCGCCGACGTCAGGAGCAGGATCGCGACGCACGCCCACACGGAGTGGAGAAACGCGCCGAGCGTGATCGCCTCGGGATCGTGCTTGCGCGTGTAGTGGTTGATGAAGTGGATCTGGAATCCGAAGAGGACGGTGCCGATCAGCGTGAAGATCTCCGGCCAGCCGAATCCGCCAGAGAGCGGGTCGGTCATGACGAAGACGCCGCTGAGGGAGAGGATCGCGCCGATCCAGAGGGCGGGCGTCAGCCGCTGGTGGAGGAAGTACCAGCCGATGACCGGCACGGTGACGATCGTTAGGCTCGTGATGAAGGCGACGGTCGCGGACGAGCCCTCCCGCAGGGCCGCGGCCTGGAGCGCGATCCCGATGACGCCCGGCATGGAGACGATGAACGAATCGAGGAACGCCCGCCGGGTCAACGCGCGCCACACGCGGGGCAGGAAGATCGTCAGAAGGACGGTGGCCAGGGCGAAGCGGAGCGTGAGGAAGAGGAGTCCCGCCTCCCAGGTTTCGCGACCGGCGGCTTTCCCGATCGCCGCCTGGCCCATCTTCATGGAAAAGAAGGTGGAGCCCCAGATGACGGTGGTGGCGAGGAGCCACAGCGTGGCGCGCCGTTCGACTTGCATGGCGCGGACAATAGTGACAAAGAAGTCGCGAGTCCAGAGTCAATCGTCGAGAGTCGGCGCCGGAAGCTGGAAGCTGGAAGCTGGAAGCTCCCCAAAGGTATAACCCCTTCATGAACGCGAGCGCGCAGGCGCGGCTCCTCGAAATGGCGGCGGCGCTCCGGCGGAAGGCGCCGGTCCAGAACCTCCTGGTCGAGGTGACGAAGGCGCTCCTCGCGGCGGTTCCGGCGGACGGCGTCCGGTACGACCTGTCGGACGAAACGAACCGGCTTTGGTCGCGCGTGGTACGGCCGGGCCAGGAACCCGAACGGCCGGGGCTCGGGTCGGTGACGCCGCTCCGCTCGAAGGAGACGTTTCAGCGCACCGAGGAGGACGGGCTGTACGGCGTGTCGCTGCCGCTCGGGATCGGCGAGCCCGCGTCGGGCCGGCTCGTGCTCAAGCGCCGGAGCGCGCCGTTCTCCGACGAAGAAGTGGAAGTGCTCCGGTCGGCCGCGGACCTGATCTCGCTCGGCTTCCGCGCGCGCCCCTTCGATCCCCCGCCGAAGCCTCGCGGGCCGTTCGACGAGGACGCGGGGCCGCTCGTGTAATGGGGTCGATTCTGGACTCTCGATTCTAGGTTCTCGGTCCGAGAATTCAGGTTCGGTGGAGTCGCCGGCATCCGTCCAGTTCTTGAGATGACACCGTTCGAAGCCTTCCAGAAAGCGCCAACTTCAGACTCGTTGATGGCGCTCCTCCGCGCCCACCAGGACGGCGTCTACACGGTCTGCCTCCACGTACTCCGGCATCCCCACGACGCCGAGGACGCGGCGCAGGAGGCGCTCCTCAAGATCGCTTCAGGCGCTCGAGACTTGCGGGACCCGCGCGCCTTCAAATCTTGGCTCTACCGGTTGGCCTACCGGACCGCCGTGGATCACGTGCGACGCCGCGCGACGCGGCGTCGAAGCGAGGAAGGGAGCGCCGCGATGACTGCCCCCGCACTCTCCGAAGAGCAGCGCGACGCGATCCACGAGGCTATGGCGGCGTTGCCGGACGACGAGCGTCTGATGCTGGTGGAGCACTACTTCGAGAAAGTCACCGTCGAGGAGCTCGGAAAGCGCGAAGGCATCTCGGATGTCGCCATGGGAAAGCGGATGGAGAAAGCGCGGGGGAAGCTGAAGCGCGGCTTGGCTGGAGCCGGAATTCTCCTAGCCGCGACCCAAGTGTCGCACGCCCTCGAGTCGGTCACGCCGGCATCCGCTCCATCAGGGCTCATCGGATATGCCATCGCATCGAAAGCGGCGCTCGTCGCCGCGGGAGGAATCGCCATGGGAACCAAGAGCGCCATTCCGGTCGCCATGATCCTGGCCATCGTGCTGTCACTCGGCATCGGCATGGGCGGAGGGTACCTGGTCGCGGCGAGGCGACCCGCCGACCCAACTCGCATCCAAGAACTCGAGGCGCGAGTCGCAAAGCTGACCAGACAGTTGACCTCAGCACAAGCGGCGTCTCCGGGGGATACGGGAAAGCCCCCTCCAACCAGCCCGGGATCCGGGTCCACCGAACCTCCTAAGGCCGAAGGAAAGAAGCTGGCGGCAACTCTTGAGAGGTACAAGAACCTGAAGGACCGGCAAAACGCGAAGTGGAAAGCGTGGAGCGCCTCGAATCCCGGCAAGGGAATCGATCCTCAAGAAATGAGCAAGGATTTTCGGGAGTTGGCTAGAGAGCTAGAAGGAGTTCGCGACCAGATTTTCGAGGATTCGGCCACTTTCTTCGACTTCCTATCGCGGCCCGAAAACCAAAGCTACGTCTGGAATCTCTTCGACGTTACGCTCGTCCGCCGCGCTGGGGAATCCCTAGTGCAACAGCCATTTTCCGACCTGCCCGCACCGTTGGCGAACGGCCTTCTCGACCTGCTGAAGACGGGGAGCGAGGTCGTCCGGCATGAAATCTTGGGCTTCATGAGGGGCGTCACCGGCCAGCCGGATGAATTCAAGCGCCAGTACCTGGCGATGCTCTCGGACCCGAACACGAACCTCGTCGCAATGGCCGGGCGCGCGCTGGCCTTTACCTCACCACTGAGCGCGGAGGAATTCGGCCGTCTCACGACGGTTTGCGAGAATAGCGCCAGCAAGGATGTACGGCAGGGGATCGTCTCTTCGATCTGGTGGATGAAGACGCCCGAATCACAAGAGTGGCTGCTCACCACCCTGGAAAGCGGCAGGATGCCGGACATGGATGCCAACTTGGCGGCGGGATTGAACGTGCAACTGCGCTCCGGGCCATCCGAAGCTTTCGAAGAACGGGTTGCGCGCGCCGTGTCCGCCGCCCTGACTCGTCCCAGCGAGGAAGGCACCTATTTCCAGCTACTGCAGACGTCGCCGTGGCTTCCGAGCTCCAAGTGGAAAGCACACTTCGAACTGGCAGCGACGCGCGGCCCTACAATCAGAGTTCGCGAGGCGGCGGCCCGGTGTCTTGATCTGATCAATGCGGGAAATGGAGACCGCCAATCGCTGGTCACAATTCTCAACGAAGCCCAGACGAAGCAGTGACCCTGAATGCCGGGTGCTCGACACGGCCCCTGATTCTTGATGCCTGATTCCTGATTCTTGATTCCGCCCTCATCACTCCGACAGCATCCGAAACGTGAGAAGTGCAGGTCGATCGGTAGCGAGAATCACCAGCTTCTCCTCGCGCGTTGCCAAGAGATCGGTGTCTGCCGAGAGCGGACGGCCGATGGCCTCCAGCACCGTCGCGGCCGGGATCCGGAAGACCCGGCGCCGGCCCAGCGGCAGGAACGCCGTCATGTTCCCGCGCTCGCCCAGCACCGCGACGCCGTCCCACCCGAACCGGTCCGCCGTCACGCGACCCGGGCCGAAAACTTCCGCGGGCTCGATCACGTCGAGGAGCGCGCCGTCGACGTCGTACTTTTCCGACAGGTCGAGCCACACCGTGCCGTCGCTCTGGATGAGGAGCATCCGGCCCGTCGTCCGCGTCGTGTGGTCCATGATCCGCCGGATCTGCTCGTCGCGATCGACATGGTCCCCCTCCGGCCCGTATCGGTCGAGGATCGGCCGCGGCCCGCGCCGGATCGAGCGCAGCACCACGATGTTCCCGTCGGGGTCGTAGCAGACGTCGGCGATCCCCTCGCCGAGGTCGTACCGCCGGAGTTCCCGGCCGTCGAGGCCCACGAGCGCCGCGTTGAATCCGGATCCCGTGCCGACCGCCAGGATGTGCCCGTCGCCGTCCTCGGCGACCATGCGGGGATGCAATCCGGAAGGATGCGACAGGAGTATTTCTTCGTCGGCGACCCGCACGAGGCGGAATCCGCCTTCGGCGGGACGGTCGCAGATGACGACTTCGCGATCGGTCGGAAGGGCGAAGGAGACGGGGTCGCGGAGCGGCGATCCCGGACCTTGCAGCGGCCGGACCGACTCCAGCTCCAGTTCGAGGTATCGCACCCCGCCCGCTATGGCTTCTTCTCCTCTTTGGACGGCGTCCACTTCTTGCGGACCCACCCGCGGTGGATCGCCTTCTCGAGGGTGCCCGCCCGCTTCGACGGCCGGATCGCGAGCGCGACGTTCGGCTTGCGGCCGAGCGTCACCGGCACGTGGGCGAGGCGCGGGCCGCGGAAGACGCTGATCCGGACCCGCCGCCCGGGGACGTGGTCCTTCATCACCGTGGAGAAATTCTCGAAGGTCACCCGGGCCCCGTCGACCGCGACGATCTCGTCCCCCGTCGAGAGCCCGTCGCGCCACGCCGGGGAATCCTCGGCCACCGAGGTGATGCCGGGCCGCTCGCCCGTGTTGCGCGTCGTGATCCCGAGCCAGGAGAGATCTTTCGGCTCGTCCTTCGCGTCCTCCCCCTTGGGAGGCTCCTTGAAGAGATCGAGCCCCGCGTACTTCAGGAACGTTTCGAAGGGCACCTCGTCGGTCCCGTCGACGTACCGGTCGAAGAAGTCGCGGTAACTCCCCCCCGCCACGCGTTCCACGACCGGGCGGAACTCGTCCTCCTCGAGCGTGCGCCCCCTCTGGGCGATCTCGGTCCACAGGTGGCGCATGACGTCGTCGAGCGACTTCCGGTTGCCGGTCCGGTGGCGGATCTCGAGATCCAGGCAGAGCCCCACGAGCGAGCCCTTCTCGTAGTAGGACATCATCCGGTTGATGATGTTCCCGTCCCCCTCATATCTCCAGAGCCAGGTGTCGAAGCTGGAGGCCGTCAGGCTCTGGCGGAGCCGGGACGGCTTTTCGCGGAACTTCTCGACGGCCTCGGCGATCTTCTTGAGGTAGCGCCCCGCGGGGTAGAGCCCCGCGCGCTCGCAGATCAGGTCGTCGTAGTACGAGGTGATCCCCTCCATCGCCCAGAGGAGTTTCGTGTACGTCTCGCGCTCGTAGTCGAACGGGCCGAGCGCCTTGGGCCGGATGCGCTTCACGTTCCAGAGGTGGAAGAACTCGTGGCTGGTCACCTCGAGGAGGCGCTCGTAGCTCTTGAAGGGGCGGCCGATCCACGGGTTGAGCGTGATGACGGTCGAGTTGCGGTGCTCGAGTCCGCCGAGGGCCGGGCCCGACGTCGCGAAGAAGAGGAACGTGTAGTTGTCGTACGGCAGGCCGCCGAACATCCGCGCGGCCTCTTCAACGATCTTCTTCGCGTCCCGCGCGACGCGGGCGTGGTCCCAGTTCTGCTCGCCGTGGATCAGGACGCGGTGGTTTTTCCCGCGCACCTGGAAGGTCTTGACCGGCGCCGTCCCGATGTCGGTCGGGCAGTCGATGAGCTCGTCGTAGTTGGGGGCGCGGAACCGGTTGCCCGCGACCTTCTGGAGACCGGTGGTGACGCGCCATCCGCGGAATGGCTTGATGTCGAGCGTGACCGGGGCGTTCTTCGAGCCGTCGACGTACATGAAGACCGAGGCGCCGTTGAAGCAGCCGTGGGTGTCGTCGAGGTGGCTCCGGTCGACCTCCATCTCGAAGGCCCAGACAAGGTAGGTCACGGCGACGCGGGGGGCGCCGCCCGTCTTCACGCGCCAGCGGCTCTTGTCGACCTTCGACCAGGTCCGGGACCCGGCGTCGAAGTCCTGGACGTTGCGGGCGAAGTCGCGGACGGCGTACGCGCCCGGGGTCCAGACGGGCATGACGAAGTCGATCTCGGGCCCCGGCACGTCGTCGACCTCGATCTTCACGTGGAAGAGATGGGTCTGCGGCTCGGGCATCGACAGGGTGTATCGAATCGTGGTCACAAGGAGGTTCCTTTAGGGGATTGGGGGTTATAGCAAAGCCCGCAGTTATGGGCAACCGGGGACGTAGGCCGTAGGCCGTAAGCCGTCACGTTTGCCGTTGGCCGTTTACCGTAGGAAGAACGGCGAACGTGACGGCGAACGGCAGACGGTGAACGCGCTACCGAGCCCGACGTCGCTCGCTGAGGCGGAGGTTGCGCAACTCGACGTGGGCCCGGCGGCAGGCATCCAGCTCGCGGCGCGGCAGGCCCGATGAGAGCCCCGCGATTTCGATCGCCCGCGGTTCGTCCCCCGCGCGGAGGGCGCGGTCGACCGCCTCGAGGGGATCCCGTCGTACGCGCGGAATCCGGATCCGGGGGGCGTCCCCGGGTTCGAGCTTGAGGGCGCCGTCGCCGAGGACCCGCCCGCCGAGCTCGATCGAGAGGAGCGTCGCGGGATTGTAGAAGGCCCCGACGGCGAGGGGCTCGCGAAACGTGACCCGGTGGAGGTTGTTCGTGCAGAGCGCGCGGGCCCGGTTGAGGACGAGGCGCGGCAGGCGGTCGCTCAGGTACGTGAGGAAGGCGTCGGAGGGCGGGCCGATCCGCGGGCGCCACCAGCAGGCGCGCTCGGCGCACTTGAACCGCCGGTTCACGCCCCGCCGGAGGCCGAGCGCGAGGTACGCGTCGACCCGGGGGTCGCCCCCGGCGTAGTCGGCGGCCACGTCGAGGAGCCGGGGCCGGCCGCGCAGGTCGGCCCGGGACAGGGTCGCGCCCCGCAGCCAGGTCGGCGACGCCACGACGGCGCGCGACGGGAGCGAGCGGACGAGAAAGTATTCCTTGTCGCCGGTGACGATCCCGATCGAGACATCGGCCACTTCGGTGAGCGGCACGAGCCGGTCGAGCGCGCGGCGGGCGAAGTCGCGGCACGACGGCGGGACGCGGCTCCAGGCGAGCGAGTCTTCCGCTTCGCCGGTCCCGTCGAGGTAGTCCGGGGTGAGATCTTCCAGCCCGCCCACTTCGCGGATCCGGAAACCCGAGCCCGGTCCGCAGAGGAGCAGGGCGACTTTTTCCAGCGCGCCGGGAAAGAGGAAATCGCGGACGCAGATCACGTCGACGCGGGGGAATTTCCGCCGCAGGTGGGCGAGGAGGGCGTGGGCGTAGTCGACGAAGAGCGTTTCGCGCGGGATGACCATCGCGAGGCGGCCGCCGGGCCGGACGGCTTCCGCGGCGGCGACGAGAAACGGGGCCCAGACGCTGGCGCCCGCGCCGAACGAGACGCCGAGTCGGGCCGCCACGGCGCGCGCCTTCCGGAACGCGTTGGCGCGGCTGAAGTGGACGTACGGCGGATTGCCGACGACCGCGTCGTACGCGCCGCCGAGATGGTCGAAATAGTCGCCGCAGTCCGCGCCCGCCGCGTCGGCGCTCGCGGGGTCGATCTCGTATCCCTTCGCCCGGGCTCCGAGCGAACGGGCCGCGCGCAGGAAGACGCCGTCGCCGCAGGCCGGATCGAGGACGCGATCGCCGCGCCGGACGGCCCAGCGGCAGAGTCTCTCCGCCAAGTCCGCCGGGGTGTAGTAGGCGCCCCGTTCCCGTACCGACAGCACGTAGCGTGTATCGGCACGGGAGGGCGGTCGGCTTGCTCAGGGGCGGCCGATTCGTGTCATGGCGCGCCGCGTCGCGATTGTTACTATGCGGGAACATGAGCCCGATTCAGAAAAAGATCGTGGTCCTGGCGGCCGTCGCGGTCGCCTCGTTCGCGATCGCGCTGGGAGGCCTCTGGTGGGTGTACTGGCGGCCCGCGCATTTCGTCAACGCCTCGGAGGGCTACTCGATCCGCTTTCCCGCCGGATGGGAGGTCCACACGAGCGAAACGGCCTCCTATGTTTACGCCGACGGAACGCTGGGCCCCAACGAGGGGGAGGCGGAGGGGACGATCAGCATCGTCGTCGTGGACATCCAGTCCCTGCCGAACGAGGGACGGGGTGTCGCCTGGTGGAGCCCGCTCGCCGCGACCCGCTTCGACGGATTCACCCGGCTCCGGGAGGGGAACTGGCATATCCCGGGCCACGACGTGCCGTGGGTCGAGTTCTCGTATCTCCGGGAGAAAGTCCTCACCCAGGGCTGGCAGCTCTACGCGCGCGAGGGCAACAAGGGGTACATCCTGCTCTGCTACGCGGTGCCCACGGCCTTCGAGAAATTCCGGCCCGACTTCGAGCGGACGGTCAGGAGCCTCCGGTTCGAGCGGCCGTGACCTTCTTGCGGAGCTCGTCGAACCACGTCCGGAACGCACGGCGCGAGCTGAACTGGACCTCCTCCTTGAAGAGTTCGCACGGGAGATTCCCCCGGAGGATCCACCGGATCAGCTCGACGCCTCCCTCGGGATCCACGGCCAGCGCCGAGCCCAGCATCCCCGAGGCCTGGACTTCCCGAAGTCGGACACGCCGCCCCTCCGCGCCGAGAAGACAGGCGTACGCGCCGCCGCTGCCGTTCGCGAAAACCCAAAGATGGGCGCAGGGGCGGCGATCGACCGCCGCCACCATCGTCGTGAACTCCGTCGGCGCCGGGCGGCCGCGGAATTTGCCGACCGTCCCGAGACCGAACGGGATGACCCGGAGGTCCCGCCGCTCCGAGGCGCACTCCGAGCAGAAGTAGGTCATCGTGGTGAACGAGTTGGCTGCGACCAGGAGACCCGCCAGGAGCGGCACGAGGCCGACCCCAACCACCCACGGCCTCATGGCGAGCCGGCCGTCTTCTTGCGGAGCTCGTCGAACCACGCGCGGAAGGCCTGCGGCGATTCGAAATCGACCGGCCGCGAATCGACGCCGACGCACTGGTCGCGGACGAGAACCTCGGGAAGGTCGTTCCCAAGAACCCAGCGGATGAGTTCGAGGGCGCCCGCGGCGTCGACGCGGGACGCGGACGTCACCACGCCCTGCTTCTCCATCGCCTGGAGCATCGTCCGTCTCGCCTCCGCGCCCTCCCCCTTGATGAACCATCCGCCCTGGCCGAGCGCATAGACCCACTTGTGGTGGCACGGGCCGGGCTCGACCGACCTCTTGATCGCGGTGAGCGTCGTTGGAGTCTGCAACGAGTACAGGGTCAGGATCCTCCGGTTCTTCGGCAGGCAGACCTGCAGGTCGAGGCAATCCGTGGCGCACTCCGAGCAGAAGTAGTTCATCCTCGCGAGCCCGTTGCAGCCCACGAAGATGACCGCCAGGCTGGCGGCGAGGACGAGCCACGATCGCCTCGATTTCATGGATCAGGTGAGAGCAATCCCCGTGCCACGAGGGAGGGCGGCGGGATCGGGGGCGTGGGACGGGACTTGTTTACATTTCCGGCGCCATTTCCGTCGCGGGGGCCGGATCAAGGTCCGGCAGTCATACGGGATGCGCTCCAGACTAGCGCTCGGGTTCCGGCTTGCAGCTCGAAGCTTCAGGAGCTGGAACCCGGGAACTGGAAGCTGGGAACTCGCTCGCCCGCTCGATCCGCTCCGCGCGGAGCGTCACCGCCCCGAGGTGGTCCTCCGCCATCCCCGACACGATGAAGGGGCCCACGCCGCGCACCGCCATCGCGAAGCGCCGGTAGACCGCCGGGAAGACCGTCACCTCGAAGACCCCCGCCTCGTCCTCCAGCGTCAGGAACTCCATCGACGCGCCCGACGCCGAGTCGGCCACCCGCTGGGCGTCGAGCACGCCCGCGATCCGGACGCGCCGCCCCGCGTGCGCCTCGAGCTCCGCCGAGGAGATCATCCCCGAGAGGTCGAGCCCCGGCCGCAGGAGCTCCATCAGGTGGATGCCGGGCGACATCCCGAGCACCTCGAACTCCCTCAGCCGCTTCTCCCGTTCGTCGAAGTCGGGGATCCGCGGGATCTCGAGGCTCCCCGGCTTCGCGCCCCCCCTCGAGGCCGTCAGCTCGAGGAGGAGCTCCGGCCGCGTCCGCCCGAGGAAGTCGAGCGCGCCGCCGAGGACGAGCGCCTTCGCCTCGGGGAGCGACATCTCCGCGCGCCGCAGGAAATCCTGGAACGACGCGAAGGGGCGCGCCGCGAGGACCGACCCGATCGCGGCCGACGAGAGCCCCGCGACGGAGCCGAGCCCGATCCGGATCGCGCCCCCCTCCGCCGCGAACTCGCGCCCCGACGCGTTCACGCACGGTAGGAGCGTCCGCACGCCGCCGCGCCGCGCCTCCTCGACGTAGACCCGCTTCTCGTACATCCCCTGGTTGTTGTTCAGCGCCGCCGTCCAGAAGGCGACGGGGTGGTGCGTCTTCAGCCACGCGGTGGCGACGGCGAGCTGGGCGTAGCTCGCGGCGTGGCTCATGCAGAAGGCGTAGCCGGTGAACTTCGCCATCTGGCGCCAGAGGTCCCGCGCCGCCTCCTCCGTCGTCCCGGCCGCGCGGCACCGCGCGAGGAACTCGCGGCCGAGCGCCTCGCGCTCCGCGGGCTCCGCCTTCTGGAGCCGCTTGCGGAACCGGTCCCCCTCGGCGAAGGGCGTCCCCGTGAGCGCCGCCGCGACGAGCATGATGTCGTCCTCGTAGACCATGACGCCGTGGGTCGGGCCGAGCGTCTCCGCGAGCGTCGCCGGCACGCTCCACCGCTCCAGCCCGCGCCGGCGCCGGATGAAGGCCTCCTTCATCCCCTCCCCCGCCGCCCCGGGGCGGATGAGCGCGAGCGCCTGCATGACGTCCGCGATCCCCCGCGGCCGCATCATCCGGAGGAGGTGGCGCATCGCGGGCGACTCGAGCTGGTTCACGCCGATCGTCCGCGCCGACCGCAGGAGCTCCCCCGCCGCCGGGTCGCCGTCGGGGACCGCCTCGGGGTCGAGCCGGTAGCCGTCGAGCGCCGCGACGAGGTTCACCGCCTCCTGGATCGTCGAGACGGCGCGGTTGCCGAGGAGGTCGATCTTCACGAGCCCGATCGCCTCCACGCCGTCCTTGTCGAGCTGGGAGATGACCACGCCCTTCTCGGCCCGCTGCACGGCGACGTGGCGGTCGATGGGCCCCGGCGTGAGGACGACCCCGCCGGGGTGGACCGAGAGGTGGCTCGGCGCGCCGAGGATCCGCCGCGCGTCGGCGAGGATCGCCTCGAACCGCGCGGGGTCGACGGGGAGCCTCCCCCGCAGGCGCGGCGGGAGCGGCCCCACGGTCTCCTCGCGGTCCACGGGGAGCGCGCCCCGCAGGGCAGCGATCTGCGGATCCGAGAGCCCGTGCGCCCGGGCCGCCTCGCGGAAGGCGCCGCGCGCCTGGAAGGTGAGGTGGGAGGAGACCATCGCGACGCGCTCCCGCCCGAACCGCTCGAAGACGTGGTTGATGACGTCGTCGCGCGTCCGCCAGCAGAAGTCGAGGTCGAGGTCGGGCCAGTCGGTCCGCCCCTCGTGGAGGAACCGCTCGAACTGCAGGCCGTACCGGAGCGGGCAGACGTTCGTGAGCCCGAGGACGTACGCGGCCAGGCTCGAGGCGCCCGACCCGCGGCCCGCGACCGGGGCGCCGCGCGACCGCGCGTAGTCGACGATGTCGCGCACGACGAGGAAGTAGTCCTCGAAGCCGAGCCGGCGGATGACGCCGAGCTCGC
>Ga0075423_10001900_pt1 | contig 18735 bp, 13 predicted proteins | sample SoiMethybrSBSTD2_FD_80114 | JGI IMG/M metagenome (GOLD analysis project Ga0075423, IMG submission 80114) | Bulk soil microbial communities from a Populus tree surrounding site in Tennessee, USA - Soil MetaG P. TD hybrid SBSTD2 | ecosystem: Environmental > Terrestrial > Soil > Tree plantation...
GCCGGGCCGTCAGCGCCGATACCGCGCTGCTGCTCGAGGCGCTGACAGGCTGGGACGCGCAGATCTGGCTGACGCTGCAGGCGAAGTGGGACCTGTGGCACGCCCTGAAGGCTCGCGGACACAAACCGAGGGTCCGTCCCTTGCGGAAGACCGCGTAGGCGCGGTTGCTGCTCACACGGCCGTGGACGAGCCAGGGTCGAAATCCCTCACGCTGTCCGAGCAGGTGCGATTGATCGCGGTAACCACCGATGATCAATGTGGCGCGCCGTCGAAGCGCCCTCGACCGTTCGTCGTCTCCTCGGTCAACAACAGCCCTCAGCCCAACCTCTGTCTACAACGAACGAACTAGGCAATCTGTCACTTGAAAGTCGCCTTGGAAGCGGATGTAAGCCGACTCAAGCCGTGCGGCGGCAGGGGCTGAGTCGTCGAACCGGAGCCGCCTGGATTTTACTCATCGAAGGTCTCGCCCTGCGAGTCACCTCGCATCGGCGCAACGAACGGGATCCTTCTGTGGACACGCAAGTCGGCAAAACATGCTACGGTCATCTTGTCTCATTGGTGGACGTCCTTGACGCCGGGCAGCCGAGGTAAAGAAGATGTCGAGCCTTGCCATGTTCACCTGGATCCCAATCCACAAAGAAGCAGTCCGGAAACTCCTATCCCTGACGGAGCCGCAGCCTGACCTGCTGGCCGTTTTAAAGGAAATGGAGCAGAAGGGACTCACCGTCATCAGTCTTAACGACAAAAGCGAAGACGGCGCGATTCCGCTCTCCCAAATCGATCCGTTTACGTTTTTCGCCTCGTTCAACCGCGGTATTACCGAAGACAACCGCAAGGACAACTGGCGATTCCTGAAGGAGAAATGGGGCCTGTCGGCCGACGTTCCGAACGACTTCTCCGGAATTCCCATCGTTCACAACATGAAGTCCTGGTTCTTCCCGTACGCCAGAAAACGGGAGCCGAATCAAGTGGACGAGCTGTGGCAGTTGTTCAGGCAGGCCGCTGAACACTCGATCGAGCAAATAGAACCCGCGCTGTTCGATCGATGCAGCGGATTTCAGCAGATCACCACGAACAAGCTCACGATCGGGCTCTTCTGGATTAATCCCGACGCGTACCTGCCTGCGGACAACAAGACCAAGGCTTATGTCGAGGGAAAGGGCGTATCCGAAAAGCCCACCGACTATGCAAATTACCGCGGCTGGCTCAGTTCGGTCCGGACTGCCGTCGGCACTGATTATCCGAAGATCTCCCACGATGCGCACGTATGGGCAACGCAAGCCGGCATCGCCGACGGCAGTGATGACGAAGACGAGAAGACGCCAGCGTCGCGGAGGGTGTGGGTCGTGTCTCCTGGAAGCAAAGCCAGCGAATGGGACACCTTCTTCGACAGAGGAATTATTGGAATCGGATGGGAAAATCTAACTGACCTCCGTGGATACAAAGACAAGAGCGAAATTCGCAAGAAACTTCAAGAAAGTGAAGCCGATTCATCGAAGGTAAACGACACGCTCGCCTGTTGGCAATTTGCCCACGTCATGAAGCCGGGCGATATTCTGTTCGCAAAGAAGGGCCTCAAGAGGGTTGTCGGCTATGGAATCGTTCAAGGAGACTACGAATACAATGCAAAGCGGGATTGGTTCAAGCATGTGCGCCCGGTCAAGTGGCTGACCAATGGCGAGTGGAAACTACCTGAACCATATCAGCTTCCGCCGAAGACGCTGACGAATATCACGAAGTACCCCGAGCTCGTCGAACTCCTCGCCAAGCTGGTAGACCTTGACCTCGGTTCCGTCCAGAAGCCTGTCAGACCGACAACGAAGACGACAACGAATACGACAACGGCAGACGACGGGAACGCCGCGCATTGGTGGCTGAACGCGAACCCAAGGATCTGGAACTTCGAGGAGACAGCCGTTGGCCAAACACAGACCTATACCTCGCACAACGAGAACGGCAACAAGCGCCAGAAGTACAAGTACTTTCAGGAAGTAAAGCCGGGGGACGTCGTCGTCGGATACGTGACCAGCCCGCAACGGGAGATTGTGGGCATTTGCAGAATCACAAAAGCCCTGCACCCATCCGACGAAGGCGAGCGAATCGAATTCGAGAAGACCGAGCGTCTGTCAAAGCCGGTTCTATACGAGACGCTGAAGGGGAATCCCGAGCTACACAACTGCGAGCCTCTGATCAACAACCAAGGCAGTCTTTTTAGGCTGACCGAGCAAGAATACGATGTCATTCGAGCGCTCATCGACGAAGCGAATCCCCGTGAAAAGGCCAAGCCGACGCCGTACACGAAGCAGACGGCGATGGAGGGCCTCTTCTTGTCGGAATCGCAGTTCGACGAGGCTCTCGACGCGTTGCGGGTGAAGAAGAATCTCGTTCTTCAGGGACCGCCGGGCGTTGGAAAGACATACGTTGCTCGCAGAATGGCGAAGGCCCTGATCGGTTTCGATGACGACGAACGCGTCGAGATGATCCAGTTCCATCAGTCCTACTCGTACGAGGACTTCATTCAGGGGTTTCGACCGACGGCAAAGGGTACGTTCGACCTGCGGTACGGCATCTTTCACCAGTTCTGCCGCCGTGCACAGCGTGATGAGTCAAGCGGGCTCCCGTACGTCTTTATAATCGACGAGATCAACCGTGGAAACCTCAGCAGGATTTTTGGCGAGCTGATGATGCTCATCGAAGCAGACAAGCGCGGTCAGGCGTGGTCAATCCCACTCGCCTACGCTGCAGATGCCGACGACAAGTTCTACATCCCATCGAACCTATTCTTCATCGGAACCATGAACACGGCAGATCGCTCTCTTGCGATGGTGGACTATGCGCTCAGGCGTCGATTTCGGTTCATCACGCTTCGACCCGAGTTCGGGAGTGCGTCATTCCGGGATTACCTCGAAGAGCGAGGCGTCGATGCCACACTGGCGTCGCGAATAATCGGCAGAATGAAGGCGCTGAACGCGGCGATAGCCGCGGACACAAAGAACCTGGGGCCCGGATACGAGATTGGGCACAGCTACTTCTGCCCGCATGATGGGACGGCCGTGGGCGACGCTTGGTACAGAGGCGTTGTCCAGTCAGAAATTGCGCCGCTCATTCAAGAGTACTGGTTCGACGACGAGAAAAAGGTGGATGAGCAGCGAGCAGCACTTCTGGCCTGAAAGTTGTGTCTGTGGATATCCCGATTCAGAACGTCTACTACCTTCTGTGCTACGCCTGGGACAAGCTCGACGAGAGGGAACTCGTTGACGTTACACCAGAGGCGATGACGACTCTCGTCGATCTATTCGCTCGAGTTCTCGTCAACGGAACGAACCACCTGCTGAAGCGCGGCTTTGATCGCAATTACGTTGCGCATCAAGAGTGGACGAGCAGGCTGCGGGGAAGAATCAATGTCGGCGCAATTGCGAAAACAGGGCGTGTCACCGCAACCCTCCCCTGCGAGTTTGACGAGCTCAGCTACGACGTCCTGCACAACCAGATTCTAAAAGCCACAATCCGACGGCTCGTTCGCACTGAGAAGATATCGAGGCAGAACGCCGACGAGCTCGGTGGACTTGCGAGGCACCTCTCAGAAGTGCGCGACATCGAGATCACGAGTCGTCTCTTTGGACGGGTCCAGCTCCACCGGAACAACCGTTTCTACGATTTCCTCCTGAAAGTGTGCGAGGTGGTCCATAGGAACCTGCTCATCTCCGAGTCCGCCGGGCATAGCAGGTTCAGGGATTTCACACGCGACCGCCAACAGATGGCGATCCTCTATGAGAGCTTCGTCAGGAATTTCTATCGGCTTCACAGCCGATACCGTGTGAGCCGGCAGGACATCTACTGGAAGTGGATCGCGGCAGACCAGGTCGCAGCGGGCTTGTTGCCGAAGATGCAGACCGACATCAGCCTTGTCTCAGCAGAAAAGAAGATCATCATCGACTGCAAGTACACGCCAGAGGCGACCCAGCAGCATTACGATGCGACCACTCTCCGATCTGGTCACTTGTACCAAGTCAACGCCTATCTCGACAACCTGCCTGAGGCTTTCGCAAACTGCGAGGCAATGTTGTTGTACCCAACCGTGGACAAAGCGATATCGGCTTCGTACATAAATGCCAACCACAGAATCAGAATCGAAACAATCAATCTGAATCAGCCGTGGACTGGGATCCATGATGATCTGCTCAAGCTGGTGGCGTGAACGACTCGAAGGCACTCAGCTTTGGGAGACGGCTCGACAGTTTATCGAATGTCCGAGCGTGTCACGTACGCCGCTCGGTGACCCTGGGGTTAAGGTATGGCTCGCGCAATCGTGAAGATTCGCGACGTGATCAAGATGCTGGAAAACGACGGTTGGTGCCCGAAGCCACTGGCCCGGCGGTAGATCTTCCCACCATTCTGCGAACGTCGGGACGTGCGCGGTCCATTCCAGCAGGTGGGCGCGGATGTTGTGCCCCAATGTGATGGTGCGCAGCGTGGCGAGTTGTCGGTCCGTGAAGTCGGTCGAAATTCTTAAACACGGCCGTTGATGATCTTGCGAATACCCAGAGCTTCCCGCGCTTCCGGAAACCATGTCTCACGACCTTGCGAGCGACGGCGCGAGCGCAGAACGTGGGTGATCGAGCGGTCCGTGAATCGATGGGACGCTGTCAACTTCGGCGTTTCCGTGTGACTGGCGATCTGGAACCGCCCCTGGTGGTCCTCCCTGTCCGCGCGGACCGAGCGCGTGACCGATCCCGGACTCGGTGAACCCGGCCATCGGTGAACCGAATGCGGAATTTGGTCCACCGATAACCGCGCGTGCCGGGAGTTCCGTCGGCGGTGTAGATGACCACATCGCCGTGGGAGCCGGCACTGACACCCACCAGGCTTTCGTGGCCTTCAGATACAAACCGGGCGACTGTTTCGGGGTTCGCACCAGCTTGTACTTTTTCATCTGCCGGCGAAGGCGTCCGCTCCTGGTGATTCGTAGCGATCCATCAGGCCGTCCAGCCAGTCATCCGGATCGACCAGACGCATCAGATCCTTCGTCTGGAATGTCGCATGTTGATGATGCGGCAACGGATAGCGGCACCGCACGTAGTCGAACATCCAATGCCCTCAACGGCCCGACTTCTGCGACCCAATCGCGACGACCTTGTTGCCGGTCCTCTGTGCGGTTGGGAGCTTCACCTGGCGGCTTGCGGCGATCAGGTCCTCCTTGAGGAGATGCGCATAGTGTTCCTCGGTCACGGCCACACTGGCGTGACCGAGGACTTTCGACAGTTTGTAGATATCGCCGCCGGCCTGCAGGCAGCGCGTGCCGAAGGTGTGGCGCAAGGCGTGCGGCGAAATGTTCGGGATCTTCGCGCGCGCCGCGCCTTGGGCCATCACCTCCCGTAGCCGTTGCGGATTCTGTCTCCACAGCCGCCCCTCGGCTTCGATCTGCTCAACGAGCGCGGCATGGACATCCGGCTGCATCGGGATGTCACGCTCCTTTTTGAATTTCCCGAGCACGTGGACCGTGCCGTTGTCCCAGTTGACGTCAGGGTCCTGATCGATGCCGCGGATCTCCGCGAGTCGCGCTCCGGTTCCAAGCGCAAAGCGCACGAACCGCTGGAACCGCGGGTGGAGCGCGTCTAGGAGCTTGGCGCGTCCGCTCCTCCACGCCGTGCGGCGCGTGGACGAGGCGATAGGTGAGGATCCGATGCTAACGCCGGTGAACGACGGCCGTCAACAGGCGGCCGCGATAGTGTGTTTCGTTGTCTTCATGGCAGTGCTTGGCGACTCATGGCAAGCCGTCCTCGTTTCGATAAGGCTTGAGACCCCGCGGAACCTATGGCGGCGCCGGCGGTCACCGATTGCGATCTGGCTGCAGAATAGTACGTGTGAATCTCCTGCTGGAGACGAGCCGTATGGAAATCGTCAGTATTCGTGAACTGAACGCACATCTGACGCGGCACTTGAGACGCGTGCGCTCGGGGTCCTCGCTCGGCATCAGCGTACGCGGGCGAGTCATCGCCGTCATCAGTCCGGTCGAAACACAGCTGACGTCACGTGGGCCCATCGGCTCGTTGCCGAAGGACGGGCGCACTGGCGCGGAGGTAAGCCTGCCGGAAGCCTTCGGCCTGTTCGCATGGCCGGACGCCGAACTGTTTCGGATGCGATCCTCGACGCTCGCGGATGACCTACTGTCGTTCGCTGGGGAGGTGATCGATGAGTAGCGAGCGCGTTCAAGCTCTCTCGGTTCGAGACCTCGTGCGCCGTCGTCGAGGCGACGACCCAGACGTCTGGCACCTGGCGCTCGTTCAACGAGACGAGGTGTGGGATCAGGTCCGGATGCGGTACCTCCTCGACTCACTCCTCGAGGGCTACCCGATCGGATCCCTGCTCGTGTGCAAGGTGACCGGCCAGAGCCGTGTGATTCGCCTGGAGGGCGGAGACCGCGTCGTAGCCGAAGCGGATCGCGACTCTTGGCAACTGCTGGACGGGCAACAGCGCATCAACGCGCTATTCTCGATGTTCACATGTGACGGCGGATACGGCCGTTTCTATTTGCACATGACAGCACGGCGCCGTGCGCCAAGCGGGCCAGTGACCAGAGGCCGCGCTCAAGACGAACACGTTCGGTACATCCACTGGCAGGAGGAGCCCGAGGCTGACAGCCAGGTGGAAGAGCGTGAGCGCTACATCGACCTCTCCCGGTGGTACGGGTGGGCGGGGGGCGACCACCTCGATGCGGCCGAAGAGGCTGCCGGTCTGCTCGACGAAGGGCCGGCCAAGACGGTCCAGATCCTCAACGCCATTGATCCAGACTTCGCCGATCAACTCGACACGGCCGACGTCGAGATCGCATGGCTTCGACTCCGCCGGCTGCTCGATGTCTGGTTGAAGCCATCGATTCCGGTCGAGTACATCGCGCTCGGATCTCCGCTCGACGTGCTTGAAGTCTTTACCAGGATCAATCGCGCCGGCGTGCAGGTCGCGGGCGAAGATTTGTTCTTCGCGGCAGTCAAGACGCTTTGGAGCGAAGCCGAACAGGCGATGGCGCGGGTCGTGGGGTGGCTTGGCCCTTCCGGAAACGACGGTACGGAAGTGACGCCGCTTGTGGGTCGGATGGGCGCGCTGCGAGTCCTTGCACGGCTCGCCGCGCGCGCCGCTGGGCAAGCGGACCTAGCGCCGCTGACGGTAGACCGGCTGAGTGGAGAACGTGGTCAGGCCGTCATCAATGGGATGCAGACCCTGAGTGATCCGGACAGTCCGCCGCTTCAGAGGATGGCAGCTGCCCTTCACGCTGTAATGCGCTCTTCGATACTCGGCTTCGGACTCCATTCGGTGGACGAACGACTCTGGGATGACGTGCTTGGATGGGCGTCCGTGAACCGGCGCGCCGACGACACCACGTGGCTCATGGAACAACTGCCTTCGATCGACGCTTACCTACTCGGCGCGACGAGCTTCGCGTACCCGTCAGTCCTCCGAGAGCGGTTTTCGCGTTTGGCGATGACTGAGGCCCTCACGGCCGGGAAAATGGGGCAAACATTTCCGACGCAACGCATCGCTGAGGTCGCCCGCACACTCATCCCCGATCTCAGAGAAGGGCGGACGCGAATCCGCAGATCGAGCAGTGCCGATGAGCGTCTGGCGCTTACTGACGCCAATGCCACTCTCTTCTTGAGTGTGCTGCAATCGATTGCGTACCGGCCGCAACGAGACGTTTTCGATTGGGACCACATCTTTCCACAAGCCAAAGCCAGTCTGATGCGATCATTCGGCCCGGGAAGCAAGTGGCCTCGGCACCACAAATACCGCCATCTTGTCGCCAGCGCTGGCAATCTCTGGGGCCTCGATGCGGGAGCCAACCGAGCGGCGCAAGATCTCCTTCCTGAAGCGAAATTCAAGAAGATCGACAACTGGTCCGCAGACGGTGGCCGCCGCATCTGGTCACGCGATCGCTGGTGGCTCACCGACGTGGAGATCCAGGCGTTCGGAGCAATCGGGCAGCTGTTGGAAGCGGGGCGCGAAATTGACGCGGCGATGGACCAGTTCCACGACTTAGTGACAACCCGTGCGCGGCGGATGGCAGACGAGGTGTTCAAACTATTACCCGAGGCGGAGCTGTTCGCAGCCGATAGCAGAAGCGCCGGTGCGGAGCCAACGAGACCAGATCCGCTGATCGCGGATGCTCTTGGGATCGGCATACGCGAAGACGTCGAAATCGAGCGCGCGCGCGTTGCCGCGCCCGTGCCAGACGAGCGGGTGGAGCGCGTGCTTCGGTTAGCGGTTGAATGGGGCTCGGGCGACGCCGTGCGCAATTTCGTTTCGCGCGCGCTGGGCTTGGGCCTTCACGCCCGAGGCTACCAGTGGACACTCACGATCACGCCGCCGACCACGAAGGCACTTGCGCTCGTCGCCATGACACCGAACGATCGAAATCGTGGCCGTGTCGCCACATGGGTGGCACCGTGGGCGTTCGCAGAGCATTTCCCGAACGTGGCGCCCGAAAGTTTCGATCGGGAGTTGGCTGGGATCCGAGGAGCGCTCCTGGACGGTAAAGAGATCGAAGGACTGGGCGATCGGTTAGAACGTCTGCTTGGCTCGCAACATCCTCCGAACGACGGTGTCCCTGCGGAGTCGCTGCTGTAGGACAATCTCCGTCAGGCTTGATGAGTTTTCGTCAGGGACACAGTTCGCGGTGTAGACTCTGGCCAGCTAAATCGGAGATTGTGCCAAGAGGCGGTTCCTTCTGCTACGCCGAGGTGTCGGAATGGCGGCGTCGGCGCCTTTCTTAACGCAGATCGACTCACGTGCAGCTGTTCGCGGGTCGCGAGACCCGCTCTCATTGGTCCCCATATGGTCCGCCTTCGGCCGACGCGTCGTTGGTAACCTGACGACCGCCTCTACATCGCTTCGTGGATTCACGACACTTCTGCTCGGATACTACTGCTCGGATCGGATACTCGAAAGAGAGACGGATCAGACCCCACTCAACGTCTTCCTGCGCGTGGAGCAGTTGGTTAGTTACTCGCGCATGATCCAGAACCGCAAGGACACCGACTTTCGCGGCAGCGAGCGCGTGAAGAAAAGGCTGGAAGACTCGAGCCGAATCACGCTCTCAGCGGAGCCGCGCTACCAGACTCTCGGCGATCAGAAGACCTACGGTCTTTGGGGGTTGTATTCCGTCGCGTCTCGAACGAGCGGGTTCCTGCTTCCCGATCGTCCGTCACTCACGCCTGAGGCGGCCGACTTTGTCGAGCGAGAGTACGTCCACAAGCTGAGCCGAGCCGGCCTTGGGGGAGCCTCTGCACTTCTCTCCGCAGTAGGCCCGGTCAAGAAGGAACTCGACCTGCAGCGCGGTGCTGCCGACCTGGCACACGTCCTCGCCAGCATTCACTCGCCTGCTGTGAGTGCCGCCGAGCGCGATGTCTACGACCGATTCCTGGTCAATGGTGGCGACGAACAGAACACGGACGGGCACCAACGCCAGTTGGCGGAACTCCTGGGCGAGATCAAGGCCGAGGACTTCGGGATGGCCGACTTTCAGCGGGTGATGCGACTTGCGGAGAAACGCAAGTATGAGGAGCTTGCGGGCCGTCTTGCCAGCATCCAGACACTTGAAGGGATCATCGTTGCGGCGGCAAACCTCTTTGGCTTCCTGCTGCGATGCGATGGTCGTACCCTCGATAGCGTGGAGCGGGATGTGCGCCGAGCATGGGGCCGCGGTTTGAAAACAGCGACACCCGCCATCACGTCCGCTGTGGAGAAAGAAGTCGATCGAATCGCGAAATCCCCGGAGGCCGCGATATATCTTGGACAGTTCGGCCGCCACGCGAGCGCAGGGGATTGGCGTGCCGCAACCGAGGGGCTCATCGAATTCAACGCTTTCGTCATGAAGCGCCGTGGCGGCGCTCCCTGGATTCGACGAGAGAGAGACACGCTGAAGGTCGACTATCGCGAGGAGGGAGCGGACCTGGCCAATCCCGCGGAGCTCGAACGGTCTTGGCACAACACGTATTTCATCAACTCTTTGTACGGCGTCAAGCGCGCACTGGCCCATAACTGATGCCTGCCGCGCCACCCTCAGCCGTTCTTTCGGAGAGCTTCCAGAAGTACTTGGAGGGCCGCCGCGTAAAGACTGCTGTGTTCCTGACATTCGGTTTCGATCCGGCGTTCTTCGAACAAGAGATCCTGCCGGTATTCCTCGACATTCCACTGAGCCAGGCTGCTGCCGTTCGGCTGGTTCAGCTCGAGGACGAGCTGCGACGGCGGCTCGACCACGTCGCCGTCTACTACGATCCGCGCGGATTGATCGCCAGCAACGAGGCGCCCCGCTTGGATGTGAGGCGGATTCCGGTGGCCATGCGCGGGGGCTTCTTTCACCCGAAGAACATCTTCTTGATCACGGAGCCCGAGGACGCTGAGGCCGGGCTAGCGACGTTGATCGTGGCCACCCTGTCGTCGAACCTGACCGAGGCTGGCTGGTGGCGAAACGTGGAGTGCTGTCACGTTGAGACCGTCGACGAGGGCTCGGTATTCGGTTTCAGAAACGACCTGCTCGAACTGCTCCGTGCCACGCGTGCCGCATGCTCGGACGCCGTCGCATATGATGCGCTCGAGCAGGTGCGCCGCTTCGTCGCCGGGTGTGCTCAGCGCGAGCGAATCTCGGACAATCGCCTGCCTGCTCGTCTCTTTGGCGGGCGAGGAGACTTCGTCCAGTTCCTTGCCGACTCGACGAAGGACCGGCTGACAGGGCTGAACCTTGAAGTGGTTGCCCCATACGTTGACGACACGGAAGCGAAACCGTTGCAGACATTAATCGACGCGTTCAAGCCGCGTGAGTGCCGCGTGTTTCTCCCGCGCAGCATCAATGGAGGCATCGCGTGTTCAGAAGCGTATTACGAGGCCGTCCGACGAATGGAGCCGGCATGTTGGGGCTTGTTGCCGAAATCGGTTCTCCAGATAGGCCGGACGCAGCAGGCGGCTGACCGGTTCGTTCACGCTAAGGTGTATCGATTCTTTCATCCGAACAGGCGGTACGAAGCGATTGTCGTCGGTTCCGTCAATCTCACCGGAGCCGCCCATCAACGCGGCGGCAACCTTGAGAGCGCGTTTGTGGTTGAGCCAGAGCTGAATCAGGTGCCCGATTGGTGGTTGTCCAGGGCCGATGGAAAGAAGCCAGCCGCTTTCGAGGGAGCGGGAGAAGATGATGACGTGGCCACGCGCTCCCCGGTCATTTGGCTGACGGTCACATACCATTGGGATCGCCATCACGCCGATGTCGAGTGGCGTGGCGATTCCCGTTCGCCGACTATCGATCTACTCGCGGCCGGTATCCACCGACTGCGATTGAGTCCCATGGATCCGGGTGAGCGTAGAACGCTCACGGCCATTGACGCCGAGGCGATCCAAATCGGTCTCGAGACCACGGCGTTGTTCACTGGCCGTGTGGACGGCGCCGAGGATGGACCCCTTCTCATTCGGGAAGAAGGCATGGCCTGGAAGCCTTCGATTCTGTTGACGCTGTCTGTGGCGGACATTCTTCGCTACTGGTCGGCCCTCACCCGCGAGCAGCGATTGGCGGTTCTGGAAAACGTCGCGCTTCGCGATCCTGCGCTGGCGAGTGCTCTGACGGTCGTGAGGCGTTTCTCTACAACGCAACGCGACAGCTTCTTCGACAACTTCGCCCAGATCTTTCAGGCGTTCGAGAACGTTGAGCAATCGGTGCGGCGGGCAATCGACGTGGGTCGAGAAGCGGAGGCCGTTCAGCGTCTCCTTGGAGAGAAGTACGATTCGTTGCCATGCCTTCTGAAGCGGGTCTTCCAAGCGGACAGTCAGACGGATCCCGTATCACGGTACCTCATCGCGCTCTGCGCGAGGCAGACACTCGAACAGATCCGGAAGACAGAGCCGGAGTTCGCACGAGCCCATCGCCAGAAGCTCGATGAGCTGATTCGCCTCACCGATACTTCGGAAATTCGATCTCAGCTGAATCTTGCAACCGTCGAACAGCCTGACGTGTTTCTCGAGTGGTTCGAGAGCTGGTTTGTTCGTCGAGCGGAACCCGCCAGGGAGTCGGCGTGATGCTGTCGGTCGAAACCGCTCAGACGTTCCTCGATATGGGGCGCCGGGTCGGAGAGGAAACAGGTCGAAGCCAGCTCGAAGCCGCTGTGGCCATCTACAACCTTCTTGAACGCGAACGGGTGGCTTATCTGGCGGACGAAGTCGGCATGGGCAAGACGTACGTGGCGCTCGCTGCGCTGGCCCTCTTGCGGCATTTCAAGCCACGGACCAGGCTCCTGGTGATCGCCCCTCGAGAGAATATCCAGAAGAAGTGGATGAAAGAGCTTCGGACATTCACGGAAGTGTGCGTCCGTTACCCCGATCTGCGAATGAAGGCGATTCAGGGAACCCCAGCTCGCGGTCTCGTCAGCTGCGCGAACCTGGTCGAGCTCGTCCGCGAGGTCACGATTGATCCGGACCGAGACTTTTTCGCCAGGCTGACCAGCTTCAGCTTCGGTCTTGGAAGCGACAGTTCCTCCTGGAAGGACACTCGTGACAGGTTCCTGGAATACCTGCCCGCGGAGGATGCTGCGAGCTTCGAGCTCCGCGATAAAGGTGCTTTCAAGGATGCTATCGGGCGGGCGCTGGCTCGGACGCTCCCGCGTTTCGACGTGGTCATTGTCGACGAGGCGCACAATCTCAAGGCTGGATTTCGGCTCGACCACAAGAGTCAGGCATCGCGAAACCGTATGCTCGGTTTGGCGTTCGGCTCGCATGGTGACGGTCATCGGGCCAGTTCTCGCGTTCAGCGGTTGTTGATGCTCTCTGCGACGCCTGTCGACGACGACTATCGACAGCTTTGGAATCAGCTCGACATGTTCGGGCGTGCAGGCGGTGTTCCAGAGCTCAAGAATGACGCGCTCGACGACGAGGCTCGCCGCGCTGCCGCGAAGCGGATTCTCATTCGTCGGGTAACGGCTCTGGACTGCGCTGGTGGAAGGCTGACGAAGACCGAGTATCGGCGTGAATGGCGGCGGGGTGGCGTCGACGACCATGATACTGCCGCACGCATCGACGACAGCCAGAAGCTGACCGTCGCGCTGGTTCAGAAAAAGGTCGGCGAGATTCTGAACTCACCCAAGTTCAACGCCTCATTCCAGATTGGAATGCTCGCATCCTTCGAGAGCTTTCTCGAGACGCGGGGTGTCAGGCGAGCCGGGAGCGACGAAGATCTCGGACGCTTCGACGATGCTGAGCAGACCGACGATCCTGATCAACGTGCCGGTGTTGATGTCGACATCGTCAACAAGCTCGCCAAGGATTACCGTCGTCGGTTCGACGACCGCGAGCTGCCGCATCCCAAGATGGACGGTCTCGTCAGTCACCTCGGCCTCGCCTTTAACAGCGGCCAGAAGGCGCTGGTGTTCGTGAGGCGGGTCGCCTCTGTGCGTGAGCTGAGACGAAAGCTGGAACGGCTCTATGACGACTACCTTCTAGCTCGCCTGCGGCGTGAGCTGGCGCCCGAGCTGCGAGCCGAGCTGGAGACTCAGGTCAAGGCGTACAAGCGGATCCGCGAGGAGCGTCCCGACCGCTCGGAGCCATTGAGAACCACGGCGCCTGTGTCGGATTCAGAAGAGGAAGCGACAGCCGAGAGCGAGGGCGGGACCGAGACGTTCTTCGCGTGGTTCTTCCGCGGTGAAGGACCCGACGACGTCTTCTCAGGCGCGAATCTTCAAAAACGCTTTCTTCAGAAACGGACGGCGGTCGCAACAGTCTTCGAGGATAACCTCGTGGCGTGGCTGCTCGGCGTCGAGCCCGGTGGCGTATTGGCGGCCCTCGAGGCGAAACTGGCGATGCCGCAAGACTCGATGGTGTCGGCGCTTCGGCGTGTCGCCGGCCATTACAACTCGGACGCCAAGCCAACTCGGAAGGGACAGTTCTTGGCGTGGCAAGCGGCTGCGTTGGAATTGCTCAAGGAGTGTTCCGACAGCTCGATCGCGGCGCAGGCGGCCCATGTGTGGGTCGAGCGGTTCGAGAGCCATCGAAGCACCCACTCGCAGGGATTGCCACCAAATGAGCCCATCTGGTTGGAAGAGCCGACGTTCTTGACCGGCCTTCGCCGCAGGCCATCGCTCTGCCAGAGGCTGTGGCCTCAGCCGTCTGACGGTTCGTTCGAGCAGCGATTCAGGGAGCTGGAACTTCGCCGCGAGCTGCTTTCGACGATGGCTCGTCTGGGACACGCATTCATTGATCTCTATGTTCTAGCGGCGAACCAACTCGGCTCGTTGAAGGCGCGTGCCCGGCCTCACGACGAATCAGGCCGGGAGTTGACGGTGAAGTTCCTTGATCTGCTCGAGGAACAAGCCTCGAAGCCATCCGAATGGCGCGCGTTCCAGGAGCTTGCGGATGCAGCCGCCAACTTCGACGCGATCGTTGATGCCAATCTTCCAGAAGTGCGGCAACAGCCGCTTGCGGGAGTCGGGAGAGAGCTCGGCGTCCTTCTGTCTACTCAGCAACCCGTCGGCGGAATGTCGGGCGGCGTCAACCAGCGTCTGGTTCGGCAATTCCGCATGCCAGGCTATCCATGCGTCCTGGTGACGACCGATGTCCTGCAGGAGGGTGAGGACCTTCACCTGTTCTGCTCGCGCGTCTATCACTACGGACTGTCGTGGACGCCTTCGTCAATGGAACAACGGGTCGGACGAATTGACCGCGTTCGGTCCAAGACCCATCGCGGCCTCGAGACGCTGGAACGCCATCCCAACGGCGACGAGAAGCTGCAGGTGTTCTACCCACATCTCCGTGAGACGGCCGAAGCGTATCAAGTGCAGACCGTGCTTGAACGACTGAATCGTTTTCTGGTGCTGATGCACAAGGATCTCAAAGCGCCTGAGCTCGATCAGAAGCAACTCAATATCCGCGACGAGGTCGCACGAGGTCTTCGTGACGTCAGGGCCATTACCGAGCCGTTGGCGTCGGCATTTCCAGTGCCGGCGGAATACCTCGGCACGACCCAAGGGCCGCTTGGTGTGGGACCCGATGCCGCCCTTGAGATCGGCGAGCGGTTCGCTGCCAGTGCAGAAGCCTTGAAGAACGTCCTCAGCATCACATGGGTCCAGGAGCGTGTTGGTATCCGCGTCGGAATCCTCAGGTCCGGCGACCGGCAGCAGCCATTCAGCCTCTTCCTGCGCTCAGTGGACGGTCTGCCGTCGGTTCGTTGCGTCAGTCCGATCGGCACAAAGGACGTTGGTTTGACGGCTGCCGATATCAGTGCAGCTTTCGTGGAGAAGGGCGTTCGAATCAGCGTGGTCTACAACCAGGCGCTTGTGGCCTACGAATTCGCGGTCGAAGGCGACGTGCTGCTTGGAACGAGCAACGACTCCGTCGGGCGCGTCGAGTGGCTGGTGAACGCAGTCACGCACGCTGCGGACAGTACGGAGGCGCGCCTGCTGGAGGTTGATCCCAAGCCGGCCGATGTCGAAGAGGACCTGTCCGAGGAGCCGGGTTATGCGCGATGACTGGAGCGAATGGGTACGTGGCCTCGGGTGGGACTCGGACGGTGACGGCTTTTGGGTGCAAGTCGGCAGCCGCCGACAGCGCGTGACGGTCGTCCACGAGTCCGGCTTGACACTGTTGCGATCGCGCGTGGCGAGGCGGGCGGTGTTGAACCGCGTCTCGGACCCTGAGTTGCGAGCCTGGCAGCGCAATCGCGTTTCAGAGCTTGTCGGCTTCAGAATCGATCGACAGGGCGTGATGGTCGCTGAAACGCCCGTTCCTTCAGGAACCGGACGTCAGGAATGGGCTTTTCTCGTCTTCAACCTCGCGAGGGCAGCCGATCGTTTCGAGCATGTACTCAGCGGGAACGACGAAGAGTAGACGTGAGGCGGTGATCATAGCGGTAGCTTCAGCTCAGACGAGACAACTTTCGCCATCTCTCGATATCTGCAGAGCGCGTTCGCTAGCTCAATCTGGCGTGGCGTTCTGCAGTCTGGCTCAAACAGACTGGGGTTCGCGACGACGAAAACGGCGCAGCGTGCGCGAGATGTGGCCACGTTCAGCCTGTTGAGACTGTACAGGAACTCGAGGCCGCGCGGTGCGTCCTCCGGGGACGAGGTCGCCATGGAGTAGATGACGACTGGAGCCTCTTGCCCCTGGAACTTGTCCACGGTCCCCACCGCGACGCCTCTCGATTCGAGCCTTTCGGCCAAGCGTGTGACGTGAGCGTTGAACGGAGCGACAATCAGGATGTCGCTGCCTGCGATCTGGGTGCGCTTTCCCGATTCGTCGATCCACTCCGAGCCTGGCGTGAGGAGCCTGTTCACCAGTCGATCTACCGTGTCGACCTCCTCGTCAGATGCGTTTCGATTGCCGTCGTGGCTCACGTCGACTGCCCACAACGCACCGCCGGCGAATTCAGTTCCGACAAGCTGTTGTCGTTCGAGCCCTGGCTTTGAACGGAGGCGACCTTCGTAGAACATTTCAGACGTGAATGCGGCAATGGCTGGGGAGAGCCGCCACGTCTCCGGGAGAAAAATGCCGCGGCCGGCGGGGATCGTCGAGTGGGTCCCGAGCATGTGCTGAAGCGCTGACAGTCCGACTCCTTCGGGATGCGTTCCCTTCTTCGGCTGCTCGAGTTGCTGAGGATCCCCGAGAAGCACGATGTTGCGTGCGGCTTGTGTGACGGCCAGCACATTGGCGAGAGACATTTGGCCCGCTTCGTCCACGAACAGAACATCCACGGACTTGGCGAATTCCGGCCTGCTCCACAGCCAGGCTGTGCCTCCTAGAACCTTGACCTTGCCCGATTGGAGCGCGTCAAGCGCGGACCCGTTATCATCGAATTCGGTAACGGTGCCGATCTCGTTATCTGTACTGTCACACTTGTGGCCGAGCGTGACGTCGTGCCGGCCTTGTCGTGCAGCCGTCTCTGACACAGCGTCGAGAAGGTTGCGTATCACGCTGTGTCCAGTCGCAATCACTCCGATGCGCTTGTCCTGGGCCACGAGAGCGCAGATCATCTGGGCGCCCGCGAACGTCTTTCCCGCGCCGGGAGGACCCTGAATCGCCAAAGTCGTTTCAGCGAGGTCGCCGCCGACTCGCACGGCAAAGTCAACTGTGGCCTCGCCCGGCCGACTCTCAAAGGAACCTGATGCCGTGACCGGAGGCTCCGCCGCGAGCAATCGAAGGGCGAGCGGATCGCCGTTATTCCGGGCGGCACGCTCTCCGATCGCGTAAATCGCGTCCTCAATCACGGTAGCGTTGATGTGCGTGTGCTCGAACACGGACGTCGGATGCACGTCCGCCATCTTGCGGCCTTTTCGGATGTCGATCGTGTGATGCGTACGGTCGACGCGAAACACCTCGCCGAGCTTCTCTTCGGATTTGAGCTTCAGTTCATCCCCGCGCTTGATCTCCATCTCCTGAATCGGGAAGCGGTACCGATCAATCACTGATCCGGTCGGCTTGCCTTTCTTGTTCAGGACCGACTCCACGCGCTCGACGAATTCAAGGCCCGCGACGGCTTGTGGTTCATCGAAGAGGTCTTCTTCTGGCAAGTCGAGCAGTCGGAAGTACTCCCACCAAGCGGCCTTATCCTCGCGGCGATGCCAGTCCAACAAGTACGCGAGGAGCCACTTGGCTTGCTGATCCGCGTTTCGGCCGCGTGGGTCTTGGCTGATTCCTTCGAGCAACTTGGCACGAAGCGCTGTCACGCGCCGCTCGCGCTCGGTGACGTTCTCAGGTGTCTCGTTCTCCTTAGGTTTTGGACGCGGGACCTCTTGGCCCTTGGCTTCGAGGCTGGCACGGAGCGATTCGAGCCAATCCCGGAGACGAAGCGCCGACACGCAGTCGTCTCGGTTGTACCCCTCGATGGTCTCGCGGACCTGATCGGTGATCAGATGTGGCAAGCCGAGCTCGAGTGCCTGCTCCATGTCACGAAGGCTTCGGTTGGCGTCGAGTAACGGCACGGAGCGTGCGAAGGTGTACAGCGGCTCGAGCGACTTGATCGAATAGCGTTCGACTCCAGCCCGCAGCGCTTGCCGGACCACCGCATAAAGATCGACAAAGCGACCTGCGCGAAGAAGGGCATCGATGTCTCTTTCGCGTCGAGCGAACCGTCCCATCAGGCGCTTGAACGCGGCCGGTTCGTACGGTGCATAGTGGTACACGTGCATTCCGGGATGAGCAGCCCAGGTGTCCATGATCAACGAGACAACGTGGTCGAACGCGGTCGCTTCGTCCGCGGCAGTGAGCGCCCAGTCAGCTCGATAGAGCGGTCGGCCCTCATCGTCAAGCGACACGACTCCGAAGAGATATTCACGGCCCGCATCACCGGCGAAGGGATCGCCCTCCAAATCCAAAAACAGATCGCCCGATGATGGCTCGGGCAACCGACAAAAACCTTTTTCCGGCTCGATTGGTTGAAGCAGCTCGAACACGGCCTGGTTGCGCGATCTCGCTTCGACTTGAACGCGAGCCTGTTCTCGAATCCGAATATAGGAAGAGAGTGCGCCTCGCCGTGGCTTGAACGTAAACGGCAACGGTGTCTCCGCGAGCGCGGCTACCGTGGTGATGTCCCGCGACTGGAGCTCGGTTCGTTGGACTCGGGTGATACCGGCGACGAGCGACAGATGGTCGTCTCGCCGGCGCTTCGCGCTGCACACCGACGACCAGGCACACACGTCGCAATGGTCAACGGGCTCCGGATAGTTCTCGGCGACAAGCGCGTCGTCATCACCCTCGACGAATGCTTCGAGCCGA